>Ga0307505_10000789_pt1 | contig 31148 bp, 28 predicted proteins | sample 23_S_MG_FD_202183 | JGI IMG/M metagenome (GOLD analysis project Ga0307505, IMG submission 202183) | Soil microbial communities from Populus trichocarpa stands in riparian zone in the Pacific Northwest, United States - 23_S | ecosystem: Environmental > Terrestrial > Soil > Riparian zone > Trees... | reverse complement strand
GAGGGCGCTCATCCGCTCAGCGTCAACAGTGGGGTCTCCGAGCATCGCCTCGATGGCGAGACCGTCGAGCATCGCCGCCAATTGCAATGCGAAGTCCTTGGCATCGACCGCGCCGAACTCCCCGTTGACGATCCCCTCCTCGACGATCGAGACGATCTGAGACCTCCAAGCCTCGTCGAGTCGGGCGCGCGCCGCCGCAAGGGCGGGATCGAGCCGGGCCATTTCCCACGTCGCCGGCCACAGGACCCAGCTATCGGGGAGTTCCCCTGGACCGGCGGGCCGGGGACAACTCTCTTCGATGAGGACGATCAGCTTCTCCTCGGCGGTGGGGGCCGACTCCAGCTTCTCAGCCACGCTCTCATAGAAGAGACGATCGAGGTAAACCAGGGCCTCGGTGAGCAGTGCCGCCTTGTTCGGGAAGTAGTAGAGGACGAGGGCCGGGCTGACACCCACGATTTCCGCGACATCGGCGATGCGCGTCTCGCATAGACCTCGTTCGGCGATGGCTGTCGCGGTGGCTCCGAGGATGTCAACACGCCGGCTGTCCGTCATTCTCGGTCGAGGGCTCACCTCATTCATAATGGCAGACCAGGTCGTGCCGGGTATTCTGAACCGCCGTTCAAGGGCGTCCCATGAACCCACTTCATCACATGCTCCAGGCCCGCTCCGTGGCCATCGTCGGCGCCTCCGGGCGCGCCGGCTCGGTTGGGCATCAGACACTCCGCCAGTTGCGCAACGGTGGGTTCGACGGGGAGATCCATCCGGTGAACCCCGGCTACGAGACTCTTTTCGACCTCACCTGCCATCCCGAAATCGCATCGGTGGGCCGTCCAGTCGATCTGGCCGTGCTCGCGGTGAGCAACGCCCATCTCGAAGCGGAAACCGAGAAGGCCATCGCCGCCGGTGCACGCTCACTCGCCATCTTCGCCAGCTGTCACGGGCTCGCCGCGGACGGGATCACCCCATTGCGACAGCGAATCACCGATCTGGCGAACCAGGCCGGGACTCCCATCTGCGGCGGCAACGGCATGGGCTTCGTCAACGTCGAGCAGCGGCTCCGGGTTTGCGGCTTCTATCAACCCGACCTGCTCGTGCCGGGGGGAATCGCCTTCCTCAGTCACTCCGGCTCGCTGTTCTCAGCGTTGCTCCACAACCGGCGCGGGCTCGCATTCAATCTCGTCGTCTCCACAGGGCTCGAGTTGAACACCCGGATGAGCGACTACCTCGCCTGGGCCCTCGACCAGGAGAGCACGAGGGTCGTCGCTCTCTTCATGGAGACCATCCGGGACCCGGCCGGATTCAGCAAGGCCCTCGCCATCGCCGCCGACCGGGAGACACCCGTGGTCGCCCTCAAGGTCGGGGCGAGCACCCGAGGTCGCACTGCCGTGGCAACTCATAGCGAGGCCATTGCCGGGGACGATGCCGTCTACGAGGCTCTCTTCGACTCCTACGGGGTGCACCGGGTGCTCACGATGGACGAGATGGCGGACACCATGGAGCTCATGTCGACTTCCAGACGCCCGGTGCCGGGTGGTCTCGGTGCGGTCCACGACTCAGGCGGGGAACGGGCTCTTCTCATCGACACGGCCGACCGAGTGGGCGTGCCGATCCCTGACTTGGGCCAGGCCACAGTCGACACTTTGACCGGGCTGCTCGACCCCGGTCTCGAGCCGGCCAACCCGGTGGACGCCTGGGGAACCGGCCGTGACGCCACCGCCGTCTTCATCGGTTGTCTCGACGCTCTCGCCACCGACCCCGCCATCGGTGTCGTTGCCTTCTCTGTCGATCTCACCGCCGAGGAGAACCTCGAAGAGGCCTACGGGATGGCGGTTCTCGAAGCGGCAGCGCACACCGACAAGCCGGTTGTCGTGCTCGCCCATGTGGCCACCACAGTCGACCAGATGCAGGCCGAAATCGTCCGCTCCGGCGGTGTCCCCGTCCTGGAGGGGACAGAGACCGGTCTCCGCGCGATCGGACACCTCATCGAGCGCGCCGACCGGCTCAGTTGGCCGGAACCCCACGGGCGTCTCACCCAGCCTGACTCATTCGACTCTGTCGAGATCACCGACCTGCTCCACCGCTACGGGATATCGGTGGCCCGCACCGTTGCCGCGCACGACCTCGAGGGAGTCGTCGCTGCCGCCGCGACCCTGGGCTACCCGGTCGTCCTGAAAACCACCGCGGCGGCACACAAGAGCGACGTGGGCGGTGTCGTGTTGGGCATCAACGATGAGGCTGCGTTGTCCGGGGCCTATCTCGACATGACAGACCGGCTCGGAGCGGCAGTGACCGTGTCCGAACAGATCCCACCGGGTGTCGAGATCGGGCTCGGCATGGTGACCGACCCCCAGTTCGGGCCGGTGGTCCTGGTCTCGGCGGGAGGGACGCTCATCGAGTTGCTCCGTGATCGAGTGGCCGTGCTCCCCCCTGTCGACGGGTTCAGAGCCGGTCGCGCCATCTCCCGGCTCGCGGTCGATGAGGTCCTGAGAGGAGTCCGGGGGGCGGGCGCTGTCAATCGCCAGAGTCTCGTGGACACCGTGGTCCGCTTCTCCGAGCTCGCTGCAGACGCCCACGGCACCTACTCGTCGATCGACCTCAATCCCGTCATCGTCGGCGAAGACGATGCGGTCGTCGTAGACGTCCTCTCGGTTCCGGCATGAGCGAAGACCTGGTCCTCCGAAGTGACGACTCCGGAGTCCGCACTCTCACACTGAACCGGCCGGAGAAGCTCAACGCGTTGTCATCCGGCCTGGTCGACGCCCTGTCCGCCGCCATGGAGACGGCGGCCTCGGACCCGGAGGCCAGGGTCATCGTCATCTCCGGGGCGGGGCGCTCGTTCTGTGCCGGTTACGACCTCGACGAGGAGTCTCAGGGAGATGCTGCGGCGGTAGCTGCGGGCCTGCGGCGCAGCATGGCCAAGTTGATCGAGATCTACGACCAGCCCCAGCCAGTCATCGCCAGTGTCCAGGGCCATTGCCTGGCGGGCGGATGCGACCTGATGATGATGTGTGATCTGGTGGTGGCTGCCGACGACGCCGTGTTCGGCCAGCCTGAGATCCGATTCGGGTCGGCGATCGTCGCCCATGTCATGCCCTGGCTCATCGGGGCACGTCGCGCCAAGGAGTTGGTCCTCACCGGTTTCGACAAGCTCGATGCCGCCACCGCGATGGGGTACGGGCTGGTGAACCAAGTGGTGCCTCGGGGTGATCTCGAGACGGCGACCATGGATCTGGCTCGAAGCCTCGCCGTTGTCGATCCCGACGTCATGCGACTCACCAAGCAGGCTCTCAACGCCGGGTGGGAGGAATCGGGCTTCCGGGAGGCACTGGCGACCGGCCTCGACATCGGCATCGAGATCGAGACGACACGCTCGCCGGAACGAGTGGAGTTCGAGCGCATCGCCTCCGAGCAAGGCCTCAAAAAGGCGCTCGAGTGGAGGGACGCTAGGTTCGGCAAGTGACCGCCTGTCCTGCGGACAGGTTGGAGTTCTCGCAGAGAACTCCCTGCTCGCGTCCTGCGGACAGGTTGGAGTTCTCGCAGAGAACTCCCTGCTCGCGTCCTGCGGACAGGCCTCGTGCCCTTCGAGCAGGCCACGAACCCTGGGTTCGCTGAAGGTGCCCGACCCCTAACCTGACGGGTGATGTCTCTGCAGTCGCATTTGTCGGAAATGGCGGGCAAGGTCTTCGCCGATCTCGGGCTCCCCGCCGAGCTGGGCGAGGTCGTCCCTTCGCAGCGACCCGAGCTTGCCCAATACCAGGTCAACGGGGCGATGGCTGCGGCCAAAACTGCCGACAAACCACCCCGTGAGATCGCCACAGCAGTCGCCGACGCTCTGAGTCTCCACCCCGAGATCGCCTCCACCGACGTCGCCGGGCCGGGGTTCGTCAACATCGCCCTCACCGATGAGACCTTGGCGGTGTGGGCCAATCGGTCCGCCGACGACGAGCGGCTTGGCTTCGAAGTCACCAACGAGCCCAAGAAGGTCGTCGTCGACTACGCCGGCCCCAACGTCGCCAAAGCGATGCACGTCGGCCATCTCAGGGCCACCATCATCGGCGATTCCCTGGCCAGGATGTTTGCCTTTGCCGGGCACGAGATCGTCCGTGACCCTCACTTCGGCGACTGGGGCTTCCAGATGGGCCTGCTCATCGCCACGGTTCAAGAGCAGGGCATCGACCCGTCGACGATCACCCTCGATGACCTGCAGCGGTGGTACCCGGAAGCCACCGAGCGAGCCCGCCAGGACGACGATTTCGCCAACCTCGCCCGCCAGACGACTGTTGCCCTGCAACAAGGCGACGAGACGGCCCTGACAGTCTGGAAGCAGATGAAGGCGGTGTCCGAGACGTCCCAGCGTCGAGACTTCGCCGCACTCGGCGTGGAGTTCGACCTCTGGTATGGCGAGTCCGACGTCGCCGAGCGTCTCAATCCCATCGTCGACCGGCTTGTGGCGACAGGGTTGACCGAAGAGTCTGAGGGCGCCCTCATCGTCCGGGTGGACCTCCCCGGCGACAACCGGGAGTGGCCACCTCTGATCGTCCGCTCATCGGCGGGCGGCTTCCTCTACTCGACGACCGACCTGGCAACCGTCGAGATGCGCGTCGACGCCCTCGGGATCGAACTGATCCTCTACGTGGTCGACCGTCGTCAAGCCGACCACCTGGAACAGGTGTTCCGGGCAGCCCGGAAGACAGGGATCGCCGGGCCCGACGTCGTCATGGAGCACATCGGCTTCGGCACCATGAACGGTCCCGACGGCAAGCCATTCAAAACGAGGGAGGGTGGGGTGGTCAGGCTCGGTGACGTGATCGAGATGATCCAATCCGCGGCGAGGAAACGGCTCGACGAGGCCCACATCGCCGAGGACTACCCGGACGAGGAACGAGAGCGAATTGCCGCCCAGGTGGGAGTGGCAGCCCTCAAGTTCGGCGACCTGATCAACAACCGGGTGTCCGACTACGTCTTCGACCTGGACAGGTTCAGCTCCTTCGAGGGCAAGACCGGGCCGTATCTCCAGTACGCCGCGGTGCGCATCAAGTCGATCCTGCGCCGGGCCGCCGAACAAGGCCTCGAGCCGGGAGCCATCCTGGCGCCCACGGTCGACGCGGAGCGGGATCTCATGCTCGAGCTCCTCCGCTTTCCCGAGGTGGTGCAACGCAGCATCGACCTGCGTGCGCCCAATCACGTCGCCGAGTATGCCCACACCCTCGCGGGGCAATGGAACCGGTTCTACGACGTGTGCCACATCCTCGGCGAAGGTGATGCTGAGCGGCAGTCCTCATGGCTGACCCTCGCCCGTCTCGCCGAGACCACCCTCGAGACCCTCCTCGACCTGATGGGCATCGTGGTCCCCGACCGGATGTGACCATGGCTCACTCTGTGCGGGTGGCCCGCCCCGACGACGTGGACTCGATCATCGGATGGACCACCGACACGTTCTCGTGGGGCGACTACATCCCCGAGCGCATCCAGACCTGGCTCGCCGACCGGAGCTCCGACGTGCTCGTAGCCGTTGACGCCACGGACGTCCCCCTCGCTGTTTGCCACGTGATGATGCTCTCACCGACCGAAGGCTGGCTCGAGGGGGCACGGGTGCATCCCGACCATCGACGTGGTGGGCTCGGCTCCTCCCTCAACGATGCCGGAGTCGAGTGGGCCCGGGAGCGGGGCGGCCGCGTGATTCGCCTGTCCACCGAAGCATCCAACGTGGCGGCGCGAAACCAGGTGACGAGGCTGGGCTATCGCGAGGTCTCCCGATGGCTTCACGCCGTCTTCCACGTCGATGCAACCCATCGCTCGTCGGAGCGCTATCGGATGCGCCCGGCTCCCGGAGGCGACGCCGAGGCGGCATGGCTGTTCTGGGTAGGCAGCGACCTCGCCAGGGAGTCGAGGGAGCTGATCGCCCACGGATGGCAATGGCGAACGGCCCGTCCCGGCGATTTGAGTCAGAGGGGACACGTGCTGGTCCAATCAGCGGCTGGATGGTCTCTCGTCGACCAACCCGAGGACGACTGGGTACGGACCAGTTGGATCGCCACCACTCCGGAGGACATGCTCGGGCTCCTGGATGGGCTACTCGACCTGGCGGCCGAGCGTGGAGCCTCCGAGTTGGACGTCAAACTGCCGGACCTCCCATGGACCTCCGAGGCTGTCGTCCGCACCGGTGGCCAACCCAACCCGATCGTGGTCCACGCCAAACCCATCTACTGACGAAGATCAGCGGATTGGTCCCATATATGGGTCTACGTACCTTAGGTTCGGGAAGGGCGGGGGTCAGGTGAGGATGAGCATGGCCGAGACGGTCCAGATGATGAACATCACCGGGATGTCGGCGTTGCGGGCCCAGGCGTAGTCCTCGGGAGCGGAGCGCACGAGGAGGGAGAGGGGCACCCCGAGGAGCGGCATCACGGTCATTCCCGTCACGCCGACCACCCTGAGGCCCTCGGCACCCTTGTAGAGCGGTGGGGGGATCGACTCGATGAAGCCACCGATGAAGTCGTAGAGCAGAAGGGCGATCAGCCCGACGACGAAGACCGAGATGCTGCGGCCGATCCCCACTTCCCAGATCTTGAAGCCGACGAGACGACGACCCCGGCCCAATGGTCCCTCCGAGGCGACACCGAGGCAGAAGAGGCCGATCACGGCGAGGACTATCGCCGAGATGAGCATCTCGCCCGTCGACAACTCCTGTGTTGTCACCTCCACCAGGCCGAATCCTCCGAGGAGGACGGCCAGGGAGAGCCCGACGAGGAGGCTCCCCAGGACCATGAGACCGACGTCGGCCATGGTCCCGAACGCCCCATAGGCGAGGATGGCATAACGCTTCACCCGCTCACGCTCACTCTGAGTGGGGCTGCCCTCTGTCGTCGACTCGACCATCAAGCTCTCTCTCGGCTTCTTGCAGTGCGTGGAGATACCACTCTATGGGATGTTTGATCTCGAAACCGTCGCCGAGATGGCTCCGTAGCTGCATCTCACACCCTGGATTAGCCGAAGCCACCCGCATCGACCCGGTGGCACGCACCTGCCCGGCCTTCTGCTCGCCGAGTTTCTCAGAAGCCTCGGGCTGGCTGACGGTGTACATGCCGGCGGCGCCGCAACAGAGCCCCAACTCATCGGTCTCTATGACCTCGAAACCGGCCGCAGCCAGGATGGCCCTCGGCTCGGCGACGACCCGCTGTGCATGACGAAGATGGCAGGGGTCCTGGATGGCAATCGCCCCGTTGTCCACCTCGAGACGCGGGAGAAGGCCGTTCTCGATCGCTCGGGCCACCGCCACCGTGACGTCCAGAGTCTCAGGACGATGACCCATCCACCGATAGTCGGCGAGATGCGCTGAGCACCCGGCCGCTGTAGCCACCACGAAGTCGAAGCCTCCGAAAGCGTCGGCGTTCTGACGCATGTACCGCTCGGCGGCCTCGGCCTTGCCGTCGTGGGCGGCCAGCGCACCACAGCAGGTCTGTCGCTCAGGCACGGCCACCCGGTAGCCGGCCCTCTCCAACAGGGTGATGGCGGCGTGGTTGACCGGGCGGAACCACTCGTCCTGGATGCATCCGGCGAGGAGACCCACGGTCCCGGCGTCACCGGGGCCGCCGACGTGGCCCATCGTCGGGGCGGGACGGCCGCCCAGCCGCCGCAGGCCACCGGTGATCCTGCTGTAGCGACGGGGAGCCAGACCTGTCAGTCGCAGAGTCTGCGCCAGCGACATCCCGACACCGGCGAGGCGCATGAGACCTCTGGAGCCAAGGGCGGTTCCCAGCGCCCAGCGATTGCGCCGGCTCCGCCCGGGTAGCTGGGCGTCGATCTCCGCACGCGTCCCCTCGAGGGCGCGGCCATAAGGCACCATTCCCGGGCACACCGGCTCACAGGCCCTGCACCCGAGACAGAAGTCGATGATCCCGGCGAAGGTCTCGTCCAACTCGACGGTGCCGTTGGCCACAGCTGACATGGCGTGGAGCCGGCCCCTCGGCGAAGCGGTCTCCCGGCCGGTAAGACGGAAAGTGGGGCAGACCGGGAGACAGAGCCCGCACTGGACACATGCGTTCAACTCCTCACTGGTCGGATGGTGCTCGGTGACCCAGGGCATCAGACGCCCCCCGGGAGACGGCCCGGGTTGAGGATCCGGCGGGGGTCGAACTCCGCCACCATCCGTCGCTGCAGGTCGAGCCCTGGAGGCGGCCTCCCCCAGGGGTCGAACAGCGCGGGATCGCCTTGGCTGACTACGAGATTCCCACCGAGGCCTTCAGCCCACGATCTCAGATCTTCCGCCCCCTCGTGGCTCTCCGACGCCGCTCTGACCTCCCCGACCCCGTGAAGGGCGAGGTAGCGCCATCCGGCGGGCAGCCTGGCGATGGCATCGCCGGTCGAGGCCGGCGGGACCCGGATAGACCACTCCCAACTTCCCTCCGGGTCAGCGGGCCAATCGAGCCCGGGCACCGAGCGGCCACCAAGACGGTCGACCTGGGCCGCCACCTCGGCCTCGGTCCCTTGGAGGTAGACCCGAGTCCGGCCATCGGTCTCGAGGACGGAGAGGGGCCTGGCGATCACTCCGGCCTGGCCGATGTCGTCGATGTCTACGGTGGCCGCACCGGGAGGAGTGGGCAAGAGCTTGAGACAGACCGAGACGATCACTCCAAGGGAGCCAAAGGCGCCAACAGCGAGACGATGGAGGTCATATCCGGTGACGTTCTTCACGACCCGTCCACCACTTCGGACCACACGACCGTCGCCGGTGATCATGGTGACCTCCAAGACCCTCTCCCTCGTGGCGTAGAGACGTCCCCTGCGCAGGCTCGAGACACCGGCAGCGATCACCCCGCCGATACTGGCGCCTCGCGATCGCTCCGGGAACACGAGGGTCTGGTTGCGCTCGGAGAGCATCGCCTCGACCTGGTCGATGCGGGCTCCGGCACCCACCACGATGGTGAGGTCATCGGGCTCCCACGTCTCAACCTCACCCATGCGCTCCATCGACATGACGAAGTCGGGTTTCGCCGGATCACCGTATCCGGAGTGGGTCCCTCCTCCCCACACCTGGACGACGAGGTCTCGTTCGGTGCAGTAGCGAAGGATCGACTCGACATCACGCACCGTCTTCGGGGCTAGGTGGAATGCCGAATCGGGGGCGCCGGGGATCTCAACCTCGAGCCACGAGATGTGCGCCGGGTGATAGGTCAAACCCAGACACCTTCGGGCAGCTCGCGGCGGGCTCCTCCGAAGTCGAAGCAACGCGAACCCTGAGGGAGCACCTTGTTCGGGTTGAACGTCCCCATCGGGTCGAACACTTCCTTGAGCCTGGCCTGTGCGTCGAGATCCAACTCGCTGAAGTTGGATGGCATCAGGTCGCGCTTCTCGACTCCGATGCCGTGCTCTCCGGAGAGGGCACCTCCGACCGCCAGGCAGACGGCCACGATCTCGTCCCCGGCCTGTCTTACGATCTCGCTGAGCTCTGGATCGCTGGCGTCGAAGGCGATGAGTGGGTGCAGGTTGCCGTCGCCGGCATGGAAGACGTTGAGCATGGTCAGGCCATGGCGGTCGCCGATCTCGTAGACGGCCTTCATCGTCTCTACGAGCCGGGTACGTGGCACCACGGCATCGTGGAGGTAGTAGTCGGGTGCGAGCTGGGCCACCGACCCAAAAGCCGACTTCCTCCCTTTCCAGAGCAAAGCCCGATGCGCCTCGGTCTCGGCGATCTCGACACTCATGGCGTGATTGGCACGGGCTATCCCGGCGATCAACTCCGCCTGGGAAACGACGCCCTCGGTCTCACCAACCACCTCAGCGAGAAGCACCGCCGCCGCGTCGACGGGCAACCCTGCCTGCAGCCAATTCTCTACGGCCTGGCACATTCGCTGGTCCATGAGCTCCAGGGCAGCAGGCACCAGACCGGCTGCAATCACATCGGACACGGCCCGGGCGGAGTCTTCGACGGTGGGGAATCCCATCAACAGTGTCCTGACATCCGGCTCCACCGGCAACAGCCGGACGAGGGCGCGGGTGACTATCCCGAGGGTGCCCTCAGACCCGACGATTACTCCTTTGAGGTCGAGACCGGGCGGGTCGGGGGCCTGCCCTCCCAGCACGATGATCTCGCCTCCCGCCAACACGACTTCGACACCGAGGACGTGGCTCGTGGTGCTGCCCTCCGACAGGCAATGAGGGCCACCGGAGTTGTTGGCGACGTTTCCCCCGATCGTGCATGCCGACTGGGAAGAGGGATCCGGGGCGAAATAGAGGCCGTGTGACATGGCTGCCCGGGTGAGGTCGAGGTTGATCACACCGGCGCCGACCCAGGCGGTGCGGTTGGCAACGTCGAGGTCTATCTCTTTGAGCGCCGTGGTGACCATGACGATGCCACCCTCGGTCGGGCTGGCTCCGGCGGCGAGGCCGGTGCCGGCGCCGCGGGCCACGATCGGGACCTGGTGCCGCTCCGCGATCCTGACCACCTCGGCAACCTCGGACGCGTTGCTGGGAAAGACGACACACGTCGCGGATCCCCTCATCAACGACGAGGCGTCTTTGGAGAACAGGTGCAGCTCCACCGGCTCCTCCATGACATCCCCGTCTCCGAGGACCGCCCTGAGGTCTGCCACGAGGGTCATGGATTCAGGCTACCCCCGCACCGTTCTGTGTCGATTATGTGGGCGTCAATCGGGGGTGCCCCAACCGCCACCCCCGGGGGTGAGGACCACGAGACGGTCGCCCGGGGAGACCTCGATCGTGGTCTTCCCGGGGAGACGCTCACGATCGCCCCCGGCATGGACCAGCCAGTCCTCCCCGGATGCGCCAGGCCCCCCACCGGCGAGACCCCAGGGCGAGTTGCGACGACGCTCCCCCATCAACGACAGCGTTGCCGCCGTGCCGAACTCGATCTCGCGGCGGATCCCGTCGCCACCGAGATACCGCCCCGCCCCACCACTCCCTCTCCGGAGGGTGTACGCGGTCACCCGAAACGGATAGTGGGTGTGGAGCGACTCGATCGGGGTGTTCTGGGTGTTGGTCATCCCGGTCTGGATCCCCGACTGACCGCCGCGATATGGTCTCGCCCCCTGGCCGCCGGCGACCGTCTCGTAGTAGGCGAACTCGTCGTTGCCGATGAGCACATTGTTCATGGTCCCCTGTGATGCCGCAGGGACGCGATCGGGAGCGGCTTGGGCGAGGGCGCCGAGGAGGACGTCTGCGATCCGCTGACTCGTCTCGACGTTGCCCGCAGCCACCGCGGCGGGGGCGAGGGCATCGACGATGGTCCCCGGAGTGACAATCAGGGAGATCGGGCGGTAGCTCCCTCCGTTGGCCGGGATCGTCGGGTCGGTGGCGACTCTGACCGCGTAGTAGAGACAGGAGCGTGTCACCGCCTCCACCGCATTGAAGTTCGACTCCACCTGGGGATCGGACTCCGTGAAGTCGGCAAGCAGAGTCTCCCCGTCAACCACCACACGAACCCTGATGGCGACATCGTCGTCGCCGTGCTCCATGAAGTCCTCGAACTCGTAGCTTCCGTCGGGAAGATCGCCCAGGGCAGCCAGCATCCTTCGCTCCCCGTAGTCGAGAAGTGAGGTGGAGACCTCTGCGAAGCGGTCGACGCCTTCTCTGTCGACCAGCTCGGTGAGCCGCCGTGCCGCCACCGCGTTGGCCCCCATCTGCCCATCGAGATCGCCGCGCCGCTCCCAGGGCGTGCGGGACGCGGCCAGGAAGGGGTCGAGGAAGTCGGGAGCCCAGGCTCCATCGCGTACCGCCACCATGGGCGAAACGATGTGGCCCTCCTGCTCGAGACGCGTGGCGTGCGCCGGCATCGATCCGGGAGCCTCCCCGCCGACATCGGCATGGTGGGCCCGGTTGCCCACCCAAGCCACGTGACGGCCTGAGACGAAGACCGGGGCGACGATGGTCAGGTCGTTGAGATGGGTGCCTCCGTGGAATGGGTCGTTGACCGCGTATTGGGCTCCCGGAACCGGGTCGAAACGGTCGAGGCATGCCCGAACCGACGCCGGCATCGATCCAAGATGGACCGGTATGTGCTCGGCCTGTGCAAGCATCTCACCGTCGGCGGTGAACACCGCTGCCGAGCAGTCGGCACGCTCTTTGATGTTGGGTGACAGCGAGGTGCGACGGAGAACGACCCCCATCTCGTCGGCGATGGCAGCAAAGCGGTTGCGCGCCACCTCGAGGGTGATGGGGTCGATCATGGCGCCACCAGGTGGGCGATGTGCTTGCTGGCTTCCCGAACGCTCAGCGGCGAGAGCTCGCCGCGATGATCGGCGACGAAGCGGGCCACAGACACGGGATCGGTGTGGGCGTAGTCGCGCAAGGCCCAGCCGATCGCCTTCCGGATGAAGAACTCCCTCTCATGGGCGCGGGCCACGCAGAAGTTGAAGAGCCGGTCGCTGTCGGTGCGGGTCTTGGCCCCAACCTGGCAGAGGATGGCCGTCCTACGCAGCCACATGTCCTCGTCCCCGACCCAGCCCTCGACGACCGGCCAGATCTCCCCCGGATAGCCGAGTACCAGTTCCCGGATCATGTGGGTGGCGGTCTCGTCGACGAAGTCCCACCACGCCCCTTCCAAGATGAACCTCTTGTAGAGGGGAAGAGAGTCCGGGACGATGTGCGCGGGGAAAGCAACTGCCACCCCCTGCGCCAAGTACTTCTCCTCACGATGGGGAAGCTCCCAGAGGGCGCCAGCCGCATCGAGGTACTCGGCGTGGGATCCCGGAGCGAATCGCAACTTGATCTCACGGAGGATCTTCACCCTCTCCGGCTTCTGGACACCGTAGAAAGGCATGTCGGTCTTCATATACGCCTGCATGCCGGCCGCCTTGCCCGGGTTGGCGCACTCGTTGAGAGCCGCTTGGACATAGTCGACCAGGTCTGAGCTCTTGGCTGTCATCGGGCGCCGGAGCGTAACGACCGGGCTCGGCGGTGAAGCCTCAGCCGACTACGAACTCCAGCAGGGGGAGCATCCGTCCCGGAATCGACCCCGACGGTGCCTCACCGACACGAACTGCGCCCCGTTTCAGGTACCACTGCTCGGCATAGGGGTCGGCCTCGATTCGGATTCGGGTCACCCCTTTTTCCTGCCCCGTGGCAACCGTGCGATCCCACAGGGCCTGACCTACCCCGGATCCGATGTGATCGGGATCGACAAAGAGGTCGGTGAGCTCTGCGTCATCACCCTCGACCAGGAGAGAGCCGAACCCGATCACCTCTCCGGCCTCCACCGCCACCCAGACGGTTTCGCAGTGGATCCGCGCCGGAGTGATGGTCAGTTCGCCCCTACAGGCCTCGAGGAAAGCAGCGTCATATCCCCAGTGGCCCTTCGACCTCATGGCGAGCTCGCTGAGTATCCCGACCTCGTCTTTCCTTGCGAGTCTGAAGTCGACCATGGGCTCGGGCTATCGCGCCAGGTATGCCTTTCTGAACGCATAGCTCACGTCGAAGGCGCTGATTGCCACGATGAAGGCAATGATCACCCAGTCCAGCGACACCAGCTGTTCTGGCACGGTTTCGAAGAACTCCGGGTTGAGGATCTGGTCCGTAGCCAATAGGTAGACGGTTGGCACCGCGAACAGGGCGTTGATCGCCAGGTTGACCGATGCCAGACCCCAGGTCCAGAAACCGACTCGATACTTGACCACCTCGAAGACGATCTCAACCGCGAGCATCGCGATCAAGAACGGGAACCAGAAGTCCCACATCGCAGGATCGAAGATCGGCACCATGCTCCCGTCGGCGGCCGTGATCGGGGAGATGTCGCGAGACACGATGATCATCGCGATCGTTATGACCAGGAAGACCACTGAGGCGATGGTGTCGCTCAACTTGATCGATCCCGCCGACGGCAGGCTGGGAAGCATCGACAAAGACCACTCTGTCCCCGTGTCCTCGTCGCTCCGGTCGATGAAGTAGAAGACGACTGTCGTCCAGAAGACGATGTGCACGATCAGGGAGATCCCCACCCCCACCAACTGGGCGAAGACTTCGGCTATGTCGCTGCCCGAGATGAACTGGGCCACCGCAGTGACGGCGAGGACGATCGGAACCACTGTGACCAGCAGCACCGCGAGAAGACGCCGGTAGACGAAGAAGTGATCGGGCCCGATCAGATAGCCGGGCCGCCCCGTGTAGCCAGAGGCGAGACGGTCGGGATCGCCGAGAGCCCCGAGGACCTCCCTCTCCGCCGCTTCCGCATCCTCCCCTTCCTCGAGTCGTGCCTCCACGGCATCGTCGATCGAGGCGCGCAACTCTGCCTCGATGTCGTCACGTTGTTTCTCGGGGATGGTGCGCAGGGTCGCTCCCACATATCGGTCGGTCAGCTCACTCATCACGATTCTCCTGGTTCAACTGCTCGAGGGTCCGGGTCATTGCCAGCCAGCTGCTCATCAACTCGGCGGCAAGTGCCATCCCGTCCTCACTTGTGGCGTAGTACTTGCGGGGCCGGGCACCATCGGTGTCCCACTCGCTGGCGAGCAGCCCCTGCTTCTCGAGACGCCGCAGCATGGGATAGAGAGTGTTGGCGTCGACCTCCACGCCCACCCCTTCGAGACGCTCCAGTAACCCGTAGCCGTAGCCCGGTTTGCGAAGGACCAGGAGACACGCCAGCAGCACCGAACCGCGGCGCAACTCCTTGAGATGCGTCTCTAGCTGCGCTTCATCGTAGGTCACGGGTGGCACAATACTGTGTGCTACACAGTATTGTCAAGATCACTTCATTGGACAGGAGATCTCATCGGGGCGAGATCTCAAGCGTGCCGTCAGGGAGAACCAGGAGATGATCCCCCTCTTCGAGCAAGGTCGCTGAGTTCTCCTCGACGATCACCCCGGGGCCGATCGTCTCGAACCCGGGCGAGAGCCCGGCACGCCTCCACACCCCATCGTCAACCTGCGCACTCGATGTCGGCTCCGGCTGGGGGAGGTCGGTCCATCGGATGGGTGCGGACCCGGCGGCCACGGCGCGCACGTTGACCAATTCGGTGGGCTCGGACGGCCGGTCGAAGCCAAACCTCTCGCGATGAGCGGCGTGGAACGCAGCGCTGAGCGATGCCCAGTCCCCTTCCGCGCTCACTTCCAGCTCGTGGGACTGCCCGACGTATCTCATGTCGGCGGTCACCGAGATCATCTCTGGCTGGCGGCCGAACATTTCCTGGAACCTCGTTCTGGCCTCTGTCTCCACCTCCGAGAGAGCTCCTGGCAGACGGGTGTCATCATCGGCCAGCATCACGGTTCGAGCGGCATCGGCCCTCGGTGTCGCCAGGAGGAGCCCCAGGGCGGAGAACACCCCGGAGTGCGGGGGTACCAGGACTCTCCGGATGCCGAGACGACGGGCCAGCCTGCTGGCGTGCAGACCTCCGGCGCCGCCAAACGCCACCATGGCGGCCTCTCGGGGATCGGCGCCTTCCTCGACCGACACCGCCCGCAAGGCCCGTTCCATGTGAGCGTCGACCACCTCGAGCACACCGGCCACCAGCCTGTCGATCTCGATACCGGACCGCTGAGAAAGGGCCATCGCCGCAGCCCGTCCCGCCTCGAGGTCCAGAGCAACCGACCCGCCGAGCGCAAGGTTGGGCGGGATGTGACCAGCCAGGACGTTGGCGTCGGTGACAGTGAGCTCGACACCACCAAGCCCGTACACCGCGGGCCCCGGGTCCGCCCCCGCCGAGCGCGGCCCGACGCGGAGCGCACCCCCGTCGTCGACCCAGGCAACGCTCCCGCCTCCCGCACCGATGGTGCGGATGGGGACGCTGGGCACGCGATTGACCCGACCGGCGACGCGATGGCCGGAGCCGACCGACAGGACACCGCCGGCGATCCTGCAGACGTCAGTGGAGGTTCCCCCCATGTCGAAGGAGATGACCGTCTCCTCACCGTGGTGGGCACCGAGAGCTGCCGCCGCCACCGCACCAGCCGCAGGCCCGGAGAGAACCAACCTGCCGGCGAGGCCGGAGCCCTCGGAGAACGGGACCAGCCCGCCGGCCGACGTCATCACGAGCCGCGAGGGGATCTCCAGACGATCATCGAGAGTGGTCAGATAATCGCGGACAGAGGGGCCGAGATACGCGGTTAGGACCGTGGTGGCCAGCCTCTCGTACTCGCGAAACTCGGGGGAGACCTCGGAAGACAGGATGGTGGGCAGGTCGATTCCGGCGGCGAGCTCCCGCTCCGGCTCCGGATCGCGATAGGAGTCGAGCAGCACCACGGCGACGATGTCGGCATCAGCAACAGCCCCGGGGTCCGACACCCGGCGATGCCTCGGCACGAGAGGCACCGGCCGGTCGACCGAAGAGTCGTAGAGAGAAGGGCGGTCCTGACGCCCGATCTCGATCAAATCCTCGTATCCAGGATCGGTGACCAGCGCGACCCGAGCACCCCTCTCCTCCAACAGGGTGTTGGTGGCGGCCGTGGTCCCGTGGAGAAACACCTGGGCGGGGTGGCCATCGATGGCGCCAGCCACAGCTACCGATTGGTCGCGTGACGTGGGGACCTTGAACCCCGACAGCTCCCCCTCCGAAAGGACAACCACGTCGGTGAAGGTGCCTCCAACATCGACGCCGATGATCGTCGACACCGGGTTACCCTCGTCGCTGAATGGCGATACGTGTCGAACCAACCCCCAACCCGAACGCAATCAAGTTCTCCGTCGGCCAGCCGGTGGGGGGTCCTGGCACGGTGGTGCGGGGGGCCCAGCCCGAAGAGAAGTATCTCGCTGAACTGCTCGAACTGGATGGAGTGGCCAGTGTCTTCTTCACCGCTGACTTCGTGACGATCTCTAAGACTCCCGATGGATCATGGGATGCCATCACCCCAGAGGCGACAGCGATCCTAGAGAGCCACTTCGGGAACTGACACCTTCAGGGAGAGACGACCACGGGTCTACGGACTCCGTCGACGCCTTCCTCGAAGATGACCACCTGCCAGCTGCCGTCGGCCGCCACGATCCCACCGATGGGCTCACCGAGCGCCGGGTCGAGCGATGCGACGACATCGGCAGGCAGGTCGGTGATGCCGGCGTCCGGCACGGAGACCTGCTCCACCGCTTCGAGTGACGGCAGGCGTGACACCCGTGCTCCGGCCTCGCCGTCGATCTCCACCGTCACGGAGAGTTCTCGTGTCGGCTGACGTTGGAACCCCCCGTCACCGGTCGACACCAGCGACCGGACCATCACGTCCACATCGAAAGTCGTAGGGCTCGCCTGGGTTATCGCCCCCGCCCTGGCCCAGTCGACGAAGACCTGGGTCCCTTCCGGAGCCTCGGGCAGGGGCACGCCACCCGGCAGGAGACCGGACAGGGTCAACGAGGACTGCTCGCTGCCGTCATAAGAGACGAACTCGACGGCGAACCACTCGGCGTGGGCCGCGGCCTGATCGACGAGACGCTCGGGCTCGACTGCGTAGAGGTCGGCTTCAGCCACCACCAAGGGCGTGGCCACGGTGGACGGCACCGAAGCTGTGGAGACCGAAGTGGGGGTGGTGGCCGGGACCGACGTGGCCGGGACCGACGTGGCCGCTGTCTCAGCTTCGGGCGGCGGCATCGGCGCGGGTTGGTTCCTCATGAACGAGTAGACGAGAGCGCCGAGGACCACTGCACCAGCCACCGCGTAGAGCAGCCATTGCCGATCTCTGCCCTTCTTCTCCAGCGTCTCCCACGGGATTCGCTCGTAGACCTCATGACGTTCCGGCTCCATGGGTCGAACGTATGACCCGCCACGGGCTGTTTCAAGAGGGTCATCTCGATGGGCTGGGATCTACGGGAACCGACGGGTGCCTGGCTATCGTCTGTGGGTAATGGCAGTCAACCCCGACCCGAAGCCGGGCCGCTGGATTCTCCCCCTGGTCGTCCTGGGGATGGTGGCGTTCACCTATTTCTTCGTTCGCGAGCTCCCCGAGGCCTCCACCGAGACCACTCTGGTCGCGAGCCCTGGGACCACGACGACCGTCCCCGGAACCGAAGGCTCGACCACGACAGGCGGGGGCACCGGGACCACCCTCGACCCGGAGACCCAGGCTTATCTCGACGAGATCGACGCCATCAACGAGGAGCTGCAGGTGCAGCGAACCGACTTGGTGAGTGTCAACGACTCATTCAACGAGGAGCCCCGCGGTGTGGAATTCGGTGAGGCCGAAGATCGTTTCGAGGCGATCCAGACGACCACCCAGGAGTTGGTCGACAGACAAGACGCACTGACCCCACCTGCCGTTGTCGCCACCAACCACACCAGCCTCCAAACGGAGCTGAACCTGGCGTCCGACAGCGTCACCCAGGCACTCGATGGGCTTCGCTCGACCGACACCGGACAACAGCGCAACAGCGCAGTCGAGGCTTTCTCCACCGCCGCCTCCAACTACGACACCGAAGTCACCAACACCGTCAACGCCGCTGGAGGCTGACCCCCTGCCTACCGGCTGCGAACCTTAGGTTCCACGGCCCATATCCGGCACCAACCCGCTGATCTTCGTGCCGAGAGCACATTGAAAGGGGCCGAGCTGCCGCCCGGCCCCTTTCACGATCGCAACGGTGATGAAACGCCGCGGCGATCGACCTAGATGTCGTAGTACAGATGGAACTCGTACGGGTGAGGGCGGAGCCGAACCGGGTCGACCTCGTGCTCCCTCTTGTAACTGATCCAGGCGTCGATCAGCGGCTGGGTGAACACCCCGCCCTGGAGCAGGAACTCATGGTCCTCCTCGAGCGCTTCGAGCGCCTCATCGAGACTTCCCGGGACCGAAGGCAGACCCGCCAACTCGGCTGGGGGCAAGTCGTAGATGTCCTTGTCCACCGGGTCGTGGGGCTCGATGCGGTTCTGCACACCGTCGAGACCGGCCATGAGCATCGCCGAGAACGCCAGATACGGGTTGCACGACGGGTCTGGGCAGCGGAACTCGAGACGTTTCGCCGCCGGGCTCTGGCTGTACTGGGGGATTCGGACCGCGGCCGACCGGTTGCGGCTCGAGTAGACCAGGTTGACCGGAGCCTCGTAACCGGGGACGAGACGGTGATACGAGTTGGTCGTGGGAGCGGCGAAGGCGAGGATCGCCCGTGCGTGCTTCAACAACCCACCGATGTACCAACGGGCCAGATCGGATAGACCGGCGTAGCCACTCTCGTCGTACATGAGGGTCTCGCCGTCTTTCCAGAGCGACTGGTGGGTGTGCATGCCCGACCCGTTGTCTTCGAAGATCGGCTTGGGCATGAACGTGACCGACCTGCCCGCTTCCCATGCCGTGTTCTTCACGATGTACTTGTACAAAGTGACGTTGTCGGCGGTCTTGAGCAGAGTGTCGTACCTCATGTCGATCTCGGCCTGACCGGCCGTGCCCACCTCGTGGTGCTGCACTTCGATCTCGATGCCGGCCGCCTCGAGGTTGTGGGTCATCTCCGAGCGCAGGTCCTGGAAGTGGTCGGTGGGCGGCACCGGGAAATAGCCCTCTTTGTAACGAGGCTTGTACCCGAGGTTGCCACCCTCCTCGAACTCACCGGAGTTCCAGGCGCCCTCGACGGAGTCGAGGAAGTAGTAGCCGGAGTTCTGATTCTGACCGAACCTGACATCGTCGAAGATGTAGAACTCGGCCTCCGGGCCCCAGTACGAAATGTCGGCGATCCCGGTCGAGACCAGATACTCCTCCGCCTTCTTGGCGACGTAGCGGGGATCCTTCTCATACGGGGTGCCGGTGATCGGGTCGTTGACGAAGCAATAGAGGATGAGTGTCTTCCGCGAACGGAAGACGTCCTCGACCGCCGTGGTGGCATCCGGGATCAGGAGCATGTCAGATTCCTGTATGTCCTGGAACCCCCGAATCGACGAACCGTCGAAGCCGAACCCGGCCTCGAACGAGTCCTCGGTCAGCTGGTGGGTCGGGACAGTGAAGTGCTGAACCTGCCCGGGCAGGTCGCAGAATCGCAGGTCGACGAATTCATATCCCTCTTTGTCGACGAGGGACAAGACGTCGGCAGCCGTCTTGGTCACGATGCCTCCTTTATCTCACGTGGCTGTGAACCGGTCACTTTCTATCTTGGATCAGTTGCCCGGCCGTTGCTGCAATGTGAACGCTGTGTTTCGGAGTATGCACAGGCCTCATTACCGGCCCGCATCGGGACGGGCGCCGATAATCACCCCCGTGATCCGAAGTTTCACCTGGCGTCAAGGCGAGAGCCTGCCCATTGGCCAGCCTTCTGAGCTCGTTGCCGAACCGCCGGCCGACGGTTGGATCTGGGTCGATCTCGCCGGGGAGAGCCCGAAGACCATCGAAGAGACTTGCCGTGGGTTTGGAATCCCCGCCCCTCTCATCTACGAAGCCCTTGCCGAAGGCTCCCTCCCGATGCTGGAGGAGCATCGTGATCTCATCTACGTCGTCCTGAACACGTTCCACCTGGGACAAGGTGGCCGGATCGCCCCCAACGAGGTCGACATATTCATCGGCCCCAATTTCGTGTTGTCCATCCACGATGGCGAGGTGGCCTCGTCTGCCATCCTCATGGAGAGGCTGGGTCAGGGCATCGGTCTGGCCGCGCCTTCCCCGTCCGGCCTGCTCGCCCACATGGCCATGATGGGGAGCCGGCGCTATCCCGTCCTGATCGACCAGTTGGAGGTCGAGCTCGACTCGCTCGAGGAGTTGGCGATGCGCGCCGACCCTCGAGCCCTGAACGAGGTCTACGCACTACGTCGTGACGTCATCGTGTTGCGGAGGGTGCTGCTGCCCCAGCGTCAGATCTACGACGAGCTGGCTGAAGACGGCCATCCCCTCATGGACGAGCCGAGCCGGCGAGAGTTGGAACGGGTAGTCGACTACCAGACCCAGGTCCTGGAGTCGCTGGAGGCGGCGCGCTCGCTTCTCGGATCGGTGTTGGAGACCTATCGGGGCGCGGTCGCCGACCAGACGAACGAGATAGTGCGGGTGCTCACGGTGTTCTCCGCGATCCTGCTGCCACTCACCCTCATCTCAGGGGTCTTCGGGATGAACTTCGTCGACATACCGCTAGCCGATGAGCCGACCGGGTTCTGGCTGACGGTTGGAGCCATGGCGCTGATCGCACTCACCCTCTGGCTCTACTTCGGTCGCCGCCGTTTCGTGGGCACGCCACGTCTCAGCGACCTGCCCAGGGCCGTGGGCCTCGGCATCTATCACGTCGGGACGGCTCCCATCCGTGCTGTGGCCGACGGGATCGGGACGACGATTCGCTACGTGACCGGGGCCCCGACCGACGAGCCGGGCCAGGACCAGACCTGACTCCCGGCGACGCTACCGTCGCACGACGACATGTCAGCCACGATCGTTCTCGGCGCCCAGTGGGGCGATGAAGGCAAAGGGCGGGTCGTCGACTATTTCGCCGAGACGGCCGACTACGTGGTCCGCTACCAGGGCGGGAACAACGCCGGGCACACCATCATCGTCGGTGAGCAGCGACTCGCTCTCTCGCTGATCCCCTCCGGAATCCACTACCCCGACTGCACACCGGTGATCGCGTCCGGGACGGTCATCGACCCCGCTGTGTTGTTGGCCGAGATGGACATGCTCTCTGAGAAGAACCTCGATACGAGCCGGGTACGTCTCTCCTCGAACGCTCATCTCATCATGCCGTACCACCGCAAGCTCGATGCCGCCATCGAGCGCTACCTGGGTCAAAACCAGATCGGCACCACCAAGAAGGGGATCGGCCCGGCCTACACCGACAAATACTCACGGTTCGGTATCCGGGTCCAGGACCTCTTCGACCCCAAGATCTTCGCCGAGAAGGTGGAGGCGGCCCTCGAGGAGAAGAACAAGATCCTGCCCAGGGTCTACAACACCCTCCCCATGGACGCCGACGACATCGTCACGGAGTACCTCGGATATGCCGAACGGCTCCGACCGATGGTGACCGACACCTCGCTTCTCCTTCACGAGGCGCTCCGCGAGGGGAAGAACGTGCTGTTCGAAGGAGCGCAGGGGACGCTGCTCGACGTCGACCATGGGACCTACCCCTTCGTCACCTCGTCGAATCCGACAGCCGGAGGCGCCGTAGTCGGGTCGGGCATCGGGCCGAAGGCGATCGACGAGATCGTCGGGGTGGCCAAGGCCTACATCTCCCGTGTCGGCACCGGACCTTTCCCGACCGAGCTCCACGACGAGGTCGGCGACACGATGATCGAGCTGGGTGGCGAGTACGGGACCGTCACGGGGAGACGACGCCGCTGTGGGTGGCTCGACCTCGTCGCCCTCCGCTACGCGGTGAGGGTCAACAGCCTGACCAAGATCTTCCTCACCAAGATGGACATCCTGTCGGCCTTCGACACGATCAAGGTGGCCACCGCCTATCGATCGGGCGCCGAGCGCTACGACCACTTCCCCTCCCAGCAATCGGTCTTGTATCACTGCGAACCGGTCTACGAAGAGCTCGATGGCTGGGGCGACGACATCACCGGCGTACGCGAGTTCGGTGATCTCCCCAAGGCGGCGCGCTCCTATGTCGAGTACGTCCAGGAGGCAACGGAGGCACCGATCGGTTGGGTGTCGGTAGGCCCGGAGCGGTCGCAACTGATCGAGATCACGTGAGAGTCCTTCTCGTCGGCTCCGGTGGCAGGGAGCACGCCCTGGGTTGGAAATTGGCCCAGTCGCCGCGTGTCTCCGAATTGATCTCCCTCCCAGGCAACCCTGGTCTGGCCGAGTTGGGGCCGGTGGTCGAGGGGATCGACGAGAACGACGTCGGAGCCGTCGCTGCAATGGCCCGCTTGCACGGAATCGACCTGGTCGTGGTGGGACCCGAAGGCCCGCTGGCAGCGGGTCTGACCGACGCCGTGTCCCGGCTCGGGATCCCTGTCTTCGGGCCGACACGAGCGGCGGCGCGCCTCGAGTCGTCCAAAGCCTTCGCCAAAGACGTCATGTCCCGCGCCGGTGTGGCCACCGCCGCAGCGGAACGTTTCACCGAACCCGAGGCTGCCAAGACCCACCTGGGCACCCGAGACGGGCCATATGTCGTCAAGGCCGATGGCTTGGCCGGAGGCAAAGGCGTCCTCGTCACCGACTCCAGGGCCGACGCCCTGTCGTGGGTGGACCATTGGATCGGGGACGGGCCGGTCGTGATCGAAGACTTCCTGGACGGGCCGGAGGTGAGTGTCTTCGCGGTGTGCACCGATGGCGGTGCGAAGCCACTCGAGCCGGTGCGCGACTACAAGCGGCTACTCGAAGGTGACGAAGGGCCTAATACAGGGGGCATGGGCTCGTTCTCACCCGTGACAGACCTGCCGCCCGGTCTCGTGGAACAGACGATGAGCGACGTGGTGCGCCCCACTCTCGCCCAGATGGAAGAGGACGGGCACCCTTTCCGGGGGTTTCTATACGCCGGCATCGTCCTCACCGAGGAAGGGCCCAAGGTCCTCGAGTTCAACGTGCGTCTCGGTGACCCTGAGACTCAGGCGATCCTCCCGCGTCTCAGCAACGACTTGGTCGACGTGCTGGAGGGTGCGGAGCCCGAGTGGACGAGCCACGCGACGGTCAACGTGGTCCTGGCCGCCCGCGGGTACCCCACGTCACCTGCGAAAGGCGACGAGATCCGGGGCCTCGGCCGCCATTTGGGCGAGGACGTGATCGTCTTCCACGCCGGCACCGTGGCCGAGGGCAAGAAGCTTTTCGTGGACGGGGGCCGGGTTCTCGGGGTCGTCGGTGTGGGCGAGGACGTCGATATGGCCCGTGACCGCGCTTACGAGGCGGCGGAGCGGATCAGTTGGCCAGGCATCCAGTATCGGCGCGATATCGCCATGTGAGAATTGACGCGAAGATGGGGATGCGCTCGGCACCCCCATCTCCTGTCCCGATCGGTCTTGCGGAGACCGGCCGGAGGTTCCCCCCAAGCAGAAACCCTGCCCCCCACGTCGCAACAGAGCAGCGCGACCGGCCCCTGATACATCGCGTTACCGTCGGGGCATGAATTACAGAGTCGCCATCGTCATGGGGTCGGGCTCGGATCGCCCCGTGATGGAGAAAGCAGGCGCGATGCTCGACGAATTCGGCATCGAGCACGAGACCCGGATCCTCTCTGCGCACAAGACCCCCGACGAGGCGATCGCCTTTGCCGAGAACGCCGCGAGCAACGGGTTCGGAGTGATCATCGCCGGGGCAGGCAAGGCCGCCCATCTCGGTGGTGTTATGGCCGCCAAGTCACTGCTCCCGGTCATCGGGGTGCCTATCAACGCGTCGCTGGACGGAATGGACTCCTTGCTGGCGACGGTGCAGATGCCAACCGGGATCCCGGTGGCGACAGTTGCCATCGACGGCGCCACCAACGCCGCCCTCCTCGCGGTGGCCATCCTCGCCATTGGGGACGAGGAGCTCACCGCCAAGCTGGCCCAGTACCGCAAGGACCTCGCCGAGAAGACCCTCGCGGGCTGACGCCGCCTGCCCTATCGGGCAGGTTGGAGTTTCCTACGGAAACTCCTGCCACGGACGCAGCGGGCTGGCGGGCTTGGCGGGCAGGCCAGGACCGAGGGCGGGCTTGGTCGTCCGGGGCGGATAGCATCGGCGCCACATGAGCGAGACGTCTTTCGACAAGCCCGACCCTTTCGACTTCCTCGACATCGACTCGTTGCTCGACGAAGACGAGATCTTGTTGCGCGACACCGTCCGCGGGTTTGTGGACAAGGAGATCAAGCCAAACGTTGCCGACTGGTGGGACGAGGGAGTGATCCCCTATCAAGACCTGGCCCGTAAGTTCGGAGAGCTGGGCATGTTAGGGATGCACCTCGAGGGCTACGGGTGTGCCGGCACGTCGGCAACCGCCTATGGCCTCGCCTGTCTCGAGCTCGAGGCGGGTGACTCCGGGATCCGGTCGTTCGTCTCTGTCCAGGGCTCACTTGCCATGTTCCCGATCTGGAAGTTCGGCAGTGAGGAGCAAAAGCAGACGTGGCTGCCACAGATGGCCAAAGGTGAGGTCATCGGGTGTTTCGGCCTCACCGAGCCCGACTCGGGGTCTGATCCGGCTTCGATGCGCACCAACGCCCGCCGTGACGGCTCCGACTGGGTCATCAACGGATCGAAGATGTGGATCACCAACGGGTCGATCGCTGACATCGCCGTCGTGTGGGCCCGCACCGACGACGGGACCCGGGGCTTCATCATCCCCACCGACACACCGGGGTTCAGCGCCCACGACATCAAGAAGAAAGCATCCCTGAGAGCATCGGTGACCTCCGAGCTCACCTTCGATGACGTTCGCGTCCCTGACGACTTCGCCCTCCCCGGGGTCGCGTCGATGCGGGGGCCGCTGTCCTGTCTCAACGAGGCCCGGTTCGGGATCGCTTTCGGGGTGATGGGGTCGGCTCGGGATTGCTACGAGACCGCCCTTCGCTACTCCCAGGAGAGAGTGCAGTTCGACAAGCCGATCGGGTCGTTCCAGCTGACGCAGAAGAAGCTCGTGGAGATGATGGTGGCCGTGCAGCGAGGCACCTTGGTGGCGATTCACCTGGGACGACGCAAAGACGCGGGCAAGCTCAGCCCACAACAGGTCTCCTTCGGCAAGTTCGACAACGTCCGCAATGCCCTGGATGTGGCTCGCACCGCACGCTCCGTCCTCGGCGCCAACGGCATCACCCTGGAGTACCCGGTGTTCCGGCACATGGCCAACCTGGAGACCGTGCTCACCTACGAGGGCACCAGCGAGATCCACACCCTGGTCATGGGTCAGGCCATCACCGGTCTCGAAGCCTTCTCGTAGCGTCTTCGGTGCCCCGGGGTGGCCTCCGGTCGAGGGCGTCAGAGGTAATCGAAGAGGTTGCCGTTGCGGGCGACCACCACGTCGTCGAGGTCGAGCCAGGAGGCCACAGACTCCAGCTCCCGACGCAGCTCCTTGCCCACCTTCTTCCGGTCGACATCGGCCTCGGCGAAGGCACCCCTCACCTGGAGGGCTTTGGCCTGCCGGTCCGTCTTGAGGTCGACCCGGGCCACCAGGTCGCCATCGAGGAGAAAGGGGAGGACGTAGTAACCGAACACCCGCTTTGGCTCGGGCACATAGATCTCGATGCGGTAGTGGAAGTCCCAGATCCGCTCCACCCGGTCCCGGTACCAGATCAGGTTGTCGAACGGTGAGAGCAGGGCAGTCCCTCCCTTCCGACGCGGTAGGGAAGCCTCTGGATGAAGATAGGCGGGCTTGCCCCAACCCTCGACCTCGACCTCGACCAGGTCGCCCGACTCCACCAGACGGCGAATGACCGGTCGGGCGGCCGGCATTCGTATCCGGTAGTAGTCGGCGATGTCGTCGGCCGTGCCCACCCCGAGGGCGCCGGCTGCCAGCATCAACAACTCTCCCAAGGCCTCGTCGTGACCAGGACTGGACCCGTCGAGGTGCTCGGCGGGGATGACCCGCTCCGGCAGGTCGTACATCCTGATGAAGTTGGGCCGATCCGATGCGGTCACCCTGCCCTGGAGGAACAGAGCTTCCAGTGCCACCTTGCCGTTCGACCAGCCCCACATCTCAGCGGACTCACGCTCCCCGGGGGCCTCGAGGTCTCGGGTGCGGATCGGTCCTCGCTCCGCCACCTGGGTGTACACACTCTCCAGGTACTCGGGATGGTCCTTCTCCAATTCGGCGAGACGCTTCCACTTGAAGTTCTGGTCCATCCGCCAGCGGAACAAGCGGTGGTGACCGGTCGGTATCACGGAGGCCTCATGGCCCCAGTACTCGAACATCTCACCCGACTGCCAGAGCCAGTCGTCGAGGGCGGCGACGTCGTAGGGGCCAATCCTCGAGAAGAAGGGCATGTAGTGGGTGCGGCTGAACACGTTGACCGAGTCGAGTTGGATCAGCCCCACCCGGTCAACCACCTTCCGGAAGTGCCGGACGTCCACCCGCCCTGTCGCCCGACCTTCGATGAAGCCCTGGGCGCCGAGCGCAAGCCGGCGGGCCTGGTCGTTACTCATCCTCCGCATGGATGTTCACCGTAGTGACCGTCGTGGCATCATCACCCCCGTGATCGAGCGCTACACCCTCCCCGAGATGGGCGAGATCTGGTCGGAGCAACGCAAGCTGGAGGCCTGGAAAGCAGTCGAGGTCGCAGCACTGGAGGCTTTCGAGACGGTAGGCAAGGTGCCTGCGGGGACTGCAGCAGCCACAGCCTTGGCCAGGTGCCCGACACCCGAGGATGTCGCCGACAGAGAAGCTGTCACCAACCACGACCTGGCGGCCTTCGTGGATCTCCTCGGTCAGGCCGCCGGCAAGGATGCCGCCCAATGGGTCCATTACGGGCTCACCTCGTCCGATGTCCTCGACACCGCCGGTGGCGTGCTCCTCCGGGATTCGGCCGACCTGCTCTCCGACGCCCTCACCCACCTCAGGTCCACCGTCGTGGACAAGGCCATGGAACATCGAGCCACTTTTGTCATCGGCCGCACCCACGGGATCTGGGCCGAGCCGACCACGTTCGGATTGAAGTTGGCGGGCTGGGCGTTCGAGCTCGCACGCGACGAGGTCAGGCTGGCGGCGGCTCGTGAGGCAGTCGCCGTCGGCAAGATCTCTGGTGCGGTGGGCACCTATGCCCACGTTCCCGCGCAGATCGAGGCAGAGGTCTGCTCGGGTCTCGGGCTCGAGGTCGAGCCGGCTTCGACCCAGGTCACCGCGCGGGACCGTCACGCCCAATACCTGACCACCCTCGCCATCGTCGGTGCCTCGATCGAGCGGATGGCCACAGAGATCCGGCACCTGCAGCGGTCCGAGGTCGGCGAAGCACGCGAGGGATTTCGCAAGGGCCAGAAGGGATCGTCGGCGATGCCGCACAAGAGAAACCCCATCCTCTCCGAGCGGATGACAGGGATGGCCAGACTCCTTCGCGGCTACTCCCAGGTGGGTCTAGAGAACGTTGCCCTGTGGCACGAACGCGACATCTCGCACTCATCAGCCGAGCGCGTGGTCGTGCCCGATGCTTCCATCGCCCTCCACTACATGCTGGTCAAGTTCGAGGGGCTGATCGCCGACCTCGTGGTCGACGAGGAGAGGATGCTCGCCAATTTAGAGTCGACCAACGGCCTCGTCTTCAGCCAAGCCGTCCTCCTTGCCTTGATCGAGTCCGGACTGGCGAGAGACGACGCCTACCGGATCGTCCAGCGGAACGCGATGGAGGCCTGGGACGGCAAAGGACACCTACGAGATCTCCTGCGAGCCGACTCCGACGTCACCCTGAGCGACGACGCCCTGGACCACTGTTTCTCACTCCAACACGTCGTGGAGACGTCGGCGCCGGTCTTCGAGAGACTCGCCGAGCTCCGCTAACCCGACGGAGAGAAGTCGTAGACCGTGGACAATTGGGCCTTGAACGGCTCGGCGGGCAGAAGCACCTGTGCGCCGTAGGAGGTCTGATACTCGCTGACGGATATGGGAAATCTCTCCACCGAGTCACGGGAGATGCCCCGGTAGTCCCACGCGATGCCCACAGCCTGGCTCAGCGTCCACGACGAGTCGAGACGGACAGAAGAAGCGACCGCAGCCAGCCGTTGGCTGAGTGACGCCGGGGAGGAGAAGGTCGCCGCCTTCTCGGCGAGCTGGAACAAGACGTCCTGCTGGTGCTCTTGGCGTGTGAAGTCGGAACCCGAGATCGACTGCCATGCTCCGTCCACGAGCTGTTCGGGCTGACGGGATCGCACCCAGGCGAGTGCAGTTGTCCCACCAACCACCTGGCATCCGGAACTCTCCAGATCGAGGTGGGCCTTGACATCCCGGGTGGGATGATCGATGCAAACGGTGACCCCGCCCATGACATCGATCAAGTGGGCAAACCCGTCGAAGTCGACGCGGGCGAGATGGTCGACCGGGATCCCGGTGTAGTCCTCGACCATGATGGCGAGCAGCTCGGGCCCGGTTGCTACACCGGAGCAGCCACCCAGCCCGGAGTTGAGCCGGGTGAACGTCTGCTTACACAGGTTCCAGACGAAGAGATCGCGAGGCAGGCTCACCATGATCGGGTCGGGATCGTCGACGGGCTGCAGGGCCAGGATGATGCTGTCGGCGAGGAATCCGGAGGCATCGGTACCGACGAGCAGATACGACTCGAAGTCTCCGTCGGGAATCGGCTCGCCGAGAGCCGAGGCATTGAAGGAGCCGGTGCCCTGGTTGGCCGCCAACCGGGCATCGATCAGTGCCATCTCCGCCTCCAGGTCGTAGGCAGGCTCCTCGGAGTCGGACTCGATGCCGGACCGGGCCTTGGCCGGGTCGAAATCGAACTGGATGGCCGACCGCGCCTCCACGGGGTCGAACTCCTCGGCCGCCACCTGGGCGAAGGCGGCGTTGACTTGATAGGCGTAGAAACTGACGAAACCGAGCAGAGTCCCCGCTACCAGGATCGCCGCTGCCCGCCACGGATGGAAGACGACGTACTCGAGAACACGCAAAGTTCGCGAAATTCTACGTCAGGAGTCGGTTTTGGAACGGTTGATGAAGACGGTTCCTGTGAACAGGGCTGCTGTCCGCCCGTCGCCACGGGTCACCTCGGCCCGGTATGTGCCCAGGGTGCGGCCCCGTGACACCTCCCTGACCCTGGCCACGAGCCGGTCGCCGACCCGACTGGCCGCCGTCAACACGAGATGGGTGTCGATGGCAACCGCGGCGTCGCCTGCGTTGTTCGAGGCGAGTGAGAAGGCGCAGTCGGCCAGGGAGAACACCATCCCGCCATGACCCACACCGAGGAAGTTCTGGTGGGCCTCGGTCACATCGATGGCTACGACTATCTCCTCGTCGCTCACATCCACCAACTCGATGCCCAAGGTGCGGGCGTACCGATCGTCGGCCAACAGGGAGGCCACACGCTCAGGATCGAATCCACTCACCGCCGGCAGGGTAGAGCAGGACGTCGGAGCTCGGAGACAACGACGCTACGCTGCCGCCGCGTGCCGGCACTCCCACATCTCGCATCAGGAAAGGTCAGAGAGATCTACGAGATCGACGAGGAGCACCTCCTCTTCGTCGCCACCGACCGGATCTCCGCCTACGACGTGATCCTCAATCAGACGATCCCGGACAAGGGGAGGGTGCTCACTGGCCTGAGCCTCCACTTCTTCGATCTCCTCGACACCCCCAACCACCTGGTCACCACCGATCTCTCCGGGGTGGACGGCATCGATTCACAGGAGATGGAAGAGCTCCGAGGACGGGCCATGGTGGTGCGACGAGCCGAAGTCGTGCCCGTGGAGTGCGTCGTGCGTGGCTACCTGTACGGGTCGTCGTGGCGGGAGTATCGCGACGGGGGCGGGCCGACCACCGAGCACCTGCCTTCAGGGCTGCAACTCGCCGACAAGCTCGACGAGCCGATCTTCACCCCTGCCACCAAAGCGGCCACAGGTCATGACGAGAACATCACCGAAGCCCAGACCCGTGAGATCCTCGGCAACGACCTCTACGAAGAGCTGCGCACCCGATCGCTCGACATCTACACCCGGGCCAACGAGTACGCCGCTGCCAAAGGGGTGATCCTCGCCGACACCAAGTTCGAGTTCGGCCACGCCAACGGGGAGCTGCTCCTCATCGACGAAGTGCTCACTCCCGACTCCTCGCGCTACTGGCCGGCAGACGAGTACACGCCGGGGGGGGAGATCCCCTCGTTCGACAAGCAGTACGTCAGGGAGTGGCTGGAACGTCAGCCCTGGGACAAGAATCCGCCGCCTCCTGACCTTCCCGACGAGATCGTCTCCGGCAGCCGTGACCGCTACGTCGAGGCCTACGAGCGGATCACGGGCAACAGTTTCGAGGACTACCTGGCCGGACGATGAGGGTCACCGTCACCATCGACCGCCGCCCCGAGATCGCCGATCCGGAGGGCACGACGGTGAGACGGGCGCTTCACGACCTCGGCTTCACCGAAGCCACTTCAGTGCGCATGGATCGCGTCATCCATCTCGAAGTCGACGGTGACGATCCCGACCTGGTGAAGGGCCGCGTCGAGGAGATGTGCCGGCAGTTGCTGGCCAACCCGGTCCTCGAGGACTTCTCCATCGAGGTCGACACGAGGCAAATATGAAGGCGGCTGTAGTCGTGTTCCCCGGAGTGAACTGCGAGCACGACGTGGTCCACGCCCTCCGCTCTCTGGGTGGCGAGGCGGAGTTGGTCTGGCATCGCGACACGGATCTCTCCGACTTCGACGGAGTGGTCCTCCCCGGTGGGTTCGCCCACGGTGATGCCTTGCGGACAGGGGCTATCGCACGGTTCT
>Ga0307505_10000788_pt1 | contig 31171 bp, 34 predicted proteins | sample 23_S_MG_FD_202183 | JGI IMG/M metagenome (GOLD analysis project Ga0307505, IMG submission 202183) | Soil microbial communities from Populus trichocarpa stands in riparian zone in the Pacific Northwest, United States - 23_S | ecosystem: Environmental > Terrestrial > Soil > Riparian zone > Trees... | reverse complement strand
CGAGGTGCTGCTGATGGACGAGCCGTGCTCGGCACTCGACCCGATCGCCACCGCCAAGATCGAAGAGCTGATCCATGAGCTGCGCGGCCGCTACGCCATCGCCATCGTTACCCACAACATGCAGCAGGCCGCGCGTGTGTCGCAGCGCACGGCCTTCTTCCACCTCGGTGAGATGGTCGAATACGGCAAGACCAGCGAGATTTTCACCAATCCGGGCGAGCGCCGCACGCAAGACTACATCACCGGCCGCTACGGCTGATCGGAGAATTTGGAAAATGCCCAAGGGACATACGCTCAAGGCCTTCGACGACGACCTCGACCGGCTGCGTGCGCTGATCAGCGAAATGGGCGGCCTAGCCGAGCATGCCATTCGCGAATCCATGCGCTGCCTCCAGGAACGCGACGTCGAAGGCGCGGCGCGGATCGTCGAGAATGACAAGAAACTCGACTTGCTGGAGGTCGAGACCGAGCGGCGCGCGGTGCAGCTCATCGCGCTTCGGGCGCCGATGGCCGGCGACCTTCGCGACGTCGTCGCCGCGCTGAAGATCTCGGGCGTCGTCGAGCGGATCGGCGATTACGCGAAGAACATCGCCAAGCGCGTCCAGCACCTCGAGGGCGCCGGCAAGATCGAGGCCTTGTCGCTGATGCCGGAAATGGCGCGCATCGCCACCGAAATGGTGCACGACGTGCTGACCGCGTTCGTCGAGCGCGATGCCGAAGCGGCGCTGCGGGTCATGAAGCGCGACGACGCCGTCGACGATTTCTACGATTCGATCTTCCGTACCCTGCTGACGCACATGATGGAGGACCCGCAGAACATCGGCCAGTCGGCGCATCTGCTGTTCATCGCTAAGAACCTCGAGCGCGCCGGCGACCATGCGACCAACATCGCCGAGATGGTCTATTACGCGGCGACGGGCCAGCACATGACCGAGGCGCAGACCGGCAAGAAGCCATGACCGCGAAGCGGCTCCTGCTGGTCGAGGACGACCGCCAGTTAGCCGAGCTGGTCCGCTTCCATTTCGACCGCGCCGGCTACCAGGTGACGCGGACAGGCGACGGCGAGGAAGCCCTGATCCTGGCCGAGGAAGTCCAGCCCGACCTCGTCATCCTCGACTGGATGATCGAAGGCATCAGCGGCATAGAGGTCTGCCGCCGCCTGCGCCGCCGCCAGCAGACCGCCAGCCTGCCGATCATCATGCTCACTGCCCGCGGCGAGGAGAGCGACCGCGTCCGCGGCCTGGAAACCGGCGCCGACGATTATCTGACCAAGCCTTTCTCACCCAAAGAACTGGTGGCCCGCGCCGGTGCCGTCCTCAGGCGGGCGCGGCCGGCGCTGGCCGCTGAAACACTCGAATATGCGGGCATCGAAATGGACCTCGCGGCGCACCGCGTCCGGCGCGAGGGCAAGGCAGTGCAGATTGGCCCGACCGAATATCGCCTGCTTCGCCATTTCCTCGAGAAGCCGAGACGGGTCTTTTCGCGCCAGCAGCTGCTCGAGACGGTTTGGCCCCACAGCGAGGATATCGAACTGAGGACGGTCGATGTGCATATCCGCCGCCTGCGCCTGGCGCTCGGTGGCCCGGACATCATCCGCACGGTCCGCAGCGCCGGCTATGCGCTCGACGCGGAAGGGCTTGCTTAGCCCCGGCGCGGGCAGCATGGGGCAAGTGTGGTGCGGAAGAACAAAAGCAAGGGTGGCGGCTCGCCCAATCGGCCGCGCTTGTGGGGCCGTCACGCGGTTGCCGCCGCGCTCGACAATCCGGATCGCCGGGTGCTGCGCGCCTGGGCGACGCGGGAAACCGCCGGCTTCATGCAGTTCCCCGCTAATGTCGCAGTCACCCTGGCCGACGTCGCCGACCTCGGCCGGCTGGTGCCGAACGACGCTCCGCATCAGGGCGTAGTCATCGAGGTCGAGCCGCTCGAAGACATCTGGCTTGCGGATTTGCTGGCCGATGCCGCGGAACGCTCGATATTGCTGGTGCTCGACCAGGTGACCGATCCGCACAATGTCGGCGCCATCCTGCGCTCGGCGGCAGCGTTCGGCGCGCTGGGTATCGTCACCCAGGATCGACACTCGCCGGTGGAGGGCGGAGTCATCGCCAAGGCGGCCTCGGGCGCCCTCGAACGAGTGCCTTGGGCGCGGGTCGTGAACCTCGCCCGCGCTTTGGAGGAAATCGCCGAGGCCGGCTTCTGGCGGATCGGCCTGGCCGGAGGCGCCGACACCGAGCTGAAGGAGGCGTTGGGCCCGCCCAAGGTTGCGCTGGTGCTGGGCGCCGAGGGACCCGGCATGCGTTCGAACACGCGCGAGCATTGCGACGCCTTGGCGCGCCTGCCGATCGGCGATGCGGTGGAGAGCCTCAACGTCTCCAATGCCGCCGCCATCGCCCTATACGCAGCGAGCATCGCCTGATGGTCAGGTCCGTGGAATCGATCAAGAAAGCTGTCGATGAGCTTGCCCGCCGCGAGAAGGCGTTCGCGGCTGTCCTGGAACGCCACGGCCATCCGGAGCCGCGGGTCAGCGATCCGGGCGCCATCACCCTGCTTCGCACCATCGTCGGCCAGCAAGTTAGCGTTGCCGCGGCCCGGTCGATGTGGGCCAAGCTCGAGGCCGCCTATGGCGCGCCGCCCGACCTGGCGAAGATTGAGCAAGCGACGGACGAAGAGCTGCGCCTCGCCGGCCTGTCGCGACAGAAAGCCGGCTACGCTCGCAGCCTTGCGTCACTGGTGCTAACCGGCGAGCTGGACCTCGAGCGGCTGCCCGCTGACGACGAGGAAGCGATCGCCTTGCTGACTCGGATCAAGGGCATTGGCCGCTGGTCGGCGGAAATCTATCTGCTGTTCGCGGAAGGCCGGACCGACGTCTGGCCGGCGGGCGACCTCGCCGTGCAGATCGAGATCGGCAAGCTGCTCGGCCTCGAAGGCAAGCCGACCGAGAAGGAACTGCGCGAGCTCGGCGAAGCCTGGCGGCCGCACCGCGGTGCCGTCGCCGTGCTCGCCTGGCACAGCTACAATTCCCAAGTTCTTTAGCGGCGGATGCCCTTTTCGTAGCGGCGGGCGGCCAGGCCTTTCCAGCCGCGCGCGCCCTGATCGAGCCGCAGCGGTCCAAGCTTTTCCTTATCGTTCGCGGCGCGGCCGACCATGAAGCTGGCGCCGCTCTGGCCCTCGCCGCTCGACCAGCGGTAGCGCGAATTGACCGCGACCATGGGCATGAACAGCTTGCGGCCCTGCACTTCATATTCCTGGACCGCCGCGCGCGGCAGGCGGACGGCGCTCTTCAGCGTTACTCGCGCCATGGGCGCGACCGCCGGGATCTTGTCGCGCACCTCGCCGGCGTTCGCATAGAATTCCGATAGCAGGACGTCCTGTTGCTGGCCCGCATTGATCAGGCAGGCCTCGACGGCGACGTCCCGCGCCGGCGCGCTGCCCGAGTTGAACAAGGTGACGTCGAAGGCGATGGCCGCATGCTCGTCGGTGACGAGCGCCTGGCTCGGTTCGAGCTCGAGCTCGATCCACGGGCGCAAGCTGGCGGAAACCACGCCGGCGGGGGGAGCCGGTGCGCGCAGCGAGGAGGTGACAGTGCCTGTGGGTTCCGCCGGCGGCGCGGCGCGCGGTGCGGGGCTCGGCCTCGCGGCCGGTGGCTGCCGGAACGGCGCGGGCGCTGGTTCACGAGCAACGAACTCGCTGACACCGGCCGCGGCATAGCGCTGCGTACGCCGCTGCATCCCGAAATAGACGATTGCGCCCGCTGCCAGCAGCAGCAGCGCGGCGATCCACGGCAGCGGCGAGAAACCGTCAGGGCCAGCGGCTGGCAGTGGAATGGCAGCAGCCGGCTCCGGTCGCGCCGGGACCGCCGAGGCGGCAGCGCTGGTGCTGGTCGATGGCTCACGCAGGCTCGGGCGGTCGGGGATTGGATCGATCGTCGTGCTCGCCGTTGCTTGCGGTGGCCGATCGGTCTCCACTTGCCGAGCCGGAGCGGGACGATCCGTGGCCGGCGCCGGGGCGCGCGCCGCCGGCTCTCGATTGACCGTTGCCGGCTGCTCCGTCGCTGCGGGCTGCTCCGCCTGGCGGGTGACGGTGCCGTTGATGCTGAAGTTTGACAGCTCGCGAGGGCCAATGTTGGACGCCGGCGCCGGCGGGGGGGCACTTCCGGCCGCATTGTCCTGGGCGAGCAGCGGCGATGCCGCCAGCATCAGCGCCGCCACAATGACCGAACTCTTTACCAAACTATTGAACCTGCTCGCCAAATTCGATTCCCCGTGCTCGCCCAGAGCGGCTTTGGCCCGCTTCGCGCCGCGCTTCAAGGGCGGGACGAACTATGCGGCGTCGACCAGCACCAGCTCGGCGTCTTCATCGGCCTCGATGCGCAGCCGGTCCTCGCCCTTGATGGCGATTCCGTCGCGCGGGCCCGCGGCGATGCCGTTCACCCGGACTCGCCCGCTCGGCACCAGATAGAGGTGGCGCTCGGGGTCGGCCGCGAGATCGATCGCCGCGCCCGCCTTGACCGATGCGCCAAGCACCCTTGCGTTGGCATGAATGGTCAAGGCGCCATCGGCGGGATCGCCGCTGGCGAGGACCTGGAACTGACCGTCGCGGGCTTCTTTCGGGAAGGGCATCGCGCCCCAACCGGGGTCTGCCCCGCGCTGGTCGGTTTCGACCCAGATCTGGAACAGTGTCGTATCTTCGTCCTCGAGGTTGAACTCGGCGTGAGTGACGCCGGTGCCGGCGCTCATCACCTGCACGTCGCCGGCGCTCGTCCGGCCCTTGTTGCCGAGCGAATCCTGGTGAGTGATGGCGCCGGTGCGGACATAGGTGATGATCTCCATGTCCTTGTGAGGGTGCGGCGGGAATCCGGACTTGGCGGCGATACGGTCGTCGTTCCAGACGCGGATGCGGCCCCAGCCCATGCGGGAAGGATCGTAATAATTGGCGAAGCTGAAATGGTGGCGGGCATCGAGCCAGCCGTGGTCGGCGTGGCCCAGCGAAGCGAAGGGGCGGATGTCGATCATGACCGTGAAGTGGGCCGGTGCCTCCGGCCCTTCAAGTGTCAGCGATGTAACCGAAGCGCCGCTGCATAATATGCGGCTTTCTCCGCATAATGGGCAGCCGACAGGCGCAGCATTTCGACCTGCTCATCGCTTAACGTGCGGATGGCCCGCGCCGGCGAGCCGACGATCAGGCTGCGCGGCGCGAACGTCTTGCCTTCAGTGACGAGAGCGCCGGCGCCGACGATGCACTGGCGCGCGATGACCGCCCCGTTCAGGATCCGCGCGCCCATGCCGATCAGGGCTTCGTCCTCGACCGTGCAGCCGTGCAGGATCGCCTGGTGGCCGACCGTGACCCGCGCCCCGATGACCAGCGGCGCCCCCGGATCGGAGTGGCCGACCGCGCCGTCCTGCACATTGCTGTCTTCGCCGATCAGGATGGGGGTGTTGTCGGCGCGGATGACGGCACCGAACCAGGCGCTGGCGCGGCGGCCGAGGCGGACGTCACCGATGAGGTCCGCCGAAGGCGCAGCCCAGGCGCCTTCCGCCAAGACGGGCATGACGTCGCCAAGGGCGTAGAGCGGCATGGCTCGACCCTTAAAGCAACAGTCAAACCAGCGACAAGCGTTGTCCCGACCGGGGACAGGCCGAGGAGCCTCGTCGACTTGCGTCTTCGCCTGGGGCTAGCGGCGCGTCCTGGGGAGGCTGATATGCCTGAAGCAAACGAACGGCGGCGCTGCCCGCGGCTGCCGCTGTCGACCGATGTCGAGTTCCGGCGCAAACGGGAGGCGCATTACGCCATCCCGATGCACGACCTGACGCCATTCGGCTGCGCAATCGCCTCGCCGGAGAGCCTGGCCGCGGGCGAGATGGTGTGGGTCAAGATGCCGAGCCTGCAATCGCTGTCCGCCGAGGTGAAATGGACCAGGGCCTGGCTGTCGGGCGTCGAGTTCGACCAGCCACTGCATTCGGCGGTGTTCGACATGATGGCGTCGCGGCTGGCGCCGGCAAACGATTGCTAAGCTAAGATCGTCATGCTCGGCTGTGCTCCGGATGGCCGGCGCGATGGTGCCCAGGAGAGGACTCGAACCTCCACGCCCTTGCGAGCGCCAGCACCTGAAGCTGGTGCGTCTACCAATTCCGCCACCTGGGCACAGATCGAAGGAAATTAGTTCGGTAGGGCGGGCGATTTGGCGGCGGAGGAGCCGCTTGTCAATGCGCTTCGCTCGGGGCAAAGGCCTCGACCATGTACGATAAGCGAACCGGCTTGGTGACCGTCTTCGGCGGCGGTGGATTCATCGGCCGCTACGTCTGCGAAACCCTGTTCAAATCTGGCATCCGCGTGCGCGTCGCCGAACGCCATCCGCGCCGCGCCTTCTTCCTGCAGCCGCTCGCCGCCGTCGGCCAGCTCGACCTGATGAGCGCCGACGTCACGCGGCGGGAATCGGTCGCGCGAGCGGTCGATGGCGCCAGCGCGGTCATCAACCTCGTCGGAACCTTGAAGGGCGATTTCGAGGGATTGCAGGCCGACGGCGCCGGCATCGTCGCCGAGGAAGCGGCGCGCGCTGGAGCAGCAGCGTTGGTCCACGTCAGCGCCATCGGCGCCGACCAGGCCAGCCCGTCTCGCTACGGTTCGAGCAAGGGCGAAGGTGAGGCGCGGGTCCGCGCCGCTTTCCCCGAGGCGATCATCATCCGACCGAGCCTGGTTTTCGGACCCGAGGACCAGCTGACCAACCGCTTCGCCGGCCTGATGAGCCGCTTGCCGGTCTATCCGGTGATCGCGCCACGCATCCGCTTCCAGCCGGTCTATGTCCGCGACCTGGCTTTGGCCATCGCCACCGCCGCCCTCGAACCCAAGGGCTACGCCGGCAAGACCTATGAAATCGCCGGTCCCGAAGTGATGACGATGCGCCAGCTGACCGAATCCATTGCCAGGATGGCGGGGCAGTCGCCGACATTGGTCGACTTGCCCGACTTCGCCGCCGACGCCTTGTCCTACTTGGGGTTCCTGCCCGGCGCCCCGCTGACACGAGACCAATGGCTGATGCTCCGCCAGGACAATGTTGCCGGTAAAAAGACGCCCGGTTTGGCCGCCTTCGACATCACTCCGACGCCGATGGCCGCGGTCGCCGAGGAATGGCTGAGCCGCTTCCGCGAAGGCGGGCGCTTTGCGGCGCGGCGCCAGATTACCCCGGCCGGATAAGTGCCCGTCCTTCTGCTCGTAATCATCCTCGGCATCGTCGAGGGGGTCACCGAATATCTGCCGGTCTCGTCCACCGGCCATTTGATCCTGGCCACCGAGTTGATGGGCTATGACGCCAACCGCTGGGCCCTGTTCAACATCGCCATCCAGCCCGGCGCCATCCTGGCCATAGTCATCCTCTACTGGCGGACGTTCCGCGATGTCTTCGTCGGACTGTTCCAGCGCAGCCCGAGCGCCTGGGCGTTCACCCGCAACCTGCTCGTCGCCTTCACGCCGGCGGTGGTGCTTGGCCTGGCCTTCGGCAATTATATCGAGATGCTGCTCGGCAACGCGACTGTGGTCGCCTGGGCCTTGATCATCGGCGGTTTCGCCATCCTCGCCGTAGAGCGTTTCGCCAAGCCGGAATATTCCGGCGGCGTCGCCGAGATGAGCTTCCGGCAGTCCGCCACGGTCGGCATCGTCCAGTGCCTGGCGATGATCCCGGGAGTCAGCCGCTCCGGCGCCACCATCCTCGGCGCAATGGGCCTCGGCATCGACCGCCGCACGGCCGCCGAGTTCAGCTTTTTTCTCGCCGTCCCGACGCTCAGCGGCGCAACGGTCCTGCAACTCTACAAGCACGGCGCCGGTATCGGCAACGACATGATCGGCTATATCCTGCTCGGCGCCTTCGTGTCGTTCGTGGTGGCGATCATCGTCGTCAAAGCCTTCCTGGCGATCATCACGCGCTTCGGCTTCGGCCCCTTCGCCTGGTACCGGATCGTGGCCGGGGTCGCCGCCCTCATATGGCTGTCGATGCGCTAAGCCTTTCCATCGGCTCGTAAAATGCCGATACTGTAGCCGATGATTCGAAAGGATTGGTCGATGCGTGCTCTTGTCGGTTTTGCCACTTTGGCCCTGCTCGCTGCTCCCGCAGCGGCGGCCCAGCCTGCCAAGGACAGCGGCTTCGCCATCCCGCCGGAGATGACCGACCCGGCCATGGCCGAGACTTTGGGCAAAATGTTCGGCTCGTTGACCAAGGCGATCATGGACATGCCGGTCGGCGAGATGCAGGCAACCGTCGAAGGCCGTGCGCCCACAGACGTCGACAAGGCGCGCACCGTTCGCGACATGGCAGGCCGCGATCCGCAGTTCGAGCGCAAGGTCGAAACCCAGGTCGCGCAAACCGTCCCGCGGATGCAGGCCGGGCTGAAAGCGATGGCCGCCTCGTTGCCGGGCATGATGAAGGCGCTCGAGCAGGCGGCCGAGGGCATGGAGCAGAGTCTCGACCGCGCCACGGCCAACATTCCACAGCCCGGATATCCCAGGCGCTAATTTTCCGCCGATCGCCGGTGGACTGAATCCGCCGCAGCGCTAATGCTGCCGCTTCCATGTGGCAGCTCTATCAATTCCCGCTCTGTCCCTTTTCCCGCAAGGTCCGGCTGGTCCTCGGCGAGAAGGGGGTCGCGCATGAGCTGGTGCGGGAATATCCGTGGGAGCGGCGCGACGAGTTCGTCGATTTGAACCCCGCCGGCGAAACGCCGGTGCTGGTCGACACCGACACCGGCACGGCCCTGATCGGCAGCCAGCCGATCTGCGAATATTTCGACGAGACGGTCGACAAGATGCCGATGATCCACGGCAATGCGGTGCTGCGCGCCGAGATCCGCCGGCTGGTCGAATGGTTCGACGAGAAGCTCTACCGTGAAGTGGTCGAGCCGCTGATGCACGAGCGGATGCGCAAACGGCTGGTGTCGAACGACTCCCCCGACACGCGGATCCTGCGGGAGGCGATGCGGATCGCCAACGGGCACCTCGACTATCTCGATTATCTCCTGGACCACCGCCGCTGGCTGGCCGGCGCCGGCCTTAGCCTCGCCGACTTCACCGCGGCGGCGCAATTGAGCGTCGTCGACTATCTCGGCGCGCTCGACTGGCGCGGGCACAAGCAGACCAAGGACTGGTACGCGGTCATGAAATCGCGGCCGGCTTTCCGCCCATTGCTCGGCGAGCGGATGGAAGTGATCGTGCCGCCGGCGCACTACGACAAGGTCGATTTCTAGCCGGCGCCGAAACGATTAACCGATTGTCGTCCAGCCGCGCCGCGCCTGCGGCAGGACGATTCGACGTCGTTCAGTGTGCCGCTTAACCCTCTGTCTACCGTGGTTTTTCTCCGGGGGGAGGGCCGATGAATTTCCCGCTTTTCAATTTTGGTTCGCGCGACCTGGCCATCGACCTGGGGACAGCCAATACCGTCGTTTACCTGCGCGACCGCGGCATCGTCATCCAGGAGCCGTCGGTCGTTGCGCTCGAATATGGCAACGGCCTGCCGAAGGTCCGCGCGGTCGGCGACGATGCCAAGCTCATGCTTGGCAAGACCCCGGCGAACCTGCGCACCATCCGGCCATTGCGCAACGGCGTCATCGCCGACCTCGAGGTCGCCGAGCAGATGATCAAGCACTTCATGTCGAAGGCGACCGGCGGACGCGGACGCGTCGGTAACAAGACGCAAGTGGTAATCTGTGTGCCGTCGGGTTCGACCAGCGTCGAGCGGCGCGCCATTCGCGATGCCGCCTCCAATGCCGGCGCAAGCGAAGTCCGGCTGATCGAAGAGCCAATGTCGGCGGCGATCGGCGCCGGCCTGCCGGTCGCCGACCCCATCGGATCGATGGTCGTCGACATCGGCGGGGGCACCACGGAAGTGGGCGTCATCTCGCTCCAGGGCCTGGCATACAGCCAGTCGGACCGCGTCGGCGGCGACAAGATGGACGAAGCTATCATGTCCTACGTTCGCCGCAACCATAACCTGCAGATTGGGGAAGTGACCGCGGAGCGCGTCAAGAAGCAGATCGGCATTGCCCGAATCCCGATGGACGGGCGCGGCATGTCGATGATCGTTAAGGGGCTGCACGTCGAAAAGGGCGTGCCCCGCGAAATCGAGATTACCCAGGCGGAAATCGCCCGCGCCCTCAACGAACCAGTGGCGCGGATCGTCAATGCGGTGCGCGAGGCATTGGAGCATACGGAGCCGGAAATCGCTGCGGACATCATCGATGCCGGCATCACCATGACGGGCGGCGGTTCGCTGCTGCAGGACATTGACGGCGTGCTTTCGGACGAGACCGGCCTGCCGGTGCGGATTGCCGATAATCCGATGCAATGCGTGGCGCTTGGCGCCGGCCAGACGCTCGAGGACCCGATCTATCGAGGGGCATTGCAGCCCGCCTGAGACTTTCGCTTAACCCGCCAGCGGCTCGCCCTCCGGCGCGCCGCGGCCGAGCTTGTCGGGCAGCGCCTCGCCATTGGGCGTGAACTCCAGGCTCACCGAATTGATGCAATAGCGCTCGCCGGTCGGCGGCGGGCCGTCGGGGAAGACATGGCCCTGGTGGACATCGCACCGGGCGCAGACGATCTCGGTGCGGACCATGCCGTAGCTGGTGTCCCTGATATATTGCAGGTGGTCGGCGGCGAACGGGGTCGTGAAGCTCGGCCAGCCGGTGCCGCTCTCGAACTTGGCGCCCGCCTTGAACAACGGCAGGCCGCAAAGCCGGCAAGTGTAGGCCCCGCCGCGCTTCTCTTCGAGGAACACCCCGCAGAACGGTGCCTCCGTGCCATGCTCGAGCAGGACGTGCCGCTCATCGTCGCTGAGCTCGGCTTCCAGCCGGCGACGGTCCTCGTCGGACGGGGGCGAGAGGTCGAAGTGAGCGGTCATGATGCCTCCGATCTGGTCGCGGCGACGAGGTAGTTGAGGCCCAGGTCCTCGCTGAGGTGCAGGCCTCGGGTGGGCGAGACGGCGATGCCTTCGCAGTCGATGACGGCGAGGCCGGCGGCGGCGAGCATCGCCTTCATCTCGTCCGGGGTGATGAACTTGCCATGGTCGTGCGTGCCCTTGGGGATCTGGCCGATGCCTTCGGCGATGGTGATCATCAGCAGCCGCGAGCGCGCCGTGCGGTTGGGCGTCGACAGGATAAGCAGGCCGCCGGGGGCAAGCCGTTCGGCGAGCGAATGCAGGAACGCCTGGGGATCGGCGACATGCTCGATCACCTCCATCGCCGTGACGAGGTCGAAGCGGCCCGCCAGATCCTCCACTGCCGCGTGGCGATAGTCGATCTGCAGCGCCTGCCCGGCGGCATGCGCCTTGGCGACGGCGATCACCTCGCTGGCAGCATCGATCGCGGTCACCTTCGCGCCCAGCCGGGCGAGCGGCTCGGCGAGCAGGCCGGCGCCACAGCCAACATCCAGAGCGGTCTTGCCTGCCAGCGGCTGGAAGCCCTGTTCGTCGATCTGCCAATGCTGGTCGACCATGTCGCGGACGTAGGCCAGCCGCACCGGGTTCAGCTTGTGCAGCATCGCCGAAGAGCCGTCGGGATCCCACCAGTCCTCGGCCAGCGCGCCGAAGTGCGCGGCTTCGTCCGGCAGGATGCTTGTCTCAACCATGGCCGCCTCCTAACAGGGCGCGCTGGTTAGCCCAAGGAGCAGAATGCCCCGCATCGTCATGAAATTCGGCGGCACGTCGATGGCGGGCATCGAGCGCATCCGCAGCGTCGCGGGCCGCGTCAAGCGTGAGGCGGAGGCCGGCAGTGAGGTGCTGGTCGTGGTCTCCGCCATGGCCGGCGAGACCGACCGGCTGGTGCAATTGTGCCGCGAGGCCGCGGCGCTCCATGACCCGCGCGAGTATGACGTGGTCGTCGCGTCCGGCGAGCAGGTCACTGCCGGCCTGCTGGCAATGACGCTGCAGAATATGGGCCTTTCGGCGCGCAGCTTCATGGGCTGGCAGCTGATCAAGGCCAGCGGCGTCCATGGCAATGCGCGGGTCGAGGCGATCGAGCGTAGCGCTCTCGACGAAGCGCTCACGGCGGGCGAGATCGCCGTCATCCCCGGCTTCCAGGGGGTCAGCCACGACGGGCGCGTCGCCACTTTGGGACGCGGCGGGTCGGACACCAGCGCCGTCGCCATCGCCGCCGGCATCGGTGCCGACCGTTGCGACATCTACACCGACGTCGATGGCGTCTACACCACCGACCCCCGCATCGTGCCCAATGCCCGCAAGCTCGGCCAGGTGACGTTCGAGGAGATGCTGGAGCTTGCCGGGGTCGGCGCAAAAGTCCTGCAGACGCGCTCGGTCGGGCTTGCCATGCGCGAGAAATTGCCGTTGCGGGTGCTGTCGGCCTTCGAGGACTTGCCGGGAACCGAAATCGTCGCCGAATTGGGAGCGGACATGGAACGCAACGCCATCGCCGGCATCGCCGCCGACCGGAATGAAGCGCGCATCACTTTGACCGGCATCGCCGATCGCCCGGGCATGGTGGCGGCGGTCATCACGCCGCTGGCCGAGGCGGGGATCGCGATCGACATGATCGTCCATGCGGCGACCGCCGGCGAAAGGCGCAGCGACCTGACCTTCACCGTGCCGCGCCCTGCCCTGGCGCAGGCGACGGCGGTGATCGAGGCGCAGAAAGCCACCATCGGCTTTGAAACTCTGATGAGCGACGCGGCAGTGGCGAAAGTGTCGATCGTCGGCGTCGGCATCCGGTCCAACCCGGCGCTCGCAGCGCGGATGTTCGAGACTTTGGCCGAGCGGAAGATTAATTTGCTTGCCGTCACGACCAGCGAGATCAAGGTCAGCGCTTTGGTCGCCGAAAACCAGGCGGAGCTGGCGGTGCGGGTCCTGCACAGCGCCTTCGGGCTCGATGCGGAGAAAGCGGCATGAGCGGCGAAGGCGTAATTGCCGAGCCGCGGCCAGTCCACGGCAGCGAGGGGCACGCCAGGCTAAAGCAGCTGATGCATCGGGGGACCGAGTTCCTCGGCTGCGACATCGCCATCCTCGGCGGGGCGATGAGCTGGGTTTCCGAGCGCCACCTGGTGTCGGCCATCTCCAATGCCGGCGGATTCGGGGTGATCGCCTGCGGGGCAATGACGCCCGACCTGCTCGACACCGAAATCGCCGAGACGAAGAAGCGGACCGACAAGCCGTTCGGCGTCAACCTGATCACGATGCACCCGATGCTGAACGAGCTGATCGACACCTGCGGCAAGCACGGCGTCACCCATGTTGTGCTTGCCGGCGGGCTGCCGCCCGGCGGCGCCATCGACCGCATCAAAGAGGGCGGCGCCAGGCTCATCTGCTTCGCGCCGGCGCTCAGCCTGGCGAAGAAGCTGACCAGGTCAGGCGCCGACGCTTTGGTCATCGAGGGCATGGAGGCCGGCGGCCATATCGGGCCGGTGTCGACGTCGGTGCTGGCGCAGGAAATCCTGCCCCACATCGCCAGTGACATGCCGGTATTCGTCGCGGGCGGCATCGGCCGCGGCGAAGCGATCGCCGCTTACCTGGAAATGGGCGCGGTCGGCGTGCAGCTCGGCACGCGCTTCGTCTGCGCCCACGAAAGCATCGCCCACGCCAATTTCAAGAAAGCCTTCATCCGCGCTTCGGCCCGCGACGCCATTCCGAGCGTGCAGATCGACCCGCGCCTGCCGGTGATCCCGGTGCGGGCCCTGAAGAATCGCGAGATGGAAAATTTCGCCGCCAAGCAGCGCGAGGTCGCCCAGAAGCTGGACGAGGGCAGCATCGAGATGGCCGAGGCGCAATTGCAGATCGAGCATTACTGGGCGGGCGCGCTCCGCCGCGCGGTGATCGACGGCGACGTCGAGACTGGATCGGTCATGGCCGGCCAGTCGGTCGGCATGGTCAACCGCGAAGAGCCGGTGGCGGCGATCATCAAGGAGCTGGCTGACGAAGCAGCCGCCGCGCTGGAGAATCGCGGCTAGGCTGCGGTGCGCGTCGCGAACAAATTGTCTGCCGCAGGGTAGAGGATCTCGTTTTCGCGGTCGATGCGCGCATCCAGCGCGGCGAGGATGGTCCGGGTTTCGGCACAGAAGTCCTCGAACGTGGCGTTGATCGCCGCGGATACCGACCAGCGGCGCATATAGGCTTCGAACTGCTGGGCGAGACCGCCCATTTCCAACTGGTACTGATAGGCCAAATGCGCTGCCTCGAGGCTGTCGCCGGCGATCATCGCTGGGTAGAGTAGGCAGTCTTCCTGGGCAAAGTGGACGCGCAACAGGCCGTTCAATTTTGCGAGCAAGTGCGTGACGCGCGCGGCGTCGAAGTCCGACTGGGGACGGGCGACATGGCCGATCAGTTCGACTGCAAGCTGGCCGATGACGTCGTGCTGCAACCGCAAGTCGGTCGTTTCCATTGTTCCCCTGTCCACTGTCGGCCGATCCATCACGCCGGGTCTTGGACCGCCGCTCGTAAACAGCCGCTTGGACTTATCTCCATTACGGACCAGAACCGCAGGCCCTTTCGGGTGCGGAATTGTTGAAACCGCGGGGCTTCAGGTGCGTTCGGCCCCCAACCCCCACCAAACCAACAATTGTTAAACGGTGAACAGCAATACAACCGACCTGCACCACGCGCGCGAAAAATTGCGCGAAGGTATCAAGGCCAGCCGCCGCCTCGTCCGTCAGTCGCGCCTGCTGATCGAACTGTCCGAATGCGACCGCGCCCCACGTGCGGGCGGAGACGAATACGCCGTCGTCCGCTAGCGTGCCGCAGCTTGGATAAGCGCCGCGCTTTCTGATAGCGCTGCTTGCATGCCGCTGACCGCCGCCACCTCCGCCCGCGAGATCCTTACCGGGCTCCACGAGCTGATGGCCAAGCGTGGATCGGCGCAGGCCAAGCTCGACCATGTCGTCGACCTGATTGCCGAGGCGATGGCGAGCGAGGTCTGCTCCATCTATCTGCTGCGCAACCACAAGCTCGAATTGTTCGCCACCCATGGTCTAAGAAAGGAGGCGGTGCACGTCACACGCCTCGCCATGGGGGAGGGGCTGGTCGGCACCATCGCCGCCTCGGGCCGCGTGCTCAACCTGGCGGAGGCGGCCAGCCATCCGGCCTTCGCCTACCGGCCCGAAACCGGCGAGGAGCGCTTCCACAGCTTCGCCGGCGTGCCGATCGTCCGCCGCGAGAATGCGATCGGGGTGCTTGCCGTCCAGCATGCCGACCCGCGCCGCTATGAGGATGTCGAGATTGAGGCGCTGCAGACGGTGGCGATGGTCCTGTCGGAGCTGATCGCCAGTTCGCGGCTGGTCGACAGTGCCCGGGCCAACCGCATCGACAGCGGGCCGGTGCGCCTGTCAGGATTGAAACTGGTCGCCGGCATGGGCCGCGGCGCCGCCGTGTTCCATGAGCCGCGCGTGATGGTCGAGCATACCGTCGCCGACGACATCGAGGCCGAGAGGGCCCGCGTCTATTCAGCTTTCCGCCGGATGCGCGAGCAGATCGAGGCGATGACCCGCGAGGCCGAGTTCGGCACCGCCGGCGAGCACCAGGAAATCCTCGAGACCTACAAGATGTTCGCTTACGACGAAGGCTGGTCGCGGCGCATCAACGAGGCCATCGACAGCGGCCTGACCGCCGAGGCGGCGATCGAGCGGGTGCAGCAGCGCACGCGCGCCAGGATGCTCGAAATCGACGATCCGCTGCTTCAGGAACGGATGCACGACCTGGAGGACCTGTCGAACCGCCTGATGCGCATCGTTTCCGGGCGGATGGGCACGGCCGCGCAGACCGGCCTCGCCCGCGACAGCGTGCTCATCGCCCGCAACCTGGGGCCCGCGGAGCTTCTCGAATATGACCGCCGGCGGCTGAAGGCGGTGGTGCTGGAGGAAGGCTCACTGACCGCCCATATGACGATCGTCGCCCGCGCCATGGGCGTGCCGGTGGTCGGGCGAATCGGCGACATCCGCAACGCCGCGTCGGAAGGCGACACGGTGCTGGTCGACGGCAATAACGGCACCGCCGTCGTCCGCCCGAACCGCGCCTTGGTCACCGCCTTCGAGCAGCGCATGGCGCTGAGCCAGAAGCGCCGCGCCGAATATGCATCGCTGAAAAACCTGCCGGCGGTCACTACCGACGGCGATCAGGTGACCCTGATGGTCAACGCCGGCCTCGCCGAGGATGCGGCCGCGCTCGACCTTGCCGGAGCCGACGGCATCGGCCTGTTCCGGACCGAATTCCAGTTCCTCATCGCCGCCCAGCTTCCCGGACGCGAAAGCCAGCTCCGACTCTACAAGCAGGTGCTGGAGGCTGCCGGTGACAAGCCGGTGGTGTTCCGCACCGTCGACATCGGCGGCGACAAAGCCCTGCCCTATCTCACCGACATCCGCGACGAGGCCGAGAATCCGGCGATGGGCTGGCGGGCGCTGCGCCTCAGCCTGGAGCGCTCGACCCTGATGAAGGCGCAGGCGCGGGCGCTGATCGAAGCGGCGCACGGCCGCGTGCTGCGGGTGATGTTCCCGATGGTTTCCGAACCCTGGGAATATGAGGAAGCCCGAGCCTTGTTCGAGGAGCAACTCGAATGGGCACGGCGCGGCCACCGCCCCGCTCCGAAGACGATCGAGTTCGGCGCCATGCTCGAGGTGCCGAGCCTGGCAGAGATGCTCGACCAATTGCTGCCGCGCATCGACTTCTTGTCGATCGGCACCAACGATTTGACCCAGTTCCTGTTCGCTGCCGACCGCGCCGACCCGCGCCTCGCCGAGCGCTACGATTGGCTGAGCCCCGCCATCCTGCGCTTCCTCAAGCGGGTAACCGCCGAGGCGACCGCTGCAAACGTGCCGGTGCGCATCTGTGGCGAGATGGGCGGTAGGCCATTGGAAGCGATGGCGCTGATCGGCATCGGCATCACCAATTTCTCGATCACGCCGGCGGCTATCGGACCCGTCAAGGCGATGGTCCGTTCCCTCGACGCGGCGGCCGTCCGAGCGCGTCTCGACAAGCTGCTCGCGAAGCCGCCGCGCGACATGCGCAAGGCCCTGCTCGACTGGGCGAAAAGGCACAATGTCGCGCTTGGCTGACGGTTGACACAATGCGCCCGCGCCCCGACAACGCAAAGCAGGACTTCCCTAGAAATCTCCGGCCCCCGGGGGGACGCTAATGGGCGATGCTGAAGTGGTGGAAGAAGAGGGCGTGCCGATGTCGGCCGGCCAAAGGCTGCGCCAGGCGCGCGAGGCGTCCGGGCTGGCGCTCGAGGAGATCGCGACCTCGACGCGAATCCCCACCCGCCATCTCGAAAGCCTGGAGGCCGGCGATTTCAGCCGCCTGCCGGCGCCGACCTACACCATCGGATTTGCCAAGAATTTTGCGGCCGCCGTCGGCCTCGACCGCGCCGAAATCGGCGACCAGCTGCGCACCGAAATGGGCGGCAGCCGGCCGGCCATGACCACGCCTGAAGTGTTCGAGCCTGCGGACCCGGCGCGAGCCATGCCGGTTTGGCTGATCGCCGCGGCGATCGGAGCGCTACTGCTGTTCGCCTTGCTGTACAATTGGTGGAGCAACCGCGAACTCGAGCCGGCAGGCGAGGAAGTCGCGGCCGAGAATGTCGCCGCCACCGCGCCGCCGCCGGCAGCGGTGGCGCCGCAGGGCCAGGGCCCGGTAGTGATCACAGCGACCGAGGCCGCCTGGGTAGAGATCAAGGACGGCGGCGTGCTGCTCAAGCGGGGCGAGCTGGCTCCGGGCGAGGCGTTCCAGGTGCCGGCGACGGCGCTGGCGCCGACGATCACGACTGCCAAGCCCGAAGCGCTGCGCATATCCGTCGGAACGACCGTCGCGCCGACCATCGGCCAGCCCGCGAAGAAGGTCACCGCCAGCCTCAAGCCCGAGGATTTGCTTCGCCAGCCACCAGCCGCCGCGGCTAGCGCCGCGCCACCGCCCGCCGCTGCGCAACCCCGTGCGCAGCCTTTGGTGCGGCCTGCGCGGCCTGCGGCTCAGGCCCCAGCGCCGGCAAGCGAACCGGCTGCCGAAGCCGATCCGCCGGCGGAGCAGAGCCAGCAATGACGTTCATCGCTGGGAAAGCCCCGGCGGGCGAACCTCGCAACCCCGACGCAAGCCTTCATCATTAAGGACTGAAATGCGACTGCCCCTGTTCGCTTCCCTCTCCGCCATAGCGCTGCTGGCCTCAATGCCGGCCGACGCCCAGCGCCGCCAGCCGACACCCGAGGAGCGCATCGAGCGCCTCGAAAAACAGCTCCGCCAAGTCCAGGGGCGCGTCTTCCCCAGGGGCCAGCCGGCGGACACGGCGGGCTTCAGCGAGGAGCCGGCGGCGACCCTGACGCAGACCAATCAGCTGTCGAACCGGCTCGACGCCATCGAGCAGCAGATGGCGCAGATCCTTCGCGCTAGCGAGGAGAACGGCAACCGCCTGTCGACCATTGAGGCCGAGCTGGCGCGGCTGCGCGCCGACCAGGACCGCCGTCTGCGGTCGCTGGAGAGCCGGCCCGCAACTGGTGATGCCGCGGCCACAGACCAGGGCGTCGATACCCAGGCCGAGACCGCCGCGGACGAGCCGGCGGCGCCCTTGGTATCGCGGCCGAAGGTGGAAAGCCGCCGCGACCCCCCGGTTACCGCGGTGACTTCGGCGAAGCCCGGCGACGCCAATTTCGTGGCGGCGGGCGAGGAAGCCTATGATCGCGGGTTCCAACTGTGGAACACCGGCCGGTACGACGAGGCGATTACCGCATTGCGCGCCATGGCCTCGTCTTTCCCCGGCCATCGCCGGGTCAGCTGGGCGAATAACCTCGCCGGCCGGGCGCTGCTCGACAAGGGCCAGGCGCGGGCCGCGGCCGAGGCGCTGCTTGCCAATTATCGCGGCAACCCCAAAGGCGAGCGGGCGCCGGACAGCCTCTATTATCTCGGCCAGGCGCTGATGAAGCTCGGCCAGACCGCACAGGCCTGCAAAGCTTATGACGAGCTTAAGGAGGTCTATGGATCCAGCCTGCGGCCGCAGCTCGCGCAGTTGCTGCCGTCCGCCCGCGCCGCGGCGAAATGCAGCTGACGTGTTAAGATCGAGCGCGTGACCGACGCGCTCGTTCCACCAGCCGAACTCGTCGCACGGTTCGAGGCCGATCTGGCGCCTTTAGCCGGACCGAGCGCCAGGCTCGGCATCGCTGTCTCCGGCGGTCCCGACAGCCTGGCCTTGTTGCTGCTCGCTGCCGCGGCCCGGCCGGGCCGCGTCGAGGCGGCGACGGTCGATCACCAGCTTCGCCAAAGCAGCGGCGATGAAGCGACCTTCGTTGCCGGCATCTGCAAGCGCCTTGGGGTGCCCCATCGAACTTTGCAGGTGCAAATCGGTGGCGGCGCCAGCTTGCAGGCAAAGGCGCGCTCGGCGCGCTATGCCGCCTTGGGCGAGTGGGCGATCGAGCGCGGCCTCGATGCTGTGGCCACTGGCCACCAGGTCGACGACCAGGCCGAGACCCTGCTGATGCGCATGGCGCGCGGCGCCGGCCTCGGCGGGCTGGTCGGCGTGCGCCATTCGCGACCGCTGGAAGCAGGGATCACGCTAATCCGGCCCTTGCTCGGCTGGCGTCGCGCCGAGCTTGGGAAAATCGTCGCCGCCGCCGGCATCACCCCCATCGACGACCCCGCCAACCGCGATCCGCGCCACGACCGCAGCCGCTTCCGCGGCATGCTGGCCGAAGCCGACTGGGCCGATGCCGAACGGCTGGCCGCTTCGGCACGCTGGCTGGCGGATGCCGACGCGGCGCTCGAGTGGGCACTCGCCCCTTTGCTGGAGACCCGCTTGGTGAAGACGGATGGCCAAGTGACGATCGACGCCGAAGGACTGCCGCGCGAGATGCAGCGCCGGCTGCTGCTCGCCGGCTTCGAGCGCATGGGCGTCCATCGCCCGCGCGGCCCCGAGCTCGACCGCGCGCGCAAGGCGCTCCGGGCCGGCAAGGCGGTGACTCTGGCGGGCCTCAAGCTCGACCCCGGGCCGCCCTGGCGGCTTTCGGTTTCCCCCGCGCGGCGGCAAAACTGAGCCCGTTCCATTGTTATTAAGGCGCAAAAGCCTATTTTGAGGGCCTTCGAGAAGGTGGCGCATGGACAATAACGAGAAGAAGCCGACGAACCCCTGGACCAAGTCGCTGTTCATCTGGATGGGCGTCCTGCTGCTGCTGGTGCTGTTCGTGCAGTCGTTCGGCGGCAGCCGCGCCACCGCCGGCGAGGCGATGCCCTATTCCGAGTTCGTCAAGAGCGTCGACGAAGGCAATGTCCAGTCAGCCATCATCGCCGCCTCGCCCTCGGGCAATGCCGCGATCACTGGCAAGCTCGCCAATGGCCAGGCCTTCCGCACCACCGCTCCGCCAAGCTCCAATGTCGCAGACCGCCTGCTCGCCAAGGGCGTCGCCGTCTCGGTCAAGGCCGAGGAGCAGTCGAGCTTCTGGCTGATCTTGCTTTATCAGTCGCTGCCCTTCCTGCTGATCCTCGGCATCAGCTTCTTCGTCATGCGCCAGATGCAGAAGAATGCCGGCTCCGGCGCCATGGGCTTCGGCAAGAGCCGGGCGCGGATGCTGACCGAGAAGCAGGGCAAGGTCACCTTTGCCGACGTCGCCGGCATCGACGAAGCCCGCGAGGAGCTTCAGGAAATCGTCGAATATCTGAAGGACCCGGGCAAGTTCGCGCGGCTCGGCGGCAAGATCCCCAAGGGCGCCTTGCTGGTCGGCTCGCCCGGCACCGGCAAGACCCTGCTCGCCCGCGCCATCGCCGGCGAGGCGGGTGTACCCTTCTTCACCATCTCCGGCTCCGACTTCGTCGAGATGTTTGTCGGCGTCGGCGCCAGCCGCGTCCGCGACATGTTCGACCAGGCCAAGAAGAGCGCCCCGTGCATCGTCTTCATCGACGAGATCGATGCCGTGGGTCGCCACCGCGGCGCCGGCCTCGGCAACGGCAATGACGAGCGCGAGCAGACGCTCAACCAGTTGCTGGTCGAGATGGACGGCTTCGAGGCCAATGAAGGCATCATCATCATCGCCGCCACCAACCGGCCCGACGTGCTCGACCCCGCCTTGCTTCGCCCCGGCCGCTTCGACCGCCAGGTCGTCGTGCCGCGGCCGGACATCGACGGCCGCGAGCAGATCCTCGGCGTGCACATGAAGAAGGTGCCGCTGGCGCCCGACGTCGACCCCCGCGTGATTGCGCGTGGCACTCCCGGCTTCTCCGGCGCAGACCTCGCCAACCTCGTCAACGAAGCCGCGTTGCTCGCCGCCCGCAAGGGTAAGCGCCTGGTCGCCATGAGCGAGTTCGAGGAGGCCAAGGACAAGGTGATGATGGGCACCGAGCGCCGTTCGATGGTCATGACCGAGGACGAGAAGAAGATGACCGCCTATCACGAGGCCGGCCACGCCATCGTCGCGCTCCACGAGCCGGCGTCAGACCCGATTCACAAGGCGACGATCATTCCGCGCGGACGAGCGCTGGGCATGGTCATGCGCCTGCCGGAGCGCGACAATTATAGCTACCATCGCGACAAGATGTACGCGAACCTCGCCGTGTCGATGGGGGGCCGCGTCGCCGAGGAATTGATCTTCGGGTACGACAAGGTCAGTTCCGGCGCCTCGTCGGACATCAGCTACGCGACCAACCTCGCCCGCGACATGGTCACCCGATGGGGCATGTCCGACGCGCTGGGGCCCCTGCAATATGCCGAGGCGGACGAGGAAGTTTTCCTCGGCTATTCGGTCAACCGCCAGAAGAACATGTCCAACGAGACCGCGCAGGCGATCGACAAGGAAATCCGCCGCGTCGTCGAGCAGGGCTATGACCGCGCCAAGGGCCTGCTTGAAAAGCATCGCGACGAGCTCGAGACCCTCGCCAAGGCCTTGCTCGAGTATGAAACCTTGTCGGGCGACGAGATCAAGACGGTGCTCGAAGGCGGCAGCATCGACCGCGGCAGCACATCGAAGCCGACGATTCCGGCGGCCGGCTCGTCAATCCCCAAGGCCAAGCGGCCGAAGGCCGGAATCGGCGGCGCCGCTCCCGCCGCCGGTTAGTTCGAGCGGTTCAATTTGCGTTCACCCGCCAGGCCCTCAGGTCTAGCCGGTGAACCGCATCCGGGGGATTTCCATGAAATCGAGACTGTTGATCGGGCTGGCGCTCGTTTCCCTGCCGCTTGGCGCCGCCGTCGCGCAGACGATGAACGCCGAAGTCTTCCACAAGCGGGCAGTCAAGCTGCAGAAGAAGGGCGCGATGGCCGTCTTCTCACGCGGGGAGATCAAGTCGCTGATGGAAGAAGGGCAAGCCGCAGCACAGCGCGCCCGTGAGCAGCGCCTGGCGACGATCAAGGCGGGCGGCAAGCCTCGCTCCTGCCCGCCGGAAGGCAGCAAAATGGGCAGCGACGAGTTCATGAAACGGCTGGCGGCGATTCCGCAGGCGGAGCGCGCCCGCATCGACATGACCGAAGCAACCACGCGTATCCTGGCGAGCAAATATCCTTGCTAGGCAAAGGCCCCGAGCGCGACGGCCGCGGTCATGAACAGGCCGGCGGCGACGAAGGCGAAGGTCACCAAAGCGATCGTCCGCACCAGGGCGCTGAATCGGCCCAGCTGGTAGGCGCCCTTCAGGTGTCGGTACATGTGGAATGGCGGCACGAAGAACAGGAAGCCGGCAAGCGCCGACCAGCCGATTGCGACCAACAGCCCGCCGGCGATAACCAGCATCATCATGAACGATAGCGAATAAGTGACGAACACCGTGTGGTCGTAGCTCTTGCGCCGCCGGAGCGGGAACAGCAGCCACATGAACGGCACCGAAAGCGGGATCAGCAGCCAGCTGAACTTTGACGCCGCTTCCTGGATGTTGGACGTCAGCAGCTCGGGGTTCTCGGTCGCCTGCTTGACCAATGGGCGAACCCAGTCCGGCGTATCCTCGTCCATCTCGCCGGGCTCGAAGGCTTCGCCGGTCAGCACCTTGCGGCTTTCCTCGATATCCTGCTTGCGCTTGGCGATCTTGCGGTCGAGCTCGGCCGCTTGATCGCCGGCCATCGCGCCGCTGCGGCGTTGAGCTTCCATCTGCCTTAGCGCCGCTTGATCCTTGGCCAGCTCTTCTTTCACCGCGGCGTGGATCCCGGTCGAACTGGGGCTGAACGTGCCGGTGAAGTTGAGCACCGCGAACATGGCGAAGACGGTGAACAAATAGAGCGCCACCGGCGAGATGAAGCGGGCGCGCTCGCCGGCGATGTAGCGGCATGTCATTTCGCCCGGCCGCCAGGCGAGCATCGGCAGGGTGCGCCAGAACTTGCCTTCGAAGTTCATGATGCCGGCGATGAAATCGCCCATGAAGGCGCGCAGGGAACGGTGGATGTGCGCCTTCTGGCCGCAGCAATGACAATAGTCGCCGACCAGCTTGCAGCCGCAATTCAGGCAATTGCGCTCGTGCGTGTGGCCGTCGTCGCGCGCTTCGCCGGCGCCCGGCTCGACGGCGCGCGCCAGCATCGCGCCGGTCACCGCATCACCGATCCCGTCCAGTTCACCCATTGCCAGTCCCCCACCCCATTTGTGGCGCAGGCGTGCCCACGATGCTAGCGGCTTGTGGCATGAAGCGTATCGGGCTGCTTGGCGGCTCCTTCAACCCGGCCCACCGCGGCCACCGGCGGATCAGCCTGGCGGCGATGGACGCGCTCGGGCTGGACGAGGTCTGGTGGCTGGTTTCGCCGGGCAATCCGCTGAAGCCGGCGAAGGGCATGGCGCCCTATGAAGCGCGGCTGGAATCGGCCCGCGAACAGGCCAAGGGCACGCGCATTAAAGTCAGCGACTTCGAGCGCCAGGCAGGGACTCGCTTCACGTTCGACACGCTGGTAGCGCTTCGGCGCCGCCATTCGAAGGACTGCTTCATCTGGCTGATGGGGGCGGACACTGTGGCTCAATTCCATCAGTGGCGCAGCTGGCGCGCGCTGGCGGCGATGGTGCCGATTGCGGTGATTCACCGCCCCGGCTATGATGGCCCCGCCCGCGCGGCACCCGCGATGGGCTGGCTCAGGTGGTTCGTCCGCCCCTTGAACCAGGCAAAGAGATGGACGGAATGGAGTGCACCGGCGATTCTCTTTCTTCGCCTGCCACCCGATCCGACTTCCGCCACACGCCTGCGTGCGCTTGATCCCAATTGGCATCGCCGCTTCACCGCGAAGCGGTCCGCCCTGTCGTCATAGGAGCAATCTTGGCAGACCCACGCCCAGCGACCGACCAAACGAAACAACCCGTCGACGTAGAGGCGCTTCACGCGCTGGTGATGCAATCGCTGGATGACGACCAGGCGGTCGAGCTGGTCTCCATTCCCCTCACCGGCAAGTCGAGCATCGCCGACCATATGATCATCGCCAGCGGCAAGTCGTCACGCCAGGTGGCGTCGATGGCCACCAAGCTCGCCGAGAGGATCAAGAAGGATTTCGGCAAGAATGTGCGGATCGAGGGCCTGCCGGTCGCCGATTGGGTGCTGATCGACGCCGACGACGTCATCGTCCATCTGTTCCGCCCCGAAGTTCGCACCTTCTACAACCTCGAGCGCATGTGGGCGTTCGGGGACGAGGACGCGAAAGCGGCGACTCCCGCCGTCTGACGGTGCTGTTGCACATCATCGCCCGCGGCAAGATCGGTCGCTCGCCCGAAGCCGAACTGACGGACCGTTACCTGAAACGCATCGCCTGGCCGGTGAAGCTGACCGAGCTTCCAGAGCGCGGCGGCGCTGTGCCGGCGGCAGCTTCGGCCAGCGTCACCGTCCTCCTCGACGAGCGCGGCGAGTCCATGCCATCGATCGCCTTCGCCAAAAAGCTTGAGGCGTGGCGCGACAGCGGCAAGCGCGAGGCGCGCTTCCTGATCGGCGGCGCCGATGGCCATGACGACACGGCGCGGGCCGAGACCGACCTGCTGCTGTCGTTCGGGCCGGCGACCTGGCCGCACCTGCTGGCGCGGGCGATGCTCGCCGAGCAACTGTTCCGGGCGACATCCATCCTTGCGAACCACCCATATCATCGTGAAGGGTAATAGGGTGCTCCGCCGCCTCGCCTTGCTGATCGCTGCAGGCCCTATGCTGCTGGCGGCAGCGAGCGCCCCGATGACTGCCGAGTCCGAGCCAGTCGATAGCGCCATCGCCCGCGCCCGGTCCGAAGCGCGGGCCGCGGAGGCCGACGTCCGCCGACTCGAGCAAGCCGCCGGCAAGGCGCGCGGCGAAGCCGACAGGCTGGCCGCCGAGCGCCAGGCCGCCGCCGCCGCGATCGCCGCCGCCGAAGCGCGCATCAGCGCCGCCGACGCCGAATTGCTGCTCGTGCGGGCGCAGGTGGCACAGCGCGCCGAGCGGCTGGCTGAGCGCCAGGCGCCACTCGCCGCCTTGCTGGCCGGGATCGTCAGCATGGGGCGCAGGCCGCCCTTGCTGGGCATCGCCGATTCCTCCTCGCTGAATGAGTTCGTCCGGGTCCGCGCCCTGCTCGACACGACCTTGCCGGTCATTCGATCTCGAAGCGCCGCTTTGTCCGCCCAACTCGCGGACAGCCGCCGCCTGCAGGCCTCAGCCGCCGCGGCGAGCAATCGGCTGGCCGAGGCGCGAGGCGAGCTTCAGAACCGGCAGGAACGATTTGCGGTGCTGGAGTCCAAGGCGGCGGAACGGGCCGCGGCTTTGGGCGCCGGCGCGGTCGGCGCTGGCGACGTGCTGGTCGCGACCAGCGAAAGCGAGGCAAGGCTGCTCGGCGAGGGTGCCAGGCGGCGCGAGGAGCTTCGGCTGGCGGTGGAGCTTGGCGGCCTGCCGCCGGCGCCGCCGCGCCCTGGTCAGGCGAAAGCCGCGGCACCGCCCATCGCCTATATGCTGCCGGTCGCGGCGCCGGTCTCAAGCGGTGTCGGTTCGGTCAGCGACACCGGCATCCGCGCGCGCGGGCTGACGCTCAAGGCCTATCGCGGCGCCGAGGTCAGGGTGCCGGCCGACGGCACCATTGCCTTCGCCGGCCCCTTCCGCCGGCATGACGGCGTGGTCATCATCGATCATGGCAAGGGCTGGATGAGCCTGCTCACCGGAGTGCGTCCCGAACGACGCAAGGGGGAGCAGGTAAAAGCGGGCGAACTCCTCGGTAGCGCGCTCGGGCCGGTCTCGGTCGAATTGTCGACGAACGGCAGGCCGGTTTCGGCGGCCCTCATCGCCGGTTCATCTCAATTACTGTCCAATAAGGGCAAGACGGGCTAAATGGCCCGCGAACAATAGGGAATCGTCCGATGAAAGCCTTCGCCAGGTTGCTTCCGCCCCTCGCCGTGGTGGGCGCGCTGACCCTGATCCCGGTCACCACCAGCTCGCTTGCGGCAGCGGATGCCGATACCATGAAGGAGCTGGACACGTTCATGGACGTGTTCAACCAGGTGCGCGCGACCTATGTCGACCCGGTCGACGACCATACGCTCATCAAGGGCGCCATCGACGGGATGCTGGCGGCGCTCGATCCGCACAGCTCCTACATGGAAGGCAGCGACTACAGCCAGCTGCGGACCACCACCGACGGCAATTACGGCGGCGTCGGGCTGTCGGTCACCATCGAGGACGGCGCGGTCAAGGTCATCACCCCGACCGAGGACACGCCCGCCGACCGAGCCGGCGTCAAGGCCGGCGATTACATCACCCATGTCGACGGCGTGCTTCTCTACGGCCTCGACCTCGACGAAGCGGTCGAGAAGATGCGCGGCAAGCCAGGCACGCAGACCAAGCTGACCATCGTCCGCCCGGGCCGCGACAAGCCGTTCGACGTCGCCATCACCCGCGCCCGCATCGAGCTCCGACCGGTGAAGTGGGAGGTCAGGGACGGCATCGGCATCGTCAACATCAACACTTTCGCCGGCAATACCGGCGCCGCCACTGAAGCGGCGCTGACGGCAATCGACAAGGCGACCGGTGGTAAGCCCGTGGGCTATGTCGTCGACCTGCGCTCCAACCCCGGTGGCCTGCTCAACGAGGCGGTTCGGGTGAGCGATGCCTTCCTCGAGCGCGGCGAGATCGTTTCCGAGCGCGGCCGCGACAAGAAGGACATCGAAAGCTGGTACGCCAAGCCCGGCGACATGACCCATGGCCTGCCGATCATCGTCCTGGTCGATGTCGGCAGCGCGTCCGCGGCGGAAATCGTCGCCGGTGCGCTCCAGGACCACCGCCGAGCGCTGGTGATGGGCGAGCAAAGCTTCGGCAAGGGCTCGGTCCAGGGCGTTTCGGAGCTGACTCCGACCAGTGCGCTGCGGCTGACCATCGCCCGCTATTACACGCCGTCGGGCCGCTCAGTGCAGGCCGGCGGAATCACGCCCGACATCATCGTCCCACAATTGTCGGACCCTGACTACAAGTCGCGGCCGCGAGTCCGCGAAGCCGACCTTCGCCGCCATTTGCTGAGCCAGGCGACCGTCAAGGACGACGTGCTGGAAAATGATACGACGACCGACCCGCGCTTCACGGCGACCGCCGAGGAGCTTGAGAAGAAGGGCGTCAAGGACTTCCAGCTCGACTATGCGATCCGCACGCTCAAGCGGCTGGCCCCGGCGACGGCGGCGCCGTCGAAGATCGCCAAGTCGCGCTAAAGCGAGGCGGCGGGCCGGTGGCTTCGGTTTCCATGCCAGCGCCGGCGCGCTCATCCGGATCGGCGACGGCCCGCCTGATTGCATTGGTGGTGCCGCTCGGCCTGCTCGGAGGCGCCCTCGGTTCGCAATATATCGGCGGCCTCCACCCGTGCGAAATGTGCTACTGGCAGCGCTGGCCGCACGCCGCTGCCATCCTCCTTGCCGGCGCCGCTTTCCTGCTTCCAGCGGCAGGCGCGCGGGCTCGGATGCTGACCGGCCTCGCTGCCCTCGCCATCGCCATTTCCGGCGCCATCGGCGTGTTCCACGCCGGCGTCGAGCTCGGCTGGTGGCAGGGGCTGACGCGGTGCACGGCCGGCGGCGCCATCAGCCTCGAAGACCTGATGAATGTCCCGCTCGTGCGCTGCGACCAGGTGCAATGGTCGCTGCTCGGCATATCCATGGCCGGCTGGAACGCCATCATTTCGCTCGGCTCGGCCGCCGCCATCGGCTTGCTGCTCGGCAGGGGCCGACGGTGACCGGCTGGAAGCCCGGCGATCCGCTGCCCGATGCGGACTCGATGCTGCGCGTCGACCAGGCCGGCGAATATGGCGCGACGCGCATTTATGCTGGCCAGCTCGCCGTCCTCGGCCAGGAGCGCCCTTCGGGCCGGATTATCGCCCGGATGGCGAGCCAGGAACGCCGCCACCTGCAGCGCTTCGACGCCTTGATGGCCGAGCGGGGCGTGCGCCCGACGGCCCTGCAGCCGGTTTGGAAGGTCGCGGGCTTTGCGCTTGGCGCCGCCACCGCCTTGCTGTCCGAGCGGGCCGCCATGGCCTGCACCGACGCCGTCGAGACGGAGATCGACCGCCACTATGGCCAACAGCTGGAGGAGCTGGGCGACAGTGACCCGGAACTAGCCGCGGACATCACCGCCTTCCGCGCCGAGGAACTGGAGCATCGCGACACGGCCCGGGAACATGGCGCGACTGAAACAATCGGCTATCCATTGCTAACTGCGGCGATTCGGGCCGGATGCAGGCTTGCAATCGGCCTGTCGAAGCGGATTTGAGGAACTTCAGCGGCGGCTCGACCGCTTTAAACCACTGAAAGGACGACCAAGATGTCAAAACTGCTACTGACCCTTGGCGCCGCCGCCATCGGGCTTGCCGGCCTGGCCCTGCCAGCGGCGCCGGCGCTCGCCCAGAACACCAAGGTTAGCGAAATCATCGTCTACGGCACCGACCCCTGCCCGCGCTCGACCGACGACGAGATCGTCGTCTGCGCCCGCAAGCCCGAGACCGAGCGCTATCGCATCCCCGAACGGCTCCGCCAGGGCGGCTCGCTGCAATCGCGCCAGGCCTGGGCGGCCCGCGCCAAGCAGTTCGAGACCGTCGGTCGCACCGGCATCAACAGCTGCTCGCCGGTCGGCCCTGCCGGCTTCACTGGTTGCACTCAGCAATTGATCAACCAGGCGTTCAACGAGCGCGAGGAGCAGGTGTCGAGCGAAACCGCTCCGCGGCAGTAACGCCGCGCCACCAACTGGCGCCGATGGCGTTAAGGCCGCATGGACGACATGCGCCAAGCCGAACTTGGGCTGGAACAGGCACTTGAGGCCGAACGCTGCTTACAGCCTGGCGGCAATCTGCGCCGCGCCTGGGAAGAGCTGTTCGCGGACGCGCGGCGCTGCACCCGCTGCGACCTCTACAAATGCGGGACGCAGACGGTGTTCGGCGAGGGGCCGCTCGACGCCAGCATCCTGTTCGTTGGCGAGCAGCCCGGCGACCAGGAGGACCTCGCCGGCCGCCCGTTCGTCGGCCCCGCCGGTCGGTTGTTCGACGAGGCGCTGCAGAAGGCGGGGATCGACCGAGCGACGACCTACGTCACCAATGCCGTCAAGCATTTCAAGTTCGTGCAACGCGGCAAGAAGCGCATCCACGACAAGCCCAATGCCGGCGAGATCGCCGCCTGCCGCTGGTGGCAGGAGCAGGAGCGGGCGCTGATCAAGCCGCCGGTAACCGTCGCGCTGGGCGCCACGGCTGCCCGCTCTTTGTTCGGCAAGACGGTCACGATCGGCAAGATGCGCGGCTCACCCCACGAACTGGCGGACGGCGGCGAATGCTGGGTTACGGTGCACCCGAGCTTCCTGCTGCGCATGCCCGACGAAGTACGCCGCCGCGAGGAACGGGCGCGTTTCGTCGAGGATTTGGTCGCCATCCGCAAGCGGGCGGCCCGGATCCAACGCTGACTTACATGCCGAAGCGAATGGCAAGCTTGGCGGTCGTCGGGGCGCCCGGCGCGATATTATTGTCGCTGTGGGCCGAGGCGAAATAGTCGGCATTGAACAGATTCTCGACGTTGAGCTGCGCCTTCACTCCCTTGGCGATATCGTAGAAGACGGCGGCATCGAAGCGCGCATAGCCAGGCAGCTTCACCATATTGCCGATCGACGCGTAGGAGCTGGAGCGGGCGATGGCGCCAAGGCCGACGCCGAGCCGGTCGGTGACATTGTAGCGACTCCACAGCGACAGGCTGTGACGGGGCACCAGCGGCACTTTGCAACCGCCCGACGTGCAGGCGGTGGTGGCTTCGCGGACTTCGGCCTTCTGCCAGCTGTAGCCGGCGGAAATCTGCCAATCGTCCGTAATGCTGCGCTCGAGGCCGAGCTCGAGGCCCTTGCTGCGCTGCTCACCGGTCAGCGCGAACACGCCGGGGCTGACCTGGAACCGCGTGTTGGTCCGGTCGAGCTGGTAGATGGCGGCGGTGGCGAGCAGGCCCTCGACCGGCTCCCACTTGGCGCCAAGCTCGTAATTGTCGAACCGCTCCGGCTTCAGCGCCTCGGTCGAAAGATCGAGGCTGCCGAACTGGTCACCGGACTGCGGCAGATAGGAGCGCGAATAACTGGCATAGATCGACAGATTGTCGCGCGGCTTGAAGATCAGCCCGAGGCGCGGCGACCAGAGCTCGTCGGTGCGCGCGAATTCGGCGCCGTTGTTGAGATTGGTGACGTCGAGCTCGAACCGGTCGAAGCGCAGGCCGGCGACGATCTCGAACATCGGCGACAAGCGGATCTGGTCCTGGATATAGACCGCGGCGACGTTCGCCTTGCTGCGCGCGGAGTTGGAAGCCGTGCCGTTGGCGTTTAGCGGCCGGAAGATGACGTCGGCATCGATCGTCGGGTCGTCGAGCGACACCACCAGGCTGGTGCTGTTGGCAGGCTGGAAGAAGCCGTTCAGGCGCCGCTGCCGACTCTTCTGCTGGCCGACCTCGAACCCGACCAGCAGGGTCTGGTCGATGCCGCCCAGCCGATGATCCCAGATGAGGTCGGTCTGGCTGAACAGGCTCCGCCGCTTGGTTGTGTCGTTATAGGCCGACAAGCTGACCGTGCCGCCGCCGTTGGCGGCGCTGTTCGGGAAGATGTTCTGGTAGAATTTGTCATAATCGCCGAACATCGTCCGGTTGCGCAGGGTCAGGCCTTCGCCGAAGCGGTGCTCCACCGCCAGCGTCGCCAGGTTCACATCGGCCTTGGCATAGCTTTTGTCCGGGTCGCCGAAGAAAGTGCGGTCGAAGCCGTCGATCGGCTCGTCGACGGTCGTGGCATCGCCGTCGGACAAGGACGGCACCCCGCGATCGGTGGTGCGGCGGTCGTGGAAATATTCGTAGCTCA
>Ga0307505_10000787_pt1 | contig 31184 bp, 37 predicted proteins | sample 23_S_MG_FD_202183 | JGI IMG/M metagenome (GOLD analysis project Ga0307505, IMG submission 202183) | Soil microbial communities from Populus trichocarpa stands in riparian zone in the Pacific Northwest, United States - 23_S | ecosystem: Environmental > Terrestrial > Soil > Riparian zone > Trees... | reverse complement strand
AACGAGCTGCTCGGCAAGCTGCACTTCTTCGTCATGTTCATCGGCGTCAACCTGGTCTTCTTCCCGCAGCATTTCCTCGGCCTCGACGGCATGCCGCGGCGCATCCCCGACTATTCGCCGGCGTTCACTAAGTGGAACGAGATCTCGACCATCGGCTATATGGTGACCATCGCCGGCGTGGCGATCTTCTTCGTCAATCTGTTCTGGTCGCTGGGCTGGGGCAAGAAGGCGCCCGGCAATCCCTGGGGCGAAGGCGCGACGACGCTGGAATGGACGCTGTCGAGCCCGCCGCCCTTCCACCAGTTCGAGACGCTGCCGGTGATTGACGATGGCAAGGCGCATTGACGCGCCGAGACTAAGACTCATTTTCGGCTGAAGGCCGGAAATGGGGCTTAGGCGAAGAGCCGCCGAAATGCGGACGGCCTGCGCGCCTTAGCGCGACAGGACCGACGGCGCGGATTCACTCCGCGCCGGCTAAGGCCGGCCTCGGCCATTGCGGACGCCCAGGTTAGAAGCCATCTTCGAAGCATGGAAGAACTTGATCCGACTCAAGCAACGTTTGGTCAACGGCACGCCGCGCTAGTCACTGTCCTGCTTGTTTTTGGCCTTGGCTTCTTGTCGGGCGCGTTCATTGGCACCAGCGACAATGGCTTGCTGCGCGGCGTACTGGTCGGCCTCGGCGCGGCAGCCCTTTTCCTCGTCCTAACTTCTAGCCTCGCGTTCCTGTGGACCGTGGTGCAGTCGGTACGACACTTTCGGCGTCTAAGGTCAAAAGACGAAGAGTATGCCGAGAGTCGTCGTGAGCCCTTCGGCCGTCATTTCAAGAGCAACTTGGATGCGATAATGGGCTCCGTTGCCCAAGGCCTGACCCCATAAAGGGAGCCGCTCCCCCACCTGCCTGCTTTCTGCTCAGTCCTTCACCCGCTCCGCTTTGACGATCTTCACTGCCGGCTCGAGCATCTGGCCGCGCATGGAGCCTTCGCCCTTGGTCGGGGAGACGGGCGAGGCGAGGATGGCTTTGACGACCTCCTGGCCCTCGACGACCTTGCCGAAGGCGGCGAAGCCGATGCCGCTGCCCTTGGCGTCAAAGGCGGGAATGTCGGTGGTCATGATGAAGAAGTCGCTGCCCGCCGTGCCGGCGCCGCCATTGGCCATGGCGATGGTCCAGGCCTTGTTGCTGAGGCCGGTCTGGCTGGTCGGCTCGTGGGCAATCGTCGGCAATTGCTTGCCGGCGCTGCGGGCGCCGCCCTGGATGATGCCGCCGTCGCCATATTTGAAGGCGCGGTAGAAGGTCTCGCCGGCGAACAATTTCTTGTCGACGTAGGCGAGGAAGTTGGCCGTGGTGATCGGCGCCCGGCCGCGGTCGAGGGCGAGGACGATGCGGCCTTTCTCGGTGTCGAGCGCGACCTTGACGAGGTCGTCCTTGGGGGCAGGTGCGATAATGCCCATCGGCGTCTGTGCGATAGCGGGAAAGGCGGCCGACAGGGCCACGGCGGCGAGAATGATTCGGGTGCGCATGGCGGCCCTTTAACCCGATGAAGCTGAACGCTCCATTCGCGGCTTTCCCCCTTGCCGCCAAGCCCTTATAGGGCGCCGTCGTGACCAGCATGCCGATCCGTGAAGACGCGGCGATTCCCGCCGACTGGCGCGACCTGCTCGCGCTCACCAAGCCGCGCGTCATGAGCCTGGTGGTCTTCACCGGCCTGTGCGGGCTGTTGGCGGCGCCGGTGCCGGTCAATGCCGTGCTGGGGTTCGCGGCTGTGCTGTGCATCGCGCTCGGCGCGGGCGCCGCCGGGGCGCTCAACCAGTGGTATGAGGCCGACCTCGATGCCAGGATGAAGCGCACCGCCAGCCGGCCGCTTCCCGCCGGGCGGATGGACAAGCAGACGGCGCTGCATTTCGGCGTCGGGCTGGCGGTCTTCTCGGTGGTGCTGATGGACGTTGCAGCGAACCACCTGGCGGCCGCGATCCTGGCGGTGTCGATCCTGTTCTACGTCTTCGTCTACACCATCTGGCTGAAGCGCCGGACGGCGCAGAACATCGTCATCGGCGGCGCCGCGGGGGCCTTCCCGCCCTTGATCGGCTGGGCGGCGGCGACGGGCGACGTCTCGACCCTGCCGGTCCTGCTGTTCGCCATCATCTTCCTGTGGACGCCGCCGCACTTCTGGGCGCTGTCGCTGTTCGTTCGGTCCGATTACGCCAATGCCGGCGTGCCGATGCTGCCCGTCGTGGCCGGCGTGCAGAGCACCCGCCGCCACATCCTGCTCTATACCTTGCCGATGATCGCCGCCGCGGTCGCGCCCTGGGCGATGGGCCTGGCGGGGTGGATCTACGGCGCGGCGGCCGTGGGCCTCAACACCGCCTTCCTGATCCTCGCCCTGCTGGTCGCGGCCAATCGCACCGCCGACCCCAAGCACATGCGGCCGGAGAAGCAGCTGTTCGCTTTTTCGATCCTCTATCTGTTCGGCCTGTTCGCGGCCCTGGTCGCGGACAAATGGGTGCTGGCATGAGCCCGGCGCCCGAGGACGAGGTCCGCCGCCGCCAGCGCGAGCGGGCGCGGCTGATGGCGATCCTGCTCGGCATCTTCGTCGTGCTGATGTTCGCCATCACCATCGCCAAGATGAGCATCAACCGGTGACGGCTTTGGCCGAGCGCAACGCGCGGGTCGGGCTGCGGCTGGCGGTGTTGGTGGCGGCAATGGTCGCCCTCGCCTTCGCGTCGGTGCCGCTTTATCGCATCTTTTGCCAGGTCACCGGCTTTGGCGGCGCCACGGTCCGCGCGGCGGACGCTCCGGGAGCCGTCGCCGGCCAGATCGGCGTCCGCTTCGACGCCAATATCGACCCTGCCCTGCCGTGGCGCTTCGAGCCCGCCCAGCGCGTGCGCATCCATCCCGGCGAGCGGACCCTGGTCAATTACAAGGCTACGAACCTGACCGGACGGGCGACGACTGGCCGCGCCATCTTCAACGTGACGCCGATCCAGGCCGGCCCCTATTTCTCGAAGATCGAATGTTTCTGCTTCACCGAGCAGACGCTGAAGCCCGGCGAGAGCGTCGACATGCCGGTGACCTTTTTCGTCGACCCGCGCATCCGCGACGACGAGGCCACCAAGGCGATCGACGAGATCACGCTCAGCTATACGTTTTACCCGGTGGAAAAGCCGGAAAGCAGCCGCTAGAGGGCCAAGCAAGATCCAAGGGAAGCATTCATGGCCGCGACCAAGCCGAACCACGACTATCACATCCTGCCGCCCGACCCCTGGCCGCTGATCGGCGCCTTCTCCGCCTTCGCCTTGTTCGGCGGGCTGGTGATGTGGATGCACGACAATCCCTACGGCAAGTTCTTCTTCGCCGCCGGCTTCGCGATGGTCCTGGTCACCATGTACAATTGGTGGGCCAACACGGTGAAGGAAGCCCATGAGGGGCACCATACGCCGGTCGTCCAGCTGCACCTGCGCTATGGCATGATCCTGTTCATCGCGTCGGAGGTGATGTTCTTCGTCGCCTGGTTCTGGGCCTTCTTCGCCGCCGCTTTGTTCCCCTCTGCGGTCGAGGCGGTCGGCGCGCAATGGCCGCCCAAGGGCACCGAGGTGCTCGATCCGTTCGGCTGGCCCCTGCTCAACACCTTCATCCTCTTGTGCTCCGGCACCACGGTCACCTGGGCGCATCATGCGTTGATCCACGGCGACCGCGAGGGCCTGAAGAAGGGCCTGTGGTGCACCATCCTGCTCGGCCTGTTGTTCACCGGCGTCCAGGTTTATGAATATATCCATGCGCCCTTCAGCTTCTCGCGGCTGAACGAAACCGACCCGGGCAACATCTACGGCTCGACGTTCTTCATGGCGACCGGCTTCCACGGCTTCCACGTCATCGTCGGCACCATCTTCCTCGCCGTCTGCCTGGCCCGGGCCTACAAGGGCGACTTCACGCCCAAGCAGCATTTCGGCTTCGAGGCGGCGGCCTGGTACTGGCACTTCGTCGACGTCGTCTGGCTGTTCCTGTTCGTCTCCATCTACGTCTGGGGCGGCTGGGGCGCGCCGATCCACGGTTAGGCCCGGCATGGCCGCGCTGACGGCCGCGTTGCATGGCCAGTGCCCGCGCTGCGGCGAGCGGACCCTGTTCGCCGGGGCGGCGACCTTCGCCCCGACCTGCCGGGCCTGCGGGCTGGACTTTGCCGCCTTCAATGTCGGCGACGGCCCGGCCGCCTTCCTGATCCTCATCGTCGGCGCGCTGCTGACCATCGGCGCGATCAGCGTCGAGCTGGCATATGAGGCGCCGTGGTGGGTGCACCTGGTGTGGATTCCGATCGGCGCGGCGCTGACCATTGGCGGATTGAGGCTGGCGAAAGCGCTGCTGATCGCCCGCGAATATCAGACCGGCGCCGGGGCATGACCCGCCGCCTGCCGATCATTCCGACCCTGATCGTCGCCGCCGCGGTGCTGACGATGATCGGCCTCGGCATCTGGCAGCTGCAGCGCGCCGACGAGAAGGAGGCGCTGCTGGCCCGCTACGAGGCCGCGCAGGGTCTGCCGCCGATCGCGTTCCCGATGATCCCGACCGGCGAGGACCTGCCCTTGTTCCGCCAGGCGGAAGGCCACTGCCTGCGGGTGATATCGCGGCGGACCGGCGCCGGCGAGAATTCGAACGGCGAAACCGGCTTCACCCATATCGCCGACTGCGGCAGCGGCGCCGAGGGGCCGGGGATGGCGGTCGAGACCGGCTGGTCGAAGGACCCCAATGCCGGCGCCGGCTGGACCGGCGGCGTGGTCCGCGGGGTTATCGCGCCAGACAAGCACGCCCGCATGCGGCTGGTATCCTCGACGGGCCTGGGCGGGCTGGAGGCCAGCAAGCCGCCTTCGCCGGACTCCATCCCCAACAACCATATTTCCTATGCAATTCAGTGGTTCCTGTTCGCCTTCATCGCGGCGCTGATCTACGCGCTGGCGCTGCGCAATCGGTGGCGACAGGGAGAGCAGCCGTGACGGCGATGCGGCTGACGACATTAGAGTGCGGGCTGCGGGTGGCGAGCCTCGCCATGCCGGATGTGCAGACCGCCGCCGTCGGATTGTTCGCCGAGGTCGGGTCGCGGGCCGAACCGGCAGAGCTGAACGGCATCGCCCACTTGTTCGAGCACATGGTGTTCAAGGGGGCCGGCGGCCGATCGGCGCGCGAGCTGAGCGAAGCGATCGAGGAAGTCGGCGGCGACCTCAACGCCGCAACCGAGCGCGACGCCACCAGCTTCACTGCTTCAGTCATGGCCGAGCATGTGCCGCTCGCCATCGAGCTATTGTCCGACATGGTTTTGAAGCCGCATTTCGATTTGGGTGATCTGGCCCGGGAGAAACAGGTCGTCCTGCAGGAACTGGCGGAAGCGCGCGACATGCCGTGCGACATGGTGTTCGACGACTTGTGGGCGGCCGCCTTCGAGGGCCAGGCGCTCGGCCGTTCGATCCTGGGCGAGGAAGCGACGATCAACGCCGTCGCGGTGGACGACCTCAGGGCCTGGCGCGACAAGCACTATCGGGCGTCGGCCGTTACCCTGGTCGCTGCCGGCAAGGTCGAGCATGACCGGCTGGTCGAGCTGGCCGAAGCCCGGCTCGTCGACCTGCCGCAGGGCGCACCGGCGCCGCGCGAACCGGCGCGCTTCACCGGCGGCGCGCGCCACGCCCGCCATCGCGGCGAGCAGGCGCAGCTGACCCTGGCGTTTCCGGCGCCGAGCGATGCGGCGCCCGATTATTATGCCGCGCGCCTGTTCTCCGACATCGTCGGCAGCGGCGCGTCGTCGCGGCTGTTCCAGCAGGTTCGCGAGGATCGCGGCCTGGCTTATTCGGTCAGCTCGACCCTGCATCCCTACGACGACACCGGCCTGTTCTACACCTATGCGGCGACGGCACGCGGCCAGGCGCAGGCGGCGATGGCGCTGGTCGAGGACATCGTCCGCGAAGCGCCGACGACCATCACCCAGCGCGAGCTCGACCGAGTGCGGACGCAGGCCCGCGCCGGCCTGCTGATGTCGCTCGAAACGCCGTGGGGCCAGGCGCAATATGTCGCCCGGCAGCTGGCGGTGCACGGCCGCCTGGTCGATCCCGCCGAGATCGTCGAATCCCTGCTGGCAGTGACACTCGACGAAGTCCGCGAGGCCGGCGCCAGGATGATTGCCGGGCCGTCGGCAAAAGCGACCATCGGCATGCCGGTGCTGCGCGCCGCATGAGCGAGCTGATAACTTTGATCGCCGAGCCCTGGGCGGACTGGGGGCTGATCGACAGCGGCCACGGTCGGAAGCTCGAGCGCTACGGCCCGGTCCGCGTCATCCGGCCCGAGCCGCAGGCGATGTGGGCGCCGGCTGCTGAGGATTGGCAGGCCGACGCCACCTTCGTCCCCGGCTCCGACGAGGAAGGCGGCGGCCGCTGGGTGCAGGACAAGCCGGTGCCGTCCAGTTGGCCATTGGCGCGCGGCGACGTGCGCTTCCATGCCTCGCTGACGCCTTTCCGGCATCTCGGCTTCTTCCCCGACATGGCGCCGCAGTGGGAATGGATGCGTGATCGCGCCGCCGACGCCGATATCCTCAACCTGTTCGGCTATACCGGCGTCGGCACATTGTTGCTGAGCGATGCCGGCGGCCGGCTGGTGCATGTCGATGCGTCGAAGAAATCGGTCGAGGGCGGCAAGGCCAATGCCGCTCTATCAAACATGACCGACCGCCCGATCCGCTGGATCGTCGACGATGCCGGCAAGTTCACGGCGCGCGAGGTGCGGCGGGGCCGCCGCTACGACGGCATTTTGCTCGACCCGCCGAAGTTCGGCCGCGGACCGGAGGGCGAGATCTGGCGGATCGAGGACCATCTCGCGCCCTTGCTGGCCGATTGCCGGAGGCTGCTGGATGAGCAGAGCCGGTTCCTCGTGCTGACCGTCTATGCGGTACGCATGTCGGCCATCGCCATCGGCGAGCTGCTGCGCCAGGTCACCGCCGACCTTGGCGGCACGGTTGAGGTCGGCGAGATGAGCGTGCGCGAGGAAGCGCGCGGCCTGCTGCTGCCGACCGCCATCTTCGCGCGCTGGTCGCGCTAGGTTCGCGCCGCCCGGATCGCCGCGCCGGTGACGAAGGGCGCCCCGGCAAGGATCAACAAGGCAATGGCCGCTTCCAGCTTGAGCGCGCCCTCGCCATCGCCGCCGGCGGCCGCGGCGCCGAAGATCAGCAAAGGCACGGCCAGCGGCATCAGCAGCAGCCCACCGAGCGCGCCGGCGCGTGGCAGACCGGCGGTCAGCGCGGCGACGGCAACGGCCAGCGCCGCCAGGGCCGGCGTGCCGATGGCGACGGCCAGCAGCGGCGCAACCAGCGCTTGCCCTTCGAGCCCGAGGAGGAAGCTGCCAGGCAAAGCGGCGAGCAGCATCAGCGGGCCGAAGGTCAGCCAGTGGCCGATGATCTTGGCGGCGCCGATCGCTTCCTCGCTGATGCCGGCAATCGCCAGCTGGTCGAGGACACCGTCGGCGCGGTCCGGCTCGACCAACCGCTCGATCGGCAACAGCGCCGCGGTCAGCACGGCGATCCACAGGATGCCGCCGCCGATCCGCGCCAGCAGGCGGGCATCGGGGCCGACCGCGAACGGCACCATGCTTGCGATCAGCAGGAAGAAAATGGCCGGCAGCCAGGCGGCACCGGCGAGTCCGCGGCGGACTTCGCGCGCGATGAGGGCGCCGGTCATTGCCCGAGCTCCAGCCGCTGCCAGCCGCCGCCGAGCGGCTGATGGCTGGCCGCGAGCACCGCTCCACCGGCGGCGAGATGGTCCGTGATCGCCTGCGCCAGTCGGTCGGCGCCGTCCGCGTCGAGGCCGTTGAGCGGCTCGTCGAGCAGCCACAGCGTCGCCTCGGTCGCAATGACTCGCGCCAGCCGCGCCTTGCGGGCCTGGCCGGTCGACAGCAGCCGGACGGGCACGTCGGCGAGCTGGCCGATGCCCATCGCTTCCATGGCCTCGCCGGGCGTTTTGCCGCCGTTCCAGAATGCCAAGGCGGCCCCAAGCGTGCGTTCGCGGTCGAGCGCGAGATGCTCGTCGGCAAGCGCCGCCTTGGCGCTGCGCTCGACCCGTCCTGCCGACGCCCGCAGCAAGCCGCCAGCAAGCCGAATGAGGCTCGACTTGCCGCTGCCGTTGGGACCGGTGACATGCAGGGCGCCGCCCGCATGCAGCTGGAAGTCCAGGCGCTCGAACAGCAGCCGGCCGCCGCGGACCAACGCAACCCCCTCGGCCCGAAGCATGGTCACGCCTCGTCCTCGAGCCGGTGCATGTCTTCGTCGCTAAGGCCGAAATGATGGCCGACCTCGTGCACCAAAATATGGTGGACGAGGTGCTCCAGGGTCTCGCCCTCGGCAGCCCATTCGTCGAGGATGGCGCGGCGGTAAAGGAAGATGCGGTCCGGCAGGCTGCCCGACTGGTCGACGCTTTTCTCGGCGAGCGGCAGGCCGTGATAGAGGCCGGTGAGGTCGAACGGGTCGTCGATGCCCATGGCGGCGAGCGTCTCGTCGTCGGCGAATTCGTCGACGGTCAGGACGACGTCGCGCAGGTGCGAGGCAAAGGGCTCGGGCAGGCGCTGCAGCGAGGCACGGGCGATCGCCTCGATGTCCGCGGCGCTGGGCGCTGTTCCGAACTTCCGCTCCATGCAGGCCCGCATAGCCGAGCAGCGCCGCCATGCAACTTGCCCGCGCGCGGTTGAGACCCTAAATGGCCCGCTCTTCCAGAGCATGCGGAGCGGTGGCCGAGTGGTCGAAGGCGCTCGCCTGGAAAGTGAGTATACGGCAAAACCGTATCGAGGGTTCGAATCCCTCCCGCTCCGCCAGCTACCCGTTTCATGACATCCGCGACTGGAAGAACGGAAAACATCAGGATCAGTGGACCAACACACGGGAACCTACGCTTATCCCGCCATTGGCAACGTGCCGGTAAGCGCCGTTGACGGTCCGGCCGTCCGCGACTTGCTCGCCCCCATCTGGATCGACAAAGCCGGGACCTCAAAGCGAGTCCTGCAGCGCATCTGCACGGTCCTGCATTGGGCCAACGCCAAGGGCTATCGGACCTCTGACCTTTCGCGCCAGGCAATCCTCAAGGGCCTGCCGCGCCAGCCACGCACCTGGAAGCACTTTGCGGCGATGCCGTTCGCTGACGTACCTGCGTTTTCAGGAGCCAAAGCGGAGGCCCAGCCACAGGGTGCGCGGAGTGCCGCGCTCGCGCGTGCCGTCCTCGTCAAGGCCGGCGACCACCTGCTCTCCGAACACATTCTGGGCACGCGCCACGATTTCCAGGCGGTTGGCCACGGGCCAGGCAACGAAGGCATCGACAGTCGTCGCGGCAGGCAAGCGCCGCCGATTCAAATCATCTTCATATTGTGGGCCGGAATGGCGAAACGTCAGCGAGGCCGTGCGGCCGTGCGATTCCCATGCGGCGGCGGCCGTCAGGACCAGACTTGGCGTCTGCGCCGGACGCAGGCCATCCAGTGCCGACGCGATGCCATCCGCTTCGACGCGGGCATCGGTCAGGCTGGCGCCGAGCCGCGAGGACCAGGGGCCGCGCCGGATCCCGGCCGAGCCTTCGAGGCCGTAGACTCTAACCGCATCGAGATTGTGCCGCTGGCGATATTGCCCGGCGACAAAACCGACTCCGGGAAACATGCCCGGCCCCTGCCCGAGCGAGACGTTGGCGATGGCATTGGACAGGCGGTTGGCGAAGCCGGTCACCTGCAGCTCAAGGCCGCCGCGGCGCCAGTCGAAACCGAGGTCAATGCCGGTCAGGACTTCGGGATCGAGCAAGGCATTGGCCGCCGTCGCGTCCGGCCCGGCCCGGAACGGGCGGAACAGCTCATTCAGGGTCGGCAGCCGCCAGCCGCTGTAGGCCGCCAGGCGGACGCTGGCGGACGCCGAAAGTTCCAGCACCGCGCCGGCCCGCGCCGTCGGCCGGGTGCGGCTGCGCGATGGAAAATCGTCGGCCCGCGTCGGCGGGCCACCGGCGAGGAGCCGCTCGACCAGCTGCCCGCCGGAAATGCGCCAGTAGTCGAGGCGCAGGCCACCGCTCACCGTCAGCGGCCCGCGCGTCAGGGCGCCCTCGGCGAACAGTCCGAGCGTCCGGCTGTCGCCGCCGGCAATCCGGCGTCGGGTCGGGTCCCCGCTGGCGAAAGCGTAGAGCTCGCGCGATTCGCCCGTGACCCAGCGCAGGTCGGCGCCGAGGCGCAGGTCGACCCCGCCACCGATCGGAGGACGCAGGTCGAGCGCCGCGCCGAGCCCGCGCGATGGCACGCTGTCCTGCAGCGCGACGCGGTCCGCGGTTACCCGGTCATCATCGACGCTGGCGAAACTGCTGCGTAAATTACGCCACTGGGCGAAGGCGGTCGCCGACCATTGCCAGTTGCCGCGGCCGACCAGTCGGAGCGAGACGTCCGTGCCGCGCGTGCGGGTCTCGGTAAAGGGGACGCCGCGTTCGCGCTCGTCGAGGAAGCCGAGGGCGCCGAGCTGCATCTCGACATCCCCGCCAAGCGAGGCGGACCAGCGGGCGCGCAAGCTTGTCTGGCGATAGGGCGCGGCCTGGTCGACCGGGCCGCGGGTAGCGCGGGTTACCGGAATGAAACCGTCGCTGCGGCCGCCCTGCAGATCGACCGTGAGCAGGCTATCGCCAATCCGTTCGCCGAGGAAGGCATGGCCGCGCAGCGACCGACGGCTGCCGCCTTCAAGGGATGCATCAAATCCCTCGTCGGTCCGGCTGGTCAGGTCGATGATGCCGGCGAGCGCGCCTGGGCCGTGCGACAGGCTGCCGCCGCCGCGCGTGATCCGCACTTCGGCGAGGCCGGCTGGATCGTAAGCCGGCCAGTTGACCCAGCCCCCGAACGGGTCCGATTGCGGCACGCTGTCAAGAATGAGCAAAGCCCGGCTGGACGCATTACCGCCCAAAGCGCGGAGCGTGATGCCCTGGCTGGTCGGATGGCCGCTGGTCGCATCCGAACGGCGGAAAAGCTGCAGCCCCGGCACTTGCACCAGGATCGAATCCAAGGTCGGGGCGGGCGCATTCGCCAGAACCTCCGCGCCGATAATTTCTAAATGATGGGCGCGGTCGGCGGGCGTGGCCGGTAGCGCCTGGCCGGTGACGACAATCACTTCGGCTGGCGGATCGGGCGGCGGCAGGGCCTGCAGCATCAGACCATCAACGCCGGCAGCGCTTGCCAGAGGATGGCGATGATCGCCACAGCGGCCCCGAGCGCGCCGACATTGCCCACCCAGCGGCCGAAGTCGTCACTGTTTTGCGGCTGACGCCTCCTCACCGTGAACCATAGCAGCCAGGCGCTCGCGGCCAGTGCCGGCAGTGTCGCCGCCAGGCTGAGTATTCGCGCCAGGTCCCGCCCGGGAAACAGGCTGGCGAAGGCATAGAGCAGGAAGAAATGAGCTGCCCAGATGGTCAGCCCGCCAAGTAGCAGGGTCCATTTGCCCATCTCAACCGGCCCCCGGGCCGAAGCGCAGGATCAGGCTGACGGCGCTGCCCTGAGCAGCCGTGTAGAGAAGGAACATGACGATGAGGTCGAATGTGTTGCTGCGCGGGCGCGTCAGCAGGCCGCGGCTGGTGCGCAGCGCCAGGAATACCGCCATCAGGCCGACGATAGCGACAAGCATTCCCTGAAGTGACAGGAAAGCATTCGACATCGCGCCCTGGGCCGACAGCTCGCCGTCAATCCCCTGGCCGCGCCAGTTGGTCCAGTCGATAGCATAGGCCGCGATGGCGCAGATGGCGGCGAACACGACTTGCGTCGTCGGACTCCAGTGGGTCGATGTCGCACGGGTGAGGAGATGACGGCCGAAAAGCGCGAGGCCGGCGGCGGCGACATAAAGAGCGACGACGATCGCTGCCCACCAGCGGTCCTGCGGCTGCGACCAGAAACCGGGATGGATGCCGAGCAGGAAGAAGAAGCTGAACACCGCCATCAGGAACATCATGAAGATGACGACCAAAAGGATGACCATCGCCCACCAGCCATGCGTGCTTGGCCCGGTGACATGGGTCGGGACCATCACCCCCGCGCCGACGTCGACCGGGCCAATATCGCCCGGCCGGTCGGTGTCCCACAGCCAGCGCAACATCGAGGGGATGGCGAGCACACCGCTGATCACCGCCGGCGTATAGGCCTGGACGGTCAACAGCAGGAAGAACCCGGCGGTGAACAGGGCCGACAACAGCGGCCAGATCGACGGCCCCGCCATGAACTGCAAATATTGCGGTTCCGCCCGCAGCGGGCTCGTAATCAGGGTCTCGCGATGGCCGGTGGCCGAATAAGGCAGGAAGTATCGCCCCTGATCGACGTCGCGCGACAAATCCGGGTCGTCCCACAAGGGATTGCGGCTTTTTACCAGCGGAATGCTGCGCGTCGAATAAAGGCCGGTCGAAAGCCATTCCAGCGTCCCGCCGCCGTAAGGATTGTCCGCGCCTTCGTCGACCGAGTGGCGGAAATTTCGGGCGAGGTCGAACAGAACCACTGCAATGCCGGTTGCCAGTATGAAGGCGCCGACCGTCGAAATCAGGTTGACCGTCCCCAAGCCGGTGCCCGGCAGATAAGTGTAGACCCGGCGGGGCATGCCCATCAGGCCGATAAGGTGCATCGGCAGGAAGGCGACGTGCATCCCGGCGAACATCAGCCAGAAGGCGATCCGCCCAAGCCGGTCCGACAGGGCCCGCCGGCTCAGGCTTGGAATCCAGTAATAGAACGCGGCGAAGACCGGGAAGACCGCGCCGCCGATGAGCACGTAATGCAAATGTGCGACGATGAAATGCGTGTCGTGCACCTGCCAGTCGAACGGCACCATGGCGAGCATTACGCCGGTCAGCCCGCCCATGACGAAAATGACGAGGCCGCCGACCAGAAACAGGGTCGGCGCATTGTAGCGCGGCTTGCCCGCGGCCAGCGTCGCAATCCAGGCAAAAACCTGGATCCCGGCGGGTACGCTCACCGCCATGCTCGCCGCCGAGAAGAAGCTGATCGAAAGCGTCGGCATGCCGGTGGTGAACATGTGGTGCGCCCAGACGCCAAAGCTGATGAAGGCGGTCGCGAGCAATGCCAAGACGACGAGATGGTAGCCGACGAGATCGATGCGCGACAATTGGGCGACAAGCATCGAGACGATCCCCGCCGCGGGCAGGAAGATGATGTACACCTCCGGGTGGCCGAAGAACCAGAACAAATGCTGCCACAACAAGGGATCGCCACCGCGGGTCGCATCGAAGAATGGCCAGTTCAGCGCCCGCTCGAGTTCCAGCAGCAAGGTGCCAAGGATCACCGCCGGGAAGGCAATGATGATCATTCCCGCGAACACCAGCATCGCCCAGGCGAACATCGGCATCCGCGCCAGCGTCATGCCCGGCGCACGAGTTTTGAGCACACCGACCAGGATCTCGATTGCGCCGGCGATCGCCGAAATCTCGATGAAGCCGATACCAAGCAGCCAGAAGTCGGCGTTGATCCCGGGCGAAAAAGTGCGGCTGGTCAGCGGCGGGTACATGAACCAGCCGCCGTCGGGCGCCAGGCCGGCGAAGATCGACATGAAGAAACACAGCCCGCCGATGAAATAAGCCCAGAAAGCGTAAGCCGAGAGGCGCGGGAACGGCAGGTCGCGCGCCGCCAGCATCTGCGGCAACAGAAGCACTCCGATCGCCTCCATCATCGGCACGGCGAACAGGAACATCATTAGCGTGCCGTGCATGGTGAAGAACTGGTTGTAAGTTTCCTGCGGCAGGACGCCGAGCAAGGGCGCGGAGAGCTGGACGCGGATGACCAGCGCAAGAATCCCAGCGAGGAGGAAGAACAGGAACGCGGCGCCGACGTACCACAGGCCGATGTAATTGTTGTTGACCGCGGTGATCCGCGCCCAGCCGCCCGGCGCCGTCCAGATGCGTTTGAGGTCCGCGATCTCGCTGTCGGGACGCGGCGGCGCCGGGAAGCGCTCGTACAGCTTCGGATCGAAGCCGGTTTCCGACGTCACTTCTGCGCCTCGAGATAAGCAGCCAAGGCCGTGAGCTCCTCGCCCGACAGCACCGTATAGGGGGGCATACGGTTGTTGGGCTTGATCGCCTGGCTGTTGCCGATCCAGCCCATCATCGTGCCGCGATTATTCGGCAGGATGCCGGCCCCCAGGGTGCGGCGGTTGCCGACGAAGGTCAGGTCAGGACCGGCAAGGCCGTTGGCCGATGTGCCGGCGATGCGGTGACAGGCGGCGCATCCGGCCGATGCGAACAAGCGACCGCCCTGACCGGCATTCGTTGCAACCGCCGACGTCCGTTCCCTGGCCAGGCGGGCCCGTATCAAACGCCGGAAGTCTGCCGGCGCATGGGCTGCCACTGTCAGGCCCATGAGCGCGTGCGGCCCGCCGCAATATTCGGCGCACTGGCCGCCGTAGACCCCCGGCTGGTCCGCCTGGATACGCATCAGGTTGCGGCGCCCCGGGATCATGTCGAGCTTGCCCGACAGCCGCGGCACCCAGAAGCTGTGGATGACGTCGGCGGAATCGAGTTCCAGTACCACCGGCTGGCCGGCAGGAATATGCAGCTCGTTGGCATCGTGGATGACGGGCTCGCCGCGACCGTCGAGATAGGCGACGCGCCACCACCACATCTCTCCGGTGACGCGGATGCGCAGTTCGTCGCCGCGAATGGGATCGGACAAGTTCCGGGTCAGGGCCAGGCCCCAGACCAGCAAGGCCGTCAGCACGATCAGCGGGAAGGCGATGCCGGCAATCCAGATGAGCCTTGTCCCGCCGAGCTTGCGCTGCAGCTCGCCCTTGCCGAACAAGGCCACGTACAAGGCTGCAAGCACGACCAGAACGACCAGCCCGCCCATGGCGAACAAAACCCAGCCGAGAAGGGCTATGCCGCTGGCATAGGGCCCGGCCGGGTCGAGGATCGGCGGTGGCCAACCGTCAAGCATGTCAGCGGCTCCCCGTTTGATAAAGAAAGGCGACAATGTCGCGGGCCTCGGACTCGCTGACCGGCATGGCCGGCATCGCCGAGCCCGGCACCAGCGCCGGCGCATCGCGGACGTAGGCGGCAAGGATTTCGGGCCGGTTGGGCAGGCGGCCGGCGATCAGGCCGCGGCCGGCAAAGCCGTCCAGCTCGGGGCCGGTCCGGCCGCGCGGCCAGTCGATGCCGGCAATCGTGTGACAGCTGGCGCAGCCGACGCGAACGATAGCGGCCTTGCCCCGCTCAGCGCTCGCAAGTGGCATGGATTGACGTTCCTCCGGGGGCGGCTTGCAGGCCGCCGCAAGCAGCAGGAGCGGCAGCACCGCCGGTATCCCGCGGCGGAACCGTTTCTGCCGGCTGCTGGTTGCGAAATGAGCATGGCGAGTGGAATCCGGATGACAATGGTGTCGGCCGCCGCGGCCTTGTCGCTGACGGCCTGTGCCGCCGTCGACACGACCTCCGACGAGCGTTACTCCGCCACCGGCGAGGTGATCGCGCTTGGCGGCGCCGGCGCCGGAGCGGCGAACGCCTGCTTCACCTGCCACGGCCTCGATGGCGCTGGCGACGGCGCCGGAACCCCGCGCCTGGCGGGGATCGATGCCGGCTATCTCGAGCGCCAGCTCCAGGCTTATGCCGATGGGCGCCGCGATCATCTGCAGATGGGATGGATCGCGAAGCGCCTCGGGCCCACCGAACGGCGCGCGGTCGCCATCCATTATGCCGGGATGGCATTTGCCGGAGTGGCGCCACGGCCGCAGGCCGGCGGCGAGCAGCTTTACCTTCATGGAGATGCGGCGCGCGAGATTCCCGCCTGCGCCAGCTGCCATGGGGTCAATGGCGAAGGGGTTGGCCCGGCCAATCCGCCGCTCGCCGGGCAGCCCGCGGCCTATCTCGCCGGACAGCTCGACCAGTGGCGCAAGTCGCGACGGCGCAACGACCCCGATGATGTGATGCTTGCGATCAGCCAGCGTCTGTCCCCTGCCGAGAGGGTTGCGATCGCCCGCTATGCCGCGGCTTTGCCTGGCGGCCCTCCTCGTCCGGAATCTGCGGAAGCATTGCGCTCAGCACATCGTGCCGCCACCAGAAGTGATGCACCAGCGCCGCCCCGACATGTGCCGGAAGCAGCGCGAGCAGCAGAATGATCGAATAAAAGTGCACGTCTTCGGCGAGATCGAGCAGCGCCATGCGCGTCGTCATATCGAGTCCGGCGAAGGGCATCTGCGGCCACGGAACCACGCCGCCGACATAGAGCGGGCCCGGCGGCGCGATCGACGACCACATCACCCAGCCGCTGAGCGGCAAGGTGAAGAACAATACATAAAAGACAATTGCGGTCAGGTGCGCGAACTTGGATTTCCAGCCGCCGACATCCGGATCGTTGACCGGGCCGGGCCCAATGATGCCACGCCAGGCAAAGCGCCCCATCGCCAGGATGAGGATCGACAGGCCAATAGCGGCATGGATTTCATAAGCGCCGAGCTTGTCGCCGCCGGGCATCAGCAGGTCGGCCCAGAAGCCCCAGCCGAGCTGGAACAGGATCAGCGCCGCCATTACCCAGTGGAAGGCGATGCCGACGGGCGTGTAGCGGCCCTCCCGATTATATTTCTGCCCCCATGCCCTGATTTGCTCGATCATGGCGCGAAACTGCGGGTTTCCCGGCCAAGCCAGCGATCGGCGAAATATAGCGCGACCCCAAGGTAAATTCCGGCCGAGGGCGCCCACATGATCAGCCCGGCCAGTTGCTGGTCTTCCAGTGGCGCCAGCCCCCACGGCATCGTCGTCGCGAAATGGGGCGCGTAAATCGGGCCGGCGGCGAACGTGATCAGCGCGCCGAGCAGCCCCATCTGGACCATGGTCGCAAGCAAAGAGGCGACGGCGGCGAGCGGCGGGGAGCGGCGCAGCGCCGTCCAGAAGCCGATTGCGGCACCAAGCAGGCTCAACTGCATCAGCCAGTAAATTGCGTCGCTGGCCAGCGCTGCGGCGTAAAGCACGGGCGCGTGCCAGGCCCAAAACACTACGGCCTGGGCAATGGTCCACGCGGCGAGCGAACCGGGGATGGCGAGGCGCGAGCGAGGCAAGGACAGCACGAGCAGCGGCGCGACCACCGCGGTCAGCAGGACGTGATGCGTGACCCGGGCCGAGAACAATGCCGACGTCAGCGCGCAGAAAGGCGAGACGAACAGCAACAGCACGAGCAGTAAGGCTGCGGCAAACCATTTGCGCCGCGCCGGATCCTGTGCACCACCCAACCAGTGCCAGCCCAGCACCGCCATCGCTAAAGCGGCGAGCAGCAGGGGGTCGAAGTTCCAGCGCGACAGCCAGGCATCCGGCGACGGCGCCGCTCCGCAATAGGGAGTCCAGCCGGCTTCGACGCCCGGAACCATGCCCGCGCTAGCCGGCGCGCGGCGGCGGTGGCGGCGACTGGCGCTGGGTGGGTGCAATTCGCCAGATCGTGTTCGACAAATCGTCAGCCACGATCAGCGCTCCGCGCGGATCGACAGTCACTCCGACCGGCCGTCCCATCGTCTTGCCATCGGCCTGGAAGCCCGTGACGAAATCGACTGGCGGACCGGCCGGACGGCCGCCGCGAAACGGCACGAAAATCACCTTGTAACCAACCTGCTTATCGCGATTCCAGCTGCCATGAAGGCCGATGAAAACACCGTCGGCAAAGGTTGCGCCCATGGACGGCATGGAAAAGGCCAGGCCCAGCGGCGCGCTGTGAGACTGCAGCGCATAATCGGGACGGATGCTGATCTTAACCTTCTGCTCGTCGAACGGCCGCACGCGCCGGTCCGGGTTTTGGCCCCAATAGGCGTAGGGCCAGCCGTAAAAAGCGCCCTCGCGCACCGACGTCAGATAGTCAGGGGGCACGTTGGGTCCGAGTTCGTCGCGCTCGTTCACCACTGCCCAGAGCTGGCCGATGCCCGGCTGGATTGCCAGAGCGGTCGGGTTGCGCAGCCCGGTCGCATAGGGCCTGGCGGCGCCGGTCTCCGCATCGATTTGCCAGACCATCGCCCGGTTTTCCTCGAGATCCATGCCGCGCTCGCCGATATTGCTGTTGGAGCCGATGCCGACATAGAGGAACCGCCCGTCCGCGCTTGCGGCCAAGGCCTTTGTCCAATGATGGTTGATGACCGACGGCAAGGGCGTGACTACGACCGGCGGCCCGCTCGCCCTGATGGCGCCCGGCTGATAGTCGAGGCGCACCAGCGCGTCCTGGTTGGCGACATAGAGCCGGTTGCCGACCAGGGCGAGGCCATAGGGCGCGTTGAGGTTCTCGGCAAAGACCGTCCGGCCTTCGTAGACACCGTCGCCATTGGCGTCGCGCAACAAGGTCAAGCGGTCGCCGCTTTCGACGGGGCTTGCGCCGCGTTCCTTGATATGGCCGGCGATGAAATCTTTCGGCTTCAGCTTCGGTGCGTTGCCTCCCTTTCCTTCGGCGACCAGGATGTCGCCATTGGGCAGGACCAAAGTCTGGCGGGCGCTTTTCAGTCCGGTCGCAATCGGGGCGATGGTGTAGCCTTCGGGAACCGCCGGCCTGCGGTCGCCCCAGCCCACCGGGCTGGCGATGGTCATCGACGGCAGGAGCCCACGCTGGGGATCAGGAAGGTCCGGGTTCGGGCCGTACTGGTTCCCTTCGTTTTCACCGCCCCCGCACCCGGTAATCAGGAGCGCCGCGGCAAGCGCCGCCATCGCGTTGGAGCGGATCATTCGACTTCTCCCCGGCGCCGAGGGGCCAGCGCGATCCAAAGCGTCGCGACGGCCAGGATTGTGACGATGACCGACAGGATCAGCGCTTCCGGCATCGTTGCCCATCCATCCTTGGCATGGACCAGCGCATTGACGAACCCGAGTACGAAGGTTGCCGCGGCCAGGCCGACGAGCAGCCAATTCGAACCGCTGCGAGGCCGGTCCGCGCGCAGGCTCTCGATCACGCTCCACAGCAAAGCGAAACCGGAAAAAACCAGCGCCCCGGCGATCAGCCAGGACGCGAAATTGGTCCATTGGACATGATAGGTCGACGAATAGGCCCAGTCGCTGAGCAGGCCGCCCAAAAACAAGGGAATCGGAAAAGCCAGAAGCGTGGTGTGAAGCGGGTGCAAGCCCCGCCCCGCGAGTCTCGCATGCGTTGTCGCCATTGCTGTTTCCCCTGCCTCTTTTCCGCGGTTTTTCCGCGGTGCGGATTCAAAGTGAACGCATATGTCGCCGCTCGGTTGCGACCCCGAGGCGCAAGCAGGTTTCATCTCAGATCCGGGTCCGCTTTCCGCCCCGAATCTGCCGCCAATAGCTAGAGTCAGCTTTCCACCCATTCCGGACTCTTGAGGGTTGATGAACGCTCCCAGTTAGGAGCGATCAATGAGCTGGCCGCTAGGCCAGTGTTGCAAGCCCGGCGAGACCACAAGCAAAGACTAGCAGCGCCAATCCGCTGTCCAATCCCAACCGCCAAATCGTCCGGTCGCGTCTTTCCAGCATTCCGACAACGAATATGCCCGTCATTATGATCGACAGAATGGCGGCGGCGACCTCGAATGCACCCGCTTCGTTCAGCACGGGACCCCCTCGATAAAAGAGGTCGGCGATGAAGATGATTTGCACATTGAACAGGTTTGTTCCGAATACGTCGCCAAGGGCCAGCTGATAGCGGCGCAGCCTCAGCGCTCCGACGACCGAACTCAATTCTGGCAATGAAGTGCAAAGCCCCACCAGGGCGAAGCCAACGATCGACGCACCGAGGCCGGATTTCTCAGCAATCGCGTCGCCCGAAAAGGCTAACGTGGCGCCGCCAATCAGGATGGCGGCCGCTGCAGCCAAGGTGAGGGCACCAAGTTTCAAGTTACTGACGTCCGATTTTCGGATGTCTTCATGGTCGGGCGGAGTCTGGCCGCTGACTTGCCAACTGTTCCGATGCTCGAACCGGTTGGATATCCGAAGCGCCTGCAAACAGCCTAGTGCGAGCACCAGCGACATGACACCGGTTCCGAGGACCGGAATGCTCCAGTCCTCGACCAAGATCGCAATGGCGACAGTCGCCATCAGGATCATGCCCAACACTCCCTGGATAAGTGGCGCGGGTTTGGATGCCTGGCTGGTCAAGGCTTTTCGGCCATAGAAGATGTCGCCGACGGCCAGCAGCAGGATGTTGATTGACGAAGAGCCGAGCAGATCGTTGATCGAAAGCAGCGGATTTCCGAGCAGTGACGCCGTGCTCGCAGTCGCCATTTCAGGGAGCGACGTAATACCGCCGAGAAGCAGCATGCCCGCGAAGGCCTGTCCCAGCCCGCTTCGCTTGGCAATCTCGTCAACCAGCCCGGCAAGTCGACTGCCCGCGAACCAAACGAGTGCGCCGGCTGCCGCCATAATCACGAAAAGCTCGATCAGTGATAGTCCGCCAAAATCAAACGGCATCACATCCGCTCGCGTCGAGGGTCTGGACCGCAATCTGAACCCTGGCACCCATTCGATGCGAATGAGAGCTGGCCCTATTCGTTCCCTGGACTCGTGAACGATTCAGCCCGAACATGAGTCCGCAACAGATCGAATTTGGACTCTTCGCCTCTGTCCGGAATTGGTGCGAAGCGCACGTCACCTGCATCAACGCTCCCGTCGCAGAGCTTGATCGGCGAACTCCCGCTCCGCCACTTCTGTCTTTATGACGCGCTGATGCGATTGCGCGCCTCACCGTCCGGACCGCTGAGCGGCGTCGCCGCCATCCCCGGCGACAAGAGCTGCTCGCACCGGGCGCTGATCCTTGGCGCGCTGGCCGAGGGCGCCACGGGCATTAGGGGGCTGCTCGAAGCGGACGACGTACTGGCGACGGCGCGCGCGGTGGCGGCCTTTGGCGCCGGCGTCGAGCGGGTCGGTGAAGGCGAATGGCTGGTGGGCGGGGCGGAATGGAGGAGCCCGGCTGGGCCCATCGATTGCGGCAATAGCGGCACCGCGGCGCGACTGCTGATGGGCGCGGCCGCCGGGTTCGACCTGACGGCCACGTTCACCGGCGACGCCAGCCTGTCGCGCCGGCCGATGGGGCGGGTGACGGCGGCGCTGGCGCGGATGGGCGCGCGGATCGAGGGTGGCGACCGGCTGCCGGTCACGCTGGCGGGCGGTGGGCTCGGCGGCATCGACTGGGTCAATGAGCCGGCCTCGGCGCAGGTGAAGTCGGCGATCCTGCTGGCCGGCCTCAGGGCGCAGGGATCGGTGATCGTCCGCGAACCGGTGCCGAGCCGCGACCATAACGAAATCATGCTGCGCGAATTCGGCTGCGAGGTGGCGCAGGCCGACGTCGTCATCGCTTTGGGTGGCGAGCGGAGGCTCAAGGGCCGCGAAATCCATATCCCCGCCGATCCGTCATCGGCGGCGTTCGCCCTGACGGCGGCGGCCATCGTTGCCGGTTCCTTGGTCGAGGTCCGCGACCTGCTGGTCAACCCGCTGCGCACCGGCCTGTTCGAGCTGCTCAAGGAGATGGGGGCGGACGTGGCGCTGTCGGACGAGCGGCTGCAATCGGGCGAGAACGTCGCCACCGTCCGCATCGGCCATGACGCATTGCAGCCGGTTGAGGTTACGGCCGACCGCATCCCGGCGATGATCGACGAAGTGCCGTTGCTCGCCGTGGCGGCCGCGTTCGCCGACGGCGAAACCGCCATCCATGGCCTCGGCGAGCTGCGCTACAAGGAGAGCGACCGACTGGGCGCGATCGTCGCCGGCCTTGCCGCCTGCGGGGTGACGGCGCTGAGCCAAGGGGACACGCTGCGCATCTTCGGCCGGGGCAAGGTTCGGGGCGGTGCGCAGGTGCGGGCCGAGGGCGACCATCGGATCGCCATGGCCTTCCTGGTGCTTGGCCTGGCCGCCGACGAGCCGGTGACGGTTGACAGCGCCGAGATGATCGCCACCAGCTTCCCCGGCTTCGTCGAGACCATGCGGGCGGTGGGGGCCGACATCCAATGAGCATCAACCGCTTTGGCCATTTGCTGACCATGACGACCTGGGGGGAAAGCCATGGGCCGGCGATCGGGGCGGTGGTCGACGGCTGCCCGCCGGGCCTTGAGCTCAGCGAGCAATGGATACAGCAGTGGCTTCAAAAACGCCGTCCCGGGACATCGGCGCAAGTGTCGGCGCGGCAGGAGCCGGACCGGGTGCGTGTCCTGTCCGGTGTCCATGAGGGCAGGACCACCGGCACGCCCATCAGCTTGATGATCGACAATGTCGATGCCCGGCCCGGCGACTATGAGGGCCTTCCGCCGCGGCTCGGCCATGCCGACCAAGCCTATGAAGATAAATACGGAATCCGCGATCCGCGGGGGGGTGGCCGGGCGTCGGCGCGGGAGACGGCGGCGCGGGTGGCGGCGGGGGCGGTGGCACGGCTGGTCATCCCGGAGGTGACGATCGCGGCGCGGCTGGTGGAGATGGGCGGGGAGCCCGAGGCCGGCCGCTGGGAGGCGATGATCGAGGAGGCAAAATCCGCTGGAGATTCGTTCGGCGGCATCGTCGAATGCATTGCGTCGGGCGTGCCGGCGGGCTGGGGGGCGCCAGTCTATGCGAAGTTGGATGCGGAGCTGGCGGCGGCCTGCATGGGGATCAATGCCGTCAAGGGCGTCGAGATCGGCGAAGGATTCGCGGCCGGGCGCGCGAAAGGCAGCGAAAATGCGCAGGGAATGCGGACAAGCGGCATCGATGGCGGCATTTCGACAGGCCAGCCGATCCGGCTGCGGGTCGCGTTCAAGCCGACCTCGAGCATCGGCATCGGTGGCCGTCACGACCCCTGCGTGGCGATCCGCGGTGCGCCCGTGGTCGAGGCGATGGTCGCTTTAGTGCTGGCCGATCACAGGCTGCTGCACCGCGGGCAGTGCGGCTAGTGGCACTTGAACCGGTCAAACGGCTCCAGACAGGCCTTGCAGCGCCATTGGGCCTTGCAGGGGGTTGAGCCGAAGCGGCTGACTTCCTCGGTGTCGGTCGAGCCGCATTGCGGGCAGGTCGCGGCCTTGGTCAGCTCGGGCGGGGCGATGCCATAAGCGCGCAACGCCTCCTTGCCTCGCTCGCTGATCCAGTCGGTGGTCCAGGGCGGCGACAGGGTGGTCTTGACTGCCACATCACGAAAGCCCGCTGAATCGAGCGACTCGCGAATGCTGCGCTCGATGACCTCGGTCGCCGGGCAGCCCGAATAGGTCGGGGTGATGGTCACCTCGCTGGCGGAGACGTCGCGGACGATGCCGAGGTCGACGACCGAAACCACCGGTATCTCCGGGTCCATGACCGACCTGAGCACGGCCCAGATGGAGTCGGTGGTCACACCCGCTCCAGCGCCAGCGCGATCCCCTGGCCGACGCCGATGCACATGGTGGCGAGCGCATAGCGGCCGCCGGTGCGCTGCAACTCCTCGGTCGCGGTCAGCGCCAGGCGGGCGCCGGACATGCCGAGCGGATGGCCCAGCGCGATGGCGCCGCCGTTTGGGTTCACGCGGGCGTCGTCGTCGGCGATGCCCAGCTGGCGAAGCACGGCGAGGCCCTGGGCGGCGAAGGCCTCGTTCAATTCGATGACGTCCATGTCGCCGACCTTGAGGCCGAGCCGCTTGAGCAGTTTCTCGGTGGCCGGCGCCGGGCCGATGCCCATGATGCGTGGCGGGACGCCGGCGACGGCGGCGCCAAGGATGCGGGCGCGCGGCGTCAGACCGTTGCGCTTCGCCGCCTCCTCGCTGGCGATGATGAGCGCGGCGGCGCCGTCGTTGACGCCGCTGGCGTTGCCGGCGGTGACGCTGCCATCCTTGCGGACGATGGGTTTGAGCGCCGCGAGCTTGTCGAGGCTGGTGAGGCGGGGATGCTCGTCCTGGTCGACTACGACCGGATCGCCCTTGCGCTGGGGGATAGGGACCGCGACGATCTCGGCGGCGAGGCGGCCGTTGGCTTGGGCGGCAGCGGTCTTTTCTTGCGATCGAAGGGCGAAGGCGTCCTGGTCCTCGCGGCTGATCTGGAACTCCTCGGCGACGTTCTCAGCCGTGCTCGGCATGGTGTCGTCGCCATAGGCATCGCGCATCTTCGGATTGACGAAGCGCCAGCCGATGGTGGTGTCGTAAATTTCCGTGTTGCGGTCGAAGGCGGACTGCGCCTTGGGCATGACGAAGGGCGCGCGGCTCATGCTCTCGCTGCCACCGGCAATGATCAGGTCGGATTCGCCCCCGCGGATGGCGCGGGCGGCCATGGCCACCGCGTCGAGGCCCGAGCCGCACAGACGGTTGAGGGTGACGCCGCCCGAGCTGTCGGGCAGGCCGGCGAGCAGGCCGGCCATGCGGGCGAGGTTGCGGTTATCCTCGCCGGCCTGGTTGGCGCAGCCGAGGATGACATCGTCGAGCTCGGCCCAGTCGACCCTGGGATTGCGGTCGATGAGAGCGCGGATGGGAATGGCGGCGAGGTCGTCGGCGCGGATGCTGCTGAGGGCGCCGCCGTAGCGACCGATCGGGGTCCGCACAGCATCGCAGATATAGGCTTCGGTCATGGGCTTCACTGTGCCCCGGTGAAGGCCGGGGTCCAGGGCAGCGGGAACCGCTGCTCCGCCGCGGCCTGGGCCCCGGCCTTCGCCGGGGAACATTCCAACATCAAATCACGCCTCTCCGCATTTGATCGAGTTCAATCGATTCAAAGAGCGCCTTGAAATTGCCTTCGCCGAAGCCTTCGTTGCCCTTCCGCTGGATGATCTCGAAGAAGATCGGGCCGATGACGTTCTGGGTGAAGATCTGCAGCAGCAGGCCCTGCCCCTCGGTCGGCGCGCCGTCCATCAGGATGCGGCGCTTCTCGAGCTCGGCGATGTCCTCGTCGTGGCCCTGGATACGGGTCGGCAGCATCTCGTAATAAGTGTCGGGCGTGTCCTGGAAGGGAATGCCGCGGCCGCGGATGATGTCGACCGCCTGGTAGATGTCCGAGGTGCCGAGGGCGATGTGCTGGATGCCCTCGCCCTTATATTCGCGCAGGAACTCCTCGATCTGGCTCTTGTCGTCCTGGCTCTCGTTCAAGGGAATGCGGATCTTGCCGCAAGGGCTGGTCATCGCCTTGGAGAACAGGCCGGTCACCTTCCCCTCGATGTCGAAATAGCGGATCTCGCGGAAGTTGAAGAGCTTCTCGTAGAAGTCCGCCCAGACCGCCATGCGACCGCGATTCACATTGTGCGTGAGGTGGTCGATGTAGGTGAGCTTGGAATCGGCTGCCTCCATCCGCTGCTGCCAGTCGGGATGGAAGTCGAAATCGACCTCGTAGATCGAGCCGGTGACGCCCTTCCCCTCGCCATAACGGTCGACGAAGAACAGGCGCGAGCCGCCGATGCCCTCGATCGCCGGAATGTCGAGCTCGCCGTCGCCGCGGGTCACCTCGACATTGGTGGCGCCAAGCTCGATCGCCCGCTGATGGGCGGCTCTCGCGTCCTTGACTCGGAAGGCCATGGCGCAGGCGCTTGGGCCGTGCGCCTTGGCATAATCGTCCGCATAGCTGCCCGGCTCGGCATTGATGATGAAATTGCAGTCGCCCTGCTTGTGCAGGGTGACGTTCTTGCTCTTGTGGCGAGCGACCTCCGGGAATCCCATCCTGGTGAACAAGGAGCGCAAAAGCTCGATGTCCGGCGCGGTATATTCGACGAACTCGAAGCCGTCGGTGCCCATCGGGTTCTCGAGGCCCAGCGGGCTAAGCTCGGCGGGGGCGGCAGTCGTGGCCATGCGTCTACTCCTTGTCGGCGCCCATCTGCTCCCGGCAGTGCGGCTTTGCAAGGCGAGGGCTCAAGTCGTTCCGTCATGCTGAACTTGTTTCAGCATCCATAGTATTGGAGGGCAGCGTGCGTGGAGACATGGCCCTGAAACAAGTTCAGGGCGACGGCCAAGGAAATTCGCCATGGAAGCACCCGAAGGCTGGACCCTGGAAGACGGCGGCAAGGCGCTGATGCGCAGCTTCACTTTCAGGGATTTCAGCACCGCCTTCGCCTTCCTGACGCGAGTGGCGATGCATGCCGAGCAAGTCGACCATCATCCGGAATTCACCAGCGTCTGGAACCGCGTCGATTTCCGGCTGACGAGCCATGATAAAGGCGGCTTAACCGAGCGCGACGTCAAACTGGCCGAAGCGATCAACCGACTGGCGGGCTAGGTCCGCAATGGGTGGAAAGCAGACTCTAATAGCTCTAGCTTCATTAAGGCGGATGTTTTCAGGCACCGAAAGCGCATAGCGGTCCCGTCTGGCATAACGGCAGCCAAAGCCGCTAATCAGCTCAAGGAGCAAATTCATGCTTGACCAAGTCGTTCATATACTTCGAGATAACCGGCTGGCCTCACTCGCAACCGTCGATCCTGAGGGTTGGCCACACTGCACAATGGTCGGTTTCGCCAGCCACGAATTGCGGATCTATTTCGCAATAGCGCGAGACGGTCAAAAATTTTCCGACATCAGTCGGGACAATAGGGTGTCGCTAGCAATCGGACGCGATGTCATTAACCCGTCCAGCATTCGAGCGCTGGCGATCAAGGCGCGGTCGAACGTCATCGACGATGGGGAGGAGCACCGGAGAGCTTTGGACATGCTTCTTTCGAAGCGGCCTGCGTTGAAACTCCTTGCTGCACCTAACAATCAATCTTCCGCAATCATGGTCGCTTTGCCCGAACAGATCCGACTGCTCGACTACTCAAAGGGATATGGCCATTCGGTGCTTCTTGATGTCGATCCAGATGGCAAAGTACTGGACGCTAAAGAACAGGTCCACAACTGGGGATATGGACGAGAATTCAAGCCGGTCGAATAGTGTGTGTGGTTCAAGCCCCATCCGCTGTTTATGCCCGCAATGGGTCGAAAGCGGACTCTAGCGGCGGCTATTTTAATTCCTTCCGCGTCAGCCTTCCGTCCTGGTCGACGTCGTAATTGGTGAAGCGCTTGCCGGCGGTTTTGAGGAACTCCTCGATCGTCACGCGGCGGTCGAGATTGAGGTCGGCCATGGCCACCGGCTGGGGGACGTTGGCGCCGTTAATCGACGGGGCAAGGCCGGGATGGATGCGGGTCGCGGACGGGGCGTTGGTGGTGACCAGCGCGACCTGGCCCTTTTCGACCGGGGCCGAGGATTGTGCGGTTGGCCGGCTGCTGGACGCGGGCGCGGTCAGCCCGCCGGCGGCGCGGGTGCGGCCGGGGGCGTCGCGCTCATATTGCGCCATTTCATCGGCATCGATGACCTTGTCGCCATTGGCGTCGAGCGCGGTGAAGAAGGTCTGCGCGTCGGCGCGGAACTCGACACGCGAGATGCTGCCATCGCCATTCTCGTCGGCCAACTTGAGCCATTGGTCGAAGGCAGGTTCGCCGGAATCGCCGGTGCGGAACGGCTCGCCCATCAGGCTGATGTAGACATCGCCCTTGGCCGAGGCCGGCGCCGCGGCCGCAAGGCTGGCGGCGGAAGCAATCAGGATGAAGGCGAGCCGCATGTCAGTGATCCCCGGGAAATTCGGTTCGTGCCGGCAGTTAGCGTCCTGTGCCGGTTATCCGCAATCCCGCCAGCGTAACCGGCCGAAGGCTTAAGCAGCCAGCCGGAAATCAGACCGGGCTGACGGGAATGTCCGCGTCATCGTCGTCGTCGAACAAGGTCGACAAGCCGCCGATGAGGGCGAGGGCGCCAAGGCCGGTCAGCAGCCAGTTGATGCCGAAATTGCCGACCGGCGGCGGTGGCGCGGCCGGCTGGCCCACCGGCGGAGGGGCATCGACCGCGGGCAGCACGCAGCCGGGGGCGCCTTGCGCGGCGGCGGCGGCCGAAGTCGCGGCTTGCGAACAGACCGCCTGGGCGGAGGCCTGGGTACCGAAGAGGCTCAAGGCGACGAGCTGGTTGGCGGGCTGGATGGGGGCGACGGTTGCGGCGGCGGCCACGGCTGGAGTGGCGCACAGGGCCAGAGCGGCAGTGGAGGCGGCAAGAGTCCTAAGGGACGAACGCACGACTCACTCCTTTCTCGAAGTTGGTACCATAGGATTTTTTCAGTGCACTGGTAAGGGCTTAGCGGGTTAACCTATGTTGCAGCGAAGCCAGGCGGTGAGCGGAGTGCTGGCGCTTTAGGCGGCGCGCGGTATAGCCCTGGCCATGGCCGACCAGCCGTCCGAATATCGCACCGGCTGCGACCCGCGCACCCTGCGCGATGCGCTCGGCTGCTTCGCGACCGGGGTGACGGTGGTGACCTGCCTCGACGAGGGCAGCAAGCCGGTCGGGCTGACTGCCAACAGCTTCACCTCGGTCAGCCTCGACCCGCCCCTGCTGCTGGTGTGCATCGCCAAGGAGGCGGCGAGCGCGCCGGCGCTGCTGGCGGCGAAGCATTTCGCGGTCAACGTGCTGCAGACCGGGCAGCAGCCGGCATCGATCCGCTTCTCGACCCGCCACGAGGACCGCTTCGGGCCCAACGACTGGTCGCCGGGCGAGCTTGGGGCGCCGGTGCTGAAAGCGAGCCTGGGGGTGTTCGAATGCGAATCGCACGGGCTGCACGAGGGCGGCGACCATCACATATTGCTCGGCCGGGTGATCAAGGCGACGTTCGACGAAAGCCTCGACCCCTTGCTTTATTTCCGGGGCCGCTACCGCCGGCTGCACTTCGACTAGCGGCCGTCGAAACTCGCGAGGCGATCAAGCGGCTGGCCGGCGAACGCACGAGGTGCACCGCAGGACCGCGGTGCACCTCATGTTTCGAGCGGCCTTCCAGACAAACGGCCGACGAAAACCTCGTCGGTATCAGAGGGACTTTCCGAATCCGAGGACTAGCAGCCCAGCAGGTAGGCCCAACGATTCGTCGTCTTGATTTTGTTGGCGCAGCCCTTGTCACCGGACCAGATGCCCGAATCCCACCAGCTGGCATATGCCGGCGAGGCCGAAGCCAGGGAAACGACACCCACGATCAACAACAGTTTCTTCATTTTGTCCTCCATCATCTGCGTTTAACGCGAAGATAACATCGGACCTAAGTCCCTAAGCGAATTTGAATTTTTGGTCCGGTTCGGAGGAACCTGTAAACTTGACGCTTAACGCCGGCGGAAGAGCCGAGCATGCGCCGCTTACTCCACGACGAACTCTTCCGGGTGCTTGGTGAACTGGCGGACGATGGCGGCGATGACGCCGCCAATGACCAGGCCGACGACCGCGCCGCCGAGCGCGTTGACCGTCCATTCAACGATCCCGCCCATCGCCCCGCTGGCGGCGCCTGCGTCATGGGCGAGGTGGTGGATGACCTGGGGCACGAAGGTCAGGATGTGCAGTTCCTCGAAGCCGTGGACGAGGATGCCGCCGCCGACCCACAGCATCGCCGCCGTGCCGATGCCGGAAATGGCAGTTAGCAGCCTGGGGACGATGCGCACCAACGCGTTGCCCAGGTGCCGGGTCGATTTCTGCTGGGCGAGATGCAAACCGATGTCGTCGAGCTTCACGATCAAGGCGACGACACCGTAGACACCGATGGTGATCGCGAGCGCGACGACAGCCAGGGCCGCGGCAGTCATCTTGAGGCTCATTTGGCCCAGGCTCGCCAGGGCGATCGCCATGATCTCCGCCGACAATATGAGGTCGGTGCGGATGGCGCCCTTGACCTGAAGCGCCTCCAGCTCCTTCGGGTCGGTGATCGCGTCGAGCAATTTTTTCTTGTGGTGCTGCTCGTGGAGCAGCTTCTCGGTGATTTTCTCCGCCGCCTCGAAGGCCAAATAGGAGCCGCCGATCATCAACACCGGCACGATCGCCCAGGGCGCAAAGGCGGTCAGCAGCATTGCGCCCGGCAGCAGGATGAGCATCTTGTTCTTGAGCGATCCCCAGGCGATCTTGCCGATGATCGGCAGCTCACGCTCGGGCGCCAGGCCGATGACGTAGCGCGGGGTGACGGCGGTATCATCGATGACGACGCCGGCCGCCTTGGTGCTGGCCTTGCCGGCGGCGAGGCCGACGTCGTCGACGGACGCGGCGGCAAGCTTGGCAAGGGTGGCGACGTCGTCGAGGAGAGCTACAAGACCAGAGGGCATCGCGGGCGCTTAGGCAACTTGCCTCAGCGGCGCAATTCGCGCATCGACCCGCCCATGCTGGCAATGGATTTCATCAAGGCGGAGCGGGCGACCGTCGAGAAGGCGATCCGCGACAAGGGGGTCGACCTCGACGTGGATGCCTTGCTGGCGCTGGACAGCGAAGTGCGGGCGCTGAAGACCGAGATCGAGGCGCTGCGGGCGGAGCGCAACGCGATCAGTGCGCAATTCCCGAAGGCAGCGCCGGACGAGAAGGCCGAGCTCGGCCGCAAGGCGAAGGAGGCGGGTGCCAAGGCCGGCGAGCTGGAAGGCGCGCTGGCCGACAAGGAAGCGGCGCTCAAGGCGCTGATGCTCAAGCTGCCCGGCATTCCTTACTCAGGCGCGCCGGTCGGGCCGGACGAGAGCTTCAATGTAGTCGTCCGCACGGAAGGGACGCCGCCCAAGTTCGCCTTCGAGCCGCTCGACCATGTCGCGCTGATCGAGAAGAACGACTGGGCGGACCTGAGCCGCATCGTCCAGGTGTCGGGCAGCCGCACCTATTGCCTGAAGGGCCGGCTGGCGCTGCTCGAGGGCATGCTGATGAACTGGGCGCTGGGTCGCCTCGCCGATGCCGGCTTCACGCCGATCACCGTGCCGGCCATCGCCCGCGAGCAGGCCTTCCTCAACCAGGGCCAGTTCCCCGGTCACCGCGACGAGACCTACGAACTGCCGAACGACGATGCCTGGCTGGCGGGGACCGCGGAGGTGGCGCTGACGTCCCTGCATGCCGGCGAGATCATCGAGGCCGAGAAATTGCCGGTGCTGTACGCCGGCTATTCGCCCTGCTTCCGCCGGGAGGCCGGAAGCGCCGGCAAGGACGTCCGCGGGCTGCTGCGCGTCCACCAGTTCCTGAAGGTCGAGCAATATGTGATCTGCGAGGCGGATGAGGCGCACTCGGCCGAGTGGCATGCGAAATTGCTGGCGCTGGCCGAGGGCCTGCTGGCCGCGCTCGAAATCCCCTACCAGGTGATCGAGACCTCGACCGGCGACATGGGGCTCGGCAAGTATCGCATGAACGACATCGAGAGCTGGGTGCCGAGCCTTGGCAAATATCGCGAGACCCACAGCTGCTCGACCCTGCACGACTGGCAGGCGCGGCGGGCGAACATCCGGTACCGGGGAAGTGACGGCAAGGTGCGCTTCGCCCACACGCTCAACAATACGGCGCTGGCTTCCCCACGAATCCTGGTG
>Ga0307505_10000786_pt1 | contig 31288 bp, 35 predicted proteins | sample 23_S_MG_FD_202183 | JGI IMG/M metagenome (GOLD analysis project Ga0307505, IMG submission 202183) | Soil microbial communities from Populus trichocarpa stands in riparian zone in the Pacific Northwest, United States - 23_S | ecosystem: Environmental > Terrestrial > Soil > Riparian zone > Trees... | reverse complement strand
TCGATGAGTCGCATTCGCTCCATGGTAGGGTCCGTCGTGTGGAAGGGCACGGCTTACAGGGCAGGGCTGAGCACTGTAAACCATCAGCCCGGTCTGATGTGTAAACCATCAGCCCGGTCTGTACCCCCACAGCCGACAGCCTACAGCCGATAGCCGATAGCCGATAGCCGATAACCACCAGGTGCTAGCCGCAAGCCTGCAAGCAGCAACCTGCCAGCACCAAGCCTCTGCCATCGGCGCCGGGTGAAACGAAAATGAGGACGTGGCCAGAAGTGTCCCCCGGTGGCGTTCCAACCCCTGACGCCTGCTGAACCTCAACGTGAGCCGTTCCGGTTTCAGGCCTGGCACGGCCTCGTCGTGGTGGGCGCGCTGACGATTGCCGTCCCGGGCGCCGTATTGCTGGCGCGCCGGCCGCCGCCGCCGCCCGCGCCGGGCACCGTGCTCTACGGGGAACCGGCCGACACGGCCCTTGGAGGCGGCAGATCGGAGGGGGGCGTCAACCTGGCACCCGACCAGGCGCCAACGCTCGCGATCTACACCGTCCCCGTGGGCGTCGAGATCACGCTGGACGGAGAGCAGGCCGGACGCTCGCCCTTCCGCCTGACGGACGCCGAGCGTCGGCCGTATCGCGTCGCGCTGCGGGCGGACGGCTACGTGCCGGTCGACACCGTAATGCACCTCGACGTCAACCCCCGCTCGCTGCTCGCGATCGACCTCGTGCCCGATGGCACGCGCCCGGTACCGCCGGCCGGCGCCGTCGTTGAGGCTGCGCCTGCGGAGGCGCCAGCCGTGCCAGCACCGGTCGACGATAGGCCCGGTGAACTGAGCGTCGCCGTGGTCCCGTGGGGGACGATATATGTCGACGGCCAACTCATGGCTCGCGAGACCGACGTGCGCCAGTCGTTCAGCCTCCCGCCGGGAACGCACACTGTTGCCGCGGAGCACCCCAGCCTCGGCAGGCGCGAAATCCGGGTCGAGATTCGTCCCGGCCAGTCGCGCAGCGTCACGGTCGAGCTATAGCGCGGGTACCCCCTTGCCTCCATCCGGATGAAGTCCTCCCACCTCCCTCGCTCCGTGCTGCTGGCCGCGCTCTTGTGCATCGCCGCGCCGGCCGCGGCGCAGCCTTCGCAAGACGAGTGCGCTTCGCGGCTTCAGCGCGCTCGCGGCCAGTACCAGGAGCAACAGTTCGCCGAGGTCGAGCGACTGATCGTCTCGTGCGTCGACCGGCTGATCCTGCCGGCGCGGGACATGGACGACGGTTTCCGCTTGCTCACGCTGGCCTACCTCCGTGAGAACCTGCTCGCCGATGCGCAGGCGACCGTCATCAAACACCTCGCCTGGTCGTTCACCTACGAGCCGGACGAGGTGCGCGACCCACCGCTTTACGTGGCTCTGGTGCGGGTCACTCGTGCGCAGCTGACCGTGCCGCCCGGCGCTCTCGTCGCCTCGTCCGCGCCGGCCGGTGCGGCCGCCACGCCGGCGCCCTCGGCCGCACGTAATGCCGAGCCTGTGACCGCGGAGCCCGAGGCCTCCGAACCGCTGACGGCGTCCGTCGAGCCGGTGCCGCTCCCCGCGCCCTCCCTGACGCGAGCGTTTCCGGGCGGCGTTGCTACCGCCTCCCCGAGCGGGACGACGCGAGCTGCGGACGATCCGGCCTCCGCGTCCGCCGACCCTCCGCCCGCTGATCCCGCGTTACCGCTCGCGAGCGAGGCTCGCGAACCTGACGCAACTGACGATGACCGTTCGGACAACGAGCCCGCCGTGACGGAGACGGAGCTAGCCGTTGTGGGGACGGTTTACGTGCCCCCGCCGGACCCGGCATTCCTCGAAACCCCGGACGACGGTCCGCCGTCGGGCGAATCACACGGCGGAGTCGGGCTCACGGATGGTGCCGTCGTTGGTGAAGCGGCACGCTACGAGCCCGGAATGACGTCCGTGCCGGGGACTGCAGCTACGCCGTCGGCCCTGCTCGGCATGTCGACCGAGCCCCTCGACTTCGCCCCGGTGATGCCCGAGATCATCGGCGGCGCCGAGGCCATCAGGCTCGAATACCCCGACTACGAGCGCCGCGCCGGAATCGAGGGCCGTGTCGTACTGCGTTTCGTTGTCGGTGCGGACGGCCGAGTGTCGCAGGAGGAAGTCCTGCGGGGCGTCGGCCCCGGGCTAAACAGAGCCGCTCTCGACGCGCTGCGCCGGCTGCGGTTCTACCCCGGCCGGCAGAACGGCGAACCCGTGCCCGTCCGGATGACGCTCTCCTTCGCCTTCCGCGCCGGCGGTGGAGACGGCTAGCGCGGGCGAGCTACCTCCAGGACGTACTGGAAGATGAGCGGCGCCACGATGGTGGCATCGCTCTCCACGACGAAGCGCGGCGTGTCGCGGGCCAGCTTGCCCCAGGTGATCTTCTCGTTCGGGACCGCGCCTGAGTACGAGCCGTAGCTGGTCGTCGAGTCGGAGATCTGCGCGAAGTAGGCCCACAGGGGCGTGCGCCGGTCGAGATCCTGCTCCAGCATCGGCACGACGCAGATCGGAAAGTCGCCGGCGATGCCGCCACCGACCTGGAAGAAACCGATCCCGCGGCCGCCGCCGTTGGCGGTGTACCAGTCCGCCAGCCACGTCATGTACTCGATTCCCGTCCGGACCGTGTGCGGGCTCTTCACGTCACCCTCGAGCACGTGGGCCGCGAAAATGTTGCCCGAGGTAGAGTCTTCCCAGCCGGGCACGACCATCGGCAGGTTGCGCTCCGCCGCCGCGAACAGCCACGAATCGCGAGGGTCGATCTCATAGGAGCCCTCCAGCTCGCCGGACATAAGAATCCGATAGAGGTACTCGTGTGGAAAGTGCCGCCTGCCCTCGGCTTCGGCGCTGGTCCACTGGTTCACGAGTGATCGCTCCAGGCGCCGGAAGGCCTCCTCCTCGGGTATGCAGGTGTCCGTCACCCGGTTCATCCCGCGCTCGAGTAGCGCCTGCTCATCGGCCGGCGTGAGGTCGCGCCAGTTGGAAATGCGCTCGTAATGATCATGCGCGACCAGGTTGAAGAGATCCTCCTCCAGGTTGGCGCCGGTGCAGGAGATTATGTCGACGTACCCGCGGCGGATCATCTCGGCCAGGCTCAACCCGAGCTCCGCCGTGCTCATCGCGCCGGCCAGGGCGACCAGCATCTTGCCGTCGCCATCGACGTGCGCCACGTAGCCGTCGGCTGCATCGCGGAGGGCTGCCGCGTTGAAGTGACGGTAGTGGTGTCGGACAAACGCCGATATCGGCCCGGGGGCCTCTTCGGCAGTGTCCGCGTGTATCGCGGGGTCGGCGAGAGTGCCCATCGTCGGTCGCGGCTGAAGCTGCGAACCTACGCCACCGCAGCGACGGGCTCTGCCGGCGTCGCGGCGGTGCGCGGCGGCGCGACCGCCCGAGAGCGGATGAGGTCGGCCCCCTTCTCGGCGATCATTATCGCGGGCGCGTTCGTGTTGCCCCGTGGGACGACTGGCATGATGGAAGCGTCCACGACGCGCAAACCACGGACACCCCTGACCCGCAGCGACGGATCGACGACGGCGTCGGCGTCGGCGCCCATGCGGCACGTGCCGACAGGATGGTACAGGGTCTCGCACGTGCCGCGGACCCACGCCTCGAGCGCCGCGTGGCTGCGCACCGCCGGACCTGGTGCCAGTTCCATTCCTCGCAGCCCCCGATACGCCGGCTGCTCGGCGATCTCTCGCGCCAGGCGCAGGCCGTCAACGAGGGTCGCCAAATCCTCGGGATCGGAGAGGTAGTTCGGGTCGATAGCGGGCGCATCGGTCGAGTCGGCGCTTCGCAGCGAGACGCGCCCGCGGCTGCGGGGCCGTATGAGGGTCGGGCCCATCGAGAACCCGTGCTCCGTCGGGCGGCGGAAACCGTGCTCCTCGAAGAGCACCGGGGCTACATGGAACTGCACGTCCGGCGCCCCGCCGGCGCGGAGGCTCGTGAACAGCCCCGCCTCCGCAATGATCGACGTAAGCATGCCCCTGCGGCGCGTCACGTAGTCCACCACGCTCGGTATCGACTCCGCGGCCATCAGCGAGAGGCCGCGCCGTAGTCGCCAGCGCGCGCCCGTGATCGGGTGGTCGTGCAGATTGTCGCCCACGCTGGCGCGGTCCGCCACGACGGGCAGCCCCAGGCGCCGGAGAGCAGCGGCAGGGCCGACTCCGGAGAGCAGCAGCAGGTGCGGCGAATGGACGGTTCCGGCCGCGAGGATCACTTCCGCGCCGCACCGTGCGGTCTTACGCATCCCGTCCTGGAGGAACTCCACGCCGGCCGCCCGGTCGCCGTCGAACAGTATGCGGGCCGCGTGGGCGCCGGTGCGGACCTCCAGGTTCGGCCGCGACAGCGCCGGTCGAAGGAAGGCCGCAGCGGCGGAGTGACGCCGGCCGCCGCGCTGGGTCGCCTGGTAGAGCCCGGCGCCCGCCTGCTCGGGGCCGTTGAAGTCGGAGTTCGCCAGCGCGCCGGCGCTGACGGCGGCGTCGACGAACGCGCCGCTCAGGGGGCTGGGGTCGCGCTGGTCCTCGACGCGCAACGGTCCGCCGACACCGTGCCATTGCGACGCCCCGCGAGCGTTGTCCTCCGACCGGATGAAGTACGGCAGCACGTCCGCGTAACCCCAGCCCTCACACCCTGATGCGGCCCATCCGTCGTAGTCCGATCGGTGGCCCCGGATGTAGATCATCGCGTTGATCGACGACGATCCGCCGAGGACCCGCCCCAGGGGCCAGTACATGCGCCTTCCTCCGGCGCCGGCCTGCGGCTCGGTGTACCGCGCCCAGTCGGCCGACGAGCGGAAGAGCCGTACGAAGGCCGCCGGAATGTGAATCCGGGGGTCCGAGTCCGCCGTGCCCGCCTCGAGGAGGAGGACGCGGCAGGCCGCGTCCTCGCTCAGCCGGGAGGCGAGCACGCAGCCCGCCGACCCTGCCCCAACGACGATGTAGTCGTACACGGCCGGCGCGATCGGTTAACAGTGTTCCGAAGGTAGTGCGCCGGCCGGCGCTCCGTCAGCGCATTTCGACGAACCGCAGGTCGTAGGCGCCGACCATGCCCTCCGCTTCACTGGTGACATCCACCCGCCAGCGGCCCCTGGCCGCCGGCAGCGGCCCGGCGTACATGGTCTCGGCATTGGCGCCGTGCTCGCGGACAACCGTGCCGTCGGGCGCGGTCACCACCAGGTACCCGTCGAAGCCCAACGACGTGAGGTGCACGAGCACACCCCCCTCGCCGCGCGACTCGAAGTAGAGGGTGTCGAAGTACTCGCCCTTCAGCGACCTGGCATCCTGGCGGTCGAGTCGCCCTTCCACAGCCTGCACGCGCGCTGCCTCGTGGGGCCGCACGGACAACGTATAGTCGCCGTCGGTGCCCGCCGAGTAGGACGAGGCCCACGCCACCCAGCGACCCTGCTCCGGCGCGACTATCTCGACCTGGGAGATCATCGTGCCCTCGAAGTCATCCGAAATCGACTCCGTCCCGGATGGCGATCGAACGATCAGGTACGTGTCGAACGTGGTCGATTCCATACGCACGGTCACGACCTGGTCCTGCGCCACTTCAAAGGTGTAGGCGTCGTACCAGGCACCCCCCGAGCGAACCGGATCGTTGGGAGAGAGACTGCCGTCATACCTCGCCGGCTGGGCGTTTGCCGCGGCGGCGGCCAGTGCGCATACCAGTACGAGTGCCCGGATTGGAGCCATGACTGTTGAGGATGGGTGGGCCTCCAACGCATCTTCCGCCCGCATCATATCACGCACACGCAGTTTGGAGCGAGACAGTCACGACGGCGCGGATTAGCCGTCCAGCGCGCGGAAGCGGGGCCAGCCGTCGTCGCCGTCGAGCATCACTGACGCGCGGCTGTCGAGCAGTGCCAGCAGATCGTAGCCGATGAACGCGCGCCGCCACCCTCGTAGGAGGGAATGCTCGTCGGGCTCTGCGTCCGGCCCGGCCTCCACGAGCGCCCGCAGATCGGCCTTGGTGGCCACCAGGCCAGGGTCTACGCCCTGCCGCGCCCCCCGGCCGGCGAGCAGGGACTGCAGGAGCAGCGTCCGCACGTTGAGGCGCTCCTCGTCTGGCCCAGGGGGCGCCTTGTAGGGCCGCTCGTCGGGCGGAACGGCGCGGCCGCGGTGCACCGCGGCGAGCAGGTCGTCTGCGTAGCGGCGCATGGCGCCGTCGGGCACGCCCGTCCGCGCAAGCGCGCCGGCGTCGCCGGGCATACGTCGCGCGACTTCCGCGAGCGCGTCGTCCGATACCACCTGTCGTCTCGGGCGGTCTTGCCGGCGCGCCTCGCCGTCGCGCCATGCCGCGAGCTCGCGCAGGATGGCGCGCTGCTCCGCCGAAAGCCGCGATCCCACCTTGACCCGCTCGTGCTGCGACATCGGGTCCGCGTCGACGAACATCGCGGGGTCGTCGTAGCGCTGCATCTCTTCGACCAGCCATGCGGCTCGACCCTGCAACTGGGCGCTCTCCATGAGCCTGCGGCGGATCTCCGGCAGGTGCCGCACATCCGTTTCGGCGTAGTCGAGCTGCGCCGGCGAAAGCGGCCGGCGCAGCCAGTCGGTGCGCTGCTCGCCCTTGCCGATCTCCACGCCGACGGTTTCCCGGAGGAGGTCCTGTAGCGAGATAGTGCTCGAGTATCCCACGAACCCGGCCGCACGCTGGGTATCGAAGATGCGCCGCGGCTCCGCGCCGACCGCCCGGCGGAGGATCGTGAGGTCCTGCGCAGCGTCGTGGAGCACCTTCTCGACGCTGGCGTCCTCGAGCAGCGCGGCGAGCGGCGCGAGGTCCTCGAGCGCCGGTATGTCGAGCAGCGCGACGCCGACCTCGCCGGGGCGCTGCCCCTCGGGCCACGCGAGCTGCACCAGCCCGAGTCTCGGGAAGTACGTGCGTTCCCAGACGAACTCGGTGTCGATCGCAGCGACGCCGGCGAGCCGGGCGCGCTGGACCGCATCCGCGAGGCCCTCTGCGTCGGCTACCGGCGCGCTGCGCGCCGCTTCGTCGCTCATCGACGGCGCAGGGCGCAGCCGAGGGCCGCCGTGCGTTGAACGCTCACGGGCAGGTCGGCGAGGTACTCGTCCATCGCCTGGCGGAGATAGGGGACGTCGACGGCGTCGGCGTCGGCGGGGCTGTCGTCGATGGCTCCCTCGTAGATGAGCTGCCCCGCACGCGAGAAAAAGTACACCGTGGGCAGGCTGCGCACGCCGAACGGGCCGTCGAGCTCCGCGCCGTCGACGACGTACGGCACTCCCAGAGCCGCGGCGAGCGCCTCCGGCGATGCCGGGCTTCCGGAAGACGCACCGGCTCCGATCGCGAGGAAGCGGATGCCCGCCCGCCCATACTCGGTCGCCAGGCCCGCGAAGCGATCGGCGTTGCGATCGGCCCACGGGCAGCTGTCACTCCAGAACGCAACCACGAGCCCCGCCGAGCCCATCGTGCCACCGAGGGTAAGCGAGCGTCCCGAAGCGTCGTGAAGCGTGCGGCCCGATTCGGGCAACGCCGCGCCGGCGCCGAGGCCGTCCTCGGGCTGCGCGACTGCGGACGCGGACACCATCACGGCCGCCAGCAGAAGAGTGTAGGGTCTGGTCATCGGCGTTCGGCTGCCAGGTCGCTGGGGGGAACCGCGAGCACCGCGTCTACGCGCGCCGCGAGCATTCGGTAGGTCGTGGTGCCCACCCACATGTCGCGCACCTTGCCGTCGGTCACGATGAAGGTCGTCGGGATGGATCCGTCCCACATCGTGCGCGCGGCGAAGGCCAGGCCCTCAACGACGTCCTGGCTAGTCGCGAGGTACGCCGGCTCGTCCCAGCCGCGCGCGCGCAGGAACTGCACGACGCGCGGCCGGATCGACGGGTCGTCCACCGAGAGGAAGCGCACCTCCACCAGCTGGTCCTCCATCGCGCCGTCGTAGCGGATGAACTCGGGGAACTCTACGATGCAGGGCCCGCACCAGGTCGCCCACACGTTCACGACGACGGCCCGGGCAGCGAGGCTGTCGAGGCTGCCTACCAGCTGCTCCGCGTCTGCGACGGGAGTCAGGCGGAAGCCACCTGTGGGCGCCGGCGCCGACGGACGGCATCCGAACGCGACAACGGCTAGCAGGGTTAGAAAGGCCGAGCGACGCATGTGGGGGGACCGCGGGGGCTCAGGGCACCCGCAAGATCGGGAATCGGCCATCGACGCGCCCGCGAGGAATTAAACCCCACGCTGTCGCGCCATCGTCGCTTCTGGGCTCTAGCAGCGTAACCACGAGGCGGCCAAGCGGCTGATCGACGGGCACCCGGTGAAAAGCCGCCAGCCTGGGTGGCTCGCCAGCTTCCGCCGGAACGGTCTCCCACGCTCCGAAGAGCTCCATCCCTCGCCGGCCCTGAAACTCCCGACCCGCGACTCGGACGCTATCCACGCGGAACGACTCGCGTTCGAAGCCCCACACGAAGGTGAGGTCGTGCCGCACCCCGTGACGATCCAGAGCGGCGACCACCTCCGAGAGATCCTGGGGAACGAGGTACGCCGCCGGCGCCCGCACGGTCTCGGTCGCGGCGAAACGGACGAACGCCGGCATCGTCTCGCGATGGACATCCTCTCGCATAGCGAGCAGCGGCGCGTGGGTTGCCGGATGGCGCAGGGTGTCGACGGTGCCGAGCAGCACCTCCTGCGTGGCCGACGCGGCGAAGCCGGCGCGCACCGTCATTGTCGTGCCCACTGCGGACGCGCGGTCCGCCTCCTCGGTGAGGCGCCGGATGCGGCTGGCGTGGCGGTACACGTACTCCAGCACCTCGTCGACGAACACTACCTGGGCCTGGACGCGGGTCTCGAACGAGGCGTAGCTGTACGACTCCGCCAGGATCCCGAGGCGATTACGGAGCCCCGCGTAGTTGGTCGAGAAGCGTGCGCGGGGGTCGAATGAGTACCAACCGCGAGGGACGGTAGCGGGCTCCCCGAAAGCGCCAGGGATGTTGCCGTAGTGCCACATCCGGAAGCCGCGCCGGCCGGCGCCGGCCGTGACGGCGGGCAACAGGCGATTGCGGGCCTCCGCGTCGAGCGCCGGGTGGGTGTCGGGGTGGAGGCCCGGGGCGTAGGTGAGTTGGTAGGCCATGAGCGTCCCGTTCGTCGTGTGGAGGTCGATCACGACGTGGGGATCGTAGCGTCGGATGGCGCCGATGAGCGCGCGGGTCTCGGGAGCGTCAGCCTTGACGAAGTCGCGATTCAGGTCCAGCCCGGCTGCGTTCGTGCGCCGGCCGGCGCCGCCGACGGGGCCATTCTGGAGGGGTCGCGTGTCCAGCCCGACGGCTTCGTTGCCGTCGACGTTGTAGATCGGGGCGATGAGCAGTACGAGCGAGTCGGCCCACGCCGCGTGATCGCCGCGGGCCAGGCACCGAAGGAGCATCAGCGCGGCCTCCTTGCCGTCGACCTCGCCGCCGTGGATGTTGGCGAAGATGAGGACGCGGGTGCCGCCGGTACGGGCGACGGACGCCGAGTCGGCGGCGGGCGCGCCCCAGACCGCGAGCGGGATCGTCCTCCCCTCGCCGGAGCGGCCGATCGTAGCGAGGTGTACTGTCCGGGCCTGCGCGGCCGCGACGGCGTCCATGAATGCCAGGACCTCGGTGTGCCGGGTCGACTCGACGTACGCTGAGCGCTCGGCGCGTGTGAGCAGGGTGTCGATCGCGGCCGTGGCCGGCGCCGGCGCGGCGATGCGCGGCGTGCCGCACCCTGCGAGCGCGAGCTGTGCCACGGCGACAGCGTGGGCCGCGAGGCCTGCGCGCAGGCCTCGCGCGCACGCACGGGCGCGCCGCGTGCGCACCTCAACCCGGGAAGTCTGGATGAGAGAGATAGCGTTCGCGAAGCACCTTCAGGTGGTGCGCCGCGTGACCGAGGGTGACATAGAGCAGCGCTCGGACGCTGAACTCGAACCCGCTGGCAACACCCGTCCGCGTGTACGCCTCCGGCGGCAGGCCCTCAAAGAGCGCGATGGACGCGCCGCGCACCGCCACGAACTCGCCCACTATCTCGACCATCTCGCGGTCGTCGGCGTTGGTCGTCGATTCCCACACCGTCTGGTCGAATCCGGACAGCGGAGTCGGGTCGGCACGGGCGAAGCGAAGCGCGCGGTAGGTGAAGATGCGCTCCGCGTCGGTGACGTGGCTCACAACGCCCCGAATAGTCCACTTGCCGGGTCCGTAGCGGAATCCGGCCTGCGCTGGAGTCAACGCGCCGAACGCGGCGGCGAACGCGGCGGCCTGATCCTGGAGGCTGAGTAACGGGTCGCCATCGCCCGCCGCCGACACGTAGGTCTGGTAGTACTGATCGTACTCGCCGGCACTCGGACGCAGGTCGATCGACATCACGTGGAGCCCGGGAGCGACCACGCCGGCACGCCGGCCGGCGCGGCCTCCGCGCCGTCGCCGCTCGGCGCCGGCGCGGCAGGGAAGTAGGCCGCGCGGAGCTCGTCCGCGACGAGCGCGTAGTCGCGGGCGCCCCGCGATGCGAGCGCCGTGTCGAAGGCCGTGCGGCCGTCGCGGGCGGTCTCGGCGAGGACCGACGACGTCCGCACGACCGCGCCTAGCACGTGGTGGGCGTAGGTGTCTCGCACGTAGCGGCCGAAGCCGGCGTGGTTGCGCTTCCGCGCGTCCACCTGCGTCAGCAGGAAGCGAGGCTCGGCGAGGGATGGGTTCAGTCGGTCGCGGACAAGCGAACAGGTCGCCCATGTTTGCTCCGCTCCCACGACTGGCTGGTACTCAGGCGTGACAGGAATCAGCGCCTCGTCGCTGGCCACCAGCGCGTTGAGCGTAAACACGGACACGGCCGCCGCAGTGTCGATCACTACGAGGTCGTAGTCGTGCCCCCTCGCCAGGGCTTCACGCAGCAGAAATACATCGGTGGGCTTGCCAAGGGATCGCTGCGCCCGCGTCATCGACTGCGATGCCGGAAGCACGTCGAACCCTCCGGTTACGTGCACGGGTAGGTCGGAGACGCGGCCGACGCCGGCGCCGGGGTCAACGAGTGCGAGGGCAGAGCGCGCCGGCGCCGGCTCTGCGATGCCCAGCGTGTGCGAGAGGAAGCCCTGCGGATCGAAGTCGATCACGAGGACGCGCCGGCCCGTCTTGCCAAACGCCGCGGCCAGCATGACCGCGGTGGTGGTCTTCCCACTCCCCCCCTTGTGATTGCAAACGGTGGCGACGGGCATCGGTCGTGCGCAGGGCGAGCGAAGATAGGCGCCCCGAACCGAGGGGGCCGGAAACGGCCTCGCGCGACTTAATCCGTCGGTGCATCTGCCGATACCGGGGCGCACCGCCACCCACCGCGCCGCGCCCACGGCGCTCCTCCGCCATGCGGGCACCTCATCCGACGTTGGATCGCCTGGACCGTATCGGATGGTCCCTGGCGGCCGGCGTCATGCTCGCGCTGAGCTACCCACCCGCGGGCCTCTACCCGCTCGCGTGGGTCGCCCTCGTCCCGTTGATCGTCCGGTGGGCGCGCGCTCACCGCTCGGCCCACCTCGCGGCAGAGGTCTACGCGGCCTTCCTGATCGTAGCGGCCGTTACCGGCGGCGGCGCGGTCCTCCACCCGTACGCCGACCAGGCCCTGTTCGCGGGACTCGGCCTGCTTGTCCTTCCCCTTCCATTCGCCCTGGCATTCGGGCTCGCGGGCGTCGTGCGCGCCCGGCTCGGACTCGTCGTGGGCACCGCGTCGCTGGTTGCGAACCTGCTGGCCGCCGAGGCCATTTCGGGATTCGGACTCGCCGGCCTGCCGTGGCTCGCGCTCGGGCACACGCAGGCGGACGCCACGCTTTTCATCTCGATCGCGGAGATCGGAGGCGTCGGCATCCTGTCGTTGTGGGTGATCCTGGTCAACGTCCTCTTCTTCGCCGCCGCGTGCGCGCGTCCGCGCCCGGGCTTCGTTCCCGGCCCCCGCTCGCTGGCGCTGCTGCTCGCGCTCGCTGTACTCGTAGCGCCGGCGGCGTATGGCGACCAGCGGCAGCCTGTCGCGCCGAGGCACATGATGGACGTCGCCGTCGTGCAGCCCGGGACGCCGGCCGCGACGTGGGGTGCCATCTCCGACGGCGCGCGCGTCGACACGATGGCTCGCCTGAGCGACGCGTTGCTGGCGTCGGCGCCGGCCCCGCCGAGACTCCTCGTGTGGCCCGAGGGATCGGTCCCCCTGCTCGGCGACGCCGGACGTGAGGAACGGCTCTACGACCGCCTCGGCGTGTGGGCCCGGGGACGGGGCACGTACCTCCTCGCCGGCGCATACACGACCGGCCGCTCCGCGCCTTCCGGCGCGTCGGCCGGCGACGGCTACCGGTCGGCTGCCATCCTGTTCGGCCGCGGCGAGGCGCAGGCTTACGAGCGCATGCACTTGATGCCCCTCGTGGAGCGAGTGCCCCTCCTCGGCCGCGAGAACATCCCTGCCGAAGCCCTTGCGCCGCCGGGCGAGACCCCCTCTTACGCCGCAGGCGACCACCGCCGGCTACTCGACGCCGGCGGCATCCGCGTCGCCGCGCCGCTGGGCATGGAAACCCTCCAGGGCGCGCACGTCGCCGCGCTGGTCGCCGACGGCGCCGATGTCATCATCGCGCCGGCGCAGACCGGCTGGTGGGCGCCGGCGCCGCTGGCCTCGCAGCACCTGCGGCTGACGCGCCTCCGTGCGGTTGAAACCGGACGGGCAGTCCTGCTGGCGACCGTGTCGGGCCCGTCCGCACTCGTCACGCCGGACGGGGCCATCCGGCTCCTTGGCGGCGAGAGCCAGCGTGCCACGTTCTTCGTGGAAGTGCCGCTCTACCTGGGAACCAGCCCCTACGTGCAACACGGCGACTTCATCTGGCACGGTGGCCTCCTGGTGTCGGGACTGCTGACGATCGTCGGGCTGGCGGCGGCCGCCGCGCGGCGCTCGGCCCCGCGGCGCCGGCCGGCGCCCGCCGGCGCGGCCCGCCTGGTCGGCGCCTGACGCACCGGCCGTAGCATCGGGGCCCCACGCCCGATGCTGCACCTCCGCGTTCCCCTGGTACTGGCGTCGGCGTCGCCGCGGCGCGGCGCCCTTCTTCGAGGGTTAGGACTCTCTTTTGAGACCGTCCCGGCCGACGTCGCCGAGGACTGGCCCGAGGGGGCGGAGCCGGCGCAAGCGGTCGAAGCGATAGCCGACGTCAAGGCCGCGGCCGTCGCGGCCGTGCGCACGGATGCGCTCGTCCTGGGCGCCGACACCGTGGTGGTACTCGCCGATCGGGTACTCGGCAAGCCTGCTGACGCCGCCGAGGCCTGCGCGATGCTGCGTGCGCTCGCCGGCGTTACGCACCGCGTATGCACGGGTATCAGCCTGCGTCACGGCGACGCCGTCGCCACGGCCCACGCGGTCACCGCCGTCACCTTCGCCGAGCTCTCCGACCACGAGATCGCGCGCTACGTTGCGTCCGGCTCGCCCCTCGACAAAGCCGGCGCGTACGGCATCCAGGATGATCTCGGCGCCCTCTTCGTCGACAGGATCGAGGGTGACTACTACAATGTGGTCGGCCTGCCCCTCCGTCTCCTCTACCGTACCATCCGCGAGCATTTCCCCTCCCTGGTCGACCCCGGCCCGTCGGGGAAACAATCGTAGCGGTGGCGGTTCGAACGTAGGATGCCGTTGCTTGCAGCGTGGTGCGTGTGCGTGTCGAGTAGGAGCGGCCCTCGGGGTACGCGCGAGAACACGTTGAACGCGAAACAAGCAACACGGACCACGAACCCGGCGGCCGCTCACCCCTCAGCCTTCCCGCAACGCCTGCCCATGAAACACCTCATCATCTGCTGCCTCGCCGCCGCCGTGGCCCTCGCTGGCTGCCGCGGCGAGGAGCCGGCAGACACAGGCGTCGCGACGGCCGACACCGCCCGCGCTGCGCCGGCGAACACGGTCATCACCGCGGCTCGGCAGGCCGGACTTAGCACGTTCGAGACCGCAGTCGTGCAGGCCGATCTAGACGAACGTCTCCACGGGGAGGGCCCGTTTACCGTGTTCGGACCGACGAACGCCGCGTTCGAGCGCCTCGGCGACCAGATGCTCGACACGCTCCTCGCCGACAGCAATCGCGACCAACTCGCGGGCTACGTCCTCTACCACGTTGTCGCGGGCCGGCTCGAGACGAACGCGATCGACGGCGTGATGACGTTCGAGACGCTCCAGCGCGGATCGATCACGCTCGAGAGGACGGCCGAAGGCGTGTTCATTTCGGACGCCTCCGGGACGCGTGCGCGTGTGGTGACGCCCGACCTGAACCGCGGCAACGGCGTGCTCCACGTCATCGACGCGGTCCTGACGCCGTCGGTGGTTGCGGACACCAGCGCCGGATAGCGCGCCGCGATGCCGGTCTTCACCCGCCACGGAGCTGCGCCCGTCACCGCGCAGGCCCTGTACGACTGGCACGCGCGGCCCGGCGCGCTCGAGCGGCTGGCGCCGCCATGGCTCGACGTTGACGTGCTGCGATTCGACGGCCTGGCCGATGGCTCGCGAACGGAGCTGCGCATCGGCGCGGGCCCGGCAAGGGTCCGGTGGCTGGCCGAGCATCGCGACGTGCGGCCTGGCGAATCGTTCACCGACGTCGCGATCGAGGCGCCCTTCCCCGAGTGGTCGCACGTCCACTCCTTCCTCCCGGCCGGGCCCGGTCACTCCGTCGTGGAGGACGGCGTGACATACCGCGTGCCGGCGCTACCGGGGGCGACGTTCGCGGAGGAGATCACGGAGAGGCAGCTCGAGCGGCTATTCATCTACCGTCAGCGGACCACCGCCACGGATGTGGCGCGGCACGCGGCGGGCGAGACCCTCACGGTGGCCGTGACGGGTTCGACGGGACTCGTCGGGTCCGCGCTGACGGCCTTCCTGCTGTCCGGCGGACACCGGGTCGTGAGGCTTGTCCGCGACCGGCGGGCCGCGGCGCGCACCGTCAAGCGGCCGGGCGAGCGGCTGGTCTACTGGAACGTCGAGGCCGGCGAGCTCGACGAGGACCGGCTGGCGCGGGCCGCGCCGGACGCCGTCGTCCACCTCGGCGGCTCGACCCTCTTCGCGCCCTGGACCGCCGGCCGGCGAAGGCAGATGTGGGAGAGCCGAGTCAAGGGCACCCACCTGCTGGCGCGGGCCCTGGCGCGCATGCCGACACCCCCGCGAGTGTTCCTGTCGGGCTCCGCCGTGGGCTACTACGGAGACGCCGGCGCGACGCGGCTGGACGAGGCTGCGCCGGCGGGCACGGGCTTCCTGGCGGACCTCGTTCGCGAGTGGGAGGCCGCGGCGGGCGCCGCGGCGGACGCGGGGATCCGCGTAGTGCACCCGCGCAGCGGCATCGTGCTATCGCCACGCGGCGGCATACTCGGCGCGCTTCTGCCGGCCGCACGCTCCGGCCTCGCAGGATGGCCCGGCGACGGCCGCGCCTACGTGCCATGGATCGGCATCGACGACGTTCTCTACGCCCTGCTTCACCTCATGCGCGGCGACGTGGCCGGGCCGGTGAACGTGAGCGCGCCGGAGCCCGTGCACGTGAGGCGGCTCATCGAGGTGCTGGGCGCGGTGCTGAAGCGCCCCACCCCGCTCCGCGTGCCGGCGCGGCTCGTACGGGCTGCGGGCGGCCGCATGGCCAGGGAGCTGTTGGGGAGCACGCGCGCTGTTCCGGAACGGCTGGTGGAGTCGGGCTTTACCTTCGAGCATCCCGACCTGGAGGAGGCCCTGCGCCACCTCCTCGGCCGTACCGCCCCCCCGGGCATCGCCGCCGACATCGGGCACTAGCCGCCAGGCCCATGAACCGCACAATCACCCTGCTCGCCCTCGGCGCGGCATTGCGCTGCGCCGGCGTTTACGCCCAGCCCGCTGCCGACGTGGCCGCAGGCGCGCTCGTGGGCGACCTCCGACCGCTGAGTCTCGTCGCGGCGACGGCCGCGCTGTACTACGATCGAACCGGCGGCTATCCCTCGTCGGCGTTCGAGCTACTCGGTTCGTCCGAGGCCGAGCGCACGGGTCTGCGGGGCGTCCAGTTCGCCGACCTGGCCGTCGACGACGCCGGCGTGGCCTACCGTATCTCGGACCCGGGCCCTGAAGCCCGAACGGAGCGCTCCGCCCGCGTAGACTTCGAGCACAGGCCCGATTCCGCTCAGCACATCGCGACGTTCGAGGTCGTCGCGCGGCGCGAGTCCGACGCCGGCGGGGGGCGGGTCCCGCTGGTGGTCGCCGACGACCTGCACGTGCGCGTGGCTCAGGGTCGGCTTTGCCTGGCGTCCGCGAGGCTGGCCGCCCTCCCCGACGCTGCGGCGTTCCGCGCTGCGGCGCCCAATTTCGGAGACCGGGAGGCGCTTACCGTGTCCTTTGACGGGCCGGGCGGCCGGCGCGTCGCCGCGGCCACGGTGCCGGACGGCGGAGGACCACCGTGAGCTCGACCGACGCCTGAAGCAAGAACGCCCCGGCCGATTCTCGGCCGGGGCGTTCCTTTGCGAATCGGACGCGTCAGGCGGGAAGCCGGATCTGCTGACCGGGGTAGATCAGATCGGGGTCGCCGATGACCTCGCGGTTGGCTTCGAAGAGCTCCTGCCACCGATTGCCGTCGCCGAGCTGGCTGGCTGCAATCTTCGAGAGCGAGTCGCCGCTCTGGATGGTGTAGTACCGGCCGCCGGCGGCCTTCATGCCGGTGACCTCGCCACCCTGCTTGCCTGCCATCGCCCCGTTGACGGTGACAGCGTCGGCATTGACGCGCTCGACGCCGCGAACGTTGCCCGCGATCAGGGCCGCCTTCTCCTTGGCCTCGACGCTCTTGGCGGACCCGGCGAGGGTCACCACGCCGTTGCTGAAGCTCGCGGACAGGTTCTCGACGTTGTTGCCGAGGGCGCGCTCGATCTCGCGTTCGATCGAGTCGCTTTCGTTGCCCTCGCGGCCTCCGAAGAGGTCCTTGCCAGTGTCCTTCAGGAAATCGATGAGACCCATGGTCGTTTGCCGGAGTTGATGAGATGTGCGCGGCGCGGGCCGCAGAGGGAGAACGGCGAACCGCCGCACCGGATCCAGTGCCACGCGCGGATAGGGGTGCGGCCTACGTCGGGCTGGCGCAGGGTGCAGGCGCAGGCAGCTGGCTGTTGGTGGCTGGCGGACTGCGGCGCTCGCCAGGGAAGACAGCGGGCAAGGTGTTGGTCGCAAGTGGCAAGTTGCAGCCTCCGATCGCCCTGTGGGGTGCCGCGCTGACCGCTATGGCGGCTCACCCCGCGCAATCGCTGAATCGCTGATTGACCCGGTCGCTGAAACACTCGACCTCCCGCTACCTTCGCACGATGACCGCGCCGCTCGCGCCCATTTCCGTTCGCTTCGCGCGCGCGGGGGCCTACGAGGTTCACTTCGAGCCGCTCGACCGCGTGACCGCCATGGCGTCCGGCGCCGGCCTCGAGGCCCGGGGAGCGCTGATCGTGACGGACACCAACGTGGGCCCGCTGTATGCACCGGTGGTGGCGGACGCCCTCGCCCGCGCCGGATGGCGCGTCAACGCGCACGCGATCCCAGCCGGCGAGACTTCGAAGGATGCGGCCGCGCTGGCCGGCGTGTACAAGGCTGCCATGGCGGCCGGCCTTGAGCGAACGGACGCGGTGTTCGCGCTCGGCGGCGGCGTCGTCGGGGATCTGGCCGGCTACGCCGCGGCGACGTGGCTACGCGGCCTGCCGCTGGTCCACCTTCCGACGAGCCTCGTCGCTCAGTGCGACAGCGCAATCGGTGGTAAGACGGGCATCAACCACGCCGGCATCAAGAACCTTGTCGGCGCCATATGGCCGCCGCGCCTCGTGCTGGTCGACGTCGCCACCCTGGAGACCCTTCCCGACGGGGAGTTCGAGTCGGGACTCTCGGAGGTCGTGAAGGCTGCCTTCCTCGAAGGCGAATCGGCTATCGCGGACCTCGAGGCGGCCTGGAGCGGGATCCTCTCCCGGGACCCGACGGTCGTCGGCCCGGTCGTCCGTCGGGCGGTTGGGGTCAAGGCACGGGTGGTATCCAACGACGAGCTGGAGTCGGGGGAGCGCGCGTTCCTGAACCTCGGCCACACGTTTGCGCACGCGATCGAGAGCGCCGGCCATCTGGCGGGGCACACGCACGGACAGGCCGTTGCGCTGGGCTTGCGCGCGGCGCTGCACCTCTCGGCGTCGCTGGCGGCACGCCGGCCGCTACCCCCCGCGGGCGACCTGCCGGCACCGTTCGACTGCGCCGACGCGCTGGCAGCCAGGCTACCCGTCGGGCCTCCGCTGGAGGCATCGGTGCCGGCCCTGGAGCGTGCGCTCGCCGCCGACAAGAAGCGACAGCGCGGCGTGCTGCGGTTCGTCGTGCTCGATGCTCCCGGTCGCCCGCGGCTCGCGCCGGCGGTGCCGGCGCCGATGATCACGGCCGCGTGGGGACGCGCGCGCGCGTGCTCGCGTCCGGAGCGTCGAGACGGACGGTGACGGTCACCGAGAAGTCGTCCGCGCCGGCGCGGCGCCAGAAGTCCCTCCCCCGATCGTTCGCTCCGAGAACGCCCGCGCGGAGCTCCGTCGCGCCGGCGGCACGGCCCCACTCGGCGAGCGCGCCGAACAGCTCGCGGCCCACGCCTCGGCCGCGCCACGCGGGTACGACGTAGAGATCGTCCGCCCACACCATGAGGCGCTGCCGGTAGATCGGCGCCGGCCAGCAGAGATGGGCGATCGCTAATCCGGCCAGCCCGGCATCGCCGGCGTCGGCGACCAGGATGCGGTCGGAGTCGGAGCGCAACCACGCCCGCATATCGGCGCTCCACCGCGCCGGCGCGTCGTCGGCGACGACAAAGCGGGGGTCCAACGCCTGGTGCTCCGCGTGCAGCGCCTCCTGCATCGCCATCGCGCCCGGCAGGTCGGCCGGTCGCGCGCGGCGGACCTCCACATCGGCCATCAGCCCGCCTCTGCGGCGACCCGCTCTCCGCGGCGCATCAGGCGACCCTGGGCGACGAGAAGCTCGGCGTTCAGGATCGCCCCGCCGGCCGCGCCGCGAATGGTGTTGTGGCTCAACACGACGAACTTCACGCCCAGCACAGGGCACTCCTGAATACGCCCGACCCCGACCTCCATGCCGCCGCCGGCCATTGCGTGGCGCCGCGGCTGCGGGTGGCGCTCGTCGTCGTGGACGCGCACGGGGCGCGCCGGCGCAGTCGGCAGCCCCAGCGCGGCGATGGGGCTGCGCCACTCGCGAAGCGCCTCCGCGACGTCCGCCGCCGAGGCCGGCGTCCGCAGGCGTACCGACACGCACTCCGTGTGGCCCTCCAGTACTGGCACGCGGTTGCATTGCGCGGAGATGGTCACGCCGGCGTCGGCCACGCCGGCGTCACCCAGGGTGCCGAGGATCTTGCGCGTCTCCCGGTTCATCTTCTCCTCCTCGCCCGGGACGAACGGCACCACGTTGGCCAGCGCGTCGAGTGACGGCACGCCGGGGTAGCCCGCGCCGGAGATCGCCTGCATCGTGACCACGTGCACGGCGTCGACGCCGAACGCATCGTGAAGCGGGCGAAGCGGCACGACAAGGCCGACGGTCGAGCAGTTCGGGTTGGTGACGATGAACCCGCCACCGGACCCCCAGTCCTGGCGGTCGACCAGCGCCGTGTGGTCCGGGTTCACCTCCGGGACCAGCAACGGCACGTCGGCCTGCATGCGGTGGTTGCGGGCGTTGGAGATGACCGGCGTGCCGGCGCGAGCGAACGCGGCCTCTATGTCACCGGCAACGGATGCATCGAGGCCGGAGAACACCACGTCGACATCGAGCCCCGGCTCGCAAGCCTCCACCCGCTGCTCCGCCGCCCACGCCGGCATCTCCCGACCCGAGATCCAGTTGGCTGCCTCTCGGTAAGGCCGTCCCTCGGAGCGTTCGCTCGCGGCCAGCGCGACGACCTCGAACAGCGGATGCCCGTCGAGCAACCCGACGAACGTCTGACCCACGGCCCCCGTAGCGCCTAGAACGCCGACGCGCAGCTTGACCATTGAGTTGAGCGGATGAGCAGTTCTGCTATTCAAGCACTCAGCGCTCCCGCGAGCGCGCGTTGGCGCAGCGTGCGTTGTGCACTCGCAGGCCGCACTTGAAATATCGCACGGCGTGAGAGGTTCGCGCCGGTTCGCGCGGAGCCCCACGGCATGGCGATTCGCGGCGTAACCTCGCCGACCGACCTCGGACGAACGCCCGGTGCGCGTTCGACCCATTGCCTAATCGCTCAATCGCTCAACCAACCGATGCTCATCGACGGCAAGGCCATCGCGGCCGAAGTGCGGCAGGAAGTGAAGGCGGCGGTGGAGGCGCGCATGGCGGCCGGCCGGCGCCGGCCGGGCCTGCGGGTGGTGCTCGTCGGAGAGAATCCGGCCTCGATCTCATACGTGACCGGGAAGCAGCGCGCGGCCGAGGAGGTGGGAATCGACGCGGCAACGCTCCGGCTGCCCGACACGCTCGCGGAGCCCGAGCTGCTCGGCCTGATCGCGAGCCTGAACGCCGACCCCGGCGTCGACGGCATCCTCGTGCAGCTGCCCCTGCCGGAGCAGATCAGCGCAGACGCCGTCATCGAGGCGCTGGACCCCGACAAGGACGTCGACGGATTCCATCCCGTCAACGTGGGGCGGCTCGTACTCGGCAAGGAGGGCTTCGTCCCGTGCACGCCAGCGGGGATCGTCGACATGCTCCGCCGCGCCGGCGTCGAGACCGCCGGCCGGCGCGCGGTGATCCTCGGCCGTAGCCACATAGTCGGCGCGCCGATGGCGAACCTGCTCATGCAGAAAGGCCTCGACGCCACGGTAACCGTCTGCCACAGCTGCACGCGCGACCTGCCGGCGGTGGCCCGCGAGGCGGACATCCTCATCGCCGCCATCGGCCGCGCCGGCTTCGTTTCGGCCGACATGGTCAAGCCCGGTGCGGCCGTCATCGACGTCGGAATCAACCGCGTCGACGACCCTGCCGCGCCGCGCGGCTATCGCCTCGTGGGCGACGTGGACTTCGAGTCCGTCCAGGAGGTCGCCGGCTGGATCACCCCCGTCCCCGGCGGCGTCGGACCGATGACGATCGCCATGCTTCTGCGGAACACGCTCGTATCGGCGGAACGCCACTCAGGCGGTAGACGGTAGACAGTAGACGGTAGACGGTAGACGGTGGAGCAGGCAACCGTCAGCTTCTGCGCACTGCTACGGTAATCCGTCTTCTGACTACCGCCCGCCGTCCTCTGTTTTCCGCCCATCGTCGACAGTCCACCGTCTACTGTCTACTGACCCGTGCCCCCCCACCTATTCGTCCTCTTCGGCGCCACGGGCGATCTCGCGGCGACGAAGCTCTTCCCGGCGCTCTATCGGCTCGCCACGTCGAAGGGCGGACCGTCGGAGCTTGTGGTGCTCGGCGTGGGGAGGTCGGCGTGGGACGATCGCGAGTTGCAGCGCCGGGCTACCGACGCCATCGCGGAGGACGGCGTCGGCCGGCGCGCCGCGGGCGCGTGGGCCCGGAAGTCGATGGCGTACGTACGGGTGGACACGTACGACGCGCTCCAGCCCGTCTTCGAGCGCGCGCGCGATCTCGAGTCCGAGCGAGACACCGGCGGCCAGCGCGTGTGGTACCTGGCGCTGCCGCCCGACATCTTCGACGACGTCATCGCGGCCGTTGGCACCGAGGAGCGCCGGCGCCTGGGCGCGCGGCCGGCGCCGGACGCGCCGGGCGAGCCAGACCGGCGGGGCACCGGGTGGACGCGGCTCGTCCTCGAGAAGCCGTTCGGCAGCGACCTGGCTTCCGCGAGGAAGCTCAATCGGCTCGTCCATCGCTACTTCTCCGAGCGCGAGGTGTACCGCATCGACCACTTCCTGGGCAAGGAGACGGTCCAGAACCTGCTGGCCTTCCGCTTCGGGAACGCGCTCTTCGAGTCGGTGTGGAGCCGCGAACACGTGGAGCAGGTGGATGTGCTGGTCGCCGAGCGCAACGACGCCTCCGGCCGCGGCGGCTACTTCGACGGCGTGGGCACATTGCGCGACATGACGCAGAACCACCTCACGCAGCTCTTCGCGCTGACCGCGATGGAGGCGCCGGCGCGGCTCGACGCGCTCGGCATCCGCCAGGAGAAGACCAAGGTGCTGCGCTCGACGCGCACCGCCCGCCCCGACGAAGCCATCTTTGGCCAGTACGGGTCGGGGCCCAAGGGCGAGGAGGCGTACCGCGAGCACGAGGGCGTGCCCTCTCGCTCCCGCACCGACACCTACGCCGAGGTCGTGCTGCACGTCGACAACTGGCGCTGGCAGGGCGTGCCGTTCGTACTGCGCACCGGCAAGCGCCTCCGCGAGCGTGTCACCGAGATCACCGTTCGCTTCCGCCGGCCGCCGGTGGCCCTCTTCCCGACGGAGGACGGCTGCACGCCGGCGCCGAACGTGCTCCGTATCCGCCTGCAGCCGCGCGAAGGCTTCAGTCTCGGCTTCGAGGTCAAGCGCCCCGGCCCCCAGTTCGCCACGACTACGCAGGAGCTCGAATTCCGGTACGAGGACGTCTTCGGCAAGCTGCCTGGCGCGTACGAGACGCTCCTCCGCGACGTAGCCACCGGCGACGCGACGCTGTTCGTCCACGCCGACGAGACGGAGGAGGCGTGGCGGATCTACGAACCCCTCCTGCGAGCGCGGCGGCGGGTGCGCATCTACGAGTCGTTCTCCGACGGTCCGGGCCGCGGACGAACCGAGCGCGCGCACGATGGCGGCTGACGCACACGTCGAGCGCGTCGTCCTCCGCGACGGAAAGGCCCTCGCGACGGCGGCGGCCGAGACCATCGCCAGCGCGCTGGCAGAGGCTGTGGCGCGCGGCGGCCGCGCGACACTGGCGCTCTCCGGAGGCGGCACGCCGGCGCCGGCCTACCGCCTGCTGGGGCGCCACGTCGCCGTGGACTGGTCGCGCGTGCACGTCTTCCAGGTGGATGAGCGCTGCGTGCCGCCGGACCACCAGGACAGCAACTGGCGGATGATCGTGCAGACCCTACTCTCGCCGGCTCGTGTGCCGCAGGCGAACGCGCACCGGATGGAGGGCGAGCGCCGGCCCGCCGGCGCGGCGCGCGACTACGAGGGGCTGGTGCAGACAGCCTTCGCCGGCGCCGCGCCGGCGTTCGACGCCGTCGTCCTCGGCATCGGGGCCGACGGCCACGTGGCGTCGCTCTTCCCGGGCGCCCCGGCGTTGCGCGCACGCCGGCGACTCGTAGCGCACGTGGAGGCGCCGGCGTCGAGCCCGGTGCGCGACCGCCTCACGCTGACGCTGCCGGCGCTGAACGCCGCGCGGTTGGCCCTGTTCGTAGTTGCCGGCGCCGGCAAACGGAACGCGGTGGCGCGCGCCCTGGCGGGCGATCGCGACGCGCCGGCGTCACTCGTGCGGCCCGCCGGCGGCCGCGTCGTCTGGATGCTGGATCCCGAGGCCGCCGGCGCTAGCCGTTGACGACCTCGCCGCCGTTGACGTGAATCGTCTGGCCGCTGATGTACGACGAGTCGGCCTCCGACGCGAGGAAGACGTAGGCCGGCGCCACCTCCTCGGGCTGGCCGGCGCGGCCCATCGGGGTGTCCGTGCCGAAGGCGCGCACCTTCTCTTCGTCGAACGACGCTGGGATCAGTGGTGTCCAGATCGGCCCTGGCGCGACGGCGTTGACGCGGATCCGGCGGGCGAGCACCTGCTCGTTCTGCGCCAGCGAGCGCGTGAACGCGACCTCGGCGCCCTTCGTCATCGAGTAGTCGATCAGCGCCGGGCTACCCCGGTACGCCGTCACCGAGACCGTGTTGATGATCGAACCCCCGTCTGGCAGATGCTCCAGCGCGGCCAGCGTCATGAAAACGTAGCCGATGGCGTTCGTTCGAAACGTCTCCAGCAGGCGCTCCTCGTCGATCTCCACCGGATTTTCCGTTGGGTACTGTACGGACGCGTTGTTCACTAGAACGTCCAGTCGACCAAACTCCTTGATCGTCCGGGCAACCAGATCCGTGCAGATCTTCGATCGTCCCACGTCGCCGCGGAGCACCAGGCAGCGCCGGTCGACGGCCTCCACTTCGCGGCGCGTCTCCTCGGCGTCGCGCTTCTCGTCGAGGTGGACGATGGCCACGTCGGCCCCCTCCCGCGCGAACATGACGGCAACGGCGCGGCCGATTCCGGAGTCGCCGCCCGTGATGAGCGCCACCCTGCCCTCAAGCTTGCCGGCTGGCCGGTACGCAGGCGCCGCAAAGTCCGGCCGCGGCTTCATGCGCCACTCCTGGCCGGGCTGCTGAGCCTGCTCCTGCGCCGGGAATCCGTCGGCCCCCTTGTCCTCTACCGCGGCCTCCGGCTCGCCGGGTGCCGGCGGCTGCTTCGCCTTGCCGGCAGGCTTGCTGTCTTTGCGGCCCTTGCCGCCCTTCTTCGCCTTCTTGTTGGCAGCCTTCGCCATGGGTGCGGTGGTGAGGGGCTCGTAAACGGCTGGCGCGCGGCGGGGTTCGCTGGCCGCCCTCGCCCCCGTCACGTCCCGGTGATAGGAGACAGGTGCGTGTGTACGCACACCCACGCGCCGGCGCGGCGGACCCACACGCAGGTGACGCGCTCGACCAGGTAGAACGGCGTGCCTCGATGGGCCCCACCGGATACTCCGCGAGCGATTTCCACGGCCGCGTCGCCGTAGACCCGCACGTCGACATCGTGCGATTCCATCACGGTGTGGACCAGGTCCCCGGACGCTATCAGTTCCAGGAATCGCTCTCGGCCGAAGACGTAATCGTCCGGGCCCACAATCGTCCACTCGGCGGCCATGTAGCGCCCGATCGCCTCCGGGTCGTTCTCGACCATCGCGCGATCCCACGCGTGGGTTGCAGCGAGCACTTCTTGCACCGCCGCGGCGTCAGCAGGCAGTTCGCTACTCACGGGGCCCGAGCACCAAGCGAAACGCGGCGAGCGCTGCCGGGTGGAACACCGTGTGGTGCTGCTCCCCCGGCGTGGGGAGGTGCTGCACGTTAAGCCATGCCGGCCCTCCGTCGCGGAGCGCGGCGGCCAGCGCTGCAGCGTTGGTGGCTGTCTCGGGGTCGTCGGCCGCGGCGATGACCAGCGTACGGTCCGGAACCTGGCGCTCCGGGAGTGCCTCCACGGCGCCGGCCGCCAGTCGACCGTCGTTCCACCACAGGCTCGGGTCGACGGCGATGTAGGTGTCGAACAGCGCCGGCTCGAGCAACAGCGTCTCGACGACGAAGAGGCCCGCCAGCGACTCGCCGATGATGGCGCGCTCACCGCTCGTCCGGTACCGCGCGGCGATGGCCGGGATCAACTCGTCCCGCAGGAACGATCGGAATGCGGCCGACCCGCCAACGCGCGGCGCGATCGTGAGGTCGTCCTCGTTCTCAGTCGGCCCCGTGAGGTCGCGCCGGCGCTCCGTGTTCTCGATGCCCACCAGGAGCATTGGCCGCATGGTGCCGTTCAGCGAGCCGATCTGCACGAGCCCGGCGATGTGGAGGAAGTCCTCGCCGATACCGCCGTCGGGCATGTAGAGCACCGGCAGGCGGAGCGTATCGGATTCCGCGTAGGCGGCCGGCGCATACACGTTGATGCGCCGAGTCTCACGGAGCACGGCGGACTCGATCGGGAACGTGTCGCCGATGCGCAGCGCCTCCGGCGCCTGGGCCGCCGGCGCCGGCGCGACCACCGCGGCGCATGCAGCGAGGAGCGCGAGCGATAGCGGTAGCCGCATGTCCCGCGTGCGATCAGCCCACGCGCGTGGCGATCCACCACGTCGTCCCGCCGGCGTCCGTCACTCCGCCGCGCTTGTCCTCGTCGCCCTTCTGCACGGGCTCCTGCGCGGAGGCGCCGCCTGCGGCGATCGCCGCGGCGTAGCTGGCGTCTACGTCGGCGACGTAGACGTGGACGTGCGCCGGCAGCGCCGGCCACTCAGGCGTAGCGTCGGCCAGCATGACGACTGTGTCGTCGAGCATGACCTCACCGTGCATCAGCCGACCGCCCTCGTCGGTGTGCTGGCGCAGGCGCTTCGCTCCGAACGCCGCTTCGAGAAAGTCGATAGTGCCGGCGGCGCCACTCACTATCAGGTAGGGCGAGACGCTGTTGTACCCGTCGGGCTTGAAGCCAGGCATGGCGTTGCGAGCTGTCACGCCAGTCTAACGAACCGGGGAGCGTCCGCCGGCGAGCGCTGGCCCGCATATGCAGCAGGGTCGCAGATGATTTGAAGCTCGCGTTATCACACCGCACGCGAAGGCGCGAAGACGCGAAGTCCGTGGCCGTTCACTGTGCGACGGCAACCCTCCTTGAACGTTGGCGCTCCGAAGTTGATAAGCAGCCCCAGTGAGATGTCCATCAGGCGCAGATATGTTAGCACCTGCTTGTAGTGCACCGGGGAAAGGACCTCCACCGATTTCAACTCGACGACGAGGACTTCTTCCACGAACAGATCGACGGTAAGCCCCTTGTCGAATGCCATTCCGTCGTATTCGAACGAAACTTGGGCGTTGGCGATCGACTCGTAGTCCTCGTTTGAGGAGTGATCGATAGAGTAGCATCTCGTAAACGGACTCGAGTAAACCGGGGCCTGCCGCGAGATGTATCTGATAGGCCGCGTCGACGACGATTTGTGAGGCCAGTTCCGCCTCCCGCTCCTTGGCGTCCTTCGCGTCTTCGCGTGCGTCCCGCATGGATCTAAGGATCCCGCTCCCCGCGACCAGCACCATTGGCAGCGCGTTATGAGTTCCACGGCGGTGTAACCTTTCGCCAACGCCGGCCGTCGTTTTCCTGCCTCGCCCCGCTGATGGACGCCGACGCCCTTCTCCGCACCCACGCCGACCGCATCTACTCGCTCGCGCTGCGCCTCATGGGCAGCCGGGACGAGGCGGCCGACGCCGCGCAGGAGGTCCTGGTCCGCCTCTGGCAGCACGGGCGCGACGTTCCCGACGAACGCCGGCTGGCGTGGACGCTCCGCGTCACGCGCAACGTCTGCCTCGACGCGCTCCGGGCGCGCAGGCTCCGGACGGCCGCTTCGCTGGACAACGTCCCCGAACCCGCCGCGACCGAGCCAGACCCTTCAGAACATGCCGACGCAGCCAGCCTCCGCCCTCACCTCGACGCCGCGCTCGACGCGCTCGGCGAACCGTTCCGAAGCATCGTCGTGCTGCGCGAGGTCGAGGGTTACGCGTATGGCGAGATAGCCGAAGCACTCGAGCTCCCTCTTACGACCGTCAAGGTCTATCTCCACCGCGCCCGCCAGCGCCTCCGCGACGTCCTCCGAATCCGCTTGCCGCCCGAAAGCCTCCCGCGCCTCGATCGAGCGACCGCCTGACCCCGATGTCTGCCTGTACCGACCTCGTCGTCCTCGACCCTTATCTCGACGGCGTGCTCGCGCCGGACGAGGTCCGGGCGTATGAGCGGCACGTCGCGGGCTGCGCAGTTTGCGCGGAGGAGCTGCGGCTTGCCGAGCAGGTGAGCGCCGCCCTGGGCGCGTCTGCAGAGACATGCCCGCCGGAAGTGCTCCATGGCGCCCTGGCGCGCATCGCCGCCGACGAGTGGCCGGCGCGCATCGCCGGCGACGAGAGGCCGGCGCGCATCGCCGGCGATCGCCCGCCGCGGACCATGGTCCGGCGGACGTTCCGCCTGACCGTACTGGCGCTCGCCGCGTCGGCGATTCTCGCGGCGCTGGCCGTCTCGCCGCTGCTGCGCGAGCGGTCGGCCGTTGAGGAAGCCGCCGAGCCGACGCCCGTCGAGGTGGCCCGCGCCCGAGCCGACGTCGAACGGGCCCTCGGTCTCGTCGGCGAAGCGACGCGCGACGCCGGCATCTTCCTGCGCGACGACGTGCTGGCGCCCCACGTGGCCGAGCCGGCCGCCGTTTCCATTCTCGAGGCCCTGGGCCTCTCCGACTAGACTCAATCCATGATCTACACCATGAACCGCCACATCGCCGCGGCCTGCATCGCCGGCGCCATGCTGGCCGCCGCGCCGGCCGGCGCGCAGACGTTCAGCCTGTCGTTCGTCGATGACCTCTTCGACGGCGAGCCGGTCACCGAGGTGAACATCGCCGGTCCCATGCTCAACGCGGTGGCCGACGCCTCGCGCGACGACGACCCCGAGTTCGCGGAGACACTCGAGGAGGTGACCGGTGTCTTCGTCCGGGAGTACTCGCTGCGCCAGGCGCGCAGCGGCGCGCTCGACCGCATCCGGTCCCTGGGCCGCACGCTCCAGCGGGACGGCTGGCAGACGATGATCCGCTCGCGCGACGAGGACGGCGAGACGTTCATCTACACCCATCCGCAGCGCGGGATGGTGGTGGTCACTATCGACACGGAAGAGGACGAGGCCACGTTCGTCGAGATCCGCGGCGCCGGCACGCCGGCACAGCTGGGTCGCCTCTCGGGCCGCCTCGGCGGAGGCCGCAACCGTTGATGCTGCGCCCCGCGGCCGCCGTCCTGTGCGGCGCGATACTGGCCGGCTGCGCGTCGCCCGGCCTGACGCGCATGCGCAACGACATCGCCCGGTCGGTGCCGGAGGCGAGCATCGGCGAGGGATGGTCGATGGGCTTCGGCCCGCTCTCGATGGCCGTCGCGCGCCGGTTCGCCTCCGATGAGGCGATGGCGGAGGGGCTCGACCTTCGCGACGTGCGGGCGGTCCGCGTCGCGAGCTACCCGGTGCGGGGGTCATTCGACCCGGCTCGGGTCTCCACTCCGGCCGCGATCCGCCGACTCGAGCGCCGGGGGTGGACCGTCGCCGTGCGAGCGCGAGAGGCCGACAGCGTGACGTGGGTGCTCTACCGCCATCGCGAGGATCGCATTACGGATCTGCTGACAGCGTCGCTGGAAGCCGAGGAACTGACCCTGGTGCACGTCTCCGGCGCACTGGAGCGCGTGATTCGCGGCGTGGTCGCACAGCACGGTATACCCGGGCTGTTGGGCAACCGCGCGACGGCGATGGCGGACGGGGAGTAGTCTCGCAGTGCGTTCACACTGCCGCCCCTGGACCTCACCGTAGCCCCCTACCCCGGCCTCGCCGCCGGCGCGTTCGCAACGGACTTCCAGCGACCGCTCGCGGAGACGCCCTCGCCGGCGTGGCTCCGCGACCTGCTCGCGCCGGACGCGCCGGCGCCGCTGGAGCGCTCGGAGGAGGTCCGGCAGGCCGTGCGCGACCTCCTGCGGGCGCGCGGCTACAAGCCCACCGGTCGCGGCAAGCCCGCGAGCGAGTACCTCGTCCGCGCGGCGACGGAGGGCGCGCTGGCGTCCATCAACGCCGCGGTCGACGCCTGCAACGTCGTCTCGCTGCACGCCGGCCTCCCCATCTCCGTCGTCGACCTCGACCGCGCGGCCGGCGCCGTGCGCATCGACGTCGGCGCGGCCGGCGACCGCTACGTGTTCAACGCCGGAGGGCAGGAGATCGACGTCGCCGGCCTGCCCTGCGTATTCGACGCGGAGGGTCCGTGTGCGAACGCGGTCCGCGACAGCCACCGGACGAAGACGCGGGGCGAGACGACGCGCACCCTTTCCGTCGTGTGGGCGCCCGCGGACCTCGCAACCCGGCGTGATGCGGCGGTGGATTGGTACAGGCAGCTGCTTGAGCGGCTGGGAGCGAACACTGCCGGCGTGAACGCGGAGTAACCGTCGCAACAGGGAGCGGCGCCCAGCGCGCCGCGCCGTACGGCGCCGACCGACCACCGTCCACCGTCCACTGTCTACCGACCACTGTCCACCGTCCACCGTCCACTGTACCGTCCACTGTCAACCGTCCACTGTGCGCCGCATCGGCTGAGCTCGCCCGTACGTCAGCGACCGCCACAGCCACTCGGCCGGCCCGAAGCGGAATCGCGTAAGCCAGGCGGCCGATAGCGCGGCCTGACCGACGACGATGGCGAACGCCAGCGGCCAGATCACGGTCGGACCGATGCGGCCGATCAAGCCGAGGCCCGCGCCGAACAGGACGGCGATCATGATGAAGCTCTGGGCCAGGTAGTTCGTCAGCGCCATCCGGCCGGCCGGGGCGAGCCAGCCCACGGCGCGCCGGCCGCGCGCGGAGCCCCACGCCAGCGCGAACAGCGCCGCGTAGGCCACGCCCAGCGGGGCGACACCGACGGCATACGCGGTGACCTGTAGCAGGCCGAGCCCCGTGCCGGCGTAGTCGGGCGGCGCCCCGTAGAGGACGCCCTGTCCGTCGAGCCATGCCATCAGCGCGTTCGCGGACAGACCCACCGCCAGGCCCCACGCGGCGACGCGCCGGAGGAGCGGCGCGGCCTCGTCGAGGTTCGCGTACAGCCGGCGCCGGCCGACCCACAGTCCGACGAGGAAGAGCGCGAGCACCTTCGCTGGCCGCATCTCCTCCACGAGGCTGGCGACTCGCTCCATGAATGCCATCTGGCGCTGCTGCAGGAACAGTCCCCAGTCCCCCGAGCGCCACAGCTCGACGCCTGTCAATTCCGGCGGTCCGAGCCTCAGGTAGTTCCACTCCCCGAGGTCCCAGAGCGGATCGGCGATGCCCCAGTTCCAGGCCCAGTAGGCCGCGTAGACGGCCACGGGGACGATTAGCAGCGCGCCGGCCAGCCAGAGCACCGCCCGGTTTGGCAGGCGCCGCAGGGGGATCAGCAGGAACCCGACGACCGCGTACAGGGCGAGGATGTCCCCGGTGTAGACGAACGCCAGGTGCATCATGCCGATGGCCAGTAGCACCAGCAATCGCAGCGCGTAGCGCGCATTTCCCTGTCCCCGCTCCTCCGCCCGCTGGAGCTGCACCGCGAACCCGATCCCGAAGAGCAGGGAGAAGATGCTGTAGAACTTGCCCTCCACCAGCATCACCTGGAGGAAGTGTGCCGTCGGGTCAGTCGCGGCCGTGGGGAACGACGCCGGGTCGGGCGCCCCTTCCGCCCCCCACCTGGCCATGACCATGAAGTTGGCCACGAGGATCCCGAACAGCGCAAAGCCGCGAAGGGCATCGAGCACCGCGGCGCGCTCGGCCGGCGCGACGGGCGCGGCGATCGCGGGCGCCGGAGAGGAGGACGACGACACGGCTGACAGGATGGGCGGACGGAACATAGCGGCTCGCCGTCATCCCGCAGCCGCCGGCCGGGCCGGCCGTGAGGCCGTCTGGGCGTTGCGCGACACGAACGGTAGCGGCAGCCCGCGGGACGGCCTACCGAGCTGCCGGCACGCGCTACCCCGCGCCTTGCGCCGCGAGATAAGCCTTCATCCTCGACCAGTACTGCTCCCGCCAAGCCAGCTCGGTCTCGGGAATCAGCTCTTTCGGAACCCCGCGATGGGTCAGCACGAGCTCGGTTCCGCCGTCGGCCGTGGGGGTCAGGGTCACGGCGGCCATGGAGAAGATCCCTTCGGGGAAGCGCCGGTGGCGC
>Ga0307505_10000785_pt1 | contig 31331 bp, 30 predicted proteins | sample 23_S_MG_FD_202183 | JGI IMG/M metagenome (GOLD analysis project Ga0307505, IMG submission 202183) | Soil microbial communities from Populus trichocarpa stands in riparian zone in the Pacific Northwest, United States - 23_S | ecosystem: Environmental > Terrestrial > Soil > Riparian zone > Trees... | reverse complement strand
GAAGTCTCGGCTATCACGTCGAACGTCTCCCAACTCCATCGAGCAGCCCGGCATGATCGAGAGATTTTCGACCCTGGTTGATTCGAGACGCAGCCTGAATCCACCAGGCTTCGCTACTATTTCGCCTCATCTCATCGTCCCGGAACCTCGCCTCATCAGGTTCCCGCGCCGCAATTCACTTGGTATACTTTCTATACCTGATGGATTTCGAGTTCGACTCGGCGAAGTCGGCAGCGAACCTCAAGAAGCACGGCATCGACTTCATCGGCGCTCAGGCGTTGTGGAGCGACCCTGGCCGGCTTGAGATCCCAGCCCGCTCACTCAACGAACATCGGACCCAGGTCATTGGGCGAATCGGCGACGTGGTGTGGTCGGCGTTCATAACCATCCGGGGCGATCGCATCCGGATCATTTCCGTCAGGCGAGCACGCGATGAAGAAAAAGCAGCGTACCTCCAAGACTAAAGCACTCTCAGCCGCTGAACTCGACGCTATGCACGATGCCGGCGTTGACCTGTCGGCGCACATGGACCTCGCCAAAGCCGTCCGCCCTGGCCGCGCGATCCAGCGCGTGAACGTAGACTTCCCCGTAGACCTCCTGCGCGAAATCGATCAAGAGGCCCGTCGACTCGGCGTGACCAGACAGGCGTTCATCAAAGTTCGCCTGGCGGACGCTCTCTTAAAAGCGATTTCCTGAGCGGGCGCCGTTTTGCGGCGGCTTAACAGCTCCTGTCGAGCTGGAAGTTGCCAGAGTCATCGATGACCGCGAGGTGCTTCGCCGGTCACATCCCTGGATGCTGAACCGCGGAGACATCGTTCTCGGTCATCAGTTCAGAACCGATTTGACCTAGTGTCCTGTAACCGTAGAGAGTGAAACAAATGGCGCGGCCCACTCGTACTCCCGTACAAGGAGGCGAGCATGCGAAAGGGACGTCCAAAGGTCGCATTGATCTTGACTACAGAAGAACGGCACCGACTCGAGTCGCTGGCCCATCGATCGCGATCGGCGGCGGCAGTGGCGCGCCGCGCGCGGATCATTGTGGCGTGCGCCGAGGGCAGCGACAGCAAGGTCGTCGCCCGTCGGTTGCATGTCACGCCCGGCACGGTGTGTAAATGGCGCGGTCGGTTTGTGAAGGACCGCGTGGATGGGCTCTACGACGAGCCGCGACCCGGTGCGAAACGCACGATCACGGACGCGCAGGTGGAGCAGGTGATCATTCGAACGCTGGAAACCACGCCGCGCGGTGCGACGCACTGGAGTACGCGCGGGATGGCCAAAGCCGTCGGCCTCAGTCATACCGCGATCAGTCGGATTTGGCACACGTTTGGGCTGCAGCCGCATCGGAGCGAGACGTTCAAGCTGTCGAACGACCCGCGGCTCGTCGAGAAAGTCCGCGACATCGTCGGTCTGTATCTGGATCCGCCGGCGCATGCGGCGGTGTTCTGCGTCGACGAGAAACCGCAGATCCAGGCGCTCGACCGCACCCAGCCGTTGTTGCCCCTGCGACCTGGCCAAGTGGAACGCCGGACGCATGACTACACACGCCACGGCACCACGACATTGTTCGCCGCGCTCAACGCGAAGACGAGCGACGTGATCACCCAGTTTCATCAGCGGTGTCACCGAACGTCCGAATGCGGCCACTAAGGAACGTTTGAAAAGCGGCCACGCGGTGGGCGGCGTGAGTATCGTCTGAGTCCGGTCCCGCGCGCAAGCGCGGGCTGCTTTTTGCCTCTGGTCAATCCTCTTCAAAGAATCACGGCGGTGGGCGCTCGTGGGAATCGCGTAGCGATTTCCAAGGCGCGGTGGGCGCGTTCTCGGCGTCCACGGCGCCGGCAGCGTCCACGGCCTCAGTCGTCGGCCGTACTCGCCCGCTGACGGAGCCGATAGCTCTTGCCCGTCATCTGGACGAGGGTCGCATGTGCGAGGAAACGATCGAGGATCGCCGTGGCGGCCGGGACATCGCCCAGAAAGACGCCCCAGTCCTGCGTTGGGCGATTCGTGGTGATCAGTGTCGAGGCCGTTTCGTGCCGACGCACAAATATCTCCAGGAGATCCTCCGCCGCGGTCGGCCCGAGCTTCTTCATGCCGAAATCTTCGAGCACGAGCAGGTCGACGCGGGTGAGGTGCTGGACGAGCTCGCGGCGTGCGCCGGTAGCCTCGGCCTGGGCGAAGTCGGCCGCGAGATCGAAGGTGCTGCGCACGAGCGCGCGCCGGCCGGCGCGGATCGCACCCACCGCGATCGCCGTCGCGACGTGTGACTTGCCGACCCCGGGTGGTCCGATGAGGAGGACGCCCGCGTGCGTGTTGACGAAACGCGCACTGGCCAGTTCGACAAGCCGCGCCTTGGGGATCTTCGGATTGAAGGTCCAGTCGAAATCAGCGAGTGTCGTGACGGTCACGATGCCAGCCTGTTTGAGGCGGCGAGCGAAGAGGCGGTCGGCGCGCCGCGCGAGCTCGTCGTCGACGAGTAGTTCAAGAAACTCCAGGTGCGGGAGCGGCGCGGCTTCGGCTTGCACCACGCGGACCGCGGGCGCGGGGCCGAAACGCCCGCGCTTTCACGTGCACTTCACCCCGACGTACGGCTCGTGGCTCAGCCTCGTCGAACGCTGGTTCGCCGAACTCACGATGAAGCAGATTCGGCGTGGCACATTCCGGAGCGTCCCCCAACTCAAGGCCGCGATCCAGGCATTCATCGACGTCCATCAGGCCGACCCGAAGCCATTCGTCTGGACTAAGAGCGCCGATGAGATCCTGGCGAGCATCGCCCGCTTCGCTCAGCGGACCGTCGACGCTCGGGCCGCGCAATCAATGTCACGAACCACGGTTACAGGACACTAGGCTCCGATGCGAACGACACGGACCTCCGACGCGGCGACTGCCCGTTCGAGTAGAGCGCTCAATGCCTGCAAATCTTGCGCTTTGGCGAAGTTCCGTTTTCCCAAAGAGAGCTGCTTGAGAATCGTCAGCTCGCGCCAGGCGGGCTGAGGTTCTTCTCAACCTCTGCGAGCGTGATCATCATCATCATTGGATCGACCGGACACTCATAAAATCCGGCACGTGCATAGAAGCGCTTCGCATCGTCTGACATCGCATGAAGCAGCACCGCGCGAATGCCAGCGATCTGAGCGGCCGCGATGGTGCGGAGCAGCGCGTCCTTTAGGAGCGCGGAACCAAGCCCTTGTTTCTGGTAGGCGGAATCGACGGCCAAACGCGCCAGTACCATCACCGGAATTGGATCCGGCATGTTGCGCCTCGTCTTGGCGGACACGTCCTTGTGAGCAACTGCGCCGTTCGCAAGCGCATAGAAGGCGACCACACGTCCGCCTTCTGTGACGACGTAGGTCCGTGAGGTGCCGAGCGCCTCATTCGCAAGCGCTCGGCGTTTCAGCCAATTGTCGAGTTCCGGGGTACCGGAGTCGAAAGCGCTAACGTCGTGCTCGGCTGTCAGATGCTCTGGAGCGCTAATTCCTTCCGCACTCATCGCTCCCAGGGCGCTTTTCTAGAGAGAAGGTCTCGCAGACGCGGGTTCTCAGCGGGAGACGCATCCAAGGCAGCGTTGAACTTCGCGAACGCATCCGTGTCCAGCTGAAAATACCGCTGGTCGAGAAGTACAGTTGTCGCCTCACGGGTCGCTGCGTCCAGAACGAACTGCGTGCGGTCCTTCCCGGCAGCTTCAGCGGCGCGATCGATGAGCGTGCGTCTCTCTTCCTCAATGCGGATGTTGATGGTTCGTGTCCGCGCGGCGGTTGAAGTGGCTGCCATGGTTTGTTCCTTCCAGCGACACCCATGTCGAGACGTCGATGTCCAACTTTAGCCCGTTGTATACACGATGTCAACACATCGTCAGATGGGACCAGATGCGACATCGTCCCGCCGGACTTCGCAACCTCAACGCAAGACTTACAAGCCGCCCGAAGGCTCTCGGATTTCCGGAACATTTAATTCAGTAAATATATTTGTAGATTTACTTAAAAATGGTGCAGCCTGCCTCAACAACGTAAACCTCACCGTGAATTTGGTAAGGCGGGAGCCCGGAATGAGAACTAGCGAAGCATGGGTTGAGCTGGCGCTGAAGACCGTGCGGTGCAACCAGAAAGAGTTGGCTCGTCATCTTGGGGTCTCGGCGACGCAGATCAGCAAGTGGAAAAACGGCGAGTACATGTCGGATGACATGGAAAAGAAGTTCTGCGCGCTCTTGAAGGTCGACGACGTGCATCCAGAGTTCGTGCTGTGGGCGGGCTCGTTCGCAGATGCTGCTAAGTGGGATCAGCTGATTCACCGCTTGGCCGATGATGCCGAGTTCGCGGCCGAAAGTAATTATGAGATCTACGGGCTCAACGACGATCTAGGCCTGCTCTGCCTGAGGGTCACCAAGACGCTCAGCGACATGGAAGTTGAACCGCCGCGAGCCTTTCCGAAAGAGCTGGACGCCTATTTCAGCGGTAGCGACACGAAGCCGAACAAGCTGGGTGCCCAGGACGATGACGATGCCAGCGACGAGGACGTAGATGCTCTCCATAAGTTGCTCGACAAGAACCCATACACGGCGCTGATCCGCGAGATCTTCGCATCACTGACCGGTGTGTGGGCGTTCTATGCCGGGTACGTCGAAAGCCTGCTGAACGATGACGAGCTGAATTTTGAACACGACCTTATCAGCGACTTCGAGTGGTGTCTGATGGACTTGGCCGCCTCCAAGCTCGAGGTCAATAATACCTTCGCGCGCGGGTTCCCCCAGTTTCGACTGAGGACTCGCAAGCAGTACCAGGAGTGGCTCACCACGATCAAGGATCGCGTCTTTCGTGCCGGCGTGCCGCTGCGTGCTGAGCTGCAAGAACTGCTCTCGGACGACCCTGAGGAGCTGGACCATTCGGCGGAAGCCGAGGCTTGGGGGGTTAACGAGACGCGGCTACACCCCGACGTGTACATGAACGAACTATTGGTAGGCATGCGGATCATTCATCAGGTCCTGCCTGAGATCCTGAAGAAGCTACAAATCGACTTCAAGCTAGACGGCGAGGCCCTGTGCACCGAGGCTGTGCTGACGGGCCTTATCAGCGATCGCGATCTGATGCCAACCGTTAACACGGACGGCACGGAAGACTGAAAGAACCAAAATGACGGCGGCTTTATGACCTCGCTCCGCGTTCGCGTGAACGATGAATTCGTACTGGATGCAGGCACACGGGAGGTGATCGTGGGAGCGAGGGGAGGCGAGCAGATCGTTCATCCTCCAACCCGCACAATGTTCGATCAAGTAGTCGCCTACCTTCGTACGAGGCCAGCTCCGAGCCCGCACCAGCGCCGTTCGGGTGCTGGTATTGAGGGTCTTGCCGCGGCTTCGGTCGCGCTCCGCTGGGGCTCGTATCTTGCGGTGCTGTTCGACCGCGACAAGTCCGTCTCTCCTGATGCCAAAGTCGGTATCAGCCGTATCAGCGACGATGAGATGGCTCGAATCAACATCGAGGCCTCGGCGGCACTCGCGGCGTGGATTGATATCCTCCATACGGATTTCGCAGAGCATCTGGACCTTGTGGATCGGGCGATTGCGTATCTACCCTTGGTGCACAGGACGGCCGTGCCGAGGAACCGCCACATCATGGCTCTAGCCAGTCCGGAAATTGCCAGCCAACTGATTGAAGCCAGCGATCCCACGCTGCTTACACGTGTCCGAGCCGACGCCAATCGACATCCGAACCGCCTTTTCGCCAATGCGCTCGTGAACGTCGCTTGGCGGAACGGACCAGCTGAGAACGTGCACGCCGGAAAGTCTTGGAGCCATCCGCTCGATCAGCGGCGAGTCACGCCGGTTGAGGAGAGAAAGATCATTCGCTTCGCGAGCGACCGATTGGCGATGGGAATGGACGTCTGCCACCGATTCATGGCGGAGCAACCGCGCCGTCCTTGGTGCGAACAAGTATTACCCTTCGGCCTAACATCGTTCCTGCTGATCACGCCCAGCAAATGGACGCTCACGGAAAATTCGCGCGAAGTCCACTTGCCTTTGACCTGCCCGGGTTCTTCGGACCACTTCCTATTGGAGAACAGCGCCCTCGGGCTCTTCCTGTAACCAGCCGTTCTTCGTCGTGACCTGCGCCTTGAACTCGGCGGGCGTCTGATCGCCGAGGCTCATGTGCGGGCGCTCCTCATTGTAATGACGCCGCCACCGTTCGATGCGGACCTTCGCATCGAGTCGATTGCGAAACCATTCCAGCGTCAGGCACTCGTTCCGCAACGTCCCGTTGAACGATTCGTTCGTCCCGTTCTGCCACGGCTTGCCCGGATCGATGAACGCGGTCTCGATGGCCGCGGTCTGGGTCCACCGCAAGACCGCCGTGGCCACGAACTCCGGTCCATTGTCCGAGCGCAGATGCTTCGGGGCTCCATGCCGGCTCACCAACTGCGCCAGGACCTCCAGGACCCGGCCCGAACGGATGCTCCCCGCGACATCGATCGCGAGACACTCGCGCGTGAACTCGTCGACGATCGTGAGGCACTTGAGCGAGCGCCCGTCCGCGCAGGTGTCATGCACGAAGTCGTACGCCCACACGTGATTGACGGCGGTCGGCGGGAGCGGCCGCGGGCGCCCCGTGGCGACGCGGCGTCGGGGTCGGCGTTTCGGCACTTGCAGCCCGGCCTGGCGCCACAAGCGATAGGTCCGCTCCGCACTCATCACGTGGCCCTGCCGCGCGAGAAAGATCCGGATCTTGCGATACCCGTACCGCGGATACTGGCCGGCCAGGTCGCGCATCGCCTGCACCGCCGCGGCATCCCGCTGCGGCAACCGCGGTTGGTACCGGGCCGCCGATCGGGCGACCCCGATTAACGCGCACGCGCGGCGGTGAGACCGGCCGCGCGCTTGGACGAACGCGACCTGCTCCCGGCGCACGCGTGCGCTCACCATTTTTTTCGGGACACCTCTTTCAAGATGTCGAGGTCCAACGTCAGGTCGGCCACCACCTTCTTCAGCCGGCCGTTCTCTTGCTCGAGCTGCCGCAGGCGCTTCACGTCCGCTGGCTCCAGCGTCCCAAAGTGTTTGCGCCACCCGTAGATCGTCTGGGCGCTCACGCCGTGCTTCTTCGCCACCTCCGGGACCGGCTTCGCGTCGGCCTCCCGGAGGATCGCCACCATCTGCTCTTCCGTAAATCGGGTCTTCTTCATGGCTCCTCCTCGCCCGGAGGACGCCATTCTCTCAAGTCTCAGCTGGGCCGAAAAACGCCAGGCACGTCACCTTTGTCGCCGACATCGCATGCGTCCGAAAGTCAGCGTCACAAAGCTGAATCATAGAAAGTGGGCACTGGGCCGCTGAATCCGATTCCGGCCAGTTTCTTGGCGCGTTCGTCCGACGAACGGCCTGAGCCGAGGGTCTAAGACCCTACACGGATGAGTTGGCTCCTCGGGCTGGATTCGAACCAGCAACCCTCCGGTTAACAGCCGGATGCTCTGCCGTTGAGCTACCGAGGAACGCAGGGCGAATGGCCGACGGACAGGACGCCGTCGGCCGGAACAACCTTCGGATCGTAGCAGATCCGGGGTTTACTTGGGCGCGTCGATGGTGATCGTCTTCAGCCCGTCAACCGTCGCGGCGAGTTCTGCCGCCCCGGCCGGGTACTTGCCGACGTTCAGCATGTAGGCCACGACATCAGCGGTCTGCTCCGGGGATAGCGACCCGGGTGCAGTAGCGGGCATCGACGTCTGCGTCTTCTCGAAAACGTCGGCCAACGGCTTTCCCTGCCAGTTCGACAGGAAGTCCTTGCCGGCCAGCGGTGGCATAGGTCCGGTGCCTTCCAGGTTGTCCCCGTGGCACGCGGCGCACTGTTCCTTGTAGATGGCGTCGCCTCGCTTGGCCTGGGCCTCGGAATACACGCCCTCATTCACCGACTTCGCGGCCTGCGCACCCACGGCAACCATCGCCGACACGTAGAAACCCGCCACAACCACGGAACACACAGCTGTCTTCGTCATATCTGCCGTCAATTGTATCCAGACCGTCGCGCGGCCTCAAACCTGAACTTAAGCTCAACCCGACTCGCGTGACGGTCAAGCGTGCGAAGCGCGCCAGAAAGACAAGGGAAGGACCTAGGCCACACCTAGCCAGGGCCAGGTCCTATTTCTTCTTGCGACCCACGCGGCCCTTCTCGCCGCCGGTCCATCCAAGCTGCACAGTAGTACCCAGGAGCCCCAGGATGCCCCAGGCAATCGGCACCCATTTCTGACCGGGGGCGGGATCCAGGGGATACGGCACCCACACGCTGCCGGACGCGGCCGCCGCGGCCGCCAGACCGGCCCGGTTGCCCACGGCCGCCATGGCGCCGACGATGAGCGTCCACGACCCCACGAACCCGGTGCCCACGATCAGGAAATAGCGCTGCAAGTATGTGGACGCCACGGCGCCCACGACCGCGCAGAACACGACGGCCAACACGTGCGGTTCCTTGTCGGCTACCTGAAACGCCAGGCTGGCCGTCACCGCACCCAGGATCGCCCCCATCAGCGCCACGCCCACGAAGTAGGCTGCGTACATCACGCCCGCGCCGATCAGGCCCCCGACGCCGGCCGCCACCAGCATCGGCATCGTGTCGCTGACGCCCCACACCGAGCTGGCGGTCAACGCACCCAGGATGAAGCCGAAGATGGCGAGCACGATGCGGAACAGTCGATAGCCGAAGAAACACGCCACAACGCCGCACAACACCAGCACGAGCGCGGCCGGCAACTGGTAGGTGGCCGGCAGCATCAGAACTCCCGTCGCCCTTCCATCGCTCGCGTCATCGTCACCTCGTCCGCATACTCCAGGTCGGAGCCCACGGGAATGCCCATCGCAATGCGCGTGACGCGCACGCCGAGCGGCTTGAGCAGCCGCGCCAGATACAGCGCCGTGGCCTCGCCCTCGACGGTCGGGTTCGTGGCCAGGATCACTTCGTCCACGCCGCCCACGCCCACCCGGTCCAACAAGCCTTTGATCTTCAGGTCGTCCGGCCCCACGCCCTGGAGCGGCGACAGCGTGCCCATCAGCACGTGGTAGACGCCGCGAAACTCGCGCGTCTTCTCCACAACGTTCACGTTCTGCGGCTCCTCGACCACGCAAATCACCCGGGCGTCGCGCGTGCCGTTGCAGTACATGCACGGGTCCGCGTCCGTGATGTTGTTGCAGATCGAGCAGTAGGTGACGCGTTCCTTCACGTTCCGAATCGCCTCACACAGCCGGTCCGCGTCCTCGCGCGGGTTGCGAAGGACGTGAAACGCCAGACGCTGTGCGCTCTTGGCACCGATGCCTGGCAGCCGCTGCAACTGCTCGACGAGACGACTGAGCGGTTCCGGCAGCATCTAGCGAGGCTCCGCCTCGGACCAACGAGCGTGCAGGCTCCGCCTCGCTAGAGCAGTGTCTGCTTGCCCCGCCTCCACCACCCCGCCACGCTGGAAAACGCGTGGCAGGGGCCCCGGTTCCGACGGGGCGTAGAAAACTTGATTCATGTGGTCGAGAATTCGAGAGTCAAGTTTTCTAACCCAGGCCGGGGATCTTCAGCCCGCCCATGAGTCCGGAGATCGATTGCCCAAGCTGTTCGTCCACTTTTCGGTGCGCGTCGTTGACGGCGGCCACGATCATATCCTGCAGCATCTCGACGTCGTCCTTCGAGACGATCGAGGGATCGATCTGAATCGACTGCAACTGCTTGGCGCCGTTGACGACCACCGTCACCATGCCGCCGCCGGCCGTGGCCTGGACGCGCGTCTCGGCCATCTGCTGCTGCATCCGTGTCTGGATGTCCTTGGCCTGGCGCATCAACTCGAGGGGGTTCATTCGATCTCCTCCACGTCCTTGATCTCGGCCGGGAACACGTCTAGCACCGCCTGCACGGCCGATGCCTCCATCGCCTCGGCTTTCAGGTCGCGCGCGCCGGGCGCCGACGGCGCCGGGGCGGGCGGAGCGACCGACGCCGGGGCGGCCGTCGTCGTCGCAGCCTCCGCCTGCTGAGACACCACCATGACCTTGCGGCCGACGAGACGTTCCGCGGCAGCCTCGATCCACGGCCGCGTCTGCTCGAACTGCTCGCGTAAGGTGCGATGCGCCGGCAGGAACGCGAAGGCGACGCGGTCCCCCGACACCTCGATGGACTGTGCCTGGGCCACCACCGTGTTGTAGAAGAAGGACTTCCCCGCGCGAATCTCGGCCAGCAGCGCGTCTTTCAGCCCGGACGACGGCGTCCCCGCCGCGGCGGGCGGCTGCGCAGGTGCGCCGCTGGCGGCAGCCGGAGGCGCGCCGTTCGACGCCGGCGGCACGCCGGCGCTACGGACCGGCGCAGGTGGCGCGACGGCACGCGGCGGCGCCATAGGGGCGCTCGACACTGGGCGTTGCACGCTTGGCGACGGCCGAGGTACAGGCACCGGCCGCGCGGCAGGTGCAGCGGACGACAAGGCGGCACGCGAGCCCCCGGCGCCAAACTGCTCCAGCACGTCGGCCAACGGCACCAGCTTGCGCACGTGCATCCAGCGCAGGAGCGCCATCTCGAAGTGATAGCGCGGGTGCGCGGCGCCCCGCATGTCCTGCTCGGCCTTGGCCAGCACGTCGAAGGCGCGCAGCACGTCCTCGCGCGAGAAGCGGTCAGCCAGGCGCCCCAGGCGCTCCACTTCCCCATCCGCCAGCTCCCCGTCTCCGGCGCGCGACGGGTCTACGGACATGATCATGAGGTCGCGCACCACGCGGGCCAGGTCGCGACACACGAGCTTGAGATCGTGCCCCGACTCCACGGCCCGGTCCGCCAGCGCAAAGGCCCGCGGGCCATCCTCATCCGCCACGGCCTCCACCAGGTCGAACAGCAGGTCGCGGCCCACCAGACCCAGGACCGTCGACACGTCCTCGACCGACACAGTGGTGCCGGAAAACGCCATCACCTGATCCAGCGCGCTCTGCGCATCCCGCATGCTGCCTTCGGCGGCGCGTGCCACGAGCGCCAGCGCGGCGTCGGACGTCTCCAGCCTCTCGGCATCGGCGATCTTCCGCAACTGCATCGTGATGAGCTTGGTGGGGATCGAGCGGAACTCGAACACCTGGGACCGGGACAAGATGGTGTCGGGGATCTTGTGCAGCTCGGTCGTGGCCATCATGAACACGACGTGCGCGGGCGGCTCTTCCACCGACTTCAGGAGCGCGTTGAACGAGGGCGTGGAGAGCTGGTGCACCTCGTCGATGATGAATATCTTGTAGCGGTCGCGGACCGGGGCGATGGACAGGCCCGCGATCACCACTTCGCGGATGTTGTCGATGCCGGTGTGGCTGGCGGCGTCGATCTCCATCACGTCGATGTCTCGCCCCTGCGCAACTTCCACGCAGGCGTCGCACTGGCCGCACGGGTCGGGCGTGGGCCCCTGCTGGCAATTGAGCGCGCGCGCCAGGATGCGGGCCGTCGTGGTCTTGCCGCATCCGCGCGACCCCGCGAACACGAACGCCTGCGCGATGCGGCCGCTGGCGATGGCGTTGCGGAGCGTGCGCGTGACCGCCTCCTGGCCGACGACGTCGTCGAACCGCTGAGGGCGCCACTTGCGGGCCAGCACCTGGTAGGACATGTGGGTGTGCGTTCGGACGGGCGCGGGTCAGTTCGGCATCGAGGAGTGCGCCCCACCGCGACCCGGCGCACCTTGCCACACCCCAGGGTCTACTTAGCGCTGCTGCCTTCCGGCCCTGACGCGGTTCGCAGGCTGAAGTTGACCAGGGTCCGGGCCGCGGTGCGGCGCACCCTCTTGCTTGCCGAGCCCAACGGCCCGGCAAACTCGAAGTGTACTTCGCCCCTCGACGGCAGGCAACGCTTACCGCAACCGTCCTTTGCGGACGAGCGCCGCAACGTTCACCTGCTGGAGGCCTACGATCGGCGCAATCGCGCCGAAATCCCGGTCGCAGTGGACCACCGTCGCGCCGTGCCGCAGCGCGCAGGCGGCAATCAGGCAGTCGATGCTGGACCGTGGCGTGATGCCGGCCCGCCGGACGCGGCGATAGATGTCGACGGCACGCTCCACCACCGCTCCCGCCAGCGGCGAGTCGAGGCACGGAATCGCGTCGAAAGCCAGCCTGGCCACGGCGAACGCTCGCTCGTCGTCGAAACCCTGCAGGACCTCCTGAACGACAGGAAGACAGGTGACGACCTCGTCTCGCTCTTGCACCAGGTCGTCCAGCGTGATCCGGCTGCCTCGCCGAAACACCTCCACCCACGCGCTCGTATCAACGAGTTCCACGAGGCTTCCGCGCACGGTAGACGCTGGGCGACTCGCGAACCATCGAGGGAGCCGCATCGCCGCGCATGTCGGAGAGGTTACCGACCCACAGCCCCGAGCCAGCCAGCCGATCGATGCCGCGGGCCTGCGCGCGACGAACCATTTCCTGCAGGGCTCGTTCGATAGTGCGGGAATTGGTGGGCTCGCCGCTGACCTGGCGAGCCTCCGCCAGGAGTCGCTCATCAAGCACAACATTCGTGCGTTTCATACACACAGGTTAACACGCCACCCCGAAGGGCTGGCTCGGCGGCTGTCCGAGGCAGCTAGCAGCTACTGCGTCGAGGAGGGTCTAGGGCTCGTGAGGCTCTTGAAAACAGCCTCGACGAACTGGTCCGTGGTCCACGGCCCCGAAGTGGCGCCGTAGCGGGGGTCGTAGTCCAGCGTGGGCCGCGCGGCCTTCACCTGGTCCAGCGTCATCCCCTTCGTGACCATCGCCTGGACGCGGTCCTTCACGATGGCCACCATGTCCCGGTACTCCACCACATCGAATTCGTCGGAGATGCGACCGTGGCCCGGCACGATGAGGGTGCCGCCCTCTTCGTGGTGCTCCGGGATGGCGATGTCGAGCACCAGGTTCAGCCCGTTCAGCACGCCCTGGACGCTCCCCCCACGCTCGAGGTCGATCACGGGATAGCCGTCGGTCCGGTAGATGTCACCCGTCGCCACGACGTCCGATCTCCGGAAGACGACGATGCTGTCGCCGTCGCTGTGCGCCGCCGCCACGTGCTTCATGGACACGGGCTCGCCGTTGAAGAAGAACTCGCGGTCGGCCTCGATGTAGGTCTCGGTGGGCCACGCGGTGTTCTTCAGGTGGTTGATGCGCGGCAGCACGTTGTCGTGCGACACGATCTTCACGGCGGCGTTCGACCCGCCCGGCGTGTTGATGATGGCCCACGCGGCGGAGGAGCCCAGCGCTTCGGCAATCTTCTGGTTACCGCCCACGTGGTCGGCGTCCGCGCTGGTGTTCATGATGATGCGCAGGGTCTTGCCCGCAGGCGTCAGCCTGCGAACCTCCGCCAGGACCTGCTCCGTCAGCATGCCGGCCTTGGTGTCCACGAGGATCGCGCCCGATTCCCCGACGTGCAGGACCGCGTTGCCGCCGCCACCCGCCAGCAGATACACGTTCCCTTGCACGGGCAGCACCTCGATGGTGCCGCGGTCGGGATTCTTCGCCTGGCTGGTGCGCGGCGCCGGCGTGGTGCTGGCGCCGAGGCCTGACTGCTTCACGCGGGCCTGGTACTCCGGGTAGATCGTGGCAGCGCCGCCGTGCACGGAGGCCGCCGGCACACCGGTGCTCTGCACGAACTCCTGCAGGTAGGGGTTGGTCCCTGGCAGGTAGTGCGGCACCTCACCCTTGGCGCGGCCCGAGATCTCTTCCACGTACTCACACGGCCACTGCCAGTTCGCCACGTCACGCTCGGACAATTGGAAGTCCGTGGTACGGATCATCGGCTCGGCCAGGTACACCGGGTCGGTGATGATCACGGTGTGCGTGAGGTAATTGCCGTGGCGCGAGAAGTGCTCGAAGAGCGTGGTCTGGTCGCTTTCGGGCACACCGTTCCGCCGCAGCCAGCCCTGCTTCAGGTGTGTGGTGACGACGGTCAGCACGCGGCCGTCCCACTTGCCCGTCGAGAACCCCATGAACGTGTGCGGCGCGAAGGGCGACGGGTGGGGGCGGCCGTCCAGCCAGATCGTGCGTGTTTGCTCGTACGTGCTGACGTAGTTCTTGATCGCGACGACCTGCTGCGTCTTGGGATCCTTCTCTTCCCAGATCCGGAGGTTGAGTGGGCCGTGGTAGATGTAGGGCGCCACGTGGACGCGGCATTGGTGCTCCTGCAGCGTCAAGCGCGAGGCGTCCCAGCTTTCGGCGAAGAGCCGCGCGGCGTCGTTGATGGGCAGGCCGGTGTAATCCCCAAGATCCGGCCCCGGCCCGCGGTCCCTGTCGTCTTCGTGGGCGCGCATGGGCAGCCAATTGCCGCTGAGCGGCGACTGCGCCCACGCCGGCGCATCGACGAGCGTTACGGCCAGCACCAACCCCACCACGGACACTCGTCTCGCAGTCATAGCTCTCCTCGGCAGGCGCTCGCGGACAGGGCGGGCGCGCCCGGCGCCAGTATAAGCGGATCGACCCTCCGGTCGGCGTCGCTCCTGTCTACCGGACTCGGCCCCAGTACAGCCGCGTGGGGTTGTCCACCAGGAGCTTGCGCTGCAGTTCCGCGGTGGTCGCGATGTGCGGGATGTAGTCCACCAGCAGGCCGTCGTCCGGCATGTGGTTCTTCAGGTTCGGATGCGGCCAATCAGTGCCCCACAGCACCCGGTCCGGGAAGGTCTCCACGAGGCGCCTGGCAAACGGCACCACGTCCCGGTAGGCGTGCCGCTCGCCGTCGAGGGCCGGGGGACCCGACACCGACAGGCGCTCCGGGCAACTCACCTTGGACCACACGTTGGGATGGTCCTGCATCAGCTTCACGAAGAGCTCGAACTCCGGGCCGTCGACGGGCTTGGTCACGTCGGGTCGCCCCATGTGGTCCACCACCACCGTCGTCGGGAGCGTCGTGAAGAAGTCCCATAGCTCCGGCAGATCCACCGCCTCGAAGTAGACGACGACGTGCCACCCCAGGGGCGCGATGCGGCCCGCGATCTCGGCCAGCACGTCCCGCGGCGTGAAGTCCACGAGGCGTTTCACGAAGTTGAACCGCGTGCCGCGCACGCCGGCGTCGTGCATCGCCTGCAACTCGGCGTCGGTCACCGAGCGGTTCACGGTAGCCACTCCGCGCGCCCGGCCGTTCGCCGCGTGGAGCGCATCCACGAGCGCCCGGTTGTCGGTGCCATGGCAAGTGGCCTGCACGATGACGTTCTTGTCGAAGCCGAGCTTGTCGCGAAGCGCAAACAGCAGGTCCTTGCCCGCATCGCACGGCGTGTACTTCCGTTCGGGCGCGTAGGGGAACTGCGCGCCCGGCCCGAACACGTGGCAGTGGGCGTCCACGGCCCCCGGAGGGACCGTGAACGTGGGAACCGATGGAGTGGGGTGAAACGGCAGCCAGCCTGGGGTGACCTGAAACTCCATGCGCTCGAGCTAAGCGCCCGGCACCGGTGCCGAGGCCTCCTTCACGAACTGCGCGTAGGGGGCGATGACGCCGTGCAGTGGCACCACCCGATCGATGGGCAGCTTGCGCTGCCGGACGTCGTCGAGGAGCGGCTTGGCGTACATCTGGACGGCGCCGCCCGGCGTGTACACGTCCACCTCGACGAGCAGCTTCTCCTTGGGGAAGTGCGCCACGAGCATCGTCTGCGAGTGAGCGCCCGAGACGGCCAGCAAATTGACCGTCATCGTGCCGTCGGTCAGCGTGCGCTGGCCGTCCACACCCTCCACCGTGGGCGTCTTGCCGGACGTGCCCAGGGCGTCGGGCACGATCGTATGGGCGCGCTTGCCGACTTCCTCGAAGAACGCCACGTTGCCCTGATGCGTGATCACCGTCAGGCCCTCGGCCATGGCCGCGCGAATCCCGCCGGTGTGGTCGAAGTGGTGGTGGCTGTTGACGACCTGCGTCAGAGGCTTGCCCGGCACCAGCTCGCGCGCCTTGGCGATGACGGCCAGCACGCGCGCCTCGTTGAGCGGCGCTTCGATCAGCGTCAGGTGATCGGCAAACTCCACCAGCACGCTGTGGTGCGACCCGCCGGCCAGCCACCAGATGCCCTTGCTGAGGAGTTCCGCCGTCACCATCGGCGGGGGCGGACCTGCAACGGCGGCCGCCTGGGCCGCGTCGGCCGGGGCGGCCAGGTCACCAGCGGCGGCGTCCACGTCCTGCTTGGCCAGCGTCACCTCCTGCGTGACGAAGTCGTCGGTGGCGGTGGTCAGCTTCGCCGGCAGCTGCAGGCCGCCGACGGCCTGATAGTCCGCGAAGGTGGTGCCGATGACCACGTCCCCCAGGTTCACGTTGTAGGTGCGCGTGGTCACGCGGCTCGGCAGCTTGGTCGAGGAGTCAATCGAGAGCGTGAACGACTGCCCATCGGCCGTGGCGACGTCCACGGATGACTGGCTGCCCTCGGTGCGCGGGTTGGAGAGCTTGGCCATCGGGTCGAGCGCCGCCCGCAGCGCAGTGACGGGATGGTGCAGCAGCTCGGCGCGTCGGTCGGCCGCCACCGGGTCGGCCGTCCGCGTGGCGGTGCCATTCGCGGCCACGTTGTAGCCGACCGCGCCGTCGATGCCGTTCACCTGCCGCTGCGCGGCCGGACCCTGGAAGAACGTGAAGTTGGGCGTGCGGGTCAGTTCCGTACGCGCGCGGCCGCCAGCTACGTCTATCGTGCGCTTGAAGGCGCTCATCGTGAAGGTCTGTCCCGAGGCGCCTGGCACCAGGTCCTGTCCCAGGTTGTATTGCGTGCCGGTGCCGTCGAGGACCAAGGTCTTCACGGCCGACACGCGGTCGGCGCCGCCCAGCGCGGCCGCGGCGTCGTTGACGATCTGTTGCTCGGGTGTGGCGGTCGAGCAAGCCGCCGTCACACACAAGACGAGAACGGATGCGAGGCTCCTTCGATGCATGTTTGCTCCTTGCGGTCGAATGGGGTGGGGCCAGTCCCAGGGACTAGTGCGCCGAGTATACCCTTGCCTTGTGCGCGCCGAAGCCCGTCAGCCGCCGGCGGGAGGGACCACCACAGGCAGGTTGGCGCTCTGCCAGGCCGTCAGGCCGCCGGCAATCTCGCAGACGTCCGAGAACCCGGCGCGCTTGAGGACGCTGGCCGCCACCGACGACCGGTAGCCGCCGGCACAGTGCACCACCAGGGGCCGGTCGCGGGGCAGCTCCGCCATCCGCTGCGTCAACTGGCTGAGCGGCACGCTCACGCTGCCCGCGATGTAGCCGCGTGCGCGTTCGCCTGGCGCGCGCACGTCGACGACGATCGCGCCGGCCTCCGCACGGTCCGACGCGACCACGGGACCGAGGCGTTCAGTTCGGCCGACCAGGTCCGGCCGCGCCGACAAGCTCTCCAGCCCGCCCAGGAGATACCCGACCACGTGATCGAATCCGATGCGCCCCAGCCGCACGGCCGACTCGCGCTCGCCACCGGGCGCCGCGATGAGCACGATCGGCGCGTCGTGGCGGAGCACGGTGCCGGCCCATGTGGCGTACTGCCCCGTCAGCCCCACGTTGACGCTGCCCCGCAAATGAGCGGCGGCAAACTCGGACGGATTGCGCGTGTCCAGCACCTGCGCACCGGATTCCTGGAGCGCCAGCACGCCCTCCAGGGGAATCGGCTGCACCTCGCGGGCCAGGGCCTCGTCCAGCGTGGGCCGCTCCTTCGTGTTCAGCACCGCGTCGTATGTGAAGTACGGCGGGGCGTCGGGCTGATCGGCCGTGACCAGCGCCACGAACTCGGCCTTGCCCATCGGCTGGAGCGCGTAGTTCACGCGCCGCTGCTCGCCGATGGTGGACACCGTCTCCTGGCTGATCGCCTTGCCGCACAGGGAGCCGGCCCCGTGCGCCGGATACACCAGGCTGGCATCGGGCAGCGTCAGCAGCTTCTGGTGCAGGGAGTCGTACAGCATGCCCCCGAGGTCGGCGGCCGACCACCCCAACGCCACGCGCAGGTCCGGGCGCCCGACGTCACCGACAAACAGCGTGTCGCCCGTCAACACGGCCGCGGGGGTCGCCGATTCCTTGGCGGTGTCGAAGACGAGGATCGAAATGGACTCCGGCGTGTGGCCGGGCGTCTCCAGCGCCCGCAGCACCACGGCGCCCAGGGGCACCTCGTCGCCATCGGCCAGCGGCGTGAACGCGTACTCGGCCTTGGCCTTGGCGCCCAGGTAGATGCGCGCCCCCACGCGGTCGCGCAGCTCCAGGTGGCCCGCCACGAAGTCCGCGTGCAGGTGTGTGAGGAACACGTGCTCGATCCGCAGATTCCGTTCAGCCGCCAGCGCGAGGTACCGATCGATGTCGCGCTGCGGGTCCACCACGGCTGCCACGCCGGTGGACTCGTCGCCCACCAGGTACGAGGCGTGCGCGAGGCACGGCAGATAGAACTGATGGAGGATCATGCGCGCTCGGCGAGCAGCCGCGTCGTCAGGGACTCGTAGATGTCCACCGCGTGCCGCAGTTCGTCCACCGCCACGTGCTCGTGGTCGGTGTGCGCCACGTGGATCGAGCCGGGCCCGATGAGGAGCGGCTTTCCCCAGCGTGTTAGGAGCGGCACGTCCGTGGTGTAGGGAAACACCGCCGTCTCGAACCCGGACACGCGATGCATCCGCACGGCCGGAATGTCCAGGACGCGCTCCACGTCCACGAGGCTCTCCACCACCCGCAGCGCGTCGCGGACGGGCGCGGCCTCGCCCACGATCCTGAACATCAACTCGGCGGCCGCGCGCGGCGACACCACGTTGGGGGCCACGCCGCCGTCGATGAGCCCCACGGTGTAGTGCGTGCGCCCCAGCTCGACGTCGCTCGGCAGCTCCACGCCGCGCACCAACATCAGCGCGTCCAGCAGCTTGTCGATCGCCGACACGCCCAGCTCGGGGAACGACGAATGCGCCGCGCGGCCCGACGCCACGAGCCGCACGCGCAGGATGCCGCGCGTGGCAATGCCCAGGCGATTATCGGTGGGCTCGCCGTTGATCAGGAACTGGACGCCCTCGGGCGCCTGCTCGTTGGCCACGCGAGCGCCGTCGCTGCCACGCTCCTCGCCCACCACGAACAGCAGGCCCACCCGCGTCTCGCCGCGTTGGCGGAGCCGTTCGGCGGCGGCCACCTGGGCCGCCAGAATCCCCTTGGCGTCGCACGCGCCACGGCCGACGATCACGCCGGCCTCTATCTGGCTGGGATAGAACGGGGGCACGCAGTCGTAGTGCGTGGACAGCACCACGCGCGGCTCTGGCCCCAGCGTGGCAAACACGTTGAACCGATCGCCGGCAACCGCCTGGCGCGTCACCCGGTAGCCACGCGCCTCGAGCACGCGGCTGAGCAGCCGGCCCGTCGCGGCCTCTTGTCCTGTCGTGGAATCGATGTCGACGAGCGCGCGCGTGAGCGCCACCACGTCTACCAGATCGACGTCTGGCGCGGTGTCGTCGTCGGCCGCTAGCGGATCCATCGCTCGAGCTCGGTTCGAGCGTCGGTCTTCTCGTCGCGATACTTCACGATGACCGGCGTGGCCAACGAGAGGCCCCACTCCTTGCCGGCACCGACCGTTACCGACCGCGCGCCTGGCACCACCACCGCGCCCGCGGGCACGACCAGCGGCTGTCCGGGCTCCGGCTTGATGATCCGTTCGTTCGGCAGATCGTACACGGGCGTCGAGCCGGTGAGGATCGTGCCCGACGCCAGCACCGCGCGCGTCTTGATGATCGCGCCTTCGTAGACGCCGCAATTGCCGCCGATCAGCACATCGTCCTCGACGATGACGGGCATGGCGCCGACGGGCTCGATGACGCCGCCGATCTGGGCGGCCGCGCTGACGTGCACGCGGCTCCCGATCTGCGCGCAGGACCCCACGAGCGCGTGGGAGTCGATCAGCGTGCCGTCGCCCACGTAGGCGCCGATGTTGATGTACATCGGCGGCATGCAGATGACGCCTGTGCCCAGGTACGCCCCGTCGCGGACCGCCGAACCTCCCGGCACGACGCGCACGCCGGCCGTCGCCGACAGGTCCTTCAACGGCAGCGTGTCCTTGTCGAAGAAGGGCCAGCGACCCTTGGCGATCCCCATGTCCACCACGTCGCCGCAACGAAAGCCGACGAGGATCCCTTGCTTCACCCACACGTTGACGCGCCAGCCCGTAGGCGAGGCGGCATCGGGTTCGGCCGCGCGCACCCGACCCGCGGCCAGCTCCGCCCGCAGCCGCGCGAACGTCTCGCGCGCGAGGTCCTTGGGTGCAGCCGCTCCCTGTTCGAAGAGCGCGACGATCTCTTGAGCGAGGCCTTCTGGAGCCGTGCCGACGCTCATGACGCGCGCGCCGCGGCCCCCAACAGCCGGAGCTGCTGGAGCACGGCCATCACCTTCTCGCGCGCCGCGGGGCTGGGCGACACGAGCGGCAGCCGGTAGACCTCGTCGATGAGGCCCATCGCCGCCATGGCGGCCTTGCACGGGATGGGGTTGGACTCGCAGAAGTTCACCTGGATGAGCGGTAGCAGCCAGTGATGGAGCTTGCGGGCCGCGACGTAGTCGCCCTTCTCGCACAACTCGACGATCTGCACCATCTCCGCGGGCGCCTCGTTCGACGCCACCGACACCACGCCGGCGCCGCCGATCGCCATGGCGGCCACCGTCACGGGATCGTCGCCGCTCAGCACGAGGAACCCCTCGCGCGCCGTCGAGAGGATCTCCGACATCTGCACGAGATCCCCGGGCGACTTGATCCCGACGATGTTCGGAATCTCGGAGAGCCGCGCCGTGGTGGCCACGTCCATGTTGATGGCTGTGCGGGACGGCACGTTGTAGAGCACGACGGGCACCCGCACGCTCTGGGCGATCGCCTTGAAATGCTGGAACAATCCCTCGGGCGTCGGCTTGTTGTAGTACGGGGTCACCGACAGCAGGCCATCGGCCCCTGCCTTTTCCATGTCACGCGCCAGCTCGATGGTGTCGCGCGTGTCGTACCCGCCGGCACCGGCCAGCACCGGCACCTGCCGGTTGACCTCTTCGACCACCAGCTCCACGACGCGCAGCTTCTCTTTGTGGCTCAGCGTCGGCGCCTCGCCCGTCGTGCCGCAGGGCGACAGGAAGTGCACCCCGGCGTCCACCTGCCGGCGCGCCAGGCGCTTGACGGCCGCCTCGTCGATGGAACCGTCCTTCTTGAACGGCGTGATGAGGGCCGTGCCGACGCCGGTAAACGGAATGCGCATCTTCGCTCCTCGCAAGACCTTGCCGCCAACCACCATCCCGGACGCGGCGGGCCGGCTGCGCTATGACGACTGCAGCACGTCGGCCATGGTGAACCACCCGCGACGGCCTTGAATCCAGCGGGCCGCCACCAGAGCCCCGCCCGCGAAGCCGCGGCGGTCGCGCGCCGCGTGCGTCAACTCAATCGTATCCGACGGCCCGTCGAATCCCACGACGTGGGTGCCGGGAATCGAGCCGGCGCGGGCCGACGACACGTCGATGTTGCGCCCGAAGCCGGCGTCCACCATCGCGTCGCGCAGGAGGATCGCCGTCCCTGATGGCGCGTCAATCTTGGCCGCGTGGTGCAGCTCGTGGACCCAGGCGCCATACTGCGTTTGTTGCCGCATCAGGCGCGCCGCCTCCGTGACGACCAGCTGGAAGATGTTGACGCCGATGGAAAAATTCGCCGAGGCCACCACGCCCAGCCCCGCGCGTTCGGCATCGGCCCGAAACTGGGCGGCCTGGGACGACCAGCCGGTCGTGCCGATGACCACCGGGATGTGCTGCGTGAGGTACTTCGGGAAGTTGCGGGCCAAGGCGTCGGCGGTGGTGAAGTCGATGGCCACGTCGGCCGGCGCCCATTCGTCGCGGCCCTCATCCACGCGGCCGACGACCTCCACGCCCTGCTCGGCGGCCATCTGGTCCACCAGCTGGCCCATCTTGCCGTAGCCGACGATGAGCAGCTTCATCCGAAGAACTCCTCGTGCAGCCGGTGCATGGCGTGCGACAGGTCGGCTTGCCGCATGATCACGGTGATGTTCCGCCGGGCGGCCGCCTGCGAGATCATCCGGAGCGGCACTTCTTCGAGCACGGTGACGACACGCGCCGCGATCTCGGGCTCGCCGCGCAGACGATCGCCGACGGCGCACACCAGCGCCATCTCGTGCTCCACCGACACTTCGCCGAAGGCCCGCAACGCGGTCACGATCGCATCCAGATTCCGGCGGTCGTCCACCGTCAACGAGATGCTGACCTCGCTGGTGGTCACGACGTCCACGGCGGTGCGGAACCGCTCAAACACCTCGAACACCTGGCGCAAGAAGCCATAGGCCATCAGCATCCGGCTGGAGGTGATGTCGACGACGGTCAGTTCCTTCTTGCAGGCAAACGCCGTGACTGGCGTGGCCTCGGGCGCGGGCGTGGCCGTGATGACGCTGCCCGTCCCTTCGGGCTTGCGGGAGTTGAGGATGCGGACGGGGATGTCGTGCTCGACAGCCGGCAGGATCGTGGCCGGGTGCAGCACCTTGGCGCCGAAGTACGCCAGCTCGGCCGCCTCGGCAAACGACAGATGCGGCACCAGGCGCGGCGAGGCCACCACGCGCGGATCGGCGGTCAGCATGCCGTCCACGTCGGTCCAGATCTGAATCTCGCGCGCGCCGACGCCCGCGCCGACCAACGCGCCCGAGTAGTCGGACCCGCCGCGGCCGAGCGTCGTGGTGTGGCCGTCCACGGTGGCGCCGACGAAGCCGCCCAGCACCGGCACCCGTCCGGCTTCGAGGCTGGAGCCGACCGACGCGCGCAGCGCCGCGTTGGTTTCATTGGACAGCGGCGCCGCCTGCATGTGCGCATCGTTGGTGACGATGGCGCGCCGCGAATCCACCCATTCCCCATGCAGGCCGGCGTGCGTCAAGGCGGCGGCCACCAGACGCGAGCTGAGCAGCTCCCCCGCCGCGGCAACCACGTCCGACATGCGGGGCGAAACCTCGCGCACGGTGCTCAAGGTGCCGACCACGCCATCGAGCTGCTGGCACTGCTCCGTCAGTTGCGCGACGAGTTCGGTATCGCCAGGCGCCAAGTCCGCGGCCGCGGCCAGGTGTCGCGCGCTGACCTTCGCCACGCCCGCATGGGCGTCCGCCGCTCGGCCGGCTGCCGCGTCGGCGGCCACGCGCAGCAGTGCGTCCGTGACGCCGCTCATGGCCGAGACGACCACGGCGGGCCCCACACCGTCGCGGGCGCGCGCCGTACGGACGATCTCCATCAGACGTCGGATAGCTTCGGGGTCGGCGACCGACGTGCCGCCGAATTTCTGCACAACCATTCGTGTCTCGAGGTGGGTGAACCTCCTTTTATAGCACGGGTGGCGAAGGTTCGCCCGAACTACGCGATGGGAGATGACGGCCGTCCCTTCGCCACGCAGTGTCTTCTTGCCCCGCTTCGCGGGGCGGGTTATCCCATGGGCTTTGACGGGTCGCGGCCGTTGGCCGACAGCCACGGATACCGCGCCGTATCGAGCCCGGCGTAGTCGGGATCCAGATAGATGAAGCAGCGCTGGATCAGGAAGTCGCGCACCTCGAACACGTCGCACCAGCGACCCGCGTGCGTCATGCCCGCGCGCCACGACCCATCCTGGTGCGTCCCGGCGCTCGTCCCCTCGCACGCGAACACGTCGGTGCCAGTCATGATGAAGTTGAACGTGGCGTAGTCGTGGAGGATGCCGCGCAGCAGCCCCGAGAAGTCGGTGAAGAGCTGACCGATTTGCTTCTTGCCGGTCGCCAGGCCCCATTTCGGGAAGAACACCTGGGCGTCGTCGGCGAAGAGATCCAGGATGCTGCCCCCGTTCGAGGTGACGCCCTGGTTGTCGAACGCCTTCAGATACTCGAGCGCGATGGACTTGCGCTGCTCGTCGGTCATCGTCATGCGGCTCACGGCCATGAAGGACTCCTTGCGCCCGGATCTAAGGCTAGCGAGGCTGCGCCTCAGACCGCCGAGAGCATGAATGGTTTCGCCTCGCTAGCCCAGTGTCTACTTGCCCCGCCTTTCAGCGGGGTAGAAACGTGGCTCATCTGGTCAGGATTTGGAATGGTCAAGTTTCTAGGCCCTTCGTCAGCGTCAAACCGTCTTGGGCCTTGAGCATTGGGCATTGGGCATTGGGCATTGGATACCCCTAGTACCCTCCCGGGTGCGCCTGATGCCAGCGCCAGGCGTCTGCCACGATCGCGTCGAGCGCCGGGCGCGTCGGGCGCCACCCCAGCGCCTGCCGGATGCGCTCGGCCGATGCATACAGAACGGTGGGGTCTCCAGGCCGTCGCTCGACCAGTCGGGTCGGGACTGCACGCCCGGTCGCCCGCTCGACCGCCGCAATCACCTCCCGAACGGAAGACGGCGTCCCAGTCCCCAGGTTGTAGACGGCGGACGCGCCGCCACCCAGCAGGTGCTCCAGCGCGTGGACGTGGCCAGTCGCCAGATCCGTCACGTGCACGTAGTCGCGCAGGCACGTGCCGTCGGGCGTCGGGTAGTCCGTGCCGAAGACGTCGAGCGGTTCCCCGGCCGTGGCCGCCTGGATCGCGCGCGGGATCAAGTGCACTTCCGGGCTGTGGACCTCCCCCAGTTCGCCCTCGGGATCCGCGCCGGCCGCGTTGAAGTAGCGCAGGCACACCGAGCGGATGCCGTAGGCGCGCTCCACATGCGGCAGGGCCTGCTCGATCGCCAGCTTGGTCTGGCCGTAGGCGTTCACCGGCCGCGTCGGTTGATCTTCGACGATCGGCGTCGTGGCGGGCTCGCCGTAGACGGCACAGGTGGACGAGAACACGAACGATCGACAACCCTCGAGCGCCATGGCCTCGAGCGTCGCCATCGCGCCGCCGACGTTGTTGCGATAGTAGCCGACGGGATCGCGCACCGAGTCGGATACCACCAGCCATGCGGCAAAGTGCATCACCGCGGAGGCCCCCGAGTCTCGAATCGCCCGCCGCACGGCGTCAACGTCTCCGATATCGCCCTCGATGAGTGGAGCCCCCAGCGCCGCCGCCCGGTGCCCGGCCGACAGGTTGTCGTAGATCGCCACCTCGTGGCCGGCCCGGCGGAGCGCCTTGGCGGCGTGGCTGCCGATGTAGCCGGCCCCGCCCGTCACGAGAACCGTCACCGCGGCACTCGCCCGGCGACGTGGACACGCTTCACGCTCGTCACTGGCGTCACATGGTACTGCGTGCGTCGCGCGAGGAACAGTCCAGCTCGTCGTCTGAGCATTCGAAACTCGTCGAGGGCCGGGGACTGATGCGGCCGGCCCTCAGCGAGTTTCGTCAAGTGCGACGCGAAAGCTGTCGCCTACGGACGAGTCCTCTTGCACGAAACGTCCTGCCACGCCGCCGGGAATGGAACTTGCCATTGGAAGCGACCCAGGAGGGCCCCGTCCCTGCTCCGCTCTCGCACCCCGAGTCGGCGGCACACGGGCGCATGGCCTGTGACACACGTGAGACGCTCGTGGCTTTGTGCCGCGCTGATGAGTTCGATTGTGGCGGTCGCACCAACGACCGCTATGGCGGGTGGACACGGAGATGCAGGGCGTCGGCCGAAGCAAGTCGAGGCTCCCCCCACTCAACCGCCTGCGAAGGTCGTGGCCCACGGCACGACCGGCAGGGTCGTCGTGGAATGGGCGCCCGTCAAGGGAGCCACCCACTACCGCGTCTTCCGAGGCATCGCCGGCGTCTGGACCTCCGATCCCATCGCGACGGTCTGGCGGCTACGTTTCGTGGATTACAGCGTGCGGCAGGGGGCCCTCCACTCCTACAAAGTGGCGCCCGTCAACCGCGGCGGCGTCGGGCCGCAGTCGGGAGACGCCAGCGCCACGCCGATTGCGCCTCCGGCCGAGGTGACCGCGACGGGCGGTGAGCGGCAGGTGACCGTCAAGTGGGCGGCCTCGACCGGCGCCACGGGCTACATCGTGTACCGCGGGCTCCACTGGGAGCACCTGCAGCCAGTGGCCAAGAACATCAACGCCACCATGTTCGTGGACACGGGGCTGACCAACGGCAAGCGCTACGTGTACCGCATTCGCGCGCTGGCCCTCAGCAGCGAGAGCCGGCTGTCGCCCGCCGCGGCGGCCAAGCCCCTCGGCGCGCCCCCAACAGTAGCGCCCGTCAACCTGCAGGCCACGTCCGGAAACGCGTTCATCCAGCTGTCCTGGAACGCGGTGACCGGGGCCACGGGCTACAGCGTGTTCCGGAGCACCAACGGCGGTCCCTTCGGTCCGACGCCGCTCACCACGGCGACGAACCCAACCTTCAAGAACACGGGCCTGACCAACGGCGTGGCCTACTCCTATCGCGTGGCGGCCCGCAACGGCGCCGGCGACGGTCCGCTGTCGGCGGCCGTCACGGCAACGCCCAACGCACCACCACCCGCGCCCACCAACCTGTCGGCTACGGGCGGCAACGCCATGGTCACGTTGTCGTGGACGGCCGTCACGGGCACCACGACCTACCGGGTGTATCGCGGCACGACGGCCAACGGGCAAGCGGCGGCCCCGCTAGCCACGGACCTGACCGCGGCCGCGTTCGTCGACTCCGGGGTAACCAACGGCATCGCCTACTTCTACAAGGTGACGGCGGTGGCCGGCAGCGGTGAAAGCGCGCGCTCGACCGAAGCCACGGCCACTCCAACGGCGCCGCCGGCGCCGGTGGACCAGACCACGCTGTCGGCGTTCCGCCTGCTGCGCCAGTCCACGTGGGGCCCGAAGCCCGGCGACGTGGATCGCGTGAAGGCCATGGGAGCCGGCGCGTTCATCGACGAGCAGATGGGCGCGCCGACGTCCACCTATCCCAACACGCTCTACGACCAGTCGGTGGAGCATGTGCAAGAGCACTTCATGGGGCTGGCAATCAACGGCCCCGACCAGCTGCGGCAACGTGTCGCGTGGGCGCTCCACAAGATCTGGGTGGTGTCCGCGGTCGAACTGAACAAGCCGCGGGCCATCGTTCCCTACTACCGGATCATGACGGACGGCGCGTTCGGCAACTACCGCAACCTGATGCGCGCGGTGACGCTGAACCCGGCGATGGGCCGCTACCTGAACATGCTGAACAACCGCGCCCAGGCCGTGACGGGCTCGGCCCCCAACGAGAACTACGCGCGCGAGCTGCTGCAGCTGTTCACGCTGGGCCTCTACAAGCTGAACCCCGACGGCACGCCGGTGCTCGAGGACGGTGCGCCCGCGCCCAGCTACACCGAAGCCGACGTCAAGGCGTTGGCGCGGATCTTCACCGGCTGGACGTTCGGCGACGGCGACCAGAACACGATTCCCGGCGGCTCGGGCAGCGAGAACTACACCGTGCCCATGGAAGCGGTGAACGCAAGCCGGCGGTACCACGACGTGACGCAGAAGACGTTCCTCGGCGAGGACTTCCCGGCGAACGTCGGCACGGTGGCCGAGCTGGATCACGCACTCCAGGTGATCTTCGACCACCCGAACGTGGGGCCGTTCGTCAGCCGCCAGCTCATTCAGCAGCTGGTCACGTCGAACCCGAGCCCACAGTACGTGGCCGACATCGCCACCGTCTTCGGCGCGCCGGGATCGCCCTCGCGCGGCGACCTCGCGGCCGTCGTGCGCGCCATCCTCACCCACCCGGAGGCGGCCGCCACGACGCCGACGTCCGGCAAGCTGTCGGAGCCGGTGCTCTATGCGCTGTCAATGGTTCGGGGGCTGAACGCGACGGTGACGGACCATCCGTTCCTGAGCGACCTGACCGCGGAAATGGGCCAGCGGGTGTTCTTCCCGGGCTCGGTGTTCAGCTACTTCTCGCCCGGCTACCGCGTGCGGGGCACGGGGACTCCGCCGCTGGGCGGTCCGGAGTTCCAGGGCCTGACGTCGGTGACGGTGCTCGAGCGCGTCAACTTCGCCGGGCGCCTGCTGGGCAACCACTTCGGCGCCGACGTGGCGGTGGACTACACCCCGTTCACGACACGCGCCGTGGACGTGCCGGCGCTGGTGGACTACGTGAACCTGCTCTTCATGGGCGGACGGATGTCGGCCGAGCAACGCAACGAGATCATCGCCGCGGTGCGCGTGACCCCGGCCACCAACACCTTGGAGCGCGCGCGCACGGCCCTCTATCTGACGATAGTGGCCGCGCAAGCCCAGGTCGACAACTAGTCAGGGAGGCACATCCATGAACTCCCTGACTAGTTGTCGGTATTCCTTGGCGCGCTTCGCGCGCGGGACCGTCATGCGGAATCGCAACGAGCACAACTTTCACCGTTCCAGGCCGCCTGCCGGTCCGGATGCCGGGCCGCATCATGGTCCACTCGACAGGAGCTTAACGTGAGCACACGAAATCGTCGCGAATTCCTGAAGAACTGCTGCGCGCTGGGGGCCGTCGGCATGGCGTCCCAGCTCGAGCGGCTGGGCATGGTGACGGCCCACGCGCAGTCGGCCTCGAACTACAAGGCGTTGGTGTGCGTGTTCCTGTTCGGCGGCAACGACGCCAACAACACCATCGTGCCGCTGGACAGCCGGTACGATCTCTACCGCGCGATGCGGAGGCCACGCGCCTCGGGCGGCGTGGCCTTCGACGCGGCGGAACTGATCAGCGCCGGCAGCACGGGATACGGGCTGCACCCCGCTCTCATCAACACCCAGCGGCTCTTTGCGCAGAACAGGGCCGCCGCGGTGTTCAACGTGGGCACCCTGGTGCGTCCCACGTTCAAGAACACGCTGAACAGCACACCGCTGCCGCGCAACCTCTACTCGCACTCCGACCAGACGCAGCAGTGGCAGAGCTCCGACCCGAACGGCGGCGCCACCGGCTGGGGTGGCCGGATCAACGACCTGACGATGGGCCTGAACACGGGCCAGTTGCCTCCCGGCGTCAGCGTCAACGGCGGCAACGCGTTGTTCCTGTCTGGCCCGGTGTCGAAGGGCATGAACTTCTCGAACGTCGGCTCGTTCGGCCTCACGCGGTTCGGGGACGGCACGGCGATGAACGCGCGGCAGGCGTCGCTGCAGCGCGTGTTGACCTTCGACTCCGGCCTCCGGCTGGTCAGCGCGGCCAACGGCGTGCTGGGCGATTCCATCCGGTCGGCGCAGGAGATCAACGCGGCGCTGAACGGCGCGCCGCCCCTGCCGGTCGCCTTCCCCAACAGCGGGCTCGGGCAGCAACTGGCCCAGGTGTTCCGCATCATGTCGGTGCGCAGCACGCTGGGCATGAACCGGCAGATCTTCTTCGCCGGGATGGGCGGCTTCGACAACCACGAGGATCTGGTGAGCCGTCAGCAAGGGCTCCTGGCCAGCCTCGACGCCGCCGTCGGCGCGTTCTTCAACGCCCTCGACGCCACCTCGAACCCGCCGGACGTCACGCTCTTCACCGAGAGCGAGTTCAACCGCACGGGCGACTCGAACGCCAACATCGGCAGCGACCACGCGTGGGGCGGCCACCACATGGTGTTCGGCAACGGCGTCAACGGCGGCGCCTACGGTACGTTCCCCCGCCACGAGCTGCGCGGAGTGGACGACGCGGGCGACCGCGGCTACTGGATCCCGACGACCTCGCTGGACCAGTACGCCGCGACGATGGGCGGCTGGTTCGGCGTGAGCGACGGCGACCTCGGCAACATCTTCCCGAACCTGGCGAACTTCGCACCACAGCGGCTCGGCTTCCTGTAATCCACTCCGACAGCGCCGGGGACCCGCCGGGTCCCCGGTCGCCTACCGGCTCACAATCGGCGCGCGGACCGGGATCACCGCGTCGCCCACTCCGATCGAACGCACCAACGCATACGGCCCGGTGACCACGGACTCGCCCAAGGTGAGGCCCGCAAGCACTTCGGTGTGCGTGTCGCCACGCAGGCCGGTGACGAGGGTGCGCTCCCTCACGAGTCCGTCACGGATCACCCATGCGGTCTCGGTCCGAGCGGCTCGGGCGACTGGCCCCCTTCTGGGTGCGCCGTGACGAGGCGCCGAACGGACCGCGTGGTTGGGGATGGCCGGCACCTGGGACCGTGCCTCGATCGGGATGCGGACGGTGGCCGTGAGCCCAACTCTCACTCCTGGCGGCTGCTCCTCGAGCCGCAGCCGAAGCGGCGCGGTCCCGTCGAGACGCCCCGCCGCTCCTGCCCGCTTCGAGACCACCCGCGCCCGTAACCGGCTGGCCGACAGCGTTTCCAGCGTCACGGACGCGCTCTGGCCGACCTGCGCTCGAGTGGCCTGCCCCTGCTCGAGGTGCACCTCGATCTCGGACGCCCCAGCGGGCGCAATGGTCAGCAGCGTGGTCGGTGCCACCCCGATTGCCTCCGCGTGGACCCACTGGCCCTGCTCTACACCGATCTCTACGATCTCCCCGCCTGTGGGCGCCCGCACGACCGAGCGGTCTGCCTCCCGCAACGCATCGGCCAACGCCGCGGCGGCGGCGAATGCTTCTGCCACCGCGCCGGCGACCTTGTGGCGCTGAGCCACGACCTCCAGGTCGGCGACCAGGGCGCGGTGTGTCGCTTCGCCGACTGCCTGCGCCGATTCGATGCCCACCGCGAAGAGACGCTCGCCGCGCGCGCGACCGCTGTCAGCCAATCGGGCTCGACTGCTCGCCTGCTCGACCGCGAGGACCGCACGCTCCTTGTCGGCCTTTCGCGCGGCGACCGCCGCGCGTGCTCGTTCGACCTTCAACGCGAACGGCCTCGGGTCGAGGACCAGAAGGGGATCGCCAACCGCCACACGCTGCCCAGTGCGGGCCGTGACCGCACTCACTCGTCCATCGGCATCCGCCGAGACGATCACGGACGGCGCTCTCACTACCGTGCCCTTGGCCACGACCCCCTCCACGACGTCGTGCCGCGCGACCCTCTCGATCCAGACTTTCGGCCGGGACGCGTGCATGCGCTCCAACCTGAGCCAGGCTGTCACGCCAACGCCGACGATAGTGACCATCGCCACGCCGATCTTCACGCCAACTTCCACGATTCATGCCACCACGCGATGCGCGTCTTGTGAACGGAAACGCCGGCAGGTGGTCCAGACAACCACTGCCTCGGTCGCGACGCAGGCGAGCCACATCCAGATCTGTGCCACTGGATCGTTCCACCAACGCACAAGGGTGGCGACCGCCTGCGCCGATTCAGTGATCGGTTGTCCTGCCAGCAGGGCCAGGAAGACGAACAGCGCCGGCGCAGAAGCGCCGAAGCGGCTCGAGGAGACGAACTGAAACAGGAGGGCCACACTGGCAAACACAAACGCCACCAGCCAGGCCGAAACGAACTGCGGGACGCTGAGCACAGGCCCAACGCCCCCCAGGACCACCAGCCATGCAGCCCCACCGACCACGTAGAAGACCAGGACGGCGACAAACTTGGAGAGCACGATGTGCGAATCAGCGATGGGCAACGCCCGCAGCCACGCGAACGTCTCCTTCGTGCGTTCGTGTTCGACCAGCCATGTCGCCAGGGTCATGCCAAGCGGCGTGACGGTTCCCACACTCAACACGGCTGTGACCC
>Ga0307505_10000784_pt1 | contig 31347 bp, 21 predicted proteins | sample 23_S_MG_FD_202183 | JGI IMG/M metagenome (GOLD analysis project Ga0307505, IMG submission 202183) | Soil microbial communities from Populus trichocarpa stands in riparian zone in the Pacific Northwest, United States - 23_S | ecosystem: Environmental > Terrestrial > Soil > Riparian zone > Trees... | reverse complement strand
GTCAGATGGAGAGTCTGCTCCCGTTCTGGAATCACTCTGTGCGCTTCGCGGCCGAGTCGCTCATGCCCGACGCGCTGCGCGCGGCCGCCGGTGTTGCGGACCCGATTCTCGCCTCGACACTTCTGAGCCCTCTGCTACTGGACACCTTCGACGTCGAGGCGGCATCGCTCTTCGAACCGCTCCTGGGGCAGTTCGGACTGCAATGGAGCGAGGGAGTCCTGGCCGCGTTCCAGATCCCGAGGGACGACGCACGCAGAATCTGGCTGGCCATGCTCCCGAGCATCTGCGAGGAGCTGTCAGAGGCCGGCGATGCCGGATGGACGCTCGCGCGGGGTCTCGCGTCGAGTCAGTGGCAGTGGATCGAGGGCGAGCTCCGCGAGGCGGAGCGCGACCCGTCGCCCTCCAACGCCGGCGTGAGGTTGAACGCGCTCGTTCCGCCGCTGCTGTCTGTCCTCCGGAGCACGGCACTCATCGGCGCATACGACCTGCAGGAATCGATCGTCGAGCAGCTCGCCGCGACACGGACGGAGCGAAGAGAAGACTTCCTCCTGGCGCTCCTGCGCGGGACGCCGAAGCGCGACGCGGACGTCGCGCTCGCACTGGGTCCCCTCCGCGACCTCTGCGCCGAGTCGCTCACCGCGCGCCTGAGCGCGCCGCCGCGGGAAGCCGGAGACTGGTCGATTCCCACGGAGCTCGCCTGCCGCTGCGAGCGATGCCGGACGCTCCACGCTTTCCTGCTGTCACGCGAGCGGAGAGTCTTCGAGTGGCCGCTGGCGAAGGAGCACCGCGCTCACGTGCACCAAACCATCGAGCACTACGAGCTGCCGCTCGATCATCAAACCCGCCGCACCGGCCGCCCGTACTCGCTCGTCCTCGCGAAGCGGGACGCGCTGTTCAAGCACGAAGCCGCGAGACGGAAGGGGTGGGAGGACAGCCTCGCGTGGGTGACCCAGCAGTGGAGTGGGCGCTGAACGACCGACTCGTTCGGAATTCGGCATCGGACGAAGTCTGAGTGTCGTGCGCCTCCTTGATCGGCAGCGCCGGGGCCACTTGCGCTGAGTACAGCCCCCCGGAAACGAGTGTCCAGTGGTCGTGTTGTCAGTTGTCGGTGATCGGTTGTCTGCACCCAGTCGCGCCACGGATGGATCACCCAGGACTGAGAACCGACAACTGACAACCCAACCCACTGGACACCGACTTCCGCGAACGCGAGGTGTCGGTGTCGGCCAACACAACACCTCTAAGTACAGCTTCCCGAGTTCTGATGTTCGGCGAAACGCGCCGTGAGATCAGCGGCGGCGAGCCGCACACGACAAACAACCGCCGGTTGAGAATCGCGATCTCTGGGAACGCCTGCTCGCCCTCACACGACGGCACGAGGTGGACTTCATCAAGGTGAAAGGCCACTCCAACGACCGATGGAACAACCGCTGCGACGAGCGGCCGCCTCGGCGCGCTATCCTTGGGTCGTGCCGGTCAGTGCCGACTTCCGTGAATTCGTCCTCGAGCAACTTGGTCGAGTGGTGGCCATCGAATGGAAACGAATGTTCGGAGGCGTTGGGCTCTACGCCGGCGAAACGTTCTTCGCCCTCATCGACGACGACCTCCTCTACTTCAAGGTCGGGGACGAGAACCGCGCCGAGTTCGAGGCGGCGGGCGCGCGTGCGTTCAGTCCTTACCACGACGGCCGTTCCTCGCTGAGCTACTACGAGCTTCCTGTCGAGGTGCTCGAAGACACCGACGCGCTCCGCGCCTGGACGGAGAAATCCGTCGCCGCCGCACAGCGGGCCGCGGCGAGCAAGCGGAAGCGGAAGCCCCGCGGTTGATCGCACGCGCGTTTCACTTCAGCGCTTTCCCCGGAGTCTGTTGCGGTATGCGCCGCATTGACCTCGGAGCGACCGCACGTGCCCAAGGCTAGGCCAACCAGCGCTGCCGGCCGTGCCGGCTAGGCCAACAAGCGCTGCCGGCCGTGCCGGCCCAGCGCTGCCGGTCGTACCGGCCCAGCGCTGCCGGTCGTACCGGCTAACGAGGCTTTGTCGCCACCAGCTCGACGACGGATGGGATGACCATGTGGGCGTGGGGGTCGGTGGTGACGCGCTCGAAAGCGGCGCGGACCCGCACGGCTTCGTCGCGCGTGACGCGTCCCAGGTCGATCATCTGCTGCAGACCGGTCTCGATGAAGGCACGCGGCCACTGCCAGAATGGATCGTGCGGCCGGATCATGTCGCTGAACTGCCGCCAGGCCACTTCGAAGCCCAGCTCGCGCATCCAGCGCGGCAGGTCGAGACCGACGTCGGGCTCTCCCCCTTCCTCGCGCCAGCTCTTCATGACTGCGTCGACGAACCGCTCGAAGTACTCGTCGCGTGGCGAAAGGCGCCAGGTGCGGTAGTCGAAGTATTCATGGACGACGAGACGCCCTCCCGGTTTGAGCGCGGCATGGATGCTGCGCAGGAGCTCCTGCGGTCGAGGAACGAACGCGAAGACCCACCGCACCCAGGCGCCGTCGGCATCGAGTGGCGGCACGCCTCCCTCGGCGAAGTCGATGGAGAGCGTCTTCACCGGAAGACCGCGCAGCTCTGCCGTCCGCCGGACGACCTCGAGAAAGCGCTCGGAGCGATCGATGCTCACGATCTCGCCCGACGAACCGACCAGCTCCGCGAGATCGGCGGTGGCATACCCGGGACCGCATCCGACGTCGATGATGCGATGACCGACCGTGAATCCCGCCCGGCTCCACCCTTCGAGCGCGCGCGCCCTCCAGACCCGGTGCTGAATCCCGAGCCGTTCGATCTCCGCGTCGTGTGTGCCGAGTACGTATGCCTTTTCGTCCGTCATGGTTGTCTGCTCTGAAACACGCCCGAACGACCCCGCGTTCGCCACGAGTCGACGCGGCCATCACCGGTCGCACCTGCAGCGACGTCTTTCAACGAAGCTCCGCGAGCCGACGTTGAAAGCGAGAACCTGCTCCGGCAGTCGGGCGCCTGCGGAATTCCTGCGGGTCGAGCGCTTCTGGTCGCGTTGGGGCCGCTTAGCGCGGCCCAGGGCGGCCAGCTTGGCACCCGGCGGTAAAAACTCTTTCGATGGCGAGAAGAGCCCAACGAATTTCGATCGCTTGTCGAGGCACGACGCCGAGATGACCGTTAGGAAGAACGGCAGGTGCAGGCCGAGTCTTCCGCGGGTAGATTTTCCGCACGCCGTTTTCGCTGCACCGCTGTGCGGAAAGAATTCCGTCGAAACCCTGCCCCCATCGCGCGTACCATGGGCCGATGCCGAAGACCGTTCCGGTCAACGTTCAGGAAGACCATCTCCAGAGCATTGCGAACGTCAGCCGTCCCATTGACGCCGTCGCAGAGCTGGTCTGGAACGCCCTCGACGCTGACGCGACGGAGGTGAAGGTCTCGATCGCGCGGAACAACATGACGGGCTTGGAATCGATCAGGGTCATCGATAACGGCCGCGGCATGGACTACCGACTCGCGGAAGAGACGTTCGGGCACCTCGGGGGATCTTGGAAGAAGACGAAGCTCAAAACCTACGGCGGCCGAGTCCTCCACGGGAAGGAAGGCCGCGGACGCTTCAAGGCCTTCGCGCTCGGAACATTCGTGGTCTGGAGTACACGTTTTTCTGACGGCGAGAACATCATTTCCTACACGCTGAAAGGCGATTGGAACCACCTCCGTGAGTTCGAGCTCTCCGACTTCGTTCGCGCGAAAGTCGCGACGACGGGGACGGACGTCGAGATCCGGAACATCCTCAAGGACTTCACCTCGCTCGAAGGGGAGAAGGCGATCCAGGCGATGACGGAGCAGTTCGCGCTCTACCTCCGCCAGTACCCGGAAGTACGGATCGTCTACAACGGTACGCGGATCGATCCGAAAACGCTCCAAGAGCGCGAGGCGGACTACCGCCTCCCGAAGATCAAGGATGGCGCGACGACGTACAAATCGGAACTCACGGTCATCGAGTGGAAGAACGAGCAGGATCGCGCGATCCTCCTCTGCGACGCAAGCGGATTCATGCTTCACGAGATGAAGCCGCAGATCCATGCCGCCGGGTTCCATTTCACGGCGTACCTCAAGTCGGACTACATCCGCGCGCTCGCGGACCGAAATCTCCTCATTTCCGAAGACATCCATCCCGGTCTTCACCGGCTGCTCGAAGCCGCCCGCGACAAGCTCCGTGCACACTTCCGCGCGCGGACCGCTGAGGAATCCACGACGCTCGTCGAGGAGTGGAAGAAAGAAGGCGTGTACCCCTACGAGCAGCAGCCGGAGACGCCTGTGGAGGAAGTCGGGAGGCAGGTGTTCGACATTGTCGCAGCGACCGTCCATCGCTACCTCCCGAGTTTTGACGAAGCGGAGCGGGATGGCAAACGCCTCACGTTCGCACTCCTCCGTGAAGCGGTGGAGACGAGTCCCGATTCGGTGCGCAGGATCCTCGACAAACTCCTCCAACTCCCGAAAGACCGGCAAGAGGAACTCGCCGACCTCCTCGACCGTGTCTCGCTCGAGGCGATGATCAGTGCGTTCAAGCTCGTGAAGGATCGCGTCGACTTCATGAAGGGTCTTGATCTGCTGGTGTTCGACCCAACATCAAAGCAGCAACTCGCGGAGCGCCGGCAGCTCCACCGCATCCTCGCGAACCAGACCTGGGTCTTTGGCGAGGAGTTCAGCCTCTCCGTCGACGATAAGGGACTCACGAAAGTCCTCGAGGCCCACCTGAAACTCCTCGGCCGCGAACCGGCCACCATCACGCCCGTGCGCGAGGAGGACGGCAGTGTGGGAATCGTTGATCTCATGCTCTCGCGGGCGATTCCGCAGCAGTCGAAGCGGCGCGAGCACCTCGTCATCGAATTGAAAGCGCCGAAGGTGACGCTCACCGAGGAGCACACGAATCAGATCGAGAAATACGCGCAGGCCGTCGCGAACGATCCGCAGTTTCGAGACACTGCGACGGAGTGGACGTTCATCCTCGTCGGGAACGATTACAACGACGTCGTGAAGCGCAAGATCACCCAGCGCGGTCGCGCGAGGGGAATTCTCATCGAGCCCAGCGACCAGGACGATGTGAAGTACACCGTGTGGGTCCGCACGTGGTCGCAGATTCTCGATGACTGCCGATGGCGGATGAAGTTCTTCCAGGAGCGGTTTGAGTACGTCGCGGGGGACGACGACGCGATCGAGTACCTCCGGGCTACGCATGACAAGTTCCTCCCGAAGGTGTTTGCGCGGCCCGATCTGGATGTAGAGGAACCGGAGATCGTTATCCCACCGCCTGACGCGGCGGCGCAGGTCATCACGGATTCGTAGCACGGGGGATCCACCTAACGTTATTGGTGAGCATACGGGCGGTCACGTGAACGAGAATCGGGTCACCAGAAGAAATCCAAAGAAAAGGCGGCTGGCGTCAATCCGCGCCGCACGCTGTGGCAGCGCCTCTTCGCCCTGCTGTGGACGACCATCCACGAGCCCCGACTAACGTCTAGGAGTCGAGCTTCTTGATGCGGTCAACGGCTTTGTCGAAGTCGGTCGCTGACCCTTCGGCGATCCGCCGCTGCTCTCGGTCGTACTTCTCAAACTCGCGCCCCGCAACGCCGACGGCCATCTTGTGCGAGATCCGGCCGGCGTCGGCGAGGATGTCGCGGTCGTTCAATGTCAGGAAGGCGTCAAGCTTCGCTGCCCAAGCGGCCATGGTCATCGTCTTTCGCTGCTGCGCTTGAAACTCCGCAAAGGAGAGGTACTGATCGACGAGGAGGTTTAGTGCGCGGAGTTCCTCTTCGGTCAGGTAGTTCTTCGCGACTTCCGCATCCGCCTTGCGGATTGTTCCCGCCGGAGCGTTCTTCCATGTGGTGAGTCCCATGTTTGGTTTCGTGGCATCCGCTCGCTCCGAGATGAGCTGCGCGGCCGTCTTCCCGTGGATCGCCCAATGCAATTTGTTCTGCACCGTCGCGAAGAACTTCTGGGCCGCGTCGGTAGCCACGTCGTAGTCCACGCTCGTCGCGTAGATGTCGCAGATCTTCTGGTAGAACCGTCGCTCCGATGAGCGGATGTCACGAATGCGCTCAAGGAGTTCGTGGAAGTAATCCCGCCCGCCGGCGAGCGTCCGGATCTCTTTGAGTCGCTCGTCATCGAGCGCGAAGCCCTTCACGATGTACTCACGTAGCCGCTGAGTCGCCCACATCCGGAACTGCGTGCCGCGGTGCGACTTCACCCGGTAACCGACAGAAATAATGACGTCGAGGTTGTAGTGCTCAATCGACCGTCGAACCTCGCGATCGCCCTCGCGTTGAACTGTCAAGGATTCCTTGACGGTTGCGTCGCGCGTGAGTTCTCCCTCCTCGAAAACATTGCGGACATGGAGGCTGACGTTCTGTTTCGTCGTCTGGAAGAGCTCCGCCATTTGAACCTGGCTCAGCCACACGGTTTCATCCCCCAACCGCACTTCGATGCGCGTTTGGTTGTCTGGCGTCGTGTAGAGGATGAGTTCCGATGGGCCGGACGGCGGTTGCTCGCCGGAGGTGGACCGTCGACGTCGTCCGGAACCCGGTGTCTTTCGGCTGGGCATGGTGTGCGCGTTACAGACCGAGTGTAGCCGTCGGAGGACTTCACTGGAAGCGTTGACGCCAGAAGAAGTGATCATCCAGCGACCTACCTGGACAAAACGGAAACGGCGACCTTGACGGTCGCCGTAAGTCATTGAAAAGGTTGGTTGCGGGGACAGGATTTGAACCTGCGACCTTTGGGTTATGAGCCCAACGAGCTACCAGACTGCTCCACCCCGCGACACGTCCGAACTGCTGAGGGAGCGGCATTATCGCGGCCGGCTCACCTTGCGTCAAGGTCCCGTACAACTGGTCGGGGGTGGGGTGTATTCCTTCTTCGGTGGGTCAACGTGGCTTGGGGGGCAGGGGGGGATTCTCTTCTCGATCTTTCTCACGATCTCGCGGGGGGTGATGCCTCCCAGGTATTGCCCGACGGCGCGCTCGGCTTCGGTGCAGTAGGGGGCGGAGGACGGTGGCGATCTCGCGGCCGATGGGGCATTGGCGGTTGGCGATAGATGTCGAGGAGGGGGATGTCGCCCGTGCGGCAGCTCCGAGGCCAAGGTGTCTTCGGCCGCGTGGCCTTGAAGCACCGTGTTGTCAGTTGTCGGTGATCGGTTGTCTGTGCCTGATCGCACGAGGAAGGATCACTCCTGAGAGTGTCTGCAGGAGTCCGCGGCTTTCCCAGCCTGTCATCCTGAGCGGGTGGCGGGTGGGTGCGAAGGATCCGCTGCGGAAAACGTAATCGGCGCAGGTTGGAGAAGGCCGCGGTTCTCGTGCCCGCACGCTCATCGTTCCACGCACGAGATCCTTCGCCGTCTACGCGGCTCAGGATGACAGGATTGGAAGCGCCCGGACTTCTGCACCAGCCTCGAACTGAGAACCGGCAACGGACAACAACGAACAGCCGAGGGCACGCTTGTTGAAGCGCCCAGGTCCATGCAGTTCAGCGCGAGTGGGACGTCCGTGACCTTGCTCTTGGCGGGGTTGCCGGATGCGGCGTGGATTGTGGACGCGCGCGGCGTGTTGGTGGAGCTCAACTCTGCGTTCGCGGCGTTCACTCGTGCGTTCATGCGACGGGAGGCGGTCCGCGGTGGGATGTTTCGGGAGCTGGTCCGGGGGACGGAGCACGAGGCGCTTTTCGGTGATTTGACGGGGCGGGTGACGGGGGGGCGCTCGGTGGCGGCGGATGCGCGGTTTCATGACGCGGGTCTCGAGCGCGCGTACACGATTCACGGGAGTCCGTTGCCGGAGGGGGCGTTTTTCGTGGCGCGGGAGGTGACGGTTCACCATGCGTTGCGCGACGATTCGCTGGAGCTGACGCTGACGCGGCTCTTCCTCACGGAGCCCACGTTGGAGGATGCGCTCTCGCAGACGGTGGCTTTTCTCTGTGCGGCGGACGAGTGGGACGCGGCGGTGGTCTGGCTCGTGGACTCGGAGCAGGTGCTGGTGCCTCGGGCGATCTGCGTCGATGAGGCGGTGAGCCATGCGCGCGAGTTGCGCGAGGGGTTGCAGGCGCTGCGTTTCCGGCGCGGACACGGTGTGCCGGGGCGCGCTTGGGCGCATGAGGAGATGATCTGGGTGCCGGACCTGCTGGACGAGACCGGGCTCACGCGCGCGGACCTGGCAATGAGCTCGGGCATCCATTCGGTGGTGGCGGTGCCGATGGTGGAGTCGGGCCGCGTGGTGGGGATCGTGGAGTTGCTGGACCGCGATGTGCGCCCGATCAGCGAGAAGCGCAAGCAGTCGCTGGGGCGGACGGCGGGGGCGATCGGGCGGTTGGTGGGGCGACGCCGGACGGAGGACGAGCGGCGCCGGCTGCTCGCGCTGGTGGAGCGGAAGGGGAACGAGTGGGCGTTGACGTTCGACGCGCTTCCGCAACCGATCTTTCTCACGGATCGCAACGGTGCGGTGATTCAGCTCAATCGCGCGGCGTGCGAGCTTGCGTGCGCGAGGCACTCCTCCGAGGTGCTCGGGCGCGACGCCGGTTCCCTCGGCGAGGGTGAGCCGTGGATCACGCTCCGCGACGCCATCGACGCGGTGACCGGCAGCGGCCAGCGTTGCCAGGCGCATGCGGAGAGTGAGGACGCGGTCTTCGAGATCGAAGCGGTGCCGGACGCGGAGGAGCAGCGGGTGATCGTGATTCTTCGCGAGACGACGGAGATGCTGCGTCTCCAGGAGTCGGTGCGGCGCGGGGAGCAGTTGGCGGCGCTGGGGGAGCTGGTGGCGGGTGTGGCGCACCAGGTGAAGAATCCGCTTTTCGGAATCGGCATGACCGTGGACCTGCTGTATGAGCAGGTGCCGCGGGATGCGGAGACGGCGGAGTTGTTCGCCGCACTGCGCGAGTGGCTTCGCCGGCTGGATCGACTGATGGAGAGTCTGCTGGCGTACGGGAAGACGTGGACGGTGGATCTGCGGCCGAGCGCGTTGCACGGTGTGGTGGAGCAGGCCATGGAGCTATGCCGTCCGCAGGCCGAGGCGAACGGTGTGCGTCTCGAATGGCAGAGCCTGGGGGATGCCACGATTCTGATGGATCCGCGCCGGCTGGTTCACGCGTTCGAGAACGTGATCACGAATGCGGCGCAGCACGCGCCCCGAGGGACGGCGGTGACGGTCGGCTTGTCGGCGGATGCGCATTCGATCGAAGTGGTGGTGGAGGATCGGGGCGCAGGGTTTCGGGAAGAGGATCTGCCGCGGATCTTCGAGCCGTTCTTCACGCGACGGCGCGGAGGGACAGGGCTGGGGCTGTCGATCGTGCAGCGGATCGTCGATGAGCACGGTGGCACCGTAAGTGCAGAAACGGGCTTGTCCGGAGGGGCGAGGGTTCGCGTCCGGATCCCCAGATATGACGAGGCCATCAAATCAGCCTTGGGCGGGTCGGATCCTGATCGTCGATGACGAAGATCTGATCGTCATGGCCATGCGCAAGTATTTTCAAGCGCTGGGATTCCAGGTCGATGGAGCGTTCGAGCTGGAAGAGGCGCAGGCACTGTTGGCGAACTATCCCTACGACCTGGTGATCGCGGATCTGCGCCTGACGGGCATCGGAGGTGTGGAGGGGTTGCAGATCGTCGCGGATGTTCATCAACGTTGCGTGAACACGCACGTAGTGCTCCTGAGCGCGTATGGAACCCCGGAGATCGAGCGCGAGGCGCTGCGCCGCGGCGCCGCGGCGTTTCTTCACAAGCCGCAGGCCATGACGGAGATCGCGCAGGTGGCGCGGAGGCTGCTGGCTCCGGAGCATTGAGACGATGCCCGATCACCGAGCCCTCGATGCGATTCTCCTCCCTGGCGGCATTCTCCCGGTCTTTCAGCCGATCTGCGCGGTGGCGGGCGGACGTCACACGATCACCGGGTACGAGTGTCTTTCCCGCGGGCCGCGAGGGACGAATCTCGAGGCGGCGAATGTGCTGTTCGACTACGTGCGATTGAAGCGCGAGGAATCGGCGGTCGATCGGGTGTGCATCCGGGCCGCGTTGGTGGCCGCGCGGATCCTCCCGCTTCAGGCGCGCTTGTGCATCAACGTGCACGCGTCGACGCTGGGCAGGGACGCGGGGTTCGTGGACTTCCTCCGGAACACGATGGATGACTGCGGCATCGGGATGAATCGCCTGACGGTGGAGGTCGTGGAGCATGCGCCGCCCTGGGATGATCTGGCCTTCCTGGCCACTCTCGATCGTCTGCGCATGCTCGGCGTGGCCATCGCGCTCGACGATGTGGGACTCGGCCAATCGAATTTCAAGATGCTCCTGGATGTGCGGCCCGATTACATGAAGATCGACCGGTACTTCGTCGTCCGATGTGCCGAGGATCCCGACCGGCAGGCGGTGATCGAGGTGGTGAACGGCCTGGCGCGTCACTTCGGTGCGCAGGTGATCGCGGAGGGAGTCGAGGATCTGGCCACGTTGCAGACTCTGGAACGACTGGGCATCGGCCTGATGCAGGGATTCTATTTCTCCAGACCGATGGAGGCGCTGGCCGCGGGCGCAATGTACGGCGCGAGCCGCGCGTATCCGGTCGCGCTCTGAGTTTACTTGAGAAGAGCACGAAAGCTTTTTCACCACAGAGGCACAGCGCGGGCTTCGCCCGACATCCCAACGATGCATTGGCCTGTCATCCTGAGCGGGCGGTGGGATGGGGGGCGAAGGATCCCCTGCCGAAGCACGACACTCGCTCTGTCGGCAGGGGATCCTTCGCACCCACCCGCCACCCGCTCAGGATGACAGGAGCTTGTGCGCGCCGCGCGAAGAATTTCGTTGTCAGTAGTACCGAGAGCACAGTAGAGCTCTCCGTCATCTCTGTGGTTCTGTGGTGAAAAGCAGTTCCCTCGGAGAGAGCCGGGCCGCGCTACTCTGGCGCGATCATGAGCAATGCGTTGAACGTCCCGGATGAGGTGCGGACGGTCGTCGAGGGGTTCGTGGGTGCTGTTCTCACCCTGTCATCCTGAGCGGGAGGTGGGTAGGGCGCGAAGGATCTCGTGCAAAGGACACTCTCACGCTGTGGTTGCTTTACGTTTGTGCTCGAAACTGCGTGCGGCCAGGCGGAGGTCCGTGTTGCGGCATCGCAATCGGAACGTCGCCGCGATTCACCTTCTCCACGCCCCACCGTCGAACCGCGACAGCACGATCAGCAGATTGACGTCCGACGTCGGCCGGAACCGCCCCTCGGCACCCGACCCATACAGAATCACCGACCGCAACGAGTCCCCGAAGGCCGCACTCGGAGCGCAGCAGTTCTCGTGTCCGCACGCTCGTCGTTCTTTGCACGAGATCCTTCGCGCCCTACCCACCTCCCGCTCAGGATGACAGGGTGGGAAGCGCTGCGGATTTCTGCACAACCTCTGAGCGCAGCGGTTCTCGTGTCCGCACGCTCGTCGTCCTTTGCACGAGATCCTTCGCGCCCTACCCACCTCCCGCTCAGGATGACAGGGTGGGAAGCGCTGCGGATTTCTTGCCGGGCGAGTGGAGCGCCGGCGTCCCCGCCGGCTGGCCCCGCGGCGTCCCGCCGCGTGCTGGGTCTGCGCGCTTTTCGCAACCGGCAACCGGCCAAACAGCGCAGCGGCCGTGCCGGTCAGTCGCTCACCGTGGCGGTCATCGTGAGCACGTTGCAGTTGCAGATTCGTGAATTTGAAGGTTGCCGGCACGCGGACGGTGAGCGTCATGTTGTGCATGGGCTTCTTCTGTTCGATCCGCATGTGAGAGCCTCCCTTTGATACAGGGGAGGCGTCGCAGATCAGGCGGCGCTACGCGCGACGGTGGCGCGGCGCAAGGCCGCGTCGAGTGCGTCGATCTTCACCGGCTTGGTCAGATAGTCGTCCATGCCCGCGTCGAGGCATCGCTGGCGATCGCTCTCGATGGCGCTGGCGGTGAGCGCCACGATGCGCGTGTGCGTGGGCAACGAATGCCGCTCCTCCATGGAGCGGATGATCCGGCTGGCTTCGTAGCCGTCCATCTCGGGCATCTGGCAGTCCATGAGCACGAGGTCATAGCCGATTCGCTCCAGCGCGGCGAGCGCCTCGAGGCCGTTGGCCACGAGGTCCGCGGTGTGGCCGAGCTTCTTGAGCTGCGCCAGGATGACCTTCTGATTGACCATGTTGTCCTCGGCTACGAGGATGCGCACCCGCGGTGCCGGTGTTTCGTGGGAAGGTTCCGGGCGCCGATCTTTCGAGGGAGATTCGATGACGGTGCGCGTCATCGCCATGCCGTACACGGCGGCCAGCAGGCGCGACTGCCGGACTGGCTTGAGCAGACACGCGGAGAGCCCTTCGGCCTGGAGTTGCTCCTCCGTCATCGCCACCGGCGCGGAGGACAGGATGATCGCGCGGGGGAGCGGATACTCATCTTTGGTACGGATGGATCTCCATAGGGTCAGGCCATCCATTCCGGGCATCTGCATGTCGAGCAGCAGCAGGTCGAACGAGCGTCCCGCGAGCCTGGCCTCCGCGAGCTTCTGGAGACCCTCTTCGGCGCTGCTCGCACTCTCGTGGGTCACGGCCCACGAAGTGAGTTGCTGTTGCAGGACGAAGCGATTGGTGGCGTTGTCGTCGACGATCAGCGCCGTCAGTCCGCGGAGGATCGAGGTCGTGGTGGCGGGCGAGCCATCCAGGGCGCACTCCGGCAGGTTCACCGTGAACCAGAAGCGGGAGCCGGAGCCCTCGGCGCTCTCCACTCCGATCTGACCACCCATCTGCTCGACGATCTGCCGGGCGATGACCAGCCCCAGTCCGGTGCCGCCGTACTTGCGCGTGGTCGAACCGTCGGCCTGGCTGAAGGTGCGGAAGAGTCGAGCCAGCCCGGCTTCACTGATGCCGATGCCCGTATCGAAGATCTCGAAACGCAGCGTGGTCATTCGGTCGCCTCGGCCGGCCGAGGCCTCCACGCGGACCTCTCCGGTCTCGGTGAACTTGATGGCATTGGCCACGAGGTTGGTGAGCACCTGGCGCAGCCGGCCCGGATCGCCGCGGAATCCGTTGGGGATCTCCGGGGGGATGTTGACGACGAGCTCGAGTCCCTTGCGGCGCGCGGTGGGAGCCAGGAGCTCCATCGTGCCTTCCACGGCCTCGCGCAGATCGAACGTCACTTCGTCGAAGGCAAGCTTGCCGGCCTCGATCTTCGAGAAGTCGAGGATGTCGTTGATGATCGTCAGGAGCGCATCCGCACTGGAGACGACGGTTTCCGCGTAATCGCGTTGCAACGGGTCGAGCGGGGTGTCGAGGAGGAGGTGACTGAGACCGATGATGCCGTTCATCGGAGTGCGGATCTCGTGACTCATGTTGGCCAGGAACTCGGACTTGAGCCGGGCTGCCTCGAGGGCAGCGTCTCTGGCCCGGGCCAACTCGGTCTGGTGCTCCATGTTCTCGGTGACGTCGAGGGCGTTGGCGCCGATGAAACGGCGACCCGAGCTGTCGGTGATGGGAAAGCGAATGGTGACGAAGTGGCGAAGGCCGTCCTTGGTGAGCTTGACGGCCCGCGTTTCGATGGGCGTGCCCGCGCGCAACACCGCCTCATTGCTGGCGCGGATGTCCTGTTCGGACTCGCCGAAGATGTCCGCGGCCGGCGCGCCGGCCCAATCCGCGGCCGAGATTCCGAACAGCTCTTCGCCTTGTCGATTGAGCCAGATGCCGCGGCCGTCCTCGTCGACCATGAACCCGAGGGTGGGGGTGTGGCTCATGAAGGAGAGGAAGAGGTCGCGGCTCGATTGCAGTTCCTGCGTCCTCTGCACCACGGTGGCTTCGATCTGTTCCGTGGTGGTCTCCAACTGGTCGCGCTTGACGGCGATCTGCCACATCTCGCGGATGCTCTGCGCGCAGGAGGTGATGAGGAACACGTCGGCAAAGAGCACCCAGGCTGCGTGCTCGACGCTGCGCCAGATCGAGACGGCGGCCACGCCGTAGACGGACTGGGGGAGAAAGATGCCGCGCGCGAAGTGGTCGACGGTGGTGATGACGGTGGCGGTGATGATCACGCGCCAGTCACGATAGAAGCCGAGGAATGCGAGCGAGCCGAAGATGAGAAAGTGTGTCTCGATCCTGCCGCCGCTGACGTGGATGATGATGCCGGTCATCATCAGTTGTCCGACGGCGATGAGGTGACGAGTGGAGGTGCGGCCCGGCCGCAGGATGGCCAGGGCCAGAGGCAGGGCCACGACGGAGGTGCCGAGCACCAGCGCCAGCCAGACGTGCGTGTGGATTCTGCTCTCGGCGCCCTCCCACGTGCGGGGAGAGATCGTGATGGCCGTGATGATGGCGGCCGCCCATTCCAGGCCCAGCAGCCAGGCGAACAGGCGATCGGTGCGGACGAGCACTTTCCGGTAGTGCGCATCGAAGAGCGCCTGCGTCCGAGCGTTTGGCTGCTTGCTCATGGCGCGGGACATGATGGCGCTCCTTTCGGGGACGTGGGCCGAGGCGTGTGCAGCGCGCAGCCGAAGACGGCCGTCTTTTCGGGCGTCTGCCGCATTCCGATGAGATGGTCGTGCAGCCGGTCCGCGGCGGTGCTCGGACCCTCCTGTCCCCGTTCGGCGGTGATGCCGCCGTCAAGAGTCAGCAGGCCATTCCGGTCGTAGAGGAGCGTGTGACCCGAGACCTCGGCGCCGAAGCGTCGCATCTCCCGCTCGTTTTCATCGCGGAACTGACTCGCGCCGGGTGTCATGGCGGCGTCCTTCAGGAGATCGCTGACTCTCCAATCCGCCGCCGCGGGATCGCGGAGCACGAAGACCGTGCGCGGGCGTGCTGCCTCCGGGAGGGCTCCGATGACGCGCTGGAGCGAGTGCACGGTGGCCCGGCTGCACGGACAGTTCGGATGGAGAAAGACCAGCAGCGTCGAACCGTGAGGGTCGCGAGGGAGCCGGCTGTCCGCCGGCCAGTGCTCCGGCGTCGTACCTCTCCTGCCGGGCTGGATTTGCTTGGTGAAGTACCAGGTCATGCCGGCTCCCACGAACAGAACCCACAGCAGGAACAGGCCGGGCCACAAAGCCCTGCCGATTGCATTGCGCGGAACAAATGGGAAATGAATCGCTTCGATCATGGTCGTTGTGAGAGCGGGGTCGCGAGAGACACGGGAAAAATACAAAGGCGCTCTTTCCGCTTGGGTGGTGCGGGTTATGCTGGCGCGGTTTTTTCTACGATGCGCTTTTCGATGAGACCCCTGTCCCTGGCCGTTCTGTTTCTGCTCGCGTTCCGCGGAGCAGCGGACACGCTTCCTGGTTTCCGGATCGAGACGGTGGCTCCTGTGCCGGGGTTTGCCAGCTCCGTGGTCACCGACTCGAAGGGCATCCTTTACGCGACGACGACCGACGGGTGGATTCATCGCGTCGAGGGAACCCAGAGCCTGCCTGTGGCTGCACTGCCCACCAAAGCCGGTGGCAACGGCGGACTCCTGGGGATGGCTCTCCTCGACGACTCCACGGCGGTGGTGCACTACACCACTTGGAGCGGGTCGCGGGTGCTGGATGACGTGATCTCCACCGTCGACCTGATCACCGGCGCCGAGCACGTGCTCAAGGCCTTCGCTTGCGACGTCGAGTTTCGCGAGCGCGGAGTCTCCGACGAACATCACGGCGGGAACCTCACCGTCGCGCCGGACGGCTCGATCTTCGTCGGCATCGGCGAGTACGGCGGCCACATCATCGCCCAGAGGCCGAACTGGAACGGCGGAAAGATCTGGCGCCTCACCCGCGATGGTCAGGCCACGCAGTTCGCGCTGGGCATGCGCAATCCTTACGACCTGGCCTGGGATCCCGAGCAGCAGCGGCTGATCGTCGCGGACAACGGTCCGACCTCCGGCGACGAGATTCACATCGTGGACAGCGGCGACAACTGCGGCTGGCCGGAGACCTACGGTGCACACACACCGCTGGCTGGATTCAACTCACCCGTTTATGTCTTTCCCCAAACAGTGGCGCCCACGGGCATGGTGCGTCTCGGCGGTGCGAATCCGATCCTGCCTCGCGGCCTCCTGACGGGAGCGTTCGTCACGCGTTCGCTGTACCACTTCCCCGACCTGCAGTCGCGGCCGCTCACGGCGCCCGTGGCGATCGTGAGCGACTTCTCTGATTTCATCATCGACGTGACCGAGTCACCTACCGGAGAGCTCTACTTTGCCGCGGCGAGTTTTGGCGGCAGCGCCATCTACCGTCTGCACACGCCTCCTCGAGGGGACTGCAACGGCGACGGCACCACGGACGCCCGCGACATCATCCCCACCCGCCGCGAGATCGCCGACGACGACGGTCCCTCCACGTTCCGTGCGCAGGAAGGCACCTACGCCGGATCCTGGGGCTGCGACGCCAACGCCGACGGACTCATCAACGATGCGGATCTCGAAGCGTTGTCCGGAATGATTGCCTCGCGACGGCGCGCAGTCCGCCCCTGAGAGTGCTCAGGCGGAGCGCCGGCGTCTCGCCGGCTGGATGGGGGGCGTCCTCGCCCCGGGAGGGGGAGCGTGCGGTGAGCGAAGGACGGGCGTCTCGCGATGCTTGGCTTTCGGCTTCGAATGGCCCGCGGCGGGACGCCGCAGGGCCAGCCGGCGGGACGCCGGCGCTCCTCGGATTCCTCGGGCCTCCTTCGTTGCGACTACTCCTGTTGAGCTCCCTGTGTGGGGACACGATGTCCGGCGAAAGAGTCATCTGTGGGGCCTTGCCGGGTCCGGCTCCGGTGAGCGGAAGAATACCGGCACAGCGGATGCACTGACGCATCCCGTAATCTCGAAGGAGGAACGCATGAATCGAACATCGCAAGTCGTCGCGAGGCCGGTCCTTGCCCTGACGCTGGCGTTGACGCTGGTGGCGGGTGTGGCCCAAGCCCAGACGAAGGTGAATCCGGGCTGGAACATGTTCAGCGCGCAGCAGGATGTGGAGATCGGTGCGCAGTCCGCCGCCGATGCGGAGCGACAGCTCCCGATGGTTCGCGACGGGAACGTCGAGAACTACGTCAATCGCATCGGACAGAAGCTCGCGGTGAACGCGGGCGGTCCGCAGTTTCAGTATCGCTTCCGCGTCGTGAACGCCTCGGACATCAACGCGTTCGCTCTGCCGGGCGGCTACATCTACCTCAACCGCGGCATCATCGAAAACGCGCGGAACGAGGGTGAGGTCGCGGGCGTGCTCGCGCACGAGATCGCGCACTCCGCTCTCCGGCACGGAACGCATCAGGCCTCGAAGGCCTACGCCGCACAAGCCGGCCTGCAAATCCTCGGCGGCCTCCTCGGCGGCAAAGTCGGCAACAACACGGCGCAGATCCTCAACACCGTGGGCGGCGTCGGACTGAACGCGCTGTTCCTGAAGTTCAGTCGTGAGCTCGAAACGCAGGCCGACGTGCGCGGTGCGCAGATCCTGGCTGCCAGCGGATACACGCCCGCGGACATGGTCAGCTTCTTCAACACCCTGTCCACGGTCGATACCGCGAAGAAGACCACCTGGCTCTCGCATCACCCCGCGCCGCCGGACCGCATCGCGCGGATCGAGAAAGAGCGCCAGCTCCTGAGAGAGCCGTCCACTCCCACGCAGAACACGCAGCAGCTCGCGTCCATCAAGTCGGACCTGCGCCGCTACGGCTCGGCACCGACGATGGCGCAGATCGCCCAGGGTGCAGCGAACAATCCGCCCATGACCAGCGGCACGACCAACAGCTCCGTGGGCCGCGTCGCGGCACCGTCGAGCTCGTGGCGCCAGTACTCGAATCGCGGCGGACAGTATGCGATCTCGTACCCGTCGAACTGGCGCGTGTATGAGAGTGGCGGCTTCGGCGTGACCATCGCGCCGGAGGGCGGCATCGGGACGATCAACGGCCGTAGCGAAGTGGTCTACGGCGTGATTGTGAATCACTACGAGCCGTCGGGAACCGCATCGCGGAACTCGCTGCGCAGCACTGGCGCCGTGACGCTGCAAAGCGCCACGAACGACCTGGTCGCGCAGATTCGGCAGACCAGCCCTCACCTGCGTGTCATCAGCGGCTCCGGCCAGACGTTGCAGGTGGATGGACGTACCGCGCTGGCGGCCAGTCTGCGCGGAAATAACCCGAACACGCGTCTCGCCGAGCGAGTCACGCTGGTGACGCGCGCTCTGCCGGACGGGCACCTCATCTACATGGTGTTCGTCACGCCGGAGTCGGAGGTTCGCAACTACGGCAGTGTGCTGAACAAGCTCGTGCAGTCAGTAGACGTGGCCGAGGCCACGCGACACTGATCGCTGTTCGCAAAGGGCGCGGGCGGTTTGCCCGCGCCCTTCTTTTGCGATGGGACGAATGGGACAAACGGGACGCATGGGACGAATGGGAATGGGACATGTCCCATTCGTCTCATTCGTCCCATTCGTCCCAGAGGTCCCATCGGCTGCGTTATGATCCGGTCGGGAGGACTTACCGATGTACGATGAAATGATGGTCGCACCCATGCGGCAGGAGCTCACGCGGCTCGGGATTCAGGAGACGCGGACCGCTGCGGAAGTCGACGCGGTCCTCGGCGAGAAGCAGGGCACGGTGCTCGTCGTGGTGAATTCCGTCTGTGGCTGCGCGGCCGGGATGGCCCGCCCCGCGGTGGGCATGGCTCTCGAGCATTCGACGCTGCCGGACAAAATGATCACTGTGTTCGCGGGCAACGACCGCGAGGCGACAGCCCGAGCCCGCGAATACTTCGTCGGCTTCCGCCCGTCGTCGCCGTCGATCGCCCTGATCAAGGACGGTCAGGTCGTGAAGATGCTCGAGCGCTGGAACATCGAAGGCCGGCACGCACACGACATCGCCGCCGAGCTCACCGCCGCATTCGATCAGCACTGCGCGGCCGCTGTCACTGTGCAGTAGCTTCGCGTTGCTGGTTGTTTGCGAGGACAGGCTGTTCGAGCCTGTCCTTTTTGTTTTCTGCGGTGAGGTGCGAGTGCGGATGGATCTGTGGAGCGGCTTTTCCATATCCCCCGCGATTGCGGAGGAGAGACCTTAGAATGGCGGGCTATGGTTCGTCGACTGCTCGCTCTTGTTCTACTGGCGCTTCCGCTCTTTGGGGCGGAGAAGCCGGCTCCTCCTGCTGATCTCACGTCTCCTCCCGCGGATGCGGGGCGTACGGAGAGTGGATTGGTCACGAAGCAACTCGCTGCGGGAACCGGGACCGTGAAGCCGGGAAAGGACAGCATCCTGCGCTTGCGGTACACCGTGTGGCGTGAGGACGGGACGGTCGTGCAGCACGTCCCGGCGTCGCAGACGGTGATGCTCGGCGTGGGGAAGATGATCCCCGGCTGGGCGGAAGCCGCGCAGCTCATGGTGGTGGGAGAGACGCGGCGCGCGTGGGTCCCGGCCACTCTCGGCGGAGGGAAGTCGCAGTCCGCGCTCGTATTCGATACCGAGTTGCTGGAGATCATCGAGCGACCCGCCACGCCCGTGGATGTCGCGGCTGTCCCGGACGATGTCTCGCGGACGCCGTCCGGTCTGGCGTACCGGGTCCTCACTGCCGGCACAGGCGTTCAGCATCCGAAGCGCCGGGACACAGTGGTCGTGCACTACAGCGGCTGGACGACGGACGGCCGGATGTTCGACAGCTCGATCCTGAAAGGCGAGCCCACGGTGTTCCGCCTCGACCAGGTGATCAAGGGCTGGACGGAAGGCCTGCAGCTCATGGTTCCCGGCGAGAAAATGCGCTTCTGGATTCCCGCCAAGCTCGCCTACGGCAATGACCGGAACAAGCCGCAAGGGATGCTGGTGTTCGACATCGAGCTGGTGAAGATCGAGTAGGGGCGATCAATAGAGCATGTCGTGATCGTGGAGACCGAAGTAGTGGCCGAGCTCGTGGATCACCGTGTCGCGGATCTCGTGGACGGCTTCGCTTCGAGTGCGGGCCATGCGGTTGATGGGGCCGCGGAAGATCGCGATCTGGTCGGGGAGCGTGGGGAGCATGTCGAAGTGGCGGCGGGTGAGGGCCACGCCGCGGTAGATGCCGAGGAGCTCGCTGTTCTGGGGATCTTCCAGCGCCTCGCGGTCCTCGGCGCTGGGCTCGTCCTCCACGACCACCACCACGTTGTCGAGCAGACGCTCGAACTCCGGAGGGAGCTGCGAGAGCGCTTCCTCGACGAGACGATCGAACTCGCGCGGGGGGATGAACATCATTCCTCGATTCCCGCGAAATCGAACGTGGACAAAAGGATGAGGAGCGCGGAGACCGCGCTCCTCATCAAGAGACTCACCATCCTGGGACGATGTTGAATCCGTAGACGATGTCTTCGTCGGGGCGCTGGAACGGCTTGGCCGCGAAGACTTCGATGGGGATGTAGGCGAGCAGGATGCGCAGTCCGACGCCGGCGCTGAAGACGGGCACGCGGGCATCGGTGCGGGTCTCGTACACCCAGTCCACTTCCTGTCCCTCGCTCCACGCCGCGCCGCCATCGGCGAAGGCGAAGACTTCGGTGGGGAGGAAGGCCGCGTTGATCAGGCCGAACTCGCGCGTGCCGAGGAGCGGCGCGCGGACTTCGACGCTGGCGGCGGCGATGCGCGTGCCGACCAGTCGATCGAAGACGGCGCAGGATCCATCCGTGCTCGGACCACATTCGACCGGGTCGATGCTGTAGGGATCGTACCCGCGAAGCAGCGAGCCCGCGCCGAGGTAGAGCGTCGATAGGCGGGCGTCGTTGCTGCCGTCGCCGTAGCGTCCGTAATGAAGGCCGCGCACGGCCAGGGTCACCGGCCGGCGGAAGAAGTACCGGCGGTAGTCGGCGAGCGCGGTATGGAAGTCGAGATCACCGCGCAACGCCTCCACCTCGTAGCGATATCGTGTGCCGGCGATGGGCGAGATGAAGCCGTACACGGAGCTGTCCCCCACGAAGGCCGTGGAGGCTTTCGAGAAAGTGATGGAGAACGCGCCGGGCAGGCTCTCTTTCAGGCGATCCGCAAGCTGGCCGCCGATGAAGACGTAGATCTCCTGTTCCCGCTTGTAGGCGAAGCGCTGCACGCCGGTCGCAGCTTCGATGCGGCGCGTGGTGCTGAACGGGTATTGCGCGAGCACGCTGGCGTCGCTGGTGGTCTGGATCTCGCGATTCTCGATGTAGAACTCGGCGGGCTGACCTTCATAGGTACCGGTCGTGTAGCCGACGCTTCCATAGACCTGGGGAATGTGCAGCAAGTCGGCGCCCCAGTTCAGGCGGCGGGTCTGATTGAGGTAGAAGAGCTGACCGCCGAGCTGATCGGTGATGGATGTGCTGCCACCTCCGCCCCCCTGGAACGTGAAGCCGACGTTGTGGCGGCCGAGCACGTCGCTGAAGAACGCGGTGATGCTGCCGCCCGCGCCGAAGCCGAACTGGTCGACGCCCACGCCGAGTGTTGGCGGCCCGAGGTAGGCCAGGCGCAGGTCCGAGCTGTAGTCACGCTCTCCGAAGCGCGCGGAGGCCGGAGGGAGACCCTCCTCGGGACGCATCAGGTAGCCCGTGATCTCGGAGCCGGTCCCGCGCAGGGGCGGGAGCAGCGCGGCGCGCGGGGCCGTGTTTTCCCCGGGAGCGGCGCTGGCGGTCACGACGGTGCCTGCCGTTCCGGCGGGGAGCGTGTAGATGTTGTAGTTGTCGTCCTCGAATACCGAGAACGCGATCTCGCCGGTGCGCGCGGCCACGCTCAGCGCGGGAGACATGTCGGTGATGCCGGCTACACCGCTGTCGAGCGAGGTGATGCGCGAGAGCTGGCCCGCGGGCCAGGTCATCCGGTAGACGTCCGGAATGCCCTCAGGATTGGCGATGAAGTAGATCGCGCTCCCGTCTGGCGAGAACTGGGGATTGATGTGCTTCGCGCCGGGAAACGCGTTGACCTCGGTGATCTGGCCGGAGGCCACGTCGATGACGGCCAGACGCATCGGAGTGAACTGCAGTTGTTCGAGGATCGTCGTCGCGCCACGGTCGGTGGCGAAGACGATCGTGCGTCCGTCGGGGGAGAACGCGGGCTGCAGGTCCGCGTACTTGTCGGCGGTCAGTCTCCGCACCTGCTTGGAGCCGAGGTCGTAGAGGAACAGATCGCTCACACCGGTGGTCTGGCCGGAGATGGCCACCATCGTGCCGTCGGGCGACCAGGCCACATTCGTGATGGCCTCGAGGTTCGGCACTTTGACGTGCTCGATGTCGCGCGTCTCGACGTCGACGAAGGACAGGTAGTTGTCGCCCTTCGAGAACGTGATGAACGCGAGCTTGCGGTTGTCGGGCGACCAGGCGCCCGCGGACTCGATGAAGCGCAAGGACTCGAAGTGCGAGTTGCGACCCGACGAGACCAGCCGGCGGATGATCTTGCCGGTCTTCGCGTCGGCCAGGAACAGGTCGATGGAGAAGAGCTCCCGTGCAGAGAGGAAGGCCAGGTAGCGTCCATCGGGACTGAGTGCGGGGCCGACGTTCAGCTCCGAGGAGCCGCGACGGCGGCGGCGCTTCTTGCCTTCCTCGCCCGCGGGCACGGGTGGCGGAGGCTCCGGCTTCTTTCCGATGAGGGGCGTGGGGAGGTCCCCGGTGCGCGCCTCGAGGATCGGGTTGTACAGCTCGCGGGCGCTCTCGGCCCAGTCGGTGAAAAGCTGTTTGTGGGAGATGCCCAGCGCGCGTTCGACGGCGGCTTCGGGACCCACGACGCCGGCGGCCATGAAGTAGCGGGCCACGGCCTCGTCACCGAAGCGCGCGCCGATGTAGGCCATGAGGGCCTGCCCGTAGCGGTACGGGAAGTAGCGCGAGTCGCGAGTGAGCTGATTGAGGTCGGGCATCCGGTCGTTGAGCGTGGCGTCTCGGATCCACATCGCGGTGAGCGGATCGACGCGGCCCTTCGAGAAGTACTCGGCCATGCCTTCCACCAGCCACAGCGGCATGGACTCGAGCGCGAACCGCCGGCGCTGCTGATTGGCGGTCGCGGCGATGTCGTACTGGAACACGTGCACGATCTCGTGGCCGAGCACGTGATCGTTCTGCGCGTAGTCGCCGGTCAGCGGGAGGACGACGCGGTTCATGAAGGCGTCGGTGAACCCCCCGGTTCCCTCGCCGATCGTCCCGCCGGTGGTCGTGGTCTGGTGGAAGTCGGCGGAGTTGGCGTAGAGGACGATGGGCTTTTTCTTGAAGGAGTGGTTGAACACGCGCGAGAGGCGTGCGTACCAGCGCTCCGACATCCGGGCGATGTCGTACACGACATCGGCCTCCTCATCGTAGTAGTAGATGTCGAAATGCTCGGTCTGCAGCACTTTGAAGTCGAAAGACTCCCACTGCACCTTGTTGCGACCGAAGTACTGCGCATGAGAAATCGGGGCGAGGAGTACGAGCACGAACGCAGACAAGACGATCCGAACGACAAATCGCATAAACACCTCAGCTCTAGATGAACACCGAAAGGCCGCGGCTGCAAGAGCGTCGCCACCGCTGAGCGTGGTTTTGTCAGAAAAAATGTCAGCTCCCGGGGACGTCCCGGCCCCTCCCGAGGACGGAAGAGCCTGCCGGGGTGGGTTCCGGAGTTCCGGGTAGACTACCCCGGAGGCCTTGTTCTTGCTATGCGAAACGCTCTCTTTCTCACAGTACTTCTCATCGCGGTCTCGTCGTACGGTCAGCAGACTGACGACCTCTTCGTTCCCGAGGGCGCCGCGCCTCGGGTGATCATCCCCGTGGCGGGCAACGCCGCCGGTGCGAATGGCACGTTCTTCCGGAGCGACATCAGCGTGATCAACCTGCGTGCGGCCACGCAGCGCGTGCTCATCTTCTGGTTCCCGCAGTCGGTCTCGGGAACGACCCTGGCGGTGCGCGCCATCGACATGGCGCCGTCGAGCGGATTCTCCTCCGAGGACTTCGTCAACGAAATCCTGAACGGTCGCACCGGACTGGGCTCGATCGAGTTTGTGGGCGTCCTCCAGGACGGGACCTTCGATCCGGCCGCGCGCCTCCACGTCTCTTCGCGGATCTGGACCCCTCGTCCGGATGGCGGAGGCGGCACGATGTCCCAGACCTTCCCTGCAATTGTTGGAGATCCGTCACCGCCCACGGCCATGGTCAAGAATCTCTTCGGCCTCCGCCGCACCTCGCAGTACCGCATGAACGTCGGGATGAACAACCCCTCCTCGAGCTCCCAGATCTTCCGCGTCACCGTGGCCATCAGCGGCCAGAACGGGACGGACTCGCAGACGTTTGAGATCACGGTACAGCCGCGCTCGATGGAGCAGCGCCTGGTCGGCGGCACCGCATCCGGTACGGTTCAGGTCATCTTCGAAGACATCGGCGGCGGCGCCGGAGACTGGCACGCCTGGGCCTCCTCGATTGACAACCAATCCGGCGACGCCTGGTCGCAGGTAGCGTTCCCCAGCCTGGTCGTGGATTAGCTCCGCTGGTTGCCTTGCGGTTGCTTTGCGGGGTTGCTTTGCGGGTTGCGGGTTGCGAGTCGTGTGACTCCAGCGATGAAATGAGCTGTCAGCCCGAGCAGGCCCAAGCGAAGTGCGGCGCACTTGATCGCAGAAACGGAGTCGGCGTGCTGCCACGAGAGCGACCACTCATCCGCCTTCGGCACCTTCTCCCCTCTGCGGAGGGGAGAAGGCTCTCGGTGTGTGTGCATTGCGAGCTGGGTTCATCATCGGTTGAACTGGTTCATCGCGAGAGTGTTCCATCGAGAGCCTTCTCCCCACGGCTTCTTGGGGGGAGAAGGTGGCCAACGGCCGGATGAGGGGGGCGATGCAGCCTCCGAACACGTGCATCACCCACCCAGCACCCAGCATCCCAGCACCCAGCAATCAGCACCCAGCACCGACGCGCACTACAATCCTCGTGTGGCGACGATCTTCTTCACCGGCTTCCCGGGGTTTCTGGGGTCGGAGCTTTTGCCTCGCGTCGTGTTGCGAACCGGGCACGATGCGCTATGTCTCGTTCAGCCGAAGTTTCGGGAGTTGGCCGAGGCGCGGGCGCGCGAGTTGGTGGGGCTGCATCCCGCGCTCGCGCATCGCATTCACCTCGTCGAGGGAGACCTCACGGAAGCGCTCGATCATGTCGACGTCCGCGGGGTCCGAGAGATCTATCACCTCGGGGCGGTCTATGACCTGGCCGTGACCCGCGAGGCCGGCATGCGCGTGAACGTGACCGGAACGCGGCGCGTCCTCGATCTCGCCGAGCGCGCCAACGGTCTGGAGCGCCTCCATTACGTGAGCACGTGTTACGTCAGCGGGCGCCTTCCGGGAACGTTCACGGAGGACGATCTGGAGCGGGGACAGAGCTTCAACAACTTCTACGAGGAGACCAAGTACCTGGCCGAGCTCGAAGTGCGGAAGCGGATGGACCGCATCCCGTGCACGGTTTATCGGCCTTCGGTGGTCGTGGGCGACAGCGTCACCGGTCAGACGCAGAAGTTCGACGGGCCGTATTTCGTGATGCAGTGGCTGATGCGCCAGCCCCGCCTGGCTGTTCTTCCCGTAGTGGGTCGTCCGTCGCGCTATCACTTCAACGTCGTGCCCCGCGACTTCGTCATGGAGGCTCTGACCTATCTCAGCGGATTGAAGACGAACGCGGGACGGACGTACGCCCTGGCGGACCCGGCGCCGCTCACGGTCGACGAGACGATCGACACGCTCGCCTCCGCCACCGGACGCCGCGTGCTGCGGGTGCCGCTCACGAAGGGCATCGCCAAGGGAGCGTTACGCTACGTCCCGGGTCTGTATCGCCTGATGCGCATCCCGCCAGCCGCAGTCGACTACTTCGTCCACCCCACGACCTACACGACCACGCACGCGTCCGAGGATCTTGCCCCCGCGGGCATCACCGCCCCCCACCTCCGCGACTACGCCCCGCGCCTGGTCGGGTTCGCCCGCCAACACCCGGAGATCGGCTCGGCGGCGATGGTGTAGCCGGCACGGCCGGCAGCGCTGGTTGGCATAGCCTTGGGCACGTACGGCAGCTCCGAGGGCAACTCGCTTCTGCATCAAAGTCTCACAGTCGCACGGTTGGGCCTGTCATCCTGAGCGGGTGGCGGGCGGGGGGCGAAGGATCCCCTGCTGATGCCCGACACTCGCTCCGTCGGCAGGGGATCCTTCGCGCCCACCCGCCACCCGCTCAGGATGACAGGGGGGAGCACGCCGCGCGACGAAACTCAGGGTCACAGAGGCGGAGCCACAGGCGCAACCCGCAGCGCGAAGAAGGCTACGGGCCTCCCACTTCGTCCCAGATCCTCACGTCCTTGGATTCGCGCAGGAAGATTGTGCCTACGATGAACGTGAGGAGCGCGATGCTGATGGGGTACCAGAGGCCGGCGTAGATGTGGCCGGTGGCGCCGACGACGGCGGTGGCGATGAGGGGCGTGAAGCCGCCGAACCAGCCGTTGCCGATGTGGTACGGCAGGGAGAGCGAGGTGTAGCGGATCTTCGCGGGGAAGGCCTCCACGAGGAACGCGGCGATGGGGCCGTAGACCATGGTCACGAAGATCACCTGCACGAACACCAGCAGCGTCATGGTCACGGGCCGCAGGGGCGACGACGCCGCGTGCATGGCCTGATAGATCGGGTAGTACGAGAGTGCGGCGATGAGATTGCCGGCCATCATCACCTTCTTGCGTCCGATGCGGTCGGAGAGCGCGCCGAAGAAGATGAAGAACGGCGTGCCCAGGATCAGGGCCACGGCCACGATGATGTTGGCCTTCACGAAGTCGACCTTGAGCACGTTCTGCAGAAAGATCAGCGCGTAGAACTGGCCTGTGTACCAGACCACGGCCTGCCCGGCCGCGGCGCCGAAGAGCACCAGCAGGATCACGCGCCAGTTGCGGCGGTTGCCGAAGGAATCGCGCAGCGGCGTGGCCGAGGTCTTTCCTTCACTCTTGAGCTGCGTGAAAAGCGGGGATTCCTTGAGGCGCATGCGGATGTAGATGGACATCCCCACGAGCACGATGGAGAGCAGGAAGGGGATGCGCCAGCCCCAGGTCTTGAAGTCCGCTTCGGACATAGAGGTGCGGACGATGAGGATCACACCCAGAGACACGAAGAGGCCCAGGGTGGCCGTGGTCTGGATGAAGCTGGTGTAGAAGCCCCGCCGCTTGTCCGGCACGTGCTCGGCGACATACACCGCCGCGCCGCCGTACTCGCCGCCCAGGGCCAGACCCTGCGCCAGGCGGAGGACTACGAGGGCCGCCGGCGCCAGCATGCCCACCTGTTCATACGTCGGGAGCACACCGATGAGGAACGTCGCGCCCCCCATGATCAGCAGCGTCACCAGGAACGCGTACTTGCGCCCCACGCGGTCCCCGACTCTGCCGAAGACGATAGCGCCGAAGGGACGCACGGCGAAACCGGTGGCGAAGGTGGCCAGGGTGAGCAGAAACGCCGCGGTGGGATTCTCCTTCGGGAAGAAGAGGCCGGACATGATGGCCGCGAGGCTCCCGAAGATGTAGAAGTCGTACCACTCGATCATCGTCCCGGCCGCAGCAGCCGCAATGACCTTCCAGACCGGATAGTCGCGCTCTTGCGTGCGCGACATTATCCACCGCAGTTCGTTTGGAACTGCTTTTCACCACAGAGCCACAGCGCGGCCTGTGCCCGACAACCCAACGCAACATTGGCTTGTCATCCTGAGCGGGCGGTGGGATGGGGGGTGAAGGATCTCCTGCCGAAGCACGACACTCGCTCCGTCGGCAGGGGATCCTTCGCACCCACCCGCCACCCGCTCAGGATGACAGGAGGTTGTGCGCGCCGCGCTAACATTGCGTTTCTTCGCACGCTGCGCAGATTCCAGATGAAGTGGATGACAGGCCAACTCAGCGTTGGGTTGACGGGCGAAGCCCGCGCGGTGCTCTGTGGTGAAAAAGCCTTTCGTGTTCGAACTGTTACTTGGCCGCCACCATCACTCCCGCCTTGGCCGGGGCAGGGTTGAGCTGGGCGATGAGCTTCGCGTCGTGGCCGTAGATGTCGTCGAAGAAGTGCACGTCGCCGTTCGGCTGCGCGGACACGGTGTGATAGACGATCTTCACGTCGATCGGCTTGGCCAGGTTGACGTACACGTCGTCGCGCTTGCCGTCGATGGCGGCTTTGATCTTCTCGCGGGTCCACTCCGGCTTCTCGCGCAGCACCCACTCCGCCAGGGCGGCTGGGTATTCGACGCGCACGCAGCCGTGGCTGAAGTCGCGGCGCGCGCGGGCGAAGAGCGACTGCTGCGGCGTGGAGTGCAGATAGATGTTGTTGTCGTTGGGGAAGAGGAACTTCACCAGCCCGAGGGCGTTTGCGGTGCCGGGCTTCTGGCGCACGCGGTAGACGCCGTTGCGGACCTTGCTGACCACGTCCTCGTCGATGGCCCGCACGTTGCCGGCGTTGTCGACCACTTCATAGTTGTGCTTCGCGGCATAGGCCTCGCTCAGCTTGGGCGCGATCTCGCCGCGCTGGATGCTCGGCGGAACGTGCCAGTAGGGGCGGAACACGACGTGCTTGAGGCCACTCTCGAAGACCGGAGTCTTGTGGCCCGCGGCCTTGCCCACGACCACACGCATGGTCAGCTCGGTCGCGCCCACTGCGCGGAGCTTGAATTCGGGGATGTTCACCACGATGGACGGGCCGTCGTGGATCACCGGCGTGGCCCGGACGCGCTCGAGCGCGACTTCGATCTGCTGCACGCGCCTCGACGCCGGGACGTTCAGTTGCGCGAAGGTGTTCTTGGCGATCACGCCGTCGGCGTCGAGACCGTGGCGAGCCTGGAAGTGCTTCACCGCGTCGACCATCGCACCCTGGTACTTCGCCGGGTCGACCTGCGTGTTCGCGCCGAGGTCGCCGTACAGGCGGAGCTTGGCCGCGAGCTGCGGCAGGCCGGCGTAGGTGTCGCCGATCTTGACCTTGGTGACCACCGGCAGCGGCTCCACGTCCGTGGTCGCGATGCGGCGGTAGGTGGCCAGCGCGCTGAGCAGGCTGCGATACTCGGCCTGCTGCGGCTCGGCCGCGGCGATGGTCGCGGCGGCGTCGCCGGAAGAGGCCCGGCTCACGAAGCCGGCCAGGTCGTAGGTGTTGTCCGTGCTCTGGACGAGCCGGCCCACGCGAAGATCGTTCGCATAGCGCATCAGGGTCGCGGTCATGACGTAGTCGAAGCGCGCCTGCGCGGCGTCGTCACGGACGTCGGTCACGCGGGCAGGTGCGTAGTCGGCGGCGCGGAGGCCGCGGGTTTCGGCGGCTGCAAACGCATTGAGGACGGCCAGGGCTTGTGCGGTCGGACGGCCACCGCGGCTCCACACCGGGCGATAGCCAGCCGGCGCATAGAAGTTCTGGATGTGAACGCGCTCGGCGCTGGAATCGGACAGGACCAACGACTGCAGTGCGCGCCCGGCGGGCGTGACCGGAGCCACTTCAACCGTCTGCGCAGCCAGGGAAACCGTCACCAGGACGACCATCAGGGAAACCATGAACCTTTTCATGTCCATCAACATAGAGACGGACTGCGGCAGAAGTGTGGCGCAATCCGAGAGACATTCAGGGCTTTCGGACCCTCACCGTGACTCGCATCACGATTTCGGGCTCCACTGGTGACGGGGGTCACTCGTTTGTTGCTGGCTGGTTTGCGAGTCTCGAGTTGCGAGTTGCGAGTTGCGAGTTGCGAGTTGCGAGTTCTTGGTGAGACTCACCACGCTCACCGCCAACCGACAACCAGCGCCAACCGCCAACCGGCCCCGGGATAAACTGAACCCTCCCCATGAGACCCCTGCTCCTGATCCTCCTCCTCTCTCCGACGCTGCACGCTGCGACCTACATCGTCCACAGTGACGCGGAGTTGATCCAGGCGGCGGATGCGATCGTGGTGGCTACCGGGGTTACGTCGGTCGCCGGGCACGATGCGCGAGGGGCGATCGTCACGCGGTTCACGTTGCGCGTCGAGGAAGTGCTGAAGGGCGATCTCGCTGTGGGTGCGAACGTGATCCTGTCCGAGGCCGGTGGTGTCGTGGGGAACCGCTCGAGGATGGTGCCGGGTGCGCCGCGCTACGAGCCGGGGGCGCGATACCTCGTGTTCACCTCGACCAACCGCGACCTCGAGCCGGTGACGTTCGGCATGGCGTTGGGGCAGTTCCACCTGCGCGAGGGGCTGGCGTTGCGCGCAGGGATCCACGGGTTCAACACGAACTTCGATCCTCATGTCGAGCCGCTGAGGAACGAGCAACGCTTCGCCCGTTACGTCCGTGAGCTCGCGGCCGGCCGGTTCGCAGCGGCCGATTACTTTGTCCTTCGGAGCGAGGTGGCCACCGAGACCGCGCAAGTCGATGCGCTGGCGTACAGCCGGTACTCGTATCTGCTCGAAGAAGGTGCGGTCGGATATCGATGGCGAGTGCCCGTGCTCGACTGGGTGCGCAACGGCTCGCAGCCCGGATCGGACGGCGCCGCGGCCGTCGTGAAAGGGCTGGCCGCCTGGAGTGCCACCGATTCGGACATCGACCTTCGCGATGGCGGAGTCGATCCGGCTGCGGTCACCGGGATGGATCCGAATGACGGGCGGAACGCCGTGCTTTTCAACGATCCCAACGACGAGATCGCGGACAACTCCGGGATTGTAGGCATCGGGGGCGTGAGTGGCGGGGAGACGTACCGTCTCGACGGCGAGTTGTTCTACGAAGTGCTGGAAGGGGATGTGGTGATCTCCAACCGTCCGTTCGCGCAGAACTGCCTGGACACCATCGTCGCTCACGAGCTCGGCCATGCCCTCGGCATCCGTCACTCGAATCAGGCCCCTACCGGAACGACCTGCGGAACCACAGCGCAGTGCACCGGCGAGGCGATCATGAACTCGTCCATCTCCTGCTCGTATGCCGGCAATCTGAAGGGTTGGGATGTGAACGCCGCGGAGACGGTCTACGGCGAAGGTGTGGACTGTGTGAACCCGGCCATCGTCCGGCAACCGGTCTCGAAGAACGTCGCCCGCCATGCGCTGTTCAAGCTCGACGTGGAGGCCTCCGGCACCGAGCCTCTCCGTTACGCGTGGTTCGAAGGCGAGCGCGGCGTGACCACGCGCCCCGTGGGGACTGGCGCGCGCGAGCTCGTGGTCGCCGCCGGCCGTACGGCCACGACCCGCTTCTGGGTGCGCGTGTCGAACGACTGCGCGAGCGTCGACAGCGACGCCGCTACGGTGATCATTCCCATGCGGCGGCGCTCGGTGCGGCCGTGAGGGTTGATGGCGGTTTCGCGAGTTGACGAGACGAGCGCAGTGCGTCTTTGATTCCACCACGTGATGCTGCGAACGTTACAGCCGGATCTTTCGAGTTATTGTGATATGAAGTCCGGTGCTACTAGTGTCGTGTCAAGCTTCAAACCGTGGGTAAAGCTGTTTCAGATGAATGCGTGCGTCGTCAGCCGTGAACTGCCAGTTGACGTGGGCTCCTGAGGAGTTACGTTCCGCTTCCCACGCCTGAACTT
>Ga0307505_10000783_pt1 | contig 31356 bp, 29 predicted proteins | sample 23_S_MG_FD_202183 | JGI IMG/M metagenome (GOLD analysis project Ga0307505, IMG submission 202183) | Soil microbial communities from Populus trichocarpa stands in riparian zone in the Pacific Northwest, United States - 23_S | ecosystem: Environmental > Terrestrial > Soil > Riparian zone > Trees... | reverse complement strand
CACGTGCGCGAGGAGATCCCGTTCTACACCGGCCGCCGCATCGGCATCGACGAGATCGCGGAGGTCCTCGAATGACCACCCTGCGGATCGGCACCCGGGGCAGCGCCCTCGCGCTCACCCAGACCGGCATGGTCGCGGACGACCTCGCCGACGCGACCGGCGTTACGACCGAGCTCGTCACGATCACGACCGACGGCGACCGCTCGAACGAGCCGCTCTCCCGCGCGGGCGGGGCGGGCCTGTTCACCGGCGCGCTGCGCGACGCGCTCCTCGCGGGCGAGTGCGACGTCATCGTGCACTCGCTGAAGGACCTCCCGACCGCGCCGCACGCCGACCTCGTCGTCGCCGCGATCCCGGCCCGCGAAGATGCGCGCGACGCCCTCTGCGCACGGGACGGCCTGACGCTCAAGACCCTGCCGGAAGGCGCCCGCGTCGGCACCGGATCCCCGCGCCGCAGGGCGCAGCTGCGCGCGCAGCGCCCGGATCTGGAGGTCGTCGACATCCGCGGCAACGTCGACACGCGTCTCGCGCGGGTCACGGACGGGGATCTGGATGCCGTGGTCCTCGCGGCCGCGGGACTCCGGCGCCTCGGCCGATCCGACGTCGTGACCGAGCTCCTCGACATCGACCGGTGGCCCACGGCGCCCGGCCAGGGCGCCCTCGCCGTCGAGGTGCGCCGCGGCCAGGAAGACCTCGTCGCGGCGATCGACCACCGCGAGACCCGCGCCGCCGTCGAGGCGGAGCGCCACGTGCTCGCGCGGCTCGAGGCCGGCTGCTCGGCACCGGTCGGCGCGCACGCGCTCGTCGACGCGGGGCTGCTCTTCCTGTCGGCGAGCGTCTACAGCCTCGACGGCACGATCGCCCTGACCGCCTCCCACGCGGTGGGCTGGCCCGACCCGGATGCCTCAACCGACGTCGCCGACGCGGCCGCCCGCGAGCTGCTCGACGGCGGCGCGGCAGACCTCACCGGAGCGGCAGCATGAACTACCCCGCCCACCGTCCGCGGCGTCTGCGCGCCACCCCCGCGATGCGCCGGCTCGTCGCCGAGACGCGCCTGCACCCGGCCGACCTCGTGCTCCCCCTCTTCGTCCGCGAGGGCGCGACCGAACCGGTGCCGATCTCGTCCATGCCGGGCGTCGTGCAGCACACCACAGAGAGCCTCAAGAGAGCGGTGACGGATGCCGCAACCGCCGGCATCGGCGGAATCATGCTCTTCGGCGTACCCGAGCACAAGGACGCGACCGGATCCGGCGCCACCGACCCCGACGGCATCCTGAACCTCGCGACCCGCATCGCGGTGGCCGAAGCCGGCGAGGCGCTCGTGGTGCAGACCGACCTGTGCCTCGACGAGTTCACCGATCACGGTCACTGCGGCGTGCTCGACGCCCAGGGCCGGGTCGACAACGACGCGAGCCTCGAGCGCTACCGCGACATGGCGCTCGCGCAGGCCGAGGCGGGGTCCCAGCTGCTGGGGCTCAGCGGCATGATGGACGGCCAGGTCGCGGCCGTGCGCGACGCGCTCGACGCCGCCGGTCACGACGAGACCGCGCTGGTCGGCTACGCCGCGAAGTACGCCTCGGCGTTCTACGGACCGTTCCGCGAGGCGGTGCAGTCCTCGCTCGAGGGCGACCGCCGCACCTACCAGCTCGACCCCGCGAATCGCCGCGAGGGCGCGCGCGAGATCGACCTCGACGTCGCCGAGGGCGCCGACATCGTGATGGTCAAGCCCGCGATGAGCTACCTCGACGTGCTGGCGGATGCCGCGGCATCCTCCCCCGTGCCCGTCTGGGCGTACCAGGTGTCGGGCGAGTACGCGATGATCGAGGCCGCCGCCGCGAACGGCTGGATCGACCGCCGCCGTGCGATCGAGGAGTCGGTGCTTGGCATCCGCCGCGCCGGAGCCGATGCCGTGCTGACGTACTGGGCCGTGGAGCTCGCCGGATGGATCCGATGACCACCAACGACGACGAGTTCGCCCGCGCCCGCGCGGCGATGCCCGGGGGCGTGAACTCTCCGGTGCGCGCGTTCGGCTCGGTCGGCGCGACACCCCGCTTCTTCGTGTCGGCGAGCGGCCCTTACGTCACCGATGTCGAGGGCCGCGAGTACGTCGACCTGGTCGGGTCGTGGGGTCCCGCGATCCTCGGGCATGCGCACCAGGCGGTCGTGAAGGCGGTGCAGGATGCCGCGGCCCGCGGCCTCGGCTTCGGCGCATCGACTCCCGGAGAGACCGAGCTCGCCGAGCTGATCGCCTCCCGCGTGCGCCGCCCGAGCGCGTTCACCGGACCGGTCGAGCGCGTGCGCCTCGTCTCGACCGGCACCGAGGCGACGATGACCGCGATCCGCCTCGCCCGCGGCGCGACCGGCCGCGACCTCGTCGTGAAGTTCGCCGGGCACTACCACGGCCATTCCGACGGGCTGCTCGCCGAGGCCGGCTCGGGGGTCGCGACCCTCGCCATGCCCGGATCGGCGGGGGTACCGGCCGCGATCGCCGCGCAGACCCTCGTGATCCCCTACAACGATCTCGACGCGGTGCGCGAGGTGTTCGCCGCCCGCGGGGAGGGGATCGCCGCCGTCATCGTGGAGGCTGCGCCCGCGAACATGGGCATCGTCCCGCCCGCGCACGGCTTCAACGCGGCGCTCGCCGACATCGCGCACACGCACGGCGCGCTGCTCATCCTCGACGAGGTGCTGACCGGTTTCCGCGTCGGTCCGGCGGGCTGGTACGGGATCGACCCGGTGCCGTTCGAGCCCGACCTGATCACGTTCGGCAAGGTCGTCGGCGGCGGACTCCCGCTCGCCGCGATCGGCGGTCCGGCGTCTCTCCTCGACCTCCTCGCCCCGCTCGGGCCGGTGTATCAGGCCGGCACGCTCAGCGGCAATCCGCTCGCCGTCGCCGCAGGCCGCGCGACCCTCGATCACCTCGACGCCGCCGCGTACGCCCGCATCGATGGGGCTGCATCGACGATCGCGGATGCCGCGGCATCCGCCCTCTCGGCCGAAGGTGTCGCGCACGTCGTACAACGATCGGGGAACCTGTTCTCGATCCAGTTCGCCGAGACGCCGCCCCACGACTACGACACCGTGAAGGCGCAGGACGCGTTCCGGTATCCGCCGTTCTTCCGGGCGATGCTGGATGCCGGCGTCTCGCTGCCGCCCTCGGTGTTCGAGGCGTGGTTCGTCTCGGCCGCCCACGACGACGCGGCGGTGGAGCGCATCCTGTCCGCGCTGCCCGCCGCGGCCCGCGCCGCCGCCGCCGGCTGACCGCGGCGCTCGCGGCAAGCCGCGTGGCGGAGCGCACCGGATCGCGGGTCTGCCCGTTCGGGCACCCGCGAGTGCCCGAAGCAGCGGGGGCCCGCTCCTCGACACGTGAATCCGCAGAGCGAAGGATTGCTCGCAGGACCCCTGGAGGACCGACATGCGGACGCGAGCAACGCACCAGCCGCCGGGGCGTGGCCCGCGCGCGGGCCACGCCGTCGATGAGTCGAGCACGGACCCCGCGCCCGCCGCCGCTGCGTTGCACCTTCTGACGGCACGCAGAGTCCTCGGCCTGCAGCGATCCGTCGGCAACACCGCCATGACGGGGGCCGTCGCCATTGCGACTGCCGCCCACCACGAGGACGCGTCTGTTCAGAGGGCGCCCGAGGCCCCGCTGGCTGAACGATATAGGGACGCCGTCGCGGCCGGCAGGTGGGAAGAGGCGGCCGTGCTGCTCAACGGCTTCAACGATCCGGACATCGAGCGCCTGGCCGACCAGCTCACACCGGAGCAGCGCAAGGCCATGCGACTTGCCGCACCTGAGTGGAACCACCGGGTCCGACGCCCCCTCCTGATCAGGGACTTCAACCGCGCCGTCACCACCGGCCAGTGGGAAGAGGCGGCCATGCTGCTCAACGGCTTCAACGACGCTGACATCCGCCTGCTCGCGAGCAAGCTCGAACCCGGACAGATCGGTCCCCTGATGCACGGGGCGATCGCGGCCATGACCGGCGTGAGCCTGACGCGTACGCTCGCAGGAGTCCGCGACAGGTACAGCGCGGTCAGCACCGACCCGGTTGGCACCAAGACCCTCACCGTCGTCGCCGCCATGCGAGAGGCCGGCTTGCCCTTCACGGCCGCCAGCGCCTACACGAAGCTCTCACTCGGCGTTCAGGCGCGGCCGGGCGAGGCCCAGCCGACCTCGGACGACGACGTCAGGGTGTTCGCGGCCGCGATGGGGGGACCCCAGTCTGCTGAGGGAGCCATCCTGGGAGGCTCCCAGTTGGCGGGCGTAGGAGGTGGCATCGGCGGAGCGCCCGGCCCCGTCGTTCCCGACCAGCTGGAGAAGGGCAACCTCGCGCACTCGCTCATCGGTGATCTGTACGCCACGCTCAACCCGCCGACGCTCGTCGACATGAGCGTGGCCGATATCCTCACTTACGCCCGGCGCGTGCCCGGACTGGCCAAGGCGATCCGGCGCACCACCTCCGACCTGTTCCAGAACTTCGACATGCGGCCCGACATCACCGACCTCGGGAGGATGGAGATCTTCGAGATCAAGCCAGCCGGATCGATGCCCCTCGCGGTCGCCGAGGCGAAGTTGTACGTCGAGCTGTTCGACGCGCTTGGGCTGAGCGAGATCAGCTTCAAGCTCGGCAACCCGGGCAATCGTGGCGCCACCGGCATGATCCCCGGTCCGGACGAGACACTGGTCTGGGCATCGCCGTTGCCCGGCGCCATCGGATACGCCTTTGTAAAGCCGCCAGACGCGCCGCGGCAGGTCCAGGAGAGGATCCGCAACGGCGTCTACGAACCCGGCCTCGACTTGGGCCCAGAGTCGGCGATCGCGTTCGGCATCGCAGCCGCGGGCGCCCTCGCGTTGCTCCCGGAGGTGAGCGCGGCGACCTTCGCGGCTTACGGTCCGCTCATCGCGCGGCTGGTGGCGGCCGCCACCGCGGCCGGCCAGGCTGTGCCCGAGTTCGCGACCCGGTGATCCGCGGAGACGTTGGAATCCGGTCACCAGAGAGTCACGAGGACGTGACGTCATCTGGGCAACCGGGCTGCCAGCAACTTGCTCGAGTCCTTGGCCGACGAGCGCGCAGCGGTGGAGGAGGCAGGGCGTGAGCCTTTGCTCTCCTCAGTGAAGATCGAGGCGATGGCGTCATGCCGCCGCCGCCCTCAGGCCCCGACCGGCACCTCGATGCGGGTGCGGGTGCGGGTGAAGAGCAGGTACCCCAGGATCCAGACCTCGCCGACGGTGGCGAGCAGCGCGAGACCCTCCGCCACCGGGGCTAGTCAAGCGCGGCCTCGATGTCGCTGATTCGCTGCACCAACACAAGGCTCTCCGGGATACGACGGAAGCCGAGCGTCTCGTAGAACTGGGCGACCCGCTCGTGCAGCGCATCGACCACGACAAGCCGCGCACCGACGGTCCGGGTCGCCGCGACGACGCGATCGAGCGCGTCCGCCACCAGCACCGGGCCGAGATTCCTGCCGCGCCACACCATGGAGAGCGCGAGCCTGGCGAGCAGGACGGCCGGCATCTCGGCCGGACCTCCGCGTCCTACCGAGCCCGGCACCTGCTCGCGGGCAACTTTGTGGGCGGCGAGGGCGTAGTAGGCGACGACGGTGCCGTGCTCGTCGACCCACACCCATGTGCGAGCGGTCCCGCGCTTGGTGGCTGGCACGGCCTGGTGCCGCAACCAGTCGTCCAGGCTCTCTTCACCGCACGAGAACCGTGAGACGTCGTGCCTGTCGGGATCGAACGGCTGCGAGCGGAAGAGCTCAGTCACGCATCACGGTCTCGCCCAGGCGATCGGCGGCATCGGCGAGCGCGGCACTGGGTCGAGCGGGCGCATCGAAGGCGGCGACCAGATCGTCGAAGAACTCCGCCGGCACGGTCGTGGTCGCATCGTGCTCCCGGATCACCCTCGCGGCCTTCTCCTCGGCAGCCGAACGGGCGAACGCCGACACCGACTCGCTCGACAGCTCTGCGGCGCGCTCGATCTGAGCCCTATCCGTTGGACTCACCCTGAACTCGAGTCGCGCACTTGCACCAACCATCATTCGCCTCCTGTACGGACGATTGTACGGTACGGGTACGATACAGCGTACTCATGTAGAATGCTAGCCAGAATAACTACTCTGACCAGGCATTTTTGTTTGGTGGACCTGAGGGGATTTGAACCCCTGACCTCCTCGATGCGAACGAGGCGCGCTACCAACTGCGCCACAGGCCCGTGAACCTCCGCTAGATTATCACGGCTCAGACGGCACCCCGAATCGCCCGGAGCCGCACAAGACGGTCGCGCGAACGGCGAGGATGGAGGGGTGAGCACTCCCCCGCACCCCATGTCCGCCGTCCGCAACATACGTCCCTGGGGCGCCTCGCCGAGCGACATCCACCTCGACGCCGCCGGAGACATCACGGCCGTCGCACCGGCCTCCGGCGACCCCCTCGAACCGGGCGAGATCGACGGACGGGGGCTCCTCGCCCTCCCCGGATTCGTCAACGCGCACGCCCACATCGACATGTCGTGGCTCGGGTTCCCGTGGCAGTCGTACGGCGGCGAGGGCGGCACCGAGGGCCGGATCCGCTACGAGCGCGAGCGCCGCGGCGAGTTCGGCTTTCCGAGCGCCGAGATCACGAAGCGGGTGCTCGCCGAGTTCGTCCGACACGGCACCACCGCGATCCGCACCCACGTCGACGTCGACCTCGACGTGGGCCTCCGCGCGATCGAGGCGGTCCGCGAGGCCGTCGCGTCGTACGACGGCGCCCTGGCCGTCGAGATCATCGCGTTCCCGCAAGACGGCGTGCTGCGCCGGCCCGGCACCCTCGACCTGATGCGCGAGGCCGCCCGTGGAGGCGTCGAGCACCTCGGCGGTATAGACCCGGCCACGATCGACCGCGACCCGGTGGGTCAGCTCGATGCGATCTTCGAGCTGGCGGCCGAGTACGGCACCGGCATCGACCTGCACCTCCACGACCCCGGCGAGCTCGGCGCGTTCCAGATCGAGCTCATCGTGGCGCGCACCGAGTCGTTCGGCCTCGTCGGCCGGGTCAACATCGCGCACGGCTTCGCGATCGCCCAGATCGACGCGGGCCGGCGGCGCGACCTCCTGCAGGCGATGGGCGCCCTCAACATCACGATGACCACGGTCGCACCGCTGCGGCTCCCCCAGCTGCCGCTGCGCGAGTTCGACGAGGCAGGCGTGCGGTTCGCGTTCGGCACCGACGGCATCCGGGACCTCTGGAGCCCGTATGGCACCGGCGACCTGCTCGGGATCGCGTGGCAGTACGCGCGGTCGTCGAGCATCGTCCGCGACGAGGACCTGCGCCGGGTCGTAGAGATCGCGACGACGGATGCCGCACGCTTCGCCGGCCTCGGCGTCCACGACCTCGTGCCGGGCGCGCGGGCCGACCTCGTGCTGCTCGACGCGGAGAACCCGATGGACGCCCTCGTGCGCACGCCGCCGCGCCAGCTCGTGCTCGGCCGCGGACGCGTGCTCTACGAAGCGTGAAGCCGGACGGTCACTGACCGACGGCGCGGCGCGCGAGCAGCTCGCGCACGTGCGCCTCGATCTCGGCGTCGTCGGCGAACCCTCCGCGCGGCGCCGAAGCGGCCCGCGCGGCGATCGACGGCGGGCGCTGCGCCTCGGCCCGGCGGCGCATCTCGTCCTCGATCGCGGCGTGCCGCAGCGCTTCGCGCTCCGCCTCGGCGTCGAGCAGGGCCGCAGCGCGTGATCCGGCCGACGCGGTGAGGGGGCGGGGCAGCTCGCGCGGCGCCCAGGTGCGCCGGTCAGCCGCCAGTGCGACGTCCTGCATCGGGGCGGCCACGGCGGTCGCGGCATCCGTCGCTCGCACGACCGATCGCGCACCCACGCGAGACATCCGCCGCAGGGTCAGCCCGGCGAGCAGCGCGACCCCGACTCCCGACCACAGGAGCAGCTGCGACCCGGTCGCCACGACCTGGAAGCCGCCCCAGACCGCGAGCCCTGCACCCGCGATCGCGACGATCGTGAGGAGCAGCCGCAGGCGGCGCCGGGCGCGCGCACGGCGCGCCTCGGGTGCGTAGCGTGCGGCAGCGCGCTCGGACCGTGCCAGCTCGAGATCGACGCGGGAGTGCTCGAGGGCCGCATGCGAGCGCTCCGCGAGCGCTCGGCGGGCGAGCTTCTGCTGCGCGAGGGCGGTGCGGGCGTTGAGCTCGAGACGCACCTCTTCGGGCGTCTCGCTGGTCTCGGCGAGCACGCGCAGGGCCTGGTTGAGCCGCACGGCATTGCGCTCGGCGGCATCGAACTGCCGGCGGCTGTGCCACGACGGCAGCAGGTACACGAGCCAGAGCAGGACCGCGACGAGCACGATCACGCCACCGCCCAGCACCTGCCCACCCATGGCACCCACGGTAGGCGAACGGATGCCGACCCTCCGGCAACCCGTCGCGTGTCGCGCTTTGCGCGCGTGTTCTTACGCGTGCAGTCGGTCGGTCGGCGGAACCGTCGCCGCGTCCTGCGGCGCGCGCCCGGCGACCCAGCGCTGGAGCACGCCCTCGGGGACCTCGTCGCGCACCAGCGCGAAGGCGTAGTGGTCGCGCCAGTCGCCGTCGATGTGGATGTACCGGCGGCGCAGTCCCTCATAGCGGAACCCGAGCTTCTCGACCACGCGCAGGCTCGCCCGGTTCTCGGGGCGGATGCAGATCTCCATGCGGTGCAGCTTCAGCTCCGAGAAGCACACGTCCGTCGCGAGCGCGACCGCGGTCGGGGTGATGCCGCGCCCCGCGAACCGCTTGCTCACCCAGTAGCCGATGGTCGCCGACGCGAGCGATCCGCGTGCGATGCCCCACACGTTCAGCTGTCCGGCGACCTCGCCGTCGTAGTCCATGACGAAGGGCACTCCGGCGCCGTCGCGGTATTGCTGCAGCAGGCGACGGATGCCGAGGCGCATGTCGAACGACACGGGGCCGTCGGGGCTGGTGGCCTCCCACGGCTGCAGCCACGCCCGGTTCGACAGCAGCTCCTGCTGCAGCACCCGCGCGTCGCGCTGCCGCACCAGCCGGATGGAGACCGGCCCGTGGCGCCGCGGTGCCGTCAGATCCACCTGTCCCCCTCGACCCGGGCGGCGTCAGAGCTTCGCCGCGAACTCCTTGAACCAGGGACGCAGCTCGGGTCCGAGGTCGTCGCGATCGGCGGCGAGCTGCACGATGGCCTTGATGTAGTCCACTCTATCGCCGGTGTCGTACCGGCGACCGCGGAAAACCACGCCGTACACGCCGGGGCCGTCGGGGTCTGTCGCGAGCTCCTGCAACGCGTCGGTGAGCTGGATCTCGCCGCCCTTGCCCGGCTCGGTGCGCTCGAGGATGTCGAACACCTCGGGGCTCAGCACATAGCGTCCGATGACCGCGAGGTTCGACGGGGCGTCCTCGCTCTTGGGCTTCTCGACGAGGCCGGTCACCTTGACGATGCCGTCCTGTCCGGTCTCCTCGACGGCGGCGGCGCCGTACAGGTGGATGTGGTCGGGATCGACCTCCATGAGCGCGATCACGGTCGCCCCGGCGAGGTCGTACTGGGCCAGCATCGTGGTCAGCAGCTCGTCGCGCTCGTCGATGAGGTCGTCGCCGAGCATGACGGCGAACGGGTGGTCGCCGACGTGGGCGCGAGCGCGGAGCACGGCATGGCCGAGTCCCTTGGGCTCGCCCTGGCGCACGAAGTGGATGTCGGCGAGGTCGCTCGAGGCGACGACGCGGCGCAGGCGGTCCTCGTCGCCCTTGTCCTTCAGCTTCACCTCGAGTTCGGGCACCGCGTCGAAGTGGTTCGAGATCGCGTTCTTGTTGCGGCCGATGATGACGAGGATGTCGTCGATCCCGGCCGCGGCCGCCTCTTCGACGACGTACTGGATCGCCGGCTTGTCGACGACGGGCAGCATCTCCTTGGGCATCGCCTTCGTGGCGGGGAGGAATCTCGTGCCGAGTCCGGCGGCGGGAATGACGGCCTTGAAGGGCTTGTGCGGCATCCCCCGATCCTACCCGGGAGCCTCCGACAGCCGAGACACAGCCCCGCGACTTAGAATCGACGCATGTCCGACGCGATCGCCGATGCCAAGCGCGCCCTGCGCGCGGAGCTTCGCGAGCGTCGCCAGCAGCTCTCCGACGGCGCGCGCGAGACGGCGTCGCACGGCGTCCGCGCGCAGCTCGACGCGCTCGTCGAGCGCCACGGCGCCCGGTCGATATCGTGCTTCCTGTCCACGTCCACCGAGCCGGGCACGCGGGAGTTCGTGGCGGATGCCGTCGCGCGCGGCATCCGTGTCCTTCTTCCCGTCACGCGTGCCGACGGCCTCCTCGACTGGTCGGTGGCGACACCCGACGGCGACATCGCCGAGGGGCTCTTCGGCCTGCCGGAGCCCGTCGGCGAGGTGCTGGGGCCGATCGCGGTGAACGACGTCGATCTGCTCGTGATCCCCGCCGCCGCCGTGGACCGCACCGGCATGCGCCTGGGCTGGGGTCGCGGCTACTTCGACAAGACGCTGGGATCGATGGAGCGGTGCCCGCCCGTCTACGCCCTCGTCTTCGACTCCGAAGTGCTCGACGAGGTGCCCAGCGACCTCCACGACCAGCGCGTGACCGGCATCGTCACGCCCACCCGGACCCTCACCCTCGCGCCCGAGCGGCGCTGAATCCCCGATCCCCAGCGATCAGATCCTGAGAGAACGCATGCCCACCTACGCGTACGCCTGCAAGCAGTGCGGACACCGCTTCGACGCGGTCCAGTCCTTCGCCGAGCCCACCCTCACCGACTGCCCCGAGTGCGGCGGAGCGCTGCGCAAGGAGTACGGGTCGATCGGGGTGACCTTCAACGGCTCCGGCTTCTATCGCACCGACTCGCGGGCCGGCGAGAAGAAGACGGCGACGGATGCCGCTCCCGCCGCATCCACGTCGGATTCGAGTGGCGGCTCCTCATCGTCTTCGGCATCATCGAAGTCTGAGGCGAAGGCCTCGCCCGCACCGTCGGGTACCTAGCCGGCCGAGGCCGGAGATCAGGGGCACACACATGATCAAGGGCTTCAAGGAGTTCATCCTCCGCGGAAACGTCATCGACCTCGCGGTCGCGGTCGTCATCGGCACCGCGTTCACGGCCGTCGTGAACGCCATCGTCGACACCGTCATCACCCCGCTGATCTCTCTGGTCTGGCAGGCGGACGAGAGCGGAAACATCGGATTCCCGGTCCAGGGCCTCCACGGCGAGGTGATCTTCCCCGTCGGGAACCTGATCAACGCGATCATCACCTTCCTCGCCGTCGCGGTGGTCGTCTACTTCGTGTTCGTCGTGCCGATGAACAAGTGGAAGGAAATCCAAGCCGCCAAGGCGGGAGCCGAGACGGCCGCCGAGGAGCCCTTGACCACCGAGCAGGAGCTGCTCGTGCAGATCCGCGACCTGCTCGAGAAGCAGGCTCCTGCCCCGCGCGCCTGATCACCAGTGCGGGGGGACGTCCCGCCGCAGCTGCTCGTCGTTCGGTCCCGCGGTGCCGGGTGCGGCGGGTGCGGCATCCGTCTTCTCGTCCTCGTCCGTCGCAACCGGTTCGGAGCTGGTGCCGGGGGCGGGCGTCAGGCGCGCTCGACGCGCGCCGGGGACGCGCTCGATCCGCTGGCGTCCGCTACTCGATGACATCGATCGGCTGGGTGTCGGTCTCGGCGCGGGGCGCCGAGACGTCGACGCCGAGCATCGCCGCGATCCGCGCCGCGACGGCGGCCGGGTCGCTGTAGAGATCGAAGGAGTGCACGCGCACGTAGTGCCAGCCGAGACGCCGGAGGATCTGCGGGCGCAGGCGCAGCGCCTCGCGCAAGGACTCGCCGATCGTCTCGGGGTCGCTCTCGGCGACCACCGCCTTGCCGTCGTACTGGGCGACGAGCGGCAGGAGTCCGCGGTAGTGCACGTCGACCGAGACCCCGAGCCGGCGCAGCTCCCGCGCGAGGCCGAGGGTGAGCGGGTCGGCGAGGTCTTCCAGGCGGGCTTCGCGCGCGCGTGCCGCGATGCCGCCGAGGATCCCCATGAGGGTGGCCGCGCCGTGCTCGAGTCGTCCGTCGTCGAACCCCGACGGGCGGATCGACGACACGATCACCATCGACCGGCGGGCGCGGGTCATCCCCACGGTGAGCAGTCGCTCGCCGTCGGGCGTGGAGAGGTCGCCGAAGTCGCTGAGCACGCGGCCGTGCTTGGTGAGCCCGAACCCGAGCGAGAAGATCACGCGGTCCCGGCTCTCGGCGACGGACTCCTCGAGCGAGAGCACCGCGAACGGCTCGGCGGAGTCGCGCGAGACGAAGTCGGCGACGTCGGACCGGCCCGCGAAGGCCGCCTCCACGGCGGCGCGGACGCGCTCGGCGTGCTTCGTGCTGGCCGTGATGACCATGAGCGACTCGGTGCCGCGGTTGACCGCGTGCTCGACGACGAGCGTGACGACGCGGGCGACCTCGGCATCCGGACTCTCCACGGCGCCGGTGACCGGGTCGGGGGCGCCGGTGCCGCCTTCGACGTAGTCGACGCTGAGGCTGCCGCGGCCGAGATACGAGCCGGCCCAGGGAAGGGACACCAGTTCGCCCCCGTAGAACGCGTCGTTGACGAGTTCGGCGAGGTCCTCGCCGCCGGCGCGGTAGCTGCGCGTGAGCGTCTCGACCGGCAGGATGTCGGCGAGTCGCTCGAACACGCTCGTCCCGTCCGGCGCACCATCGGCCCCTGAGCCCCCCGCGGTCCCTGAGCCTGTCGAAGAGCCGTCGCCACCCCCGTCGGTCCCTGAGCTCGTCGAAGGGCCGCCGCCAACCCCGGCCCCTGAGCCCGTCGAAGGGCCGCCCCCTACCGCCGCCCCCACCCGAAACGGCGTAGGCCGCTGCGTGACCGGGTCCCCGAACACGACGACCTGCCGGCCCCGGCGCAGCGCGGGCGCGGCTTCCGCGAGGCAGAGCGCACCGGCATCCGCCAGTATCACCACGTCGAACTCGGGTGCGTCGGGGATCTCGGGGACGTCGTAGGGCGACGCGAGCCACACCGGCGCCAGGGTGCGCAGGAGCGTCGGTGCGGCCTGCGCGACCTCGGCGGGCGTCACGGCGCCGCGCTTGAGCGCGTGCTTGAGAGCGGCGGCCTCGTCGGCCTGGTCGACGATCCCGATGCGCCACTGGGTCGCCAGCTGCGCGGCGAGCAGTGGACCGGATGCCGCGGCATGCGCCTCGTCGACGAGCCGGAAGTCGCGCTCGAGCCGGTCGACCACCGCGGTGTTCGCCCCCAGCAGGGCGCGGTCGCTGCGCAGCAGCTGTTCGAGCGCGGACTGCCACCACGCGAACTCGAGCTCGTCGGCGACGCGGTCCTCCGGCACGTGCCGGACCGAGAGCTCGGCGAGGAGTGGCTCCAGGCCGAGGGCGGCAAGGTCGGTGCGCAGCGTCGCGCGCTCGATGAGGTTGTCGAAGACGTCGGACTCCGCGGCCAGTCCGGCGAGGGTGCGCACGAGGTCGGCGACGGGCACGGTCGCGAGGCGGTCGGCGCCGGTGCGGCCGAGGATGCCGTCGAGCTCGGCGAGCTCGGCATCCACCCGCTGCCATGCGACGTGGACGTCGCCGAGACCGAGCGGGACCTCGGGTGTGATGCCCGGATCGACGAAGCGCTGCCACTCCGTGCGCTGGTGCTGGATGCGCACCAGCGCCTCGTGCATGTCGGCGACGTGGACGCCGGGGCGGATGTACTCGCGCGACAGGCGTCGCAGCCGGCGGCGGTTCGCCCCGCTCATCGACGGCGCGTCGCGGCGGGGACCGTGTGCCTGGATCAGCTCGCCGAGCGGGCGCTCGAACACGGTCAGGCTGAACCGGTCGAGCGAGTCGCGGATGCCCTGCAGGAGCTTGAGGTAGACCCCCAGCTCGGCGATCGTCTGGAACGGCCGCATGCGGGTCTGCGCGATGAGCTGGTACCCGCGCTCGAGAAGCGAGGGGACCTCGTGCCGGTGGAGCTTGCCGGCCAGCGCGTGCGCCGCTCGGGCTTCCTCGGTGGTCGTGAACGTGACCCCGTACCAGGGCGAGTCGTCGGGGCCGAACCGGAACTCGCCCAGGCGCGCCGCCGACGCGAGCTTCGTTGCGGCATCCGTCCTCGTCGGCGCGAGCCGCTCCAGCGTGGCCAGATCGAACCGCGCCGCCGTCGACGGCGCCGAGTCGCCGCCGTTCAGGCCCGCGAGCGCGCGGAGGATGTCGAGCACGGACACGCCGAGCGATGGATGCTGCGCGGTCACCGCGCCGCGGTAGTCGCGCAGCACGCCCCGCAGCCGCACCAGGGCGTCGTCGATGTCGGCGACCTTGGGCTGCTCGGCTTTCTCGTTGCGGCCGATAGCCCGGATCAGGTCGCGCCGCAGATGACGCGGGGTGACGGCGAGCCCCGGCAGCCCGATGCCGGCGAGCCGGTGGCGGATGCCCTCGAGCGTGGAGCTGCGCGCGCTCACGACGAGCACCCGCTTGCCGTCCTGGACGAGGGCTCCGAGCGCGTTGATGACGGTCTGCGTGCCACCCGTGCCGGGCAGCGTGTGCACCGCGAGCGACTGACCGGCGACGATCCTCGCGAGGACGCCCTCCTGCTCGGCATCCGCATCGAGGAGGAGGTTGTCGGCGGTGGGATGCCGCTCGTCGGCGCTCGCCGGCGCGGGAACGTCGCGGCGGCCGGCGAGGGTCGCCCGATCGTCGGGGTGCCCGGCGAGCGCGTTGAGCACCGGGTGGTCGAGGTGGGCGGTGTCATCGGCCATCGCGACGCCGACATCGCCGAAGCTCGACACGAGCAGGCGCGGCTTGACGGTGAACGAGTCGATGGTCGCGGTCAGCGCGCGCAGGTGATCGATGACCGGCTGCGGCTTGAAGACTCCGCCCTCGTGGGCGAGTGCGGCGAGCGCGGCGCCGTCGAGTTCGATGCCGAAGTGGGTGCGCATGGCGCGGACGAGCTCGGGGTTGACGGCGACCTCACCGTGGAGCTTGAGCTCGAAGTCGGCGTGGTGACGGCGGATCGCGAGCGGGCGCAGCAGCACCGGAGCGGTGCAGGCCAGTCCGCCGAGGCGCCACGACGCGAGGCCGACGGCCAGGTGCACCGTGTCGAGCCCGCGGGTCGTGCGCAGCTCGACGTTCTTGGCGGTGATCCGCTCGGCGGCCAGGCGTGCGCCCCACAGCGCAACCTCGTCGCGGAAGAGGTTCGACAGCAGCGTGGAGCGACCGGTGATGAACTGCGGGAGGCTGCCCGGATGCGCCTTGGTGATCTCGATCGACGCGTCCTCGGCGTCGGAGTAGTGCAGGAGCGTCGATCTGCCGCCGAGCTCGGCCGCCTGCAGCCGGATGCGCTCGCGCTCGGGCTCGGCGATGTGGCTCACCGTCACGTCGGGGTCGGCGAGACCGAGATCGCCGGGGGTCACCACGGCGCCGCGCTCAGCCTCTTCTGCGCCCGCCACGGCAATGCCTTCTGCTCGCCACACACGAGCCAGACTAGGCGCGGTGCTCTCATGGCTCTTGCAGCCGGACCGAGTTTCGCGGTATTGGAGACACGCCGCGTGATCGGCTCTTCCTCCCCAGGCGCCCCTTTCACGCACGTCATCCACAGCTTCGCCGTCACGGCGACTGCGGTCGCACGCCGGGGCCAGGATGGTCGCATGAGTCCCGCCCTCCGCTTCCAGCTGCACCCCTCCCCCGTCGGCGACATCCTGATCGCCACGACCCCGGACGGGATCGTGACCCTGCATCCGGTGCACCAGTCGGTCGATGCCGAGCTCGAGCAGCTCGCGCACCGCCTCCACACGGTCCCCGAGCACGAGCAGACGGATGCCGCTTCCGCCGCCGCCGTTCAGCTCGACGAGTACTTCGCCGGCGTCCGCCGCACGTTCGAGCTGCCGCTGGACTGGCAGTTCGTCCGCGGGTTCCCCCGTGCGGCGCTGGAGGCCGTGCGCGGCATCCCGTATGGAGAGACCGCAGGCTACGGGGAGGTCGCGATCGCGGCGGGGAGTCCACGCGCGGCCCGCGCCGTCGGCACCGCGTGCGCGACGACGCCGTTCTCGATCGTGGTCCCGGTGCACCGCGTCGTCCGCGCCGACGGATCGCTCGGCGAGTACGGCGGTCACCCCGAGGTCAAGCGCTTCCTGATCGACCTCGAGCAGGCTGCGGGCGTGTAGGCCGCCCGCACAGCGGCCCGGGCGGATCACTCCGTCCGGGCCGCTTCCTGCGTCCCGTGTCAGTGGTGCGTGGCCTTCTCCGCGCCGTAGCCGGTGAGGGATCGCACGTCCATCTCGGCCGCGAGGCGGGGGTCCTCCGCCTTGCGCGCGGTCACCGTTCCGAGCCAGCCAAGGAAGAACCCGACCGGGATCGAGACGATCCCCGGGTTGTTCAGCGGCCAGATCGCGACTCCGACGTCCGCGAAGACGCTTGTCGGCGTCCCCCAGAAGACCGGCGAGAGCAGGATGAGGATGAGCGCCGTGGCGAGCCCCCCGTACATGCTCCACACCGCACCGCGGGTGGTGAACTTGCGCCAGAACAGCGAGTACAGGATCGTCGGCAGGTTCGCCGATGCCGCGACGGCGAAGGCCAGCGCCACCAGGAACGCGATGTTCTGGCCCTGCACGCCGATACCGCCGAGGATCGCGAGCACGCCGATCACGACCACCGTGCGGCGGGCCACCTTGACCTCGCCGTCCGGCGGGACGGCGCCCTTCTTCACCACGTTCGCATAGATGTCGTGCGCGAACGATGCGGCGGCCGTGATCGTGAGGCCCGCGACGACCGCGAGGATGGTCGCGAACGCCACCGCCGAGATGAACCCGAGCAGAAGCGGCCCGCCGAGCTCGAACGCGAGGAGCGGCGCGGCGGAGTTGACGCCGCCCGGAGCCGCCTTGATCACGTCGGCACCGACGAGCGCCGCGGCGCCGTAGCCGAGCACCAGTGTCAGGATGTAGAACAGTCCGATCAGCCAGATCGCCCACACCACCGAGCGTCGGGCCTCCTTGGCCGTCGGCACCGTGTAGAAGCGCATCAGCACGTGCGGCAGGCCCGCGGTGCCGAGCACCAGGGCGATGGCGAGCGAGATGAAGTCCCACGGGTTGGAGCCGTACTGCAGGCCCGGGCCGAGGATCGCGTCTGCGGGCTCGGTGACCGAGGCCGCCACCGCGCTCTCCAGGAGCCCGTTCAGGCTGAAGCCGTTGATCGCGAGCACCCAGATCGTCATGACGATCGCACCGCCGATGAGCAGGAACGCCTTCACGATCTGCACCCAGGTCGTGCCCTTCATGCCTCCGATGAGCACGTAGACGATCATCAGGATGCCGACGACGGCGACCACGATCGACTGGCCGATCCGCTCGTTGATGCCGAGCAGGAGCGAGACGAGCCCGCCGGCACCGGCCATCTGCGCCAGCAGATAGAAGAAGCAGACCGCGAGGGTCGTGATCGCCGCGGCGAGCCGCACGGGACGCTGCTTGAGGCGGAACGACAGCACGTCGGCCATCGTGAACTTGCCGGTGTTGCGCATGAGCTCGGCGACGAGCAGCAGTGCGACGAGCCACGCGACGAGGAAGCCGATCGAGTAGAGGAACCCGTCGTAGCCGTTGATGGCGATGGCGCCGACGATGCCGAGGAACGACGCCGCCGACAGGTAGTCGCCCGCGATCGCGAACCCGTTCTGCGGGCCGGTGAAGGAGCGCCCGGCGGCGTAGTAGTCCGCGGCGGTCTTGTTGTTGCGGCTCGCGCGGATGACGATGAAGAGCGTCACCGCCACGAACGCCCCGAAGATCGAGATGTTCAGGAGCGGGTTGTTCTCGACCGTCTGCACGGCAGCGTCGAGTGTGGCTCCGAGCGTGGCGTCGATGGTGGCGAGGAAGTCGTTCATGAGGTGGACTCCTGGCTCTCGAGGTCGTCGCGGATCTCCTCGGCGATGGGGTCGAGGGTGCGGTTGGCGAACCAGACGTAGGTCATGGTGATCGCGAAGGTCGTGACGAACTGCGCGAGCCCGAGCAGCAGGCCGAGCGTGACGTCGCCCCAGACGCGCTGCGCCATGAACTCAGGCGCGAAGGACGACAGCAGGACGTAGGCGAAGTACCAGACGAGGAAGGCGACCGCCATCGGGAAGACGAACCCGCGGTGTCTGCGCTTGAGCTCGACGAATCGCGGCGACTCCTCCACCGCGACGTAGTCGATCCTGCCGGGTGGAGCGGTATCGGTCCGAGTTTCGGACATGTGGCCTCCTTGCCTCATGAACGTGGCGCAGACGGTGCGCTACGGGGAGTTCCCGGCCGGACGGTGACGACAGACCGGGTGGTATCGTCGACGCTACGAACGCCGCGACGATGCCGTCACCCCCGGAAGTAGGTAGTGCGCGATGGCTGCGAGCTCCGCCTCCGACGCCGACCTGCTGGCCCGCGCCGTGGCCGACCTCTCCTCCCGGACCGGCCTGCCGATCGCCTTCGGCGGGTTCGCCCGCTCGGACTCGATCGAACTCACCTCGATCGTCGGCGCCCGCACTCCCAACCTGAACGGCCTCGTCGTGCACGCCTCACGGGGCCTCGGCGGCATGGCCCTGGTGGAGCGCCGCCCCCGCCTCGCGATCGACTACAAGTCGTCGCGCAGCATCACGCACGACTACGACCGCGCCGTGCTCGGCGAGGGGATCTCGACGCTGTTCGCCGTCCCGATCGTCGTCGCCGGCCGCTCGCGCGGCGTGCTCTACGGCGGCTCGTGGTCGCAGACGCCCGTCAACGAGCAGGTCGCGCGCAGCGCCTTCGACGTCGCGGGCGAGCTGGCCACCGAGCTGCGCATCCGCGACGAGGTCGAGCGACGCCTCGCGCTAGTGCCCCCGCCCGGCGAGACCCAGGCGCTCGGGGGCGCCGCGCGCGAGGAGGTGCGCGAAGCGTACGCCGAGCTGCGCAGCATCGCCTCCGCCGTCGACGATGCCGAGCTCCGCGAGCGACTCGCGAACCTCGAGCGGCGCCTTGCGGCTCTGTCGCGCGACAGCGCAGCGGAAGCCGAGCCGTTCGACGCCCGCCTGTCGCCCCGCGAGACCGATGTGCTCGCCTGCGCGGCGCTGGGGGCGACGAACGCCGAGATCGCCGCGACCCTCTCGCTCAAAGAGGTGACAGTGAAGTCGTACCTGCAGGCGGCGATGGCCAAGCTCGACGCCTCGACCCGTCACGCCGCCGTCGCGAAGGCGCGTCGCGCCGGCATCCTGCCCTGACGAATTCGGCGCCGCGATCGGCGCCGAATTCTCGCATACTCGCATTCTCGGAAACCGCGCAATAGTGAAATGCGACGATTCCGCGTAATGTGACGAATATGGCCCGCAGAATCGTGCATCAACTCGTCGACGATATCGACGGAACCGTCCTCGAGGTCGGCGAAGGAGAGACCGTCCTGTTCTCCCTCGACGGCACCGCCTACGAGATCGACCTCACCGACGGCAACGCTGCGGCGTTCCGCGAGGCGCTCGCGCCATATCTGGCGGCGGCGCGCTCGATCTCCTCGGCGCGCTCCTCGAGCGGCTCGGGAGGCGGCAAGCGCCGGCGCACCGGACAGCAGGACTACAGTGCCGTCCGCGAGTGGGCGAGGTCGAACGGGTATCAGGTGTCGGAGCGCGGCAGGGTGCCGGCATCCGTCCTCGAAGCCTACGAAGCCGCGCACTGAGCCGGCGCCGCTCTCGCGTCAGGCGTTCGCCTTCACGGACGAGAGCACCCTCATCAGCGTCTGCTTCGCGTCGCCGAGCACGATCGACACCTTCGGCTCGAAGAACAGCTCGTTCTCGATGCCCGCGAACCCCGGGTTCAGCGAGCGCTTCAGGAAGACGACCTGCTTCGCGTCGGCCACGGTGAGGATCGGCATCCCGTAGATCGGGGATCCCGGCGAGGTCTTCGCCGCGGGGTTCACGACGTCGTTGGCTCCGATCACGAGCACCAGATCGGTGGTCTTGAAGGTCGGGTTCACGTCGTCCATCTCGACGAGCGACTCGTACGGCACGTTCGCCTCCGCCAGCAGCACGTTCATGTGCCCCGGCATGCGTCCGGCGACGGGGTGGATGCCGAACACGACGTCCACGCCGCGCTCGCCCAGGATCTCGGCGAGCTCGGCGGCCGCGTGATGGGCGCCCGCGACCGCGAGCCCGTACCCGGGCACGATGACCACCCGCTGCGCGTAGTCGAGCAGGATGGCGACGTCATCGGCATCCATCGTTCTCACCGGCCGATCGCCCTGCCCGCCCGCCGCGCTACCGCTCGCCTGCGCGCGGAACGCCCCGAACACGATCCCGGTGACGGTGCGACCCATCGCCTTGGCCATCGCCATCGTGAGGATCGTGCCGCTCGCGCCGACGAGGGTGCCGGCGATGAGCAGCAGAACGTTCGAGAGCACGAGACCGGATGCCGCGACGGCGAGCCCCGTGAACGCGTTGAGCAGCGAGATGACGATCGGCACGTCCGCCCCGCCGATCGGGAGCACCAGGAGGACGCCGAGCACGAGTCCCGCCGCGACGAGCACGTACGCGTACCTCGGGTCGCCGGTCACGCACAGCGCCACGCCCGCGGCGAGCGCGAGCACGACGAGGCCTACCATGAGCGCGCGAAGTCCCGGGAAGGTGACCGCGCGGGACGTGATGATCCCCTGGAGCTTGCCGAACGTCACGAACGAGCCGGTGAGCGAGACGCCGCCGATGAGCACCGTGATGGCGACGACCACGAGCGTCCACGCCGTCTCGCTGTGGGTGACCTCGACGAGCGCGACGAGCGCCGCCGCACCGCCGCCGACGCCGTTGAACGCGGCGACGAGCTGCGGCATCTGGGTCATCTGCACGCGACGCGCCGCGATCACGGCGACGACCGCGCCGACCGCGATCGCGGCGACGATGAGGGTGAGGTTGCGGAGGTCCACGCTCAGCCCATAGGCGAGCACGGCGATCGCGGCGCCCGAGGCGCCCAGCAGGTTCGCGCGGCGCGCGGTGCGCGGGTTGCCGAGCCCCTTGAGCGCGAGGATGAACAGCACCGCGGCGACGATGTAGGCGACGAGGACGACCTCGGGGGGCAGGATCTTCACGCGGCCACCCCCGCACGGCGGGGCTTGGCCGAGAACATCACGAGCATGCGGTCGGTGACGACGAAGCCGCCGACGACGTTGATCGTCGCCAGGAGCACGGCGAGGATCGACAGCGTCAGCGCGAGCGGGTCCTCGGCTTGGCCGGCGACCATCACCGCCCCGAGCAGGATGATGCCGTGGATGGCGTTCGCCTCGCTCATGAGGGGCGTGTGCAGGGTGCTCGAGACCTTCGAGACGACCTCGAAGCCGAGGAAGACCGCGAGGATCGTGATGGTGAGAAGCGCGAACGCGTCCATCACGCCCGCACCCCGTTCACGGCCGGTCCCTGAGCCCCCACCGGTCCCTGAGCTTGTCGAAGGGCCGCCCCCTCCCCCTCCGGCCCCAGCGCGCCGCGCGGTCCCTGAGCTTGTCGAAGGGCCGCCCCCTCCCCGTCCCCGGGTCCCTGAGCGCCGTCCGGCCCCTGAGTCCCCTCCGGTCCCTGAGCTTGTCGAAGGGCCGCCCCCACCCGCTCATTCACCACAACCCCGTCCCGCGTCACAACGCTTCCCGCCACGAGTTCGTCCTCGAAGTCCAGCACGAGTTCCCCTTCTCTGATCAGCAGCGCCGCGAAGTTCGCGCAGTTCATGGCGAACAGCTTCGACGCGTCCGGCGACAGGTCCGACGCGATGTCGCGTGCGCCGATGAGCGTCACCGTCCCGCCCGCGACCTCGACGGTGTGCCGCTCCCCCGCGACCGATCCTTCGATGTTCCCGCCGGACTCCGCCGCGAGGTCGACGAGCACCGACCCCGGCTTCATGGCCGCGACCATGCCCGCGGTGACGAGCCGCGGTGCGGCGCGGCCGGGCACGGCGGCGGTGGTGATCACGATGTCGGATGCCGCGATGTGCGGCGCCAGCAGCTCCTGCTGCCGTCGCGCGCGGTCGTCGGCCAGCTCCTTCGCGTATCCGCCCGCCGCGTCGGCGGTGCCGAGATCGAGGTCGATGAAGGTGCCGCCGACCGAGCGCACCTCGTCGGCGGAGGCCGCCCGCACGTCGTTCGCCGACACGACCGCGCCGAGCCGCTTCGCGGTCGCGATCGCCTGGAGCCCCGCGACGCCCGCGCCGAGCACGAGCACCTTCGTCGGGGCGAGCGTGCCCGCCGCCGTCATGCTCATCCCGAACATGCGCCCGTGGGCGTCCGCCGCGAGGGTGACCAGCCGGTAGCCGGCGATCAGCGCCTGCGACGACAGCACGTCCATGGACTGCGCGCGCGAGATGCGCGGCAACAGGTCGAGCGCGAACGCGGTGACGCCGGCCGACTGCGCCGCAGCCACGGCATCCGCGTGCTGGAACGGGTCGAGCACGCCGACCGTCACCGTCCCCGGTGCCAGTTCTTCGATCTCGTCCAGGGTGAGCGGCCGGACATGGAACAGGATGCTGTTGCTCGGCGCACTGTCTGAGGTGCCGCCTTTGCCGAACGCCGACCCCGGCGGGGTCACGATCGCGCCGGCGTCGCGATAGGCGGCATCCGGGATCATCGCCCCCGTACCCGCGCCCGACTCGATCTCGACCCGCGCTCCGAGCGCGACCAGCTTGCGGACGCTGTCAGGGGTCGCGGCGACGCGCCTCTCCCCCGGTGATCGCTCGGCACGGACGCGGACGACGACTGGCACGGTTCCTCACTCCCGCCACGACGGCTTCGTCGCGGCCCTCCCGGAATCGTAACCGGGGCGCCACGGCGGTCGGGTCACGATTGGGTCGCGGCTGCCGGCGGGGAACGTGAGAATCCTCTCCGAATGGCGGTTCGGCCTTGAGATCGGTCGCGTTTCTCGGAATCGTGGCCGGTTCCGCACGTCCGCAACGGAAGGAACCAGCATGCTCACGCTGACCCATACCGCGGCTGAGGCCGTCAAGACGATCGTCGCCGCCGTCCCGCAGGCAGAGGACGGCGGTGTGCGGATCCGCGATACCGGACCCACGACCGGCTTCGAGCTGAGCGTCGCCAAGACGCCGCAGCCGGAGGACACCGTGGTTTCGGCCGACGGCGCGCGGGTGTTCCTCGACGAGGTCGCCGCCGGCGCGCTGGACGACCGCGTGCTCGACGCCGAACTCGCCGAGGACGGCTCGGTGCGCTTCGCGCTGACGACGTCCGCCTGACGGATTTCGCATCGCTGCGGCCCTCGCGCCTTCGCGGGGGCCGCGGTGCGTCTCGTAGACTGGATGCCGCCAGCCTCTGTAGCTCAACGGAAGAGCAGTTGCGTCCTAAGCAAACGGTTGGGGGTTCGAGTCCCTCCAGGGGCACAGCTCTTTTGTGCCTCTGACCATGGAATTCTTCTGAGGTCAGACCACAGAAGAGGCGTTTTTGCCCGCTTTTTGCCCGCATTCTGAAAATTTCGGCAGGCCGAAAACGACGTCGTCAACGGCCCGCACGCGACGTCTGAGAGCGGCAAAATCGAGCGTTTCGGGCCAAATCTGCCTCGTCCAACAACTGAGCAATCTGCTCTCTGGGGTCACTGGGGTCGGGCGTAGCGCGTCTGCGGTCCTGACGGCAGCGCCACCAACGGCATCGCGTCGTTGAGCCGCGTTGCGACGGCATCCAGATCGTCGTCGAAGAGATCGGCGTAGGTTTCCAGCGTCATCGCCGCGGACGCGTGCCCGAGCATCCGCTGCACCGCCTTCACGTTGGCGCCCGAGCTGATCGCGAGCGACGCGGCGGTGTGGCGGAGGTCGTGAGGAGTGAGCCGCGGGATCGATGGGTCGAACTCCTGCGCACGCCGCACCGCGTTCGCGAACCATCCCTTGCCGCCGGAGTTGCGCATGTGATTGACCCCGTCGCCGAAGAGCAGCCCTTCGGGACCTTTCCCGGCGCACGCCTGCTCGATCATCGGCGCGAGCCGCTCGGGGTAGGGCACCGAGCGCTTCTCGTGAGTCTTGGGCGTGCCGACGTGGATCTCGTACGCGATCATCACCGCGTTCTCTTCGATGACAAAGCGTCGTCGGAGGCGGTTCACGCTGCGCACGCGCAGTCCCGTCGCCTCGCCCCAGCGGAGGCCGGTGTACGCCAACGTCAGGACAAGCGTCGGATACGCCGAGCAGGCCGCCAGCGTCGCCACCTGGTCGTGCGAGAGGTAGACGCGACGCTTGCCCGGCCCGTGCCGAGGAAGGTTGCGCACATGGCGGGCTGGATTGCTGGCGAGGCGGCGATCGTCAATGGCGACGTCGAGGATGCCGGCGAGGACTCCCAGCGCTCGAAGAACGACTGTGCGCGACTTCTGCGTCGCGAGGTCAGACACCCAGTCCTGGACTTCGGAGCGTCGGATCGACGAGATCTCCCGGTCGGCCCATACCGGAGCGACGTGGTTCTTCCACGCCCGCTCGAGCGTCATGTAGTACGAGGGCTTCGACATCGGCGGCTGCTTGGATCGCAGCCAGCTGTCGGCGAACATCCGGACTGGGACCCGAGAGGAGGACGGGTCGATATATTCGCCCTTCGACTTCGACACCGTGACCATCGAGAGGTAGAGCTTCGCTTCGCGCATCGTCGTGAAGCCGCGCTTCTCCGCCTCGGTGCGATCCGGCTTGCGATACCGCACGCGATAGCGGCGGCCCTTCTCCGTTTCGTACGGGGTGATGGTGCCCATCTCGACCTCCTGCACCGGGTTCGTTGGGTCTGTATCGAGCCAGTGTCGGACACTGATCGGATGCCGTCAACGCGGCCGGTCAAAGATGTGGATAGATGCTGGAAGACGTCGTCAACTGGCGTTGAGGTGGGGGGCGCCTCCCTCCGACGCCGAGAGTGTAGCGATCGGTCGCGCCTCCGTTCTCGTCGCTCACTCCTTGCAGACTCCGCGCTGGCGCGCTCCGCTTAGCAGCCGTTCGACGACGAGCACTGCGCCGCGCCCCATCGCTCGTCAGCTGATTGTCGGATCAAAGCTTGGGCCGTCGCCAACTTCGAGGACGCTCGGCTACGATGTGGACCTCGGTCCCGCCAGCGCTAAGCCTCGACTGCTTTCGGGGGCGCCTGACGAGCCTCTACTCTGTCTCAGAGTTGGCGGATTCGGCGATCTGGTAGAGGTTTCTTCCCCGATACGACCATGCGTCAGCCGCGGAGAAGCTGGGGGTTACTCCGATGGCTTGCTCGAAGATTTGATTACGGAGACTGGAGGGCGTCCACCGCTTAGTCGGGTCGTCTGCAGCGGCCCAGGTCAACGGTCGACTGGGATCGTCAACCCACCGAACATCCACTCTCGCAGGCTCCTCATTCATCCACATCTCCACAGGCTCAACGAGCTCGTGCCTGACGACGCCTGCGAGCTTGAGGTTCATCCGCGACCCCTCGGGTATCAGCTTGTGCTCGTGAATGATGGTCACGGACTTCGCGCGCCGCTTGTTGCTGGTGAGCAGCTCGCGAGCGCTCTCGGTCACGTCCCGGGTTGCCGGCCGGAGCATCCGATCGGAGAGATCCTCGATCGGGAAGATACGGCTGAAGACCACCAACGTCTGCGTTTCGTTCCTGAACAGCGTGTACTCATGGCATTCGACACTGAGGTCGGGCGCGACACGCTCCAACCATTGGACCGTCGTGAGTACCTGAGCAGGGAAGGACTCGGCGACGACAATAAGGCGAGGCAGTTCAAGGACCTCATCGTTCCATTCGCCATCCACGTGTTCTCGTAGACGATCGAGCGCCATCTCCGTCGAGACGACCTCGCCGGTCTCGTTTCGCAGCCACTTTGCATGTGCCTTCCCAAGCTCCTCGATTGTGAAGTTCGCTGCCAGCGCACCGTAGGTGATGGCTTGAAGGTGAATGCGTCGATCGCCGCCCCGCTTGAGCTCGATCACGGCTATCTGACCGCTACTGGACAGGGCAAGGATGTCCGGTCGTTCCCGAGCGGATCCGAGCTGGGACTCCCAGGCGTCAAACTGTGTCGTCACGACGATCAGATCGTCGCCGATCGTTTGTGGATGATCTTTGATCCAAGACTCGAGATGCTGAGTTTCTTGCAAGCTCAACTCGTTCATTGAACTGCGATCAAGCCTCGTGGCGTGGACGCCATCGACATTGAGAATCTCTGGCATGTGAACTCCTGGGATGTTTCGAGCTCACCCTAGCGCGACGACACTGATGCTTCTCGGGTGCCGAATGGCGGTTGCTCAGTCGTTCGGAGCAAGTGTGGCCAACTGTTCTCGGTAGGCTCAACGTAACTGGAGGAGCAGGGGCTCTGTTCGCCGGGTCCAAGGGCTCGATGGCCGAGCTCGCCGCCGACGCGGGCTGTTGAGGGATGGCACGCTCATCGTTGCCGGGGCGCGGTTGTCGCCAGTTCGCGATAGGATACTCGACTTTGCTCATTGCATGAGGAGGTGCTTACCCAATGACCAACAATCACCCGGACCGGTACGCGTTGTCGTTCACGTCGGGTGGCCTTCTCCTGGTCGAGGCACAGCGAACCGTGGCCCTCTGGAATCCCTTACAAGACTGGGACTTGGTTCGCGCCGAGCTAATGGAGTCGAACACCCTCCAGCAAAGGACCATTCAATCTAGGCGAACGGTTAGTCGCGAGGTAGTGGGACGCCTCTCAGAACTAACCCCCGCAGAGCTACTCTTGCTCGGAGAGTCGTCACCCCAGGAGCGCGCGCATATGGCGTGGGTTGCAGCCTGTCGACGCTATACCCTCGTCGCCGAGTTCGCCGAAGAGGTGGTCCGAGAGCGCTTTCTCCTCCTCACGCCTTCACTGGAACGGGGGGAGTTCGACGTATTCCTAAGAGGCAAGGCCCTCTGGCATCCGGAGTTGGATGCACTGACGGAAACCACTCGAAGAAAGCTGCGACAGAACCTGTTCCGGATGCTTCGCGAGGCCGAACTTGTGAGCGACGGCGGTGAAATCGTGAACGTGATCCTGTCGCCGCAAGTTGAGGCGCTCCTCGATCTCCGACATCCGAGTGACGTTCGGTTTTTTCCAACTTCGACAGAGGTGCGCGTGTGACTGGTGCCGAACTGTTCCGTCAGGAGGAGCACCTCTTCGCGGTGCTGAGTGGCAGGCGATTCCTCAACATGGAGGGACTGAGCAACGAGGTGCCCTTCTTCATCTATCCGTACCCTCCCGAGCACGCGCTTGACGTGGCGAAGGCAAGGAAGCGAATCAAGACCCGGCTCGCGACTGAGAAGGGTATCCAGGTCCGCGAGGTCAATCTCTATGACCTGTCGGTGGAGATCCTCAAGGAGCGCGGTGACTGGGAAGAGGTGCTGGAGCTCGAGCCGACGGTCGACAAGACTGAGTTCACCGAGGTGCTGCGCTCGATGCTCAACCCGCAGCGGCACGTGGCCCCGGCGATGGCCGCGAAGATCGCCGATGGTGGATTCGACATCTTCTTCCTCACGGGGATCGGAGAGGTCTTCCCTTACATCCGGTCGCACAACGTGCTGAACAACTTGCAGAGTGTGGTGACCGGCAAGCCGTTGCTGATGTTCTTCCCCGGCCAGTACAAGCAATCCGAGACCCTGGGGTCGTCGCTGGAGCTGTTCGGAACGCAGCACGACGACCAGTACTACCGCGCCAAGAACATCCTGGAACAGGAACCGTGACCGCCATGCAGCTGCAAGAGATCTTCGCCAAGGACGTCCAGCGTCCGATCGAGGGCGTCGTCAAGGCCGATGATGCCCGGAACCTGGGCACCGAGGTTGAGGAGTACGTTCTCACGAACGAGGCGGCCAAGGGACTGGAACAGCTCCTGGAGGCGTACACGAACTACACGAACGCCAATGGCGTGTGGATCTCGGGCTTCTTCGGCTCCGGTAAGTCGCACCTGCTCAAGATGCTCGCCCACCTTCTCGGCGACGTGGAGGGCCAGGACTATCCGCGTGATGAAGTCTCTGAGACGTTCCGCACAAAGGCCGAGGGTGCCTTCCTGCCTGCTCTGATTGCCAAGGCCGACCGGATTCCGGCGAAGAGCCTGCTGTTCAACATCGACCAGAAGGCTCCGCTGATCAGCAAGGACCAGGCCGACGCGCTGCTCCGAGTGTTCGTGCAGGTCTTCGACGAGTCTCGCGGCTATTACGGGGACCAGGGGTTCATCGCCCGCTTCGAGCATCAGCTCGACGAGGAGGGTCAGCTCGATGCGTTCAAGGACGCGTTCCGAGCCATCGCGGGTCGCGAATGGGAGGAGCGCCGTCCGAGCTTCGGGCTGCCGACCGTCCGCAAACAGGTGAATGAGGCGTACGCACAGGTCGCAGGAATCGACGCGACAACGGCACCGGACATCCTGAAGACCTATCAGGACACCTACTCGGTCTCGATCGAGGACTTCGCCGACGAGGTGAAGGCGTGGCTGGACAAGCAAGAGAAGGACTTCCGGCTGAACTTCTTCGTGGACGAGGTCGGCCAGTTCATCGGCAACAACACCCACCTGATGCTGAACCTCCAGACCATCGCGGAGTCGCTCAACACCAAGTGTCAGGGCCGTGCGTGGATCATGGTGACGTCGCAGGAGGACATGGATCGCGTCATCGGCGACCGCACCAAGCAGCAGGGCAACGACTTCTCCAAGATTCAGGCCCGCTTCAAGACCCGGCTGAAGCTGACCAGCGCCGACGTCGAGGAGGTCATCAGCAAGCGTCTGCTCGAAAAGAACAACGCGGGTGCCGCGGCCCTGGGCGCGGTGTACGCGGAGGAGTCGGCGAACTTCAAGACGCTGTTCGACTTCGTCGACGGGGCAAAGACGTACCGCAACTACATGACTAGGGATCAGTTCGTCGGCACCTACCCGTTCGTGAACTACCAGTTCCCCCTGTTCCAGGCGGCGATCGAGGGCATCTCCGACCACAACGTGTTCGAGGGCCGCAATAGCTCGGTCGGCGAGCGCTCGATGCTCGGCGTAGTGCAGCAAGTCGCCAAAGACATCGGCGATGTGCAGGTTGGGCAGCTCGCGACGTTCGACAGCATGTTCGCGGGTATCCGCTCCTCGCTGAAGTCGGCCGCGCAGCGGTCCATCGACGTCGCCGAGCGCAACCTGGAGAACCCGCTCGCCGTACGGCTGCTCAAGGCACTGTTCCTGATCAAGTACGTCGACGGGTTCCGGGCGACCGCCCGCAACCTGACCGTACTTATCTACGACAGGTTCGGCCTCGATCTGCCTGCGCTGGCCGAGCGGGCGCAGGAGGCGCTCACGCTGCTGGAGACGCAGACCTACATCCAGCGCAACGGCAACACCTACGAATACCTGACTGACCTTGAGCAGGACATGGAGAAAGAGATCAAGGCCGTCGACATCGACACCTCCGAACTCTCCGCCCGGCTCAACAAGATCCTCTCCGGCGACGTAATCAAGACGTCAAAGCTGAAGTACGCGAAGAATGGTCAGGACTTCGCCTTCGGCTACAAGCTGGATGACCAGGTCTTCGGGCAGCAGCGCGAACTGTCCCTGCACTTCATCACCACGGAGTACCCGTACTCGCCCTCGGAGACCCGCATGCACAGCGCGGGCAAGGACGAGCTGCTCGTGATCATGCAGCCAGACGACCGTGTGCTCGCTGACCTACGGCTACTGATCAAGACCGAAAAGTACACCAAGCGCAAGCAGACGAGTTCGCTGTCCGCTGACGAGGACCGCATCCTCCGCTCCAAGGCCGCCCAGAACGTCGAACGGGAGAAGGAGCTCATCGAGCGCATCAAGCGCGCGATCGGCTCCGCACAGCTTGTGATCAACGCTGCCGATGTGTCCTCCTCCTCGCAGGACCCGCTGGCTCGAGTGACGGACGGCTTCCAGGACCTCATCGCTCGCACCTACACCCAGCTCAGTCTGCTCGGCGGAGTGACCTACACCGAGCAGCAGGTCGCTGGTGCGGCCAATCCCGACCAAGGTGGCATGTTCGACGCGACGAGTCTGTCGAAGCTCGCCGCACCCGGCGACGAAGTGCTCTCGCACGTGCTGCGCCGCGATCGTTTCGGTGAGCAGGTCACAGTCAAGGCGCTCGTGGATACCTTCGGCGCGAAACCGTACGGATGGGATCTCGCCTCCATCGAAGTCGTGACCGCCTACCTCGTCGGAGCCGCGAAGGTCATGCTGTCCGTGGACGGCAACACTCTCAAGCGCAGCGAAGTGCCCACGATCCTGCGCAATACGCAGAAGCACCCGCACGCTGTGGTCGCGCCGCAGAAGAGCTTCGACGATCGCAAGATCGCCGCGTTCCGCTCGTTCTGCGTCGACTTCTTCAATGATCCGGCCGTGACCAAGGACCCGCTCGAACTGGCGCACTATGGCGGCGAGAAGTTGCGCGCGAAGCTCGACGAGCTCAGGGCGCGCGTCAGCGGATCGAAGTACCCCTTCGTCAGCCAGCTCGACGCGCCGATCGCGCTGCTCGAACAGGTCGTCGGCAAGACCGACGAGTGGTACCTGACCGACTTCGCTCTCGCCGACGAGCTGTTGGAAGCCAAGGACCACGTTATCGACCCGATCCAGGCGTTCCTCAGCGGCAACCAGCGCATGATCTACGACGGTGCGGCCACGCTACTTCGGGATAACGCCAGCAACCTCACCTACCTGCCGCACGGCAGCGATGAAGCGGTGACCAGCCTGCTCGACGATCCGCAGGCGTTCCGCGGCAACAAGATGACTCAGCTCAAGCAGGCTGCCGACACCCTCGGCGCGCAGATCGCCGGCGCGGTGCGTGCGAACCGGTCCGGCGCCGAAGGCGAGATCACGGCGCGACGGGATGCGCTCTTCATCAGTACCATCTACACGGACGCCACCGACGAAGCCCAGGCGATGGCGACCGCGCAGATCGACGCACTCATCACCCGCATTGGCTCGGAACGACAGATCGCCGTCATCCGCGAGCTGGCTAATGGGTTCGAGGAGGCCAGGTATCCGGCGATCCTCGACCAACTCGCCGGAGCACGACGTGAGGCCGATCCGGACGTGCCGCCTCCGCCTATGAAGCAGACCGTCTCGATCAAGAAAATCATTGCTCGTGGTGTCAGTGGGCCGCTCGAAACGCCGGAGGACGTCGACACCTACCTGGCCGCCCTCCGCTGCTCCCTCATTCGGGCTCTCGAAGACGGAAGGCGGATCGCACTCTGATGGAGACTGCACCGTTGAGGTCGTTTGCTGCCTGGGCGCGTACCGAGCTGATCAAGGAGGTGGGTGCGCGGATGGCCGCGGTGCTCGCTCCGGGGTCTAGTGAGGGTGTTGAGGAGGTGGCTGCGGTCAGGGCGTTGGAGATGGCGGTCAAGGCGGCTGGCGGTGAGGCTGCGGGTCGCGCGAAGGTGGCGGATCGGGTTGCCTACACGTGGTTCAACCGCGTCGTCGCGCTGCGGTTCATGGACGCGAACGGCTACACCGGCATCGGCGTT
>Ga0307505_10000782_pt1 | contig 31357 bp, 6 predicted proteins | sample 23_S_MG_FD_202183 | JGI IMG/M metagenome (GOLD analysis project Ga0307505, IMG submission 202183) | Soil microbial communities from Populus trichocarpa stands in riparian zone in the Pacific Northwest, United States - 23_S | ecosystem: Environmental > Terrestrial > Soil > Riparian zone > Trees... | reverse complement strand
CCGGCAGCTGCAGCCGCAACGGCCAGGACGCGGTGAACCAGCCGACGCATCGCGCCAGGTCCGCGCCTTGCTGCACCGGTGCGGTCGGGTCGGCCGGCGCGTCGAGCGCCAGCCCGTCGAGGCCGCGGCCATGGTGCTCGACGTCGATCACCAGTGCCTCGCCGCGCAGCCATTGCTGCAGCGTCTGCGCCAGCGCCAGCAGCAGCAGCGTGTCGGGCCGGCTTTCAAGCGAGCGCGCCACGGCCACCAGCCGGTCGGCACTGCCAGGCGCCTGGCGCTGTAGGTGTTCAACCGCCTCGGCCTCGGTGGCGATGTCGGACGCGCCGGCGCGCCGCGGCAGCCGCGCGGTGGGCTGCAGCGCCGACTGCCAGTACGGAAGTTCACGCGCGAAGGCCGGCGCCTGCGCCGCCAGCGCGGCCGTCCAATGGGCCAGTGCCGGCGCGGGCTGCGGCACCGCGGCCGGCGCGGCCAGCGCCTGCACCAGGTCGGCCAGCAGCAGCCGCCAGGAATGCCCGTCGACGACCAGGTGGTGCGCGACCAGCAGCAGCTGCGCAGCGCCGTGGGCTCGCAGCAGCACGGCGCGCAGCAGCGGGCCTTGCGCCACATCCAGTTGACGCTGCGCGGCCTGCAGCAGCTCGGCCGCCGGCGCGTCGCCGAGTTCGACGAGCTCCAGCGGCACTTCAGCCGTGGCCGCATGGCGCACTGTCCAACCGCCTTCGGCGGAATCGAAGCGCTGGCGCAGCGCGGCATGTCGCCGCGGCAGCGTCTGCAGCGCGGCGGCCAGCGCAGCGGGTTGCAAGGCCGGGTCGACATCGAGCAGCAGGCTCTGGTTCCAATGCGCCGGCTGCGGCAGTTCGCCGCGCGAGGCGCGCTGCAGCAGCGCCCATTGCGCCGGTGCCAGCAGCGCCGGCCCCTCGGCCACCGCCGCCGTGTCGGCCGCGGCCCGCGGGCGTGCGGCCGCCGCCTGCGCCGCCAGCGTCTGGTGCGTGAACATGTCGGCCGGGCTCAGCGCGTAGCCGGCCTGGTGGGCGCGCGCCACGATCTGCATCGCCGCGACCGAGTCGCCGCCCAGGTCGAAGAAGTTGTCGTCGGTGCCGACCGCGGGGCGGCCCAGCACCTCGCACCAGATCGTGTGCAGCGCGGCGAAGGCCGGGTCTGCATCCGTGCCAGACGCAGCCCCGGCCTGCCCGGCCTGCCCGGCCGGGGCGGCCGGTTGCGGCAGCGGCAGCGCCGCTCGGTCGACCTTGCCGTTCGGCGTCAGCGGCAACTTGTCCAGCAGCAGTACATGCGCCGGCACCATGTAGCCCGGCAGCCAGGCCTGCAGCGCCTGGCGCAGTGCGGCCGGCGACACCGTGTCGGCCTCGGCGCGCACCCAGGCGACCAGCGCCAGCGTCTGGCCGACCACCGCCACGCCGACCACCGCCTCGGCCACGCCTTCGCAGCGCACCAGCGCCGCCTCGACCTCGCCGGCTTCGATGCGGTAACCGCGCAGCTGCAGCTGCTGGTCGACCCGCCCCAGATAGGCGATGCTGCCGTCGGCGCGCCAACGGCCCAAGTCGCCGGTGCGGTACATGCACGCGCCGGGCTCACGCGCAAAGGGGTCGGGCAGGAAGCGCTCGGCCGTCAGCGCCGGGCGGCCGAGGTAGCCGCACGCCATGCCGGCGCCGCCGATGAAGATCTCGCCGACCGCACCCGCCGGCACGGCATTGAAGTCCTCGTCGAGCAGGTACATAGCGGCGCCGGCGATCGGCCGGCCGATCGGCAGCGAACCGGCGTCGTCATCGCCGACCTGGTGCACGCTGCAGCCGACCACCGTCTCGGTGGGGCCGTATTCGTTGAGCAGCGCGATGCCCGGATGGCGGGCGCGCCACCAGGCCACGTGCGCCTCGGTCAGGGCTTCGCCGCCGATGACGAAGGCCCGCGGCAGCCGCTCGGCAGCAATGGTGGCACGCGCCTGCAGCAGCGGCGCCAGCGCATTCATGTGCGCCGGCGTCAGCTTGACCAGGCTGTAGCCGCCGTCCATCGCGTCGGCCAGCGCCGCCAGCGCATCGGCCTCGGGCAGCAGGGTCACGCAGCGCCCCACGAGCAGCGGCGCGAACAGGCCGGTGAGGGTGGCGTCGAAGCCGATCGACGAGTTGACCGGCGCGCCGCGGCCGGCGTGCAGCGGATAGCGCTGCAGACACCAGTCCATGTAGTGCATCAGGCCGGACTGCGGCAGCAGCGTGCCCTTGGGCCGCCCGGTGGAGCCGGAGGTGTAGAGCACGTAGGCCAGCGATTGCGGATGGGCTGGCACGCTGCGCGCCGCCCGGCCCTCGATGACATCGGTCGAATCCGGCAGCAGGTTCAGAGGCGGCATGCCGGGCGCATCGAAACGTGCGGCATCCGCCGCCTGCGCCAGCAGCAGGCGGGCGCCGGAATCCTGCGCCATGTAGCGCAGCCGCTCGTCGGGCAGCACCGGGTCCAGCGCCAGCCAGGCGGCACCGGCCTTCCACACCGCCAGCATCGCCACGAGCAGCATCGGCTCGCGCGGCAGGCACACACCGACGATGCTCTCGCGGCCGATGCCCTGCACCATCAGCTGCGCGGCCAGCGCGGCGGCGGCGGCGTCGAGCGCGCGGTAGCTCAGCGCCGGCCCGGCCGGCGTGGCCACCGCGACGGCCTCGGGCGTGCGCGCCGCCTGCTGCTCGAAGCGTTCGGCAAAACCCATCCAGGGGCCGTGGGCCTGCGGCGCCGGGCCCTGCTGCCAGCCGGCCAGCGTGGCCGCCTCGTCGGCGGACAGCAGCGGCAGGCTGCCGGCCGGGCGCAGCGGGTCGTCCAGCACCGCCCGCAGCAGCCGCTCGAAGTGTTCGAGCCAGCGCTCGATGCGCGGTGCGTCGAACAGCGCGCTGCGGTATTCCACCGCCAGCAGCAGGCCGCCGTCGCGCTCGATCACGTGCCAGGTCAGGTCGAACTTGGTGTGGGACGGCAGCACCGGGGCCTGCACCAGCCGCGCGTCGCCCAGGCGCAGCTGCTCGCTGTTCTGCGCCCCATAACCTTCGCCCTGGTACTGGAACATCAGCTCCACCAGCGGCACGCGGCCGGGTTCGCGGGCCGCGCCCACCGCGTCGATGACGCGCGCCAGCGGCAGTTCGGCATGGTCGATGGCGTCGGCCACGGCCCGCTTGACGCGGTCGACCCAGTCGACGACGCGGCCACCTTCCGGACCCTGGCTGCGCACCACCAGCGTGTTGACGAAAAAGCCGATCAGCTCGGCCAGCTCCGGCCCATGGCGGCCGGCCACGGGAATGGCCACCGCCAGGTCGCGCCGGCCGGTCCAGCGCGACAGCAGCAGCTTGAACACCGTCAGCAGCAGCATGAAGGGCGTGGCGCCGCAGGCCGACGCGGCAGCGGCCACGCGCGCCGACAGCGCCGGCAGCCGGCGCTGCAGCGTGGCGCTGCGCCAGTCGGCCGCGGGTGAATGCGGCCGGTCGGCCGGCAGCGACAGCGGCGCCAGGCCGGCGAGCTGTTCGCGCCACCACGCCGCCATGGCATCAGCCTGCGGCCCGGCCAGCCACGCCAGCTGGCGGCGCTGCACCGCTGCCAGGCTCGTGGGCACTGGCAGCGCCGCGGCGCGGTCTTCGAGCGCGGCCTCGTACAGCGCGCCCAGTTCGCGCAACAGCACGCCGCGCGACCAGCCGTCGGCCACCAGGTGGTGCAACACCCACAGCAGCAGCTGCCCGCCATCGGGCAGGCCGATCAGCGCCACGCGCATCAACGGCGCCCGGCTCAAATCGAAGGGCGCGGCGGCCAGCGACTGCAGCTGGGCCTGCAGCGCGGCATCGTCACTGCCTTGCGCCTGCAACTGCTGCAGCGCCGGCGGCGCGTGCGGCAAGGTGCGCTGCACCGGCTCGCCGCCGGCGCCGGTCTCGAACACGGTGCGCAGCGCCTCGTGGCGCTCGACCAGCCCCTGCACCGCGCGCTGCAGCGCGCCGGCCTGCAGCGGGGGGTCGCTGCGCCAGGCAAAGGCGATGTGATAGGCCGAGCTGTGCGGCTGCAGCTGCTGCACCACCCACAGCTGGCGCTGCCCCGGCGTCAGCGGCAAGGGGGCATCGGCCGGCGGCGGTACCGGCAGCACGCGGCCGCGCGCCCTCAGTTCCTGCTCCAGTCGCGCCCGCTGGGCCGCAGAGAGCGCGGCGATGCGCTCGTGCAGCGATGTGGAGGAGCTCACGTGCGGTCCCGACACAGCGCCTTCAGGCGCGCCAGCGGCGGCAGCGCGCGCATCACGCGGTCGTAGTCCTGCACGAAGTCGATCAGGCAGCAGATCTCGTCGACGCCCGCGGCACGCAACTGCTCGACGAAGGGCCGGCAGCTCTGCGGCGTGCCGATCAACGAACGGCCCTGCATGAAGCCGTCGACGCCGAAGCGCAGCAGGCTGTCCAGGTCGTCCTTCGAAAAGTCCTTGAGGCTGACCTTCAGCCCCATGCCCTTGGCCAGGTTCTCCAGCAGCCCGTAGTGGGTGCGCAGGTAGTCGCCGAAGGGTTCGCGCACGTCCTCGCGCACCTGCTCCAGCTCGTCGCCGACGAAGGTGTGCAGCATCATCGACACGCGCCCGGCGGCCGGGTCGTGGCCGTGTTTGGCGCGTGACTCGCGGTAGCGCGCGATCTTCTGCGCCGCCTGCTCCACGGTGTCGCCGAGCAGCGAGGTCAGCGCGTTGACGCCGCGGCGCCCGGCCTCGACGAAGGTCTCCGGCGAGGTGCAGGCCACCCACACCGGCAGTTCCGGCTGCAGCGGCCGCGGCAGCGTGCGCACCTCGACCTCGCGGCCATCGGCATCCTCGAAAGCCACGGTCTCGCCGCGCCACAGGCGCTGGATCGCTTCCAGGCTGCGCCACATCACGCCGCGGCGCGCGCCATGCGGCTCACGTGCCATGACGAACTCGTCCAGGGTCCAACCCGAAGCCGCGCCCAGGCCGACACGCCCGCCGGACAGGCGGTCGATCACCGACCAGTCCTCGGCCACGCGCACCGCATGGTGCAGCGGCAGCACCACGCTGCCGGCGCGCAGCTGCACGCGCTTGGTGATCATCGCCAGCGCGGAGGCGGTCAGCGCCGGGTTCGGGTACAGCCCGCCGAAGGCGTGGAAATGGCGCTCCGGCGTCCACACTGCGACGAAGCCGTTGTCGTCGGCAAAGCGTGCGCTGTCCAGCAGCAGGCGGTAGGGATGCGCATCGGGGCTGGTGCCGTCGCCATCGAAGTAGAAAAGGCTGAAGTCCATGGATCGGTTTCTCGTGTTCAGGGTCGGCCCGTGGCCTCCTCGGGCGCCATCGCCTCGACCTCGGCCAGCAGTTCGGCCAGCGCGGCATCGTCCTCGGCGGCGGGCGACGGCGCGCCTGCGGCGCGCTGCGCATCGATCAGCCGCGCCAGGCCGGCCGCCGTGCGCGCGTCGAACAGCAGCGCGCGCATCGGCAGCTCGACGCCGTACTCGCGCCGCAGCCGCGTCACCGCCTGGATCGCCAGCAGCGAATGGCCGCCGAGCGCGAAGAAGTCGTCCTCGACACCGACCTCGGCGATGCCCAGCAGCTCGCCCATCGCCTGCGCGACGAAGGCCTCGGTGGGGGTGCGCGGCGCCACATAGGCCGTGGCCAGCGCCGGGCGGCCGTGGGCTGCACCCGCCGCGGGCCGCGCGGCCGGCACGGCCGGGTCGAAGGCCTCGGCCAGGCGCGCCGGCAGCGGTCGGCGCGACAGCGCGACGCGGGCGAAGCGCGGTTGCGCCAGCATGCGCAGCGTCGCCTGCCAGGCCTGGTCGGCGTCGAAGGCCGCGGCCATCAGGCGCGAGCCGCCCGCGGCGGCCGCGGCACCGACCGGGTCGTCGGCCGCATGGCAGGCATCCCAGTCCATCACCTGCCAGCGCCCGCCGCGCGCGGCCTGCGCCTCGGCAAAAGCCGCCAACTGCGCGCTGGCCGCGGCATAGGCGCCGAAGCCGGTGCCGCCGACCCAGGCCGACAAGGAGCCCTGCAGCATGACGAAGCCGGGCGCGGCAGGCAGCGTACCCAGCGCCGCATGCAGCGCCTGCAGCGCGCGCACCCGGCCGCCGTGCAGACGCGCCAGTTCCTCCGGGCCGGTCTGCGCCAGCGGGCAGGCCGCGTGTTCGCCCATCGTGCCGGCATGGAACACACCGTCGAGCGCACCGGCGCCGGCCAGCGTGCGCGCCAGCCAGCCGGCATCGTCGATCGGGCCACTCTCGAAGTGCAGCGCGATGCCGGCCGCACGGTGCCCCTGCAGCAGGCGGATCAGCCGGCTCACCGGGTGCGTGGGGCCGTGCGTGGCGAGCCACTGCTCCCACGCATCGGCCGTGGGCAGCCCGGCGCGGCCGACCAGCAGCAGGCGCACGCTGCGGTCCTGCGCCAGGCCGCGTGCCCAGACCATGCCGAGGCCCTCGACCAGGTCGCCGACCACCGCATAGCGGCCCCCGGGCTTCAGCGGCTCGGCGGCCGGCAACGGCAAGGCTCGTGCCGACTGGCGCCAGCGGGTGGCACCGCGCAGCGCGAGCACACGGTCTTGCAGCGACCAGTCCGCAGCCAGGCAGCGCGCCAGTTCGTCGGCCTGCGCCGCATCGTCCAGCGCGAGGCCGGGCTCCAGGTCGATGCATCGTGTGCGCAGGCCGGCGATTTCCTGCGCCGCCACCTGCAGCAGGCCGATGGCGGCCGCGCCCTCGGCCTGCGCTTGTTCGCGCGGCAGCACGGCTTGTGCGCCGCGGCTCAGCAGGCTCAGCGTCAGCGGCGCCCGGGTCTGCGGCCAGGCGTTCAGCAACGCCAGCACCGCAGGCAGTTCGGTTGCTGCGCCCTGCAGCACGATCTGCGTGGGCTCGAAGCCGCGCGCCGCGAGTGCATCGCGGACCTGCAGCGGCGACGACGCCGCATCCAGGCACAGGCCATCGGTGCGCGCCGCCAGCGCGCCGGCCAGCGCTGCGTCGGCCAGCAGCAGCCAGCCTTTGACCTCGCCGCGCACTGTTGCCAGCGGCGCCGGCTGCCAGTGCGCGCGCCAGAACCATTGCGCCGGTTCGTCGCCGGGCCCATCGGGCGCGGCGGGCACTTCGGCGACCGCCTGCGGCGCGATGCGATAGCGCTGCCGCTCGAAGGGGTAACCCGGCAGCCAGACGCGCCGCGCCTGCGGGTCGCGCAGCGCGTTCCAGTCGAGCGCGACGCCGGCACACCACAGCAGCGCCGCCGCCTGCGCGTCGCCGCGCTCGGCCTGCGCCGGCTGCGCCAGCGCCGGCACGGCTTCGAGGCCCTGCTGCTGCGCCAGCTGCGCCAGCGCCGTGCCCGGGCCCAGTTCCAGCAGCAGCGGATCGTCGGCGCTGCGCAGCAGCGCCAGCGCATCGCCGAAGCGCACGCTGCGCCGCAACTGCTGCTGCCAGTAGGCCGGGTCGGTGGCCTGCTGCGCCGTCATCCAGCCACCGCTCAGGTTGGACAGCAGCGGCAGCTGCGGCGCGCGCAGCGTGACGCGCCGCAGCGCGGCGCCGAAGTCGTCCAGCGCCGCGTCCATCGCCGCGCTGTGGAAGGCATGCGAGGTGGCGAGTGCGTGGCAGACGATGCCCTCGCCTTCCAGCGTCTGCTGCAGCGCGCGCAGCGCGTCGGCCGGGCCGGCCAGCACGCATTGTTTCGGCCCGTTGACCGCGGCCAGTTCGACGGCGCCGCCGACATGCGGCTGCAGCGCGGCCTCGCCAGCCATCACCGCCAGCATCGCGCCGGGTGCGCAGCGCTGCATCGTCGCGCCGCGCGCGAGCACCAGCGCCAGCGCATCGTCGAGCGAGAACACGCCGGCGATGCAGGCCGCCGTCAGCTCGCCGATGCTGTGGCCCAGCAGCGCGGCCGGCTGCACGCCGCGCTGCTGCCACAGCCGGGCCAGCGCATAGCCGGTGACGAAGAGCGCCGGCTGCGCGAACTCGGTGCGCCGCAACCGCGCGGCCAGCGCCTCGTCGGCGGCGTCGGCGAGCAGCAGTTCGGCCAGCGGCACGCGTGCGCCCAGCCGGTCGGCGCAGGCGTCGAAAGCGGCGCGGAAGGCCGGCTCGGCCGCGTGCAGTGCACGCGCCATGCCCGGCAGCTGGCTGCCCTGGCCGGGGAAAGCGAAGGCCACGGGCCGCTCGCGCGGCGCCGTGCCGGCGTGGCGCAACGGGCCCTCACCCGGCGTGCTGAGCAGGTCCACCGCCTCGGCGGCGCTGCGCGCCACCACCGCCAGCCGCAGCGGCAAAGCGCGGCGGCCGGCCTGCAGCGTCAGCGCAGCATCGGCCAGCGCCGGCGCGTCGGCCGCGCCGAGCCGGGCGGTCAGCGTCGCGGCCAGCGCCTGCAGCGCCTGGGGGCTGCGCGCCGACAGCGGCAACAGCTGCCAACGCCGCGACGAGGCCACGCGCGGCGCTTCGGGCGGCGCTTCCTCCAGCACCACGTGGGCATTGGTGCCGCCCATGCCGAAGCTGCTGATACCGGCGCGGCGCGGCCGCGTCGCCGTGCGCGGCCAGGGCTTCAGCGTGGTGTTCACCGCCAGCGGTCCGGCGGCGAAATCGATCTGCGCATTGGCGCGCTCGAAATGCAGGCTCGCAGGCAGCGCCTCGTGCTGCAGCGCCAGCACCATCTTCAGCAGCCCGGCCATGCCGGCGGCGGCGTCCAGGTGGCCGACATTGGTCTTCACCGAACCCAGCGCGATGCGGCTGCCGTCAGCACGCGGGTCGCCCAGCGCCTGGTGCAGCGCCGCCACCTCCACCGGGTCGCCCAGCGGCGTGCCGGTGCCGTGCGCCTCGACCGCATCCAGCGCCGCGGCATCGATGCCGGCGGCAGCCAGCGCGTCGCGGATCACCGCCGCCTGGCCGGCGACGCTGGGCGCCAGCAGCCCGACCTTGGCGGCACCGTCGTTGTTCACCGCCGAGCCGAGCAGCACCGCGCGCACCGGGTCGCCGTCGGCCAGTGCTGCCTCCAGGCGCTTGAGCACGACGACGCCGACGCCGCTGCCGAACACCGTGCCGCTGCCGGCGGCGTCGAAGGCCCGGCACAGGCCGTCGGGCGAAGCGATGCCACCGCGCTCGTGCAACCGGCCGCGCGCGTCCAGCGAGGCGATGGTCACCGCACCGGCCAGCGCCACCTCGCAGCCGGCGGCCAGCGCGCGCAGCGCCGCATGCACCGCCACCAGCGAGCTCGAGCAGCCGGTCTGCACGCCCACGCTCGGTCCCTTTAGGTCGAGGTGCCAGGACACGCGCGTGGGCATCAGCCCGAGCACGTTGCCCACCACCACCTGCACCGGATCGTCGGCCTGGCGCAGCGCGGCATCGCCGTGCAGTTCGATCAGGTAGCGGCTGAGCGCGGCACCGGCGAACACGCCGATGCGCTGGCGGCCGGCCCGCTGCGGGTCGATGGCTGCGTCTTCCAGGGCATGCCATGCGGTCTCGAGGAACACACGCTGCTGCGGGTCGAGGATCTGCGCCTCGCGCGGCGCATAGCCGAAGAAGGCCGCATCGAAGCCGTCGGGCATGTCGATGCCGGCATGGGCGCGCACGTAGTCCGGCCGCATGAAGCGATCCGGCGCCTCGCCGGCGGCGCGCAGTTCTTCGTCCCCCAGCAGGCGTATGCCGCTGCGGCCGTCGCGCAGCAGTGCCCAGAACGCCTCCAGCCCGTCAGCGCGGGGAAAGCGCCCGGCCGCGCCGATGATGGCGAAGCGCGGCGCCTGGCGGCGGCGCTCGGCTTCCAGCGCCTCGATGCGCAGGCGCGCGTCACGCAGCGCGGCCAGCACGCGGTCTTGGGGGATGGACGAAGGCGTGCTCATGGAGGGCTCGTGGTCGTGGGGCCGGGCTCGGCCAACAGGGCGTCGAGCGCAGCGAGTTCGGCGGCGATGGCGGCGGCATCGTCAGGGGCCGCTGCGGCTTCGGCATCGGGCGCGGGCGGCGGCGCCGCCGGCCAGAGCTGCGCCTGCAGATGCACGGCCAGCGCATGGATGGTCGGGTGCTCGAAGATGCCGGCCGCCGACAGCTGCACGCCGCTGAAGCGCACCAGGCGGTTGCGCAGTTCCATCGCCATCAGCGAGTCCAGCCCCATCTCGAAGAAGCCGAGCGCCGGGTCGGGCAGCGCAGCGCCGGCCGAACCCAGCACGGCCGCCACCTCGCCCTGCAGGCGTCGCACCAGCGCACTGCGGCGCTGCGCGGGTGGCAGCGAGGACAGCGCAGTGAGCGCTTGATCGGCGGCATGCACCGGCGACGCGCTGGCCTGCGGCGACGGCATGCCGTTCAGCGCGGCAAGCCGCGCCGCATCCAGCTTCAGTGCCGCCACCACGGCGTCCTGCGGCTGCGGGCCCAGCAGCAGCGCGTCCAGCAGCGCGCGGCCTTCGGCGGGGCTGAAGGCCTCGACCCCGCGCGCGCGCAGCGCCGCCAGCGTGGCCGGGTCGGCGGCCGCGCCGATCTGCGACCACGGGCCCCACTGCACGCTGGTGGCCGCCAGGCCGCGGGCGTGCCGGTGCGCGGCCAGCGCATCCAGCCCGGCATTGGCCGCGACATGCGCCGCCTGCCCGGCCGAGCCGAACAGCGCCGCCGCCGACGAATACAGCACGAACCAGCCCAGTGGCAGTGCCTGCGTCAGCCGGTGCAGGTGCCAGGCGGCATCGAGCTTCGGCGCCAGCACGGCGCGCAGCCGCGGCAGCGTCAGCGTGCGCAGCGCGCCGTCGTGCAGCACGCCGGCCGCATGGAACACGCCGCGCAGCGGCGGCATCTCGGCTTCGATGCGCTGCAGCGCTGCGGCCAGGGCCTCGGCATCGGCCACGTCCGCCTGCAGGCACAACACCTGCACCTCCGCTGAGCGCAGCGCCTCGGGCAGCGGGCGCAGTTGCCGGCCCAGCAGCGCGAGGTGGCGCGCGCCCTGGCCCACCAGCCATGCGGCGGTGGCCAGGCCCAGGCCGCCGAAGCCGCCGGTGATCAGGTAGCTGGCATCGGCACGCACGCGCCGCGGCGCTTGTGCGCACAGCACCAGCTTGCCCACGTGGCCGGCGCGCTGCATCAGCTGCAGCGCCGCATCGGCCTGCGCGAAGCCGAAGCAGCGGTACGGCAGCGGCGCCAGCCGGGCGCCGCGCCAGGCGCCGCCGAGCGCCACGAACAGCGCGCGGATGCGCGCCGGCTCGCGCTGCGCCAGCGCCATCAGGTCGACCTCGTGATAGCGCACGTCGGGCCGCAGCGCGCGCACCTGCTCGGCGCTCCAGGTGCCGCGCTTGCCGATCTCGACGAAGCGTCCGCCGGGTTTCAGGCAGGCCAGGCTGGCGGGGATGAAGTCGCCGGACAGCGAGTTCAGCACCACGTCCACGCCGCCGTCGGCCTGCAGCCGGTCGCGGAAGTCCAGCGTGCGCGAGTCCATCACCGAAGCCGCGCCGGCGGCGCGCAGGCCGGGCCACTTGCCGCGGCTGGCGGTGGCATGCACCGTGGCGCCGAGCATCTGCGCGATGTTCAGCGCCGCGCTGCCGGTACCGCCGGCCGCCGCGTGCAGCAGCAGGCTTTCGCCGGCGCGCAGGCCCGCCACCTCCACCAGCGCATGCCAGGCCGTCAGGCTGGCGGCCGGCAGTGCCGCGGCGGCCGCCAGCGGCAGGCCCGGCGGCGCCGGCGCCACCCAGTCGGCCGGCACCGTGACCTGGCTGCGCCAGCTGCCGGGGGCGAGTGCGATCACCGCATCGCCGGGCGCGAAGGTGGTGACGCCGCTGCCGCAGGCGATCACCTCGCCGGCGCATTCGGCGCCGAAGCCCAGCCCCAGCGCCAGGCGGTCGAAAGGCAGCATGCCGAGCGCGTCGAGCGCATCGATGAAGTTCAGGCCGGCGGCGGCGACGCGGATCTGCACCTCACCCGCGCCGGGCGCGCGCGGCGCCAGCGGCGCGCGCTGCAGGCCCTGGTCGCCGCGCAGCAGCTGCCAGTCCGCCTGCGCTGCGTCGCCTGCCGCAGGCAACGGCCGCAAGCGCGGCCGCCAGCGCACGCCGCGGCGCCAGGCGATCACGGCCTCATCGACCGGCGCCGAGGCCTCGCGCGCCAGGCATTCGGCGCGCTGCGGCGGCGTGGCCAGCGGGTCCAGGTCCACCTGCCGGCAGCGCAACGCCGGGTGTTCCAGCGCGATCACGCGCGCCAGGCCGGCGGCCGCGGCGGCATGGGGCTGCGGCAGCTCGCCATCCAGCAGCACCGCGCCGGTGGTGACCAGGCTCAGCTGCGGCAGCGCATGGCCGCCGGCTTCGGCCGCTTGCAGCAGATCTTGCACGAATTGCAGCAAGGCGGCGGCGGCATCGGGCGTGTCGTCGACCCACCAGTGCAGGCGCTGCGGCCAGAGGCCGGCGCGCAGCGCCTCGGCCCGACCGGAGCCGGCGCAAAGCGCCAGCGTCGACGCCGACGGCGCGCGCGCGGCGAAGACGCCGAAGGGCACGCCCTCGCCGGTGAGCAGCGCCGGCTGCTGCAGGCCCGCGTCCTGCAGCAGTTGCAGCCAGCGCGGCGCGGGCAGCAGCGCATGTTCGGGCCGCAGCGCGTGGTCGGCGAAGCGCCACCAACCCTCTGTCAGGCCGAAGATCGGGTCCAGCCACGCCATCGGCTGCGTCAGCTCCAGCAGCAGCAGCAGGCCGCCGGGCGCGAGCAGCGCGCGCGCATGGGCCAGCGTGACGTTCAGGTCGGCGGTGGCATGCAGCACGTTGGCCGCCAGCACGATGTCGTAGCGCTCGTCGAAGCCCTGTGCGGCCGGCGGCTGCTCGATGTCGAGCCGGCGGTACTGCAGTCCGGCATCGCCGAACCGTTCGCGCGCGCCGGCCAGCAGCATCGCCGAGAGGTCGGTCAACTGATAGTCGAGCGTGCGTACCGCTTGGCGCAGCCGCGGCAGCACCACCGCCGTGGTGCCGCCGGTGCCGGCGCCGATCTCGAGCACGCGCACAGGGCGGTCGTTGCCCTGCTGCGCGGCCCATGCCGCGGCGAACTCGGCCGCCAAGTCGTTGGCCGCCCGCGCGCCGGGCGATTCGCCATACAGCGCCTGCAGCCGCCGCGCGCCGCCGCCGTCGAACAGCAGCGCCATCGGCTCGCGCCGGCCCTGCAGCACGGCGGGCAGGCCGAGCGCGCAGTGGCGCAGCAGCTCGAGTTCGGTGGCCGCGTGCGCATGCGCGGCGAGCAGGCGCGCGTGTTCGGCCTCGGCGTCGCCGGGTGCGGCCCGAGACGCCAGCATCTGCAGACGCCGCCGCAAGGCGGCCAGCGCCGGCTGCGGCGGATCGGCCGCGCCGGCTTCGGCCAGCGCGCGCGCGGCCCATTGCCGCGCCAGCGCATCCAGCGCGGGCAGCAGCGCCAGGTAACACTGCAGCGCGGGCTGCGCGAGGGCGTCGTCCAGCCGCGAATGTGCAGCTTGCAGCAGCTGCGGCCACGCATCGACCGCCACGCCGGGCAAGGCCGGCGGCGGCGCTTCGACCCACTCGCTGTGCCACAGCGGCAACGCCGCCTCGCGCAGACGCGCGGCGCCGGCCGGGCGCAGGGCCAGGGCGTCGATGCGGACCCGCAGCCGGCCGTCGTCGGCGAACAGTTGCAGGTCCGCACCCAGCGCATCGCCGTGCGCACCGCGGCGCAGCGTCGCCAGGCTCCAGCAGGCCGCGCCGGGCGAGGCGAACCAGTGCAGCTGTTCGATCACCGCCGGCAGCCAGGCCACGTCGGACTCGCCCGGCGCGTCGATGAAGGCCGCGGCCAGGCTCTGCAGCGCGGCATCCAGCAGCACCGGATGCAGCAGCCAGGCCGCGGCGTCGTGCTCGGCCGGCAGCTGCAGCCGCGCCAGTACCTGGTGATCGCCGAGCGCCACCGATTGCAAGGCCGCGAAGGCCGGCCCGTAAGCCACGCCCTGCGCCGCCAGGCGCCGCCGGCAGGCCTCGGCTTCGACCGGGCGGGTGCAGGTGGCGCGCGCCGCGGCCAGCCGGTCGTCCGGCTGCGGCGGCGCCGCTGCCGCGTCGATGCGGGCCTGCGCATGCAGCACCCACGGCGCCTCGGGCGCGACGCCGGCGCCGTGGATCTCCAGGCTGCCGTCGGGGCGGTGCAGCAACTGCACACGCCGCAGTTCGTCCAGCCGCAGCGCCTGGCGGAACACCAGCCCGCACAGCGCCAGCGCGCCGCGGCCCGCCTGGCGCGCGGCAGCCAGCATCATCTCCACCAGCCCGGCGGCGGGCAGCACCACCTGGTCGAAGACCGTGTGCTGCGCGGCCCAGACGGGCGTGTGGGCGTCGAGCAGCACCTCGTAGCGCGATGCGGTGTCGCCGGCCACCGCGAGGCGCCGGCCGAGCAGCGGATGCAGCGCGGCCGGCGTCGGCAGGGCTGCCGGCAGGTCGACCCAATGCCGCTGATGCTGGAACGGATAGAGCGGCAGCGAAAGGCCGGCAAAGCGCGGGCCGGGCCGGTGCGGGTCCGCGCCTTCGACGAAGCGCCGCGCCAGCATCGGCAGCGGCGCGTCCTCGGGCACATCGGCCGGCAGCGGCTCGTGCGCGGCCCGGCCGCTGAACACCTGCACGCGTTCGCCTGCGGCCCACGCGCGCAGCAGGGCCGCCGCTTCGGCACCGCTGCCGGCCACCAGCGCCAGCCGCTGCGGCAGCGCCGCGCGGCCCTGCGCCGCGGCCGCCGCATGCGCGCGCCAGGGGCTGCCGGCGTCCAGCGCATCCGCATGGCGCAGCGCCAGCGCGCGCAGCGCCGCGGCATCGCGTGCCGACAGCTGCAGCAGGCCGGCGCCCTCGTCCGGCAGCGGCGCGGCCGCGAGCGGCGGCGCCGCCTCCAGCACCACGTGCGCATTGGTGCCCGAGAAGCCGAAGCTGCTGACGCCCGCGCGCCGCGGCCCGTTGCACGCCGGCCAGGCCATCGTCGCCGCCGGCAGCGCCAGCGGCAACGCCGCCCAATCGATGTGCGGGCTGGGCGGCAGCGCATGCAGCTGCGCCGGCAGCCGGCCGTGCTGCAGCGCCAGCACCCCCTTGATCAGGCCGCACAGACCGGCCGCGGCTTCCAGGTGGCCGACGTTGGCCTTGACCGAGCCGATGTGCAGCGACTGCTCGCGCCCGCGTCCGGCGCCGAACACCGCGCCCAGCGCGCCGGCCTCGATCGGATCGCCGAGTGCGGTGCCGGTGCCATGCGCCTCCACGTACTGGATGTCGGCCGGCGCCAGCCCCGCGCTGAGCAGCGCGCTGCGCATCACCGCCTGCTGCGCCGGGCCGTTGGGCACGGTCAGGCCGCTGCTACGCCCGTCCTGGTTGAGCGCCGAGCCGCGCAGCAGCGCACGCACGCGGTCGCCGGCACGCTCGGCATCGGCCAAGCGGCGCAGCACGACCACGCCGCAGCCTTCGCCGCGGCCGAAGCCGTCGGCGCGCGCCGAGAAGGCCTTGCAGCGCCCGTCCGGCGCCAGCATGCGCGCCCGCGAGAAGTTGATGCCGAAGGCCGGCGACAGGATGCGGTTGACGCCGCCCACCAGCGCCAGCTCGCACTCGCCGGCGCGCAGGCTCTGCAGCGCCAGGTGCACCGCCACCAGCGAGGACGAGCAGGCGGTGTCGACCGCCACGCTGGGCCCGATGAAGCCGAAGCTGTAGGACAGCCGTCCGGCGGCCACGCTGTGCGCGTTGCCGGTGGCCAGGTAGGCGTCGATGGCCTCGGGCGGCAGCTGCGCCAGCCGGTGCGAATAGTCGTGGCTGCTGATGCCGACGAACACACCCACCGGCCGTCCGGCCAGCGCGGGCGGCGGCAGGCCGGCGTCCTCCAGCGCTTCCCAGGCCACCTCCAGCAACAGCCGCTGCTGCGGGTCCAGGCTGGCGGCCTCGCGCGGGGCGATGCCGAAGAAAGCGGCGTCGAAACCCTGCGGGTCGGGTACGAAGCCGCCTTCGCGCGTGACGATGCGCCCCGGCGCGGCCGGGTCGGGGTCGTACAGCGCAGCGGCATCCCAGCGGTCTGCCGGCACCCGGCCGATGGCGTCGCGGCCTTCTTCCAGCAGCTGCCAGAAGGCGGCCGGCGAATCGGCGCCGCCAGGGTAGCGGCAGCCGATGCCGACCACCGCCACCGGCGCGCATGCCGGTGCCTCGACCGCTCGAAGCCGCGCCTGCAGCCGATCGATGGTCTGCAGCGCGCGTGCGATGCGGGCGTCGTGATCAGCCAAGAGGCGCCTCGTCGAGCAGGCGGTCGAGCGCGTCCAGGCGCGCGTCGAGTTGGTCGGCCAGGCTTCCGCCGGCGTTGGAGGCGGGTGCGGCAGGCGCAGGCTCGATCCGATCGAGCAGGAACGCCGTCAGCGCCGCCGGTGTCGGCTGGTCGAAGACCAGCGTCGCCGGCAGCGTCAACGCCAGCGCCTGCTGCAGCCGGTTCTTCAGCTCCAGCGCCGACAGCGAATCCAGCCCCAGCTCGAAGAACCCGGTACCGCGGTCGATCTCCGCCGCAGCCAGACCCAGCGTCTGCGCCAGCAGCATGGCCAGCGCGGCGTCGAGCGCGGCGGCGCGCTCGGCGGGCGGCAGCGCCAGCAGGCTGTGGCGCAGGGCGCCGCGCCCGGTGCCGGCGGCGGCCTGCGGCGCGACGCCATCGTCCGCGCGCGCCTGCAGCGCCGCATAAAGCGGGTCGCCGGCCAGCGCCGGTTGCGCCAGCAGCCGCGGCCAGTCGACCGCCAGCACGCCCAGCGCCGGCTGCGGCGCAGCCCACAGCCGCTGCAGCCACTGCAGCCCGTCCGGCGGCTCGATCGCCTCGACGCCGGGCAGGCCGGCGTAGTGCAGCGCCGAACCCACGCGTGCCCAGGCGCCCCAGCCCAGGCACAGCGCCGGCAACCCGCGCGCGCGGCGCCAGCGCGCCAGGCCGTCCAGCGCCGCATTCGCCGCCGCATGGTTGGCCTGCCCGGGCGTGCCGACCAGGCCGGCGGCCGAGCCGAACAGCACGAAGAAGTCCAGCGGCAGCGACTCGCTCAGCGCGTGCAGCGACCAGGCGGCGTCGAGCTTGGGGGCGAGCACGCGCCGCCAGCGCGCCGCGTCCTGCTGTGCCAGCGGCGCGTCGTCGAGCACGCCGGCCGCATGCACGATGCCGCGCAGCGTGCCGCGGAACTCGTCGACCAGCGCGGCCAGCGCAGCGGCGTCGGTGACATCGAGCGCACGCACGTGGATGCGCGCGCCCAGCGCGCGCAGCGCATCCAGCTGCGCCGCCACCGCGGCATCGGGCACGCCGCGCCGGCCGACCAGCAGCAGCTCGCGCGCGCCGCGCGCCACCAGCCAGCGCGCCACTTCCAGCCCCAGGCCGCCGAGGCCGCCGGTGATCAGCGTGCAGCCGCGCGGCGTCGGCATCGGGCTGTGATGCACCGCCGCCGGCACGCGCAGCAGCAGCTTGCCGACATGCCGTGCCTGCTGCAGCGTGCGCAACGCGGCCACGGCGTCGCCGGCCTCGAACACGCGCCGCGGCAGCGGCTGCACGCGGCCGGCCGCGAGCTCATCGACCAGCCGCTGCAGCAGCGCCTGCACCTGCGCCGGCCGCTGCCGCGCCAGCATCGCCAGGTCCACGCGGTGCAGCGTGGCCGTGGGCGCCAGCGCGGCGAAGCCGGCATCGTCCAGGCCCTCGCCCTTGCCGATCTCGACGAAGCGCCCGCCAGGCGCCAGCGCGGCCAGCGAGTCGCGCTGCAGCGCGCCGGGCAGCGGGTTCAGCACCACCTCCACGCCTTGCCCGCCGGTCCAGGCCGCGATCTGCGCGGCAAAGCCGCCGGCGCGCGAATCGAGCAGGTGCTGCACGCCCAGCGCGCGCAGCGCCGGCCACTTGGCGCGGCTGGCGCTGGCATAGACCTCGGCGCCGCGCTGCTGCGCGATGCGGATGGCCGCCATGCCGACGCCGCCGGTGCCGTTGTGGATCAGCACGCGCTCGCCGGCGCTCAGCGCCGCGCACTCGACCAGGCCGTGCCAGGCGGTGAGGAAGGCCACCGGCAGCGTCGCGGCCGCGGCGTCGTCCACATCGTCGGGCAGGGGCAGCAGCAGCGCGCGCGGCACCTTGACTTCGCTGGCGAAGGCTCCGGCCGCCAGCGCCAGCACGCGCGTGCCCGGCACCAGGTCGGCTACACCGGCGCCGCAGGCCAGCACCTCGGCCACGCATTCGGCACCCGGCGCATCGGGCCGCGCCGGGTCCGGATGCGGATACTGGCCGAGCGCGATCAGCAGGTCGCGGAAGTTCAGGCCGGCCACGCGCACGCGCAGCCGCACTTCGCCGGGGCCAGGTGCCGCGGCTTCGAAAGATTGCCAGCGCAGCGCATCGAGCGTGCCGGCCTCGCCCTGCAGCCGCAGCGGCAACGACGCCAGCGGCTGCAGCCGCGCGGCCTCGAGGCGGCCGGCACGGCAGCGCAGATGGCGTTCGGCGCCGAGCTGCCGCAAGGCACGCGCCGCATCGTGCAGGTCGCCGGCCTGCAGCAGCGTGGTGTGCAGTTCCGGATGTTCGGCCTGCAGCACCTGCACCAGGCCCCACAGCGCGGCGCGGCGCAAAGCGGCGGCAGCCTGTTCGTCGGCGCCGAAGTCGAGCAGCACCAGCCGCGGCGCGGCTGGCCAGCGCGGCAGTGCCGCCAGCAGCAGCTGCAGTGCCTGCAGCACCGCCAGCGAATGGTCGGCGCTCGGCGCACCGGCGATCGCCGGCAACGGAAGAACCAGCAGCTGGGTACCTCCGGCCGGTTCGAAGTCAGGGGCGGCTTGCGCACCCAGCGCCGCAGCGAGTTCAGGCGCGCCGAGCACGCGGCAGGCCGGGCCGGCGCGGCGGCGTGCGAGCAGCACGCTTTGCGCCAGCGGGCGCGCGCCTTCGAGCGGCAGCGCATCGAAGCCGCCTGCCCGCAGCAGCTCGACCCAGCGCGCGGCCGGCAGCAGCGGATGCGCGGGCCGCAGTGTGCTGTCGCCGAAGCGCCACCAGCCCGGCATGCTGCCGAACACCAGGTCCAGCCAGGCCAGCGGCGCGCCGGCTTCCAGCAGCAGCAGCAGCCCGCCCGGCGCCAGGCTGGCATGCACGCGCCGCAGCGTCGCCTGCAGGTCGGCAGTGGCATGCAGCACGTTGGCGGCGATCACCAGGTCGGCCGGCGGCTCGGCGGATTGCGCATCGGCTTCGACGTCGAACAGGCCGAATCGCACGAAGGGATAGGCCGCAAAGCGCTCGCGCGCGCGCTGCAGGAAATGCGGCGACACGTCGGTGAAGCGGTAGTCGATGTGCCGGCCGCCCGCCGCCGCCCAGCCGGCGAGCAACGGCAGCAGCTGCGCAGTGCTGCCGCCGGTGCCGGCGCCGATCTCGAGCACGCGCAGCGGCGCGTCGCTGTCCGAGCAGGAAGGCAGCGCGGCCAGTGCCTCGGCCAGCGCCGCGCGAAGCAGCCCGTTCATCACGCGCGCGCCCGGCGAGTCTTCGTACAGTTCGCTCAGCAGGCCCAGATCGCCGTCGGGAAACAGCAGCGCCAGCGCATCGGCCTCGGCGCGCAGCAGCTGCGGCAGCGCCGCGCCGCAGCGGCCGACCAGGCGCAACTCGGGACTGTGAGGCCAGCGCGCTTCGGCCTCGGCCTGCTGCGCCGCGGCGTCCTCGCCGTCGTGGGTCTGCGCCGCACGGTGCAGCGCCGCCAGCCAGCGCTGCTGCGCCGCCGGCACCGCGGCCGGGTCCAGCCCGTGCAGCGCGCGTGCGGCCCAGGCCGCGCTCAGCCGCTCCAGCACCAGCTGCAAGGCCTCGGCCTCGGCGCAGTCGGCCGAGGCCAGCGCGGCGTCGAAGGCCGCGCGGCAGCACTGTTGCAGCGCGGGCAGCGCCGGCCATTCGTCGGCGCGCGCCCAGGGCAGCGGCCGCCATTGCAGCTCGATCGCGCCGATGCCGGCCGGCGGCCGCGCAGCCGCCGCGAGCCGCAGGCCATCGAGCCGCGCCAGGCAGCGGCCCTGCGCGTCGTACCAGCGCAGCTGCGCTTCGCCGCGCCCGCGGCGCCGGGCCGCGACCCAGGCCGGCACACCCGGCTGCAGCGGCTGGAAGGCGCCGATCGCCGCCGGCAGCCCGGGCGCGGCGCCGCCCTCGGCCAGCAGCACGCCGGCCAGTTGCAGCCCGGCATCGAGGCTGGCGACGGCATCGGCGGCATCGTGCCAATGCCCCTGCGACGGGCCGTCGCGCAGCCGGCCGAGCGCCAGCTCTCCATCCCATGCGATCTCGGCCAGCGCGCGGAAATGCGCGCCGTAGTCCAGCCCATGCTGCGCGAAGCGCTCGTAGAGCGCCTGCGCCAGCAGGCGCTGCGGCAGCGCCGGCCACGATGCCAAAGGTGCGTCGTCCTCGACCGGAGCCGGCGGCGCCGGCTGCAGCCGCGCCTGCACGTGGCGCAACCAGCCGCCGGCCGCATCGCGCGCATGCAGCGACAGCGCGGCCCCATCCTGCTGCGGCTGCCAGTGCCACTGCACGGGCAGCGCCGCGTCCTCGGGCAGCACCAGCGGGCATTCGAACTGCAGCGCGCTCACGCACCAGGCGCTGCCGGGCGCCACCTGCCGCGCCGCCGCCAGCGCCGCACACAGGCTGGCCGCGGCCGGCAGCAGCACGCGCCCGGCGACGCGGTGCTCGTGCCAGGCCAGCTCGTCGTCGATCGAGAGCGTGCGCTCGAACACGCGCAGTTCGCCGGCCAGCGGCAAGGCGCGGCCCGGCCAGGCGCTGGCCGAGGGCGGCGCCGCGGGCGCCGCGCCCGGCGGATCGATCCAGCAGCGGCGGCGCACGAAGGGCGTGTTCGGCAGCACCGGCGGCGCGCCGGCCGGCGGCGCGAGCACGGCCCAGTCCAAGGCCGCACCCGCCTCGTAAAGCCGTGCGGCAGCTTGCAGCCAGGCCTGGGTCTCGTCGGCCGCGCTGCCGCGCAGGCTGGGCAGCAGCAGCGGCGTGTCCGCATCGAGCTTGGCGCGCAGCAGGCCCAGCAGGTGCGGCTGCGGGCCGATCTCGACCACGGCATCGACACCCTGCGCCAGCAGCGTGTCCAGCGCCGCGTCGAAGGCCACCGCCTCGCGCAGCTGTGCCACCCAGTAGCCGGGCTGCGCCACCTCTGCCCCCGCGAGCCGGCCGCTGTGGCTGGAGACCATGTCCAGCGTCGGCGCGGCCAGGGTCACGCCGGCCGCGACCTCGGCAAAGCCGGCCAGCATCGGCACCATCGCCGCCGAATGGAAGGCATGCGATACCGGCAGCCGCAGCCCGGCGATGCCCTGCGCCGCAGCCGCGGCGAGCGTGGCCTCGATGGCCGCTAGCGGCCCCGCGACCACGGTCTGCAGCGGCCCGTTGCGCGCCGCGATCTCGGCGCCGGGCGCGAGCAGCGCGGCGGCCTGCGCCGCGCCACAGCGCAGCGAGCCCATGGCGCCGCCGGCCGGCAGCGCCTGCATGCGCCGCGCACGTTCCAGCAGCAGGCGCAGCGCATCGGCCTGCGCCATCACGCCGGCACTGACCGCGGCCGCGTATTCGCCGACGCTGTGGCCGAGCACGACCTGCGGCTGCACGCCCGCCGCGCGCCACAGCGCGACCAGCGCGCGCTGCAGCACGAACAGCGCCGGCTGCGCATAGCCGGTCTGGTGCAGCGCGCCGTCGTCGCTGTCCAGCACCTCGGTCAGCGGACGCGGCAGCTGCGCATCGGCCTGCGCGGCGCAGCGCTCGAAGGCGGCGCGGAAGGCCGGCCATTCGCGCAGCAGCTGCCGGCCCATGCCGAGCTGCTGCGCACCCTGGCCGGTGAAGAGGAAGGCGATCTTCGGCGGCGCGCGGCGCGGCGGCGCGGCAGCCGCCGCGGCGAAGGCGCTGTGCGCGGACTCCAGGCTGTCCACCACCAGCGCCTGGCGCAGCGGCCCGTGGCTGCGGCTCGCGCCCAGCGCCTGCGCCAGCGCCGCCAGATCCAGGTCCGGCGGCGGCGCCGCCAGCCAGGCGGCCATCGTGGCGCGCTGCGCGGCGAAGCCGGCCGCATGGCGCGCCGCCAGCGGCAGGATCTGCCAGCGCCGCGGCGCGGGCGCCGCCGCGCTCGGCACCGGCGGCGCCTGCTCCAGCAGCAGGTGCACGTTGGTGCCGCTCATGCCGAAGCTGCTGACAGCGGCGCGCCGCGGCCCATCGGCCTGCGGCCACGGCATCGCTGCGCGCGGCACCTGCAGCGGCAGCCGTGCCCAAGGCAGCTGCGGGTTCGGCTGCTGCAGGTGCAGGTGCGGCGGAACCTGCGCATGCTGCAGCGCCAGCACCAGCTTGATCAGTCCGGCCACACCGGCGGCCGATTCCAGGTGGCCGATGTTCGTCTTCACCGAGCCCACCCACAGCGGCTCGCGGCGCCCGGCGCCGTAGGCCTCGGCCAGCGCCAGCAGTTCGATCGGGTCGCCCAGCGGCGTCGCGGTGCCGTGCGCCTCCACCAGCTGCACGTCGGCCGGCAACCAGCCGGCGCGCGCCAACGCGGCACGGATCACCGCGCTCTGCGCCGGGCCGCTGGGCGCGGTCAGGCCGTTGCTGGCGCCGTCGTGGTTGGCGGCCGAGCCGCGGATCAGCGCCAGCACCGGCCGGCCCGCGGCCAGTGCGTCGCTCAGCCGTTCCAGCAGCACCAGGCCGCAGCCCTCGCCGCGGCCATAGCCGGACGCGGCGGCGTCGAAGCTGCGGCAGCGGCCATCGGCCGACAGCGCACCCAGGCGCGAAAAGCCGATGCCCGGTTCGGGCGCGAGCATCAGGTTGACGCCGCCGGCCAGCATGCGATCGGCCTCGCGCAGGCGCAGCGCCTGGCAGGCCAGGTGCACGGCCAGCAGCGAGGACGAGCAGGTGGTGTCCAGCTGCATCACCGGCCCCTGCAGGCCGAAGCTGTAGGCCACGCGGCCGGCGGCGATGGCGCGGTGCGTGCCCAGCGCGCCGGCGCCGTCGATGCGCGCCGGGTCGCCGCTGGCGACATGGCGGCGCGCGTAGTCGTCGAAGCCGGTGCCGACGTAGACGCCGGTGGCATGGCCGCGCTGGCCGAAGGGCGCGAGGCCGGCGTTCTCCAGCGCCTCGTGCGCCACCTCCAGCAGCAGCCGCTGCTGCGGGTCCAGGCGCTCGGCATCGCGCGGCGCGATGCCGAAGAACGGCGGGTCGAAGTCCATCACCGCGTCGTCGGCCACGAAGGCGCCATGGCGCGTGACCATGCCGCGCTGCGCATCGTGCCAGGCGGCGCCGTCCCAGCTGCGCGCCGGCACCTCGCCGACCGCGTCGACGCCGCGCTGCAGCAGCTCCCAGAAGGCCTGCGGCGTGTGCGCGCCGCCGGGGAAGCGGCAGGCCATGGCGACGATGGCGATCGGCTCGTCCGCCGCCGCGCCGGCCGCCTCGAGCTGCTGCACGCGCTCGCGCAGGCGGCGGATCTGCAGCGTCGCGTCCTGCAGCAGCGCGCGCAGCGGCGGGGTCGGGGCGGCAGCTTCGCTCATCGCTTCAGCGCGTGGCCGCGAGTTCGTCCGCCAGCAGTCGCGCCAGCTCGGCCTCGCCGAGCGTTTCCAGCGGCGGCATGGCGCCGCGCGCGCCGGCCCGTTCGGCGACGTAGGCCGCCAGCGCGCGCAGGCTGGGGTGGCTCCAGGCCAGCGTTGCATCCAGCGGCTCGCACAGCGCGAAGGCTTGCTCCAGCGCCTGCACCAGTTCCACCGCCAGCAGCGAATCGACGCCCAGTTCGGCCACCGCCGCATCGCGGTCGATCGCGCCCGCAGTGATGCCCAGGCGTGCAGCCAGCCAGTCGGCAAGCCAGCGCTCGACGGCCGCGGCGGGCGTCGCGACGGCGGCACCGAGGGCCGCGGCCGGCGGCGCAGGCACGGTCGCTGCCGTGACCTCCAGCGGCGCCGCGCGGCGCAACAGCGGATCGAGCGCGCGTTCCTCGCCGATGCCGCCGATCTCCAGGTCGCCGATCGCCGCCGCATAAGCCGCGATGCGCTGCGCCAGCGCGCCGGCCGCGGCCGGTTCGCCCGCACGTTGCGCCTGCGCGCGCGCCGTCTCGAACTGTTGCCGCGCCCAGGCCTGGGTGCTCGTGTCCTCGGCCTGCAGCGCCGCCCAACCCACGGCCCAGGCAGCGGCGATGCCGAACTCCACGCCGCGCGTGGCGTGGCTGCCGGCGGCCTCGGCCAGCGCCTGCAGCGGCGCCGCGGCCGGCGTGTCCGCAGCCCACGCCCGCAGCGGCTGCGGCCGGCGCCTCAGGCAGGCGCCCAGATGCGCGGCCAGCGCCTCGGTCGGCCCTTCGAAGATGCGCAGCACGCGCGCGTCGCGCAGCATCTGCGGCACGCCGCTCGGCTCCATGTAGCCGCGCCCGCCCAGCGCCTGCATCAGTGCATCGGCGGCCTGCCCGTACAGCTCCGGCGCCAGCACCTTGCACGCGGCCAGCACCTCTTCGGGCAACTCGGCACCGCGGTCCGCCAGCGCCGCGAGCCGTGCCACCAGCGCCTGCAGCAGCCCGATGCCGTGGCCGATGTCCTCCAGCCGCGCCCGCAGCGCCGGCTGGTCCAGCAGCCGGCCGCCGGCCACCTGCCGGCGCGAGGCATAGCGCAGCATCAGCTGCGCGCAGCGCTTCATGCCGCCCACGCAGGCGGCGGCGATCGTCAGCCGGCCGTAGCCCATCGCGTCCTGCGCGATCGCCAGCCCCTGGCCGGGTGCGCCGAGGCGGTCCTCGCCGGTCACCGGCACGCCGTCCAGATGCACCGCGTTCTGCACCATCGCGCGCATGCCGAAGGTCAGCGCCTCGGCGCCCTGGCGCAGCCCGGCGCGGCCGCGCGGCAGCATGAAGGCGCTGATGCCGACGGCGCGGCCGTCGGCCGACTGCTCGCGCACGAAGACATGGGTCAGGCCGGCCCAGGCGGCCGAGCCGCTCCACCATTTCTGCCCCTGCAGCAACCAGCCGCCGCCGTGCGGCAGCGCGCTGGCGCGCAGCGCGTTCGGGTTCGAGCCGGCACCGGGCTCGGTCAGGGCGAAGGCGGCGAGCACCCGTCCGGCGGCGAGTTGCGGCAGCCAGCGCTCGCGCTGCACCTCGCTGCCGAAGCACAGCAGCGGGCGCAGCCCGAGCACGTTGTTCAGGCCGACGAACAGCCCCAGCGTGGCATCGATCGCCGCCAACTGCTCGACCACGCGCAGGAAGCCGGCGTGCGACAGCCCGGCCCCGCCCCAGCGCGCCGGCACCTGCAGGCCGAGCAGGCCGCGGTTGCCGAAGTCCAGCACCAGCGCCGGGCTCAGGCTGCGGCGCTCGTCCATCAGCCGCGTGTCCAGATGCCGCTCGGCGTAGTCGCGCAGCCAGGCCAGCAGCGGCTCGGCATCGGCGCCCGGTGCTACTGCGGGCGCGCGATCGGCGGCGAACGCCGGCAGCGTCCAGCGCGCCAGCTCGGCCAGCGTGCCGGCCTGGAAGTCCTGCGCGCAGCGGTGGCGCCGCAGCTTGCCGCTGGCCGTGCGCGGCAGCGATTGCGGCCGCACCAGCACGATCGCCGCGGCCTGCACGCCATGCTCGCGCTGCAGTGCGGCGCGCAGTGCGGCGCACACCGCGTCGGCATCGAGCTGGCGGCGCTGCGTGCGCTCGACCTCGGCCAGCAGCACCAGCGCAGCGGCGTCGCCCTGCTCCACCGTGAAGGCCGCGCAGCCGCCGGCGGCCAGCGCCGGATGCGCGCTTTCCGCCGCATGCTCCAGGTCCTGCGGCGCGAAGTTGCGGCCGCGCAGAATCACCAGGTCGCGCAGCCGGCCGGTGACGTAGAGCGCACCCTCATGCAGGAAGCCGAGGTCGCCGCTGCGCAGGAAGCGGCGCGGGTCAGCCGGCAGCCGTGCATCGAAGGGCGCCGCATCGCCGCAGCCGTAGCCCGGGCTGACGCTGGGCCCATGCAGCCACAGCTCGCCCACCTCGCCGGCTGCGGCCGGCTGCTGCTGCTCGTTCACCACCACCACGTCGGTGCCGGCTGGCGCGCCGCAGCTGACCAGCACGGGGCCGTCGTCGGCCGGCTGCACGCGGCGTTGCGCCAGCGCCTCGCGCTGCAGCCGCAGCGTGCGCGGACGGCCGTGTGCGCCGGCCACCAGCAGCGTGCTTTCAGCCAGGCCGTAACACGGCAGGAAGGCCGCGGCGTCGAAACCGCAGGGTGCGAAGGCGGCGGCAAAGCGGGACAGCGTCGCCGCACGCACCGGCTCGGCGCCGACGAAGGCCACGCGCCAGTGCGACAGCTCCAGCCCCTTCAGGTCGGCCCCGGCGGCGCGGCGTGCGGCATGGGCATAAGCGAAATCCGGCCCGCCGCTGCTGCTGATGCCGAAGGCGCTGATGGCCTGCAGCCAGCGCAGCGGGCGCTGCAGGAAGGACTGCGGCGACATCAGCGTCACCGGAAAGCCCGCGTACAACGGCTGCAGCAGCCCGCCGATCAACCCCATGTCGTGGTACGGCGGCAGCCACACCAGGCCGCGGCTGTGCGCGTCGTGGCCGAACAGCGCCTGGATGCGGCCCAGGTTGTGCGCCAGGTTGGCATGGCTGATCAGCACACCGCGCGGCGTGCGCGTCGAGCCCGAGCTGTACTGCAGCAGCGCCGCCTGCGCCGGCGCGACCTCGGCCACGTCTTCGCCGTCGGCCGCGCCCAGACGGTCGACCTCGATCAGTGGCGGCAGCGCATGGCCGGCCAGCAGCTCGCGCAGCGTGTCGCAGCGCGAGGCAACCGTCAGCACCGCCAGCGGCACGGCGTCGGTCATCACGCCGGGCCAGCGCGCCGCCTCGTCGCGGCGGTGCGGCATGGGCATCGGCACCGCCACCACACCGGCCTGCAGGCAGCCGAACAGCGCGGCGACGAAATCCAGCCCCGGTGGGCAGCCGATCAGCACGCGCGGCGGCACCGTGTCGGCCGATGGCCGCGGCAGGCCCGAAAGCGCCCGCACCACCGCCTGCGCGCGCCGCTGCAGGTCCCGGTGATTCAGCGGCTGCAGCGCGGCTTCGGCCGGCTTGGCCGCATCCGGCAGGAAGCGGAAGGCCACGCGCTGCGGTTGTTGCCGCGCGCGCCAGGCGAGCAGCGCGCCCAGCGAATCGCCGCCTCCTTCCGCCTGCCCGCCCTCTGCACGCACCATCTGCTCCGTCCACTGAAACGCTAATCTTAACGCGAGTAATTCGCATTTCCTAAAGTAAGATTCGCACTTTACTGCCGTCACCAGGCTTCCCGACCCCGCGCGCCATGAGCCCCCCTCTTACCGAGTCCGACCCGTCTGCCGCCGATTGGCTGGGGGAGTTGCAGCGCCAGGGCCTGCGCCTGTGGCTGGACGGGGACAAGCTGCGCTGCAGCGGCCCCGAGGCGCTGCTGACCGACGGGCTCTACGCCACGCTGAAGACGCGCCGCGACGAACTGAAGGCGCTGCTGCGCGCCCAGGGCCCCGTGCCGGTGCCGCGCGATGGCGTGCTGCCGCTGTCCTTCGCCCAGCAGCGGCTGTGGTTCCTGGAACAGATGCCGCAGGAAGCCGGCGTCTACAACGTGCCGCTGGCGCTGCGCATCCGCGGCGGGCTGGACGTGGCGCTGCTGAGCCGGGTGCTCGACGGGCTGCTGCGCCGCCACGAGGTGCTGCGCACGCGCTATGTCGCCGAACACGGCCGGCCGCGGCCCGACATCGATGCGCCGGCGCCGCTGCCCTTGCCACTGGTGGACCTGCGCGGCCACGCCGATGCCGACGCGCAACTGCAGCAGCGGCTGGCACGGGAGGCCGCGGCGCCTTTCGACCTGGCGCGCCAATGGCCGCTGCGCGCGACGCTGCTGCGCCTGGGCGAGCAGGAGCATGTGCTGGCGCTGACGCTGCACCACATCGCCTGCGATGCCTGGTCGCTGGAGTTGCTGACCGCCGAGATCGGCCGCGGCTGGCGCGCGGCGCTGCTGGGCGCAGCAGCACCGGCCGACGACGGCAGCACGCGTGCGCAGTACGTCGATTTCGCCGCCTGGCAGCACAGTCCGGTGCAGGCGGCGGCACGGGCCGGCGAGCGCGACTACTGGCAGCGTGCGCTGGCCAGCGCGCCGACGGTGCTCTGCCTGGCCACCGACCATCCGCGCCCGCGGCTGCAGACGCACCGTGGCGCGCTGCACGCCTTCAGCCTGGCGCCGGCCGAGGTTGCAGCCGTGCGCCGCTGCGGCCAGGCGCAGGCGGCCACGCCCTTCATGGTGCTGCTGGCGGCCTGGCAGCTGCTGCTGGCGCGCATCAGCGGCCAGCACGACCTGCTGGTCGCGGTGCCGGTGGCCAACCGGCAGCCACAGGCGCTGGAGCCGTTGATCGGCCTGTTCGTCAACACGCTGGCGCTGCGCGCGCGGGTGCAGCCTGCCGCGGGCTTCGAGGCGCTGCTGGCGCAGGTACGCGAGACCACGCTGGGCGCGCTGGCGCATGCACAACTGCCCTTCGAGCAGCTGATCGAATTGCTGCAGCTGGAGCGCGACCTGAGCCGCCATCCCCTGTGCCAGGCCAAGTTCCGTCTGGAACCGGCGCCGGCCGCGCGCACCGAGCTGCCCGGGCTGGCGCTGGAACGGCTGCCGCAGGCCGAGGTGCGGGCCAAGCTCGACCTGAGCCTGGACATGGCCGAAGGCAGCGACGGCACGATGCACGCCGCGCTGGAATACAACGCCGACCTGTTCGAGCCGCAGACCATCGCGCGCCTGGCCGATGCCTACCGTGCGCTGCTGGCCGCGGCGCTGGCCCAGCCGCAGCGGCCGGTGGGCACGCTGCCGCTGCTGGGCGCGGCGCAGCGCGAGCGCCAGCTGCTGCAGTGGAATGCCAGCGCACGCCCCTACCACGGCGGCACCTGCTGGCACCATCTGGTGGAAGCCGTGGCGCAGGCGCAGCCGCAGGACATCGCACTGGCGATGGACACGCCGCCGCAGCAGATCGACTACGCCACGCTGAACGCGCGCGCCAACCAGCTGGCGCACTGGCTGCGCGGCGCCGGCATCGGGCCGGAGCGCGTGGTCGGCATCGCGCTGCCGCGCTCGCCGCAGATGATCGTGGCGATGCTGGCGGTGCTGAAGGCCGGCGGCGCCTACCTGCCGCTGGACACCGCCTACCCGCCGCAGCGCCTGGCCTTCATGCTGCAGGATGCGCGCGTGCCGGTGGTGCTGAGCGACAGCCGCGTCGCGCTGCCCGCGGTCGACACGCCGCTGCGGCGCCTGGACCTGGACCGCGACTGGCCCGCCACGCAGCCCACCGCCAACCCCGTTGCACTGGCCGGGCCGCAGCACCTGGCCTACCTGATCTACACCTCCGGCTCCACCGGCCAGCCCAAGGGCGTGATGGTCGAGCACGGCGGGCTGGTCAACCTGACCGAGGACAAGATCCGCACCTGCGAAGTGCGGCGCGGCGACTGCGTGCTGCAGTACTTCTCGTTCGGCTTCGACGCCTCGATCCCCGACATCGTGATGGCGCTGGCCGCCGGCGCAAAGCTGCTGCTGGCACCGGCCGGCCTGCTGCCCGGGCCGGAGATGGCGGCGCTGATCGAGCGCCAGCGCGTGACGCATGTGCTGATGACACCGTCGGCACTGCTGGCTCTGCCGGCTCACGACTTCCCCGACCTGCGCATGGTGCTGGTCGGCGGCGAGGCACCGACGCCGGCGCTGATCGATCGCTGGAGCGCCGGCGGGCGGCTGTTCATCAACGCCTACGGCCCGACCGAAACCACGGTCAATGCCAGCATGGTGCGCTGCAGCCACGGCGCGCCGGCCGAGGCCACGCTGCGGCCGGCGGCGAACAAGCAGCTGTACATCCTGGACGAGGCGCTGGAACTGCTGCCGCCGGGCACGCCGGGCGAGTTGTGCATCGGCGGCGTGGGGCTGGCGCGCGGCTACCTGGGCCGTGCCGCGCTGACGGCCGGGAAGTTCGTGCCGAACCCCTTCCGACAGTCCGGCGATGCCGAGGCCTCGGCCTGCCTGTACCGCAGCGGCGACCTCGCGCTGCAGGGCGAGGACGGCCGCATCCGCGTGCTCGGCCGCATCGACCGCCAGGTGAAGATCCGCGGCTTCCGCATCGAACTCGGCGACATCGAGCGCGCGCTGGCCGCGCATGCGCAGGTGCAGCTGGCGCTGGCCGATGTGATCGACGGCCCCGACGGCGAGCGCCGCCTGGCCGCCTGGGCGGTGCCGCGCGACGGCGTGGCGCGTGTCGGCGAAGCGGCGCTGCGCCAGCACCTGGCCGAGCGCCTGCCGCGGCAGATGCTGCCGGCGCGCGTGCTGTGGGTCGAGACGCTGCCGCTCAATGCCCACGGCAAGGTGGACCTGCCGGCGCTGGCCCGGCTTGCGGCACGGCCCGATGCGGCGGCCACCCCGCAGCCGGCACGCACGCCGACCGAAGCCGCGGTGGCCGAAGCCTTCGCGCAGGCGCTGGGACTGCCGCAGGTGAGCGCGGGCGACGACTTCTTCGCCCTCGGCGGCCATTCGCTGCTGGCGACCCGGTTGGTGGCCGGCCTGCTGGAACGGCTGGCGCTGCCGGTGACCGTGGTCGATCTGTTCGAAGCACCGACCGTCAGCGCGCTGGCGCAGCGGCTGGAGCACAAGCGCAAGCTGGCCAGGCTGCGGCGGGCGGACGAGGCCTCTTCCGGCGAGCGCGAGGAGATCACGCTGTGAAGCGCGCACTGCGCCGCCTGCGCGACGACGTCATCGCCGAGCCGCTGATCAACCAGTGGTACGCTTGGAGCTACCTGATCCCGCCGGCCAGCGCCGCGCGCTACCTGACCGAATCGCAGCTCGCGGTGATGGACTCGTTCATCGCCGCGCCCGAGGTGCACGTGGCCGCGCTGCGCGACCCGGCGATGCGCGGTGGCCCGTTCATCGACCACGGCGCCGAACGCGTGGCCGAAGTGCGCGAGCTGCTGGAGCGCACCCGCGCCGGCCAGCCGGAACTGATCGCGCTGTCCTGCGCCATCGCCGCGGCCGAGCGGCTGCTGGCGGCGCATCCGCGCGGCGATTCGATGGACCGGCTCTATGCTCGGCTGCCCGAGGCACTGCGCGGCTACGTCGAGCTGGTCGTCGACGCACGCCACCAGCCGTCGCTGCGCCTGCACGAAGGGCTGCTGTACCGCAGCGGCTACTTCAAACCGGGCAACCAGGGCATCGCATTGCGCCGCCTGCCCGACAGCGACCGCCGCGCCTTCGTCATGAGCACGCCGCGGCTGCCGGCCGACATCGACCTGCTGCTGCAGCGCCCCTTCGCCGACCCGGCGCTGGACGCGTTGTTCGCCGCGCGCCGCACACCGGCCGACGTGGACGCGCTGGCCGAGCGCCTGGACCTGCACGGCACCGCCGCCGCGGCCTTCGACGCGCTGTTCACCGACGCGCCGGCGCGCCCGGCCGCGGCCTGGGCCGGCCCCGGCATCCGCGTGCGCTACCTCGGCCATGCCTGCGTGCTGGTGGAGACGCCCACCACCACGATGCTGGTCGACCCGCTGGTCAGCCCCGAGCACCCTGGCGGCCTGGCGCGCTACAGCCTG
>Ga0307505_10000781_pt1 | contig 31406 bp, 28 predicted proteins | sample 23_S_MG_FD_202183 | JGI IMG/M metagenome (GOLD analysis project Ga0307505, IMG submission 202183) | Soil microbial communities from Populus trichocarpa stands in riparian zone in the Pacific Northwest, United States - 23_S | ecosystem: Environmental > Terrestrial > Soil > Riparian zone > Trees... | reverse complement strand
GGGGCGTGGGGCGAGGGAAGGTGGTCGCTGGGGCGACGGTCGATTGAAGGACGTCGGGGCGGAGAACGATGGCGCGTTGCGCCGTTGGCGATCGTGTGAGATCTGGGGGTTGATGTCGATCTCTTTGTCCTTTCACGGCGGCGCGGGAACGGTCACGGGTTCCCGGCACCTGCTCGAGGCGGATGACTCGTCGGTCCTGATCGACGCCGGAATGTTCCAGGGACTGAAAGAACTCCGCCTGCTCAACTGGAAGGGCCCGTCGTTCGACGTCGGCAAACTCGATCACCTGTTGCTGACCCACGGTCACATCGACCACGCCGGCTACCTCCCGCGTTTGGTGAAGCTGGGGTACCGGGGGCTGGTGCACTGCACGCCGGCGACGGTCGATTTGGCCGAGATCCTTCTGCTCGACTCCGCCAAGATCCAGGAGGAGGACGCGCGGTACGCGAACAGGAAGAAGTTCTCGAAGCACAACCCCGCGCTGCCGCTGTACGACACGGTCGAGGCGCAAACCGCGATCGATCGACTGCGCGCAGTCCACTACGGTGATTGGCTTCGACTGGACGGTCACTTGAGTGCGCGTTTCACCAACGCCGGGCACATTCTCGGATCGGCGCACATCGAAGTTCGAGCGAAGTCGAAGGCGGGCGAACGGTCGGTCGTATTCAGCGGCGACATCGGCCGCTACAACATGCCGCTGCATCCCGACCCGTCGCCGCCTCCCGCCTGCGACTACCTGGTGATGGAGTCGACGTACGGCGACCGCGACCACGATCCGACGAGCTTCATCGAGCAGATGAAGAAGCCTCTGGCCGCAGCGTTCGCGCGCGGTGGGACCGTATTGATCCCATCGTTCGCCGTCGCTCGCGCGCAGTTGGTGACCCTGTTGTTGCGAAAGGCGATGGAGAGCGGCGACCTGCCGGAGGTGCCGATCCACGTCGATAGCCCGATGGCGATCAACACGACGCGGCTTTACAGCAAGTACCTCAATGAAGAGAACCTCGATGCCGACATTGTCGGCGAGGGGGCGAACGGGCTGTTTCCGGACAACGTCCAGTTCCACCGCACCGTCGAAGAGTCCATGCAACTCAATGACCTGAGCGGTCCGCGCATCATCATTTCGGCGAGCGGGATGCTCACCGGTGGCCGGGTGGTACACCACCTGAAGCGGCTCATTACCGACGAGAAGAATCTGATCGTAATGGTCGGATTCCAAGCGGCGGGGACCCGCGGCCGGGCGATGTTGGAAGGGGCGCAACACATCAAGATGCACGGCGAGATGTTCCCGGTGCGGGCACAATTCATCGACGTGCACGGATTGTCTGCGCACGCCGATCGACGCGAGCTGATCCGCTGGCTGCGCTCGGCCGAGCGACTGCCGAAAGTCGTCTTCGTCGTCCACGGCGAGCCGGAGGCGGCCATGGCGATGGCCGCGCTGATCGAGAAGGAGCTCTCGATCGAGACCGTCGTGCCGCGGATGGGCGACCGTTACGATTTGCTCAATCTGCAGACTTGACGGCGCGCCGGTCGCGGTGGCGACCGCTCGGCAACCTCACTCGCGCAAGATCGGTGGGTTCGCCACGCCCATCTCGGCGCACATGGCTTCGTAGAAGGCGAGAGCCGTCGGTCCGTCGTCGACGCGCTCGACCTCGCCGTTCGGGCCGAGGTTGAGATTGACTCCCTGCATGATGAAGATCGCCTCCGTCGGGCCGTCGTTGTCGTCGTTGACCCTCAACGTGTGGACGGATCCGGCCGGCTCGTACACGTAGGTCCCCGCGGGGTAGTCGATTCCGTACTCGGTGTAATGCCAGCAGCCGCGCTGCGTGTACGCGTGGATCTCGCCGGTGTGCTTGTGGGTCGGAATCTGCACTCCCGGGGCGAAACGGTTGCGGACCACCCAGATGCCGGCGCTAGCGACGACACGGAGGACCTTGAGTTCGAGACCGCCGCCGGCATCGACCCAGGGCAGGTCCTCGTCGCGGTTGAAACTGACGGTCGGCGTTGCGCTTGCGGATGCCTGCATGTCGTCGCTCCTGGTTGTCCATCGCGGCTGCGATGCGCGAATCTCGATGCCACCACCGGCGAACGGCTGTCAACTCGACGCCCCGCGTTGACAGCGACCATCGCGGATGGAGTTGTGTGCCGATGCAAGACGAGATGCACGGCGCCGCGATCGCAACCGCCGTCAAGAAGTACTGGGGATTCGACGCACTGCGGCCACTCCAGGAGCAGGCCATCCGCGCCGGACTCGAGGGTCGCGACTCGCTCGTCGTGTTGCCTACCGGCGGCGGCAAGTCGCTCTGCTATCAGGTGCCGCCGCTCGTCGCTCGGCGCACCGACGTCGTCGTTTCGCCGCTGATCGCGCTGATGAAGGACCAGGTCGACGGCCTGCGCCAGATCGGCTACCCGGCCGCGGCGTTGCACAGCGGGCTCGATCCGCAGTCGATCCGAGAGGTCGAAATGGGCCTGGCCGAGGACCGCTACCGGCTGGTGTTCGCCGCGCCGGAGCGCCTCGTTTCGCCGCGTTTCCTGCAGTGGCTGGCGCGCGCGGCGATCCGCAACTTCGCCGTCGACGAGGCGCACTGCATCAGCCACTGGGGCCACGACTTTCGTCCGGAGTACCGGCAACTCGCCGAACTCAAGGTGCGCTTGCCGGACATCAGTCTGCACGCGTTCACCGCGACGGCGACCGTGCGCGTGCGCGACGACATCCTCACCCAGCTGCGCCTGCGAGACCCGGTGGAGATCATCGGCAACTTCGATCGGCCCAACCTGATCTACCGGGTGTTGCCGCGCGTCGATGCCCGGTCCCAGACGCTCGAGATCCTGCGCCGTCACGGCCGCGTCGCCGCGATCGTCTACTGCCTGAGCCGGCGCGAAACCGAAGATCTCGCCGGCTGGCTGGCGCAGCACGGCGTTCGCGCGGCCCACTACCACGCCGGTCTGGAGTCGGAGCAGCGCCGCCGCACCCAGGAGCAGTTCATGGCCGAGCAGATCGACGTCGTCGTCGCGACGGTCGCCTTCGGCATGGGCATCGACCGCAGCGACGTCCGCTGCGTGATCCACACGGCGATGCCGAAGTCGATCGAGCACTACCAGCAGGAGGCCGGACGCGCCGGCCGCGACGGGCTCGCCGCGGAGTGCGTGCTGCTCTACTCGGGGGCCGACGCCATGCGCCTGCAGAGTTTGATCGAACGCAGCGCGGCCGAGGCTCAGGCGCCGGCGGAGGTCACCGAGACGGGAGTCCGGCTACTGCACCAGATGCGGGCGTACGCGTCCAGCTTGCGATGCCGGCACGCGGCCCTGTCGGAGTACTTCGGCCAACGATACGAGGGAGGCGCGTGCGGCGCGTGCGACGTCTGCCTCGAAGAGGTGACCGGAGTCGAGGACGGCACCATCAACGCGCAGAAGATCCTCTCGTGCATCGTGCGCACCGACCAGCGCTTCGGCGCCACCCACGTCGCCGACATCCTCGTCGGCGCGGCCACGGCGCGGATCCACCAGTGGAAGCACGACAAGCTCTCGACCTACGGGATCCTGTCGGAGTACCCGCGCAAGACGGTCCTCAATCTCATCTACCAGCTCGTCGACCAGGGATTGCTCGACCGATCCGAAGGCGATCGACCGATTCTGCACCTGAACTCGCGCTCCCGGGAGGTGCTGCGCGGCGAGCGCAACGTCCAGCTCCAGCAGCCCCGCGCCGCGGCGAACGTGCAGAAGACGCGGGCGGAGAGCGAGTCATGGGAAGGAGTCGACCGCGACCTGTTCGAGAGCCTGCGCGACCTGCGGCGCGAGCTCGCCCAGGAGCGAGGCGTGCCCGCCTACGTCATCTTCGGCGACGCCACGCTGCGCGAGTTGGCGCGGGTCCGGCCGACCTCCCTCGAGGAGTTCGCCCGCGTGCGCGGCGTCGGAGAGAAGAAGCTGAACGATCTCGGGGGGGGCTTCGTCGCCCACATCCGCGCGTACTGCGCGGAACGCGGCGCGGCGGCCGGGCAGTCCTCCTGATGGCGTTGAAGGCCGTGCGAGATGATGTACATACGGAGGTTCGAATCCGGTTAGCGACCGGCGCCGCCGCGGAGGCGTGAGGGCTCGTCGGCGCGCGGAAGGCAACGATCGGGCCGGGAAGAGCCAGACGTGGCCGGGAGCGGGAAGGAAGGACGATGACGGCGGCCGAGACGAGCGAAGCGAAACCGACGGAGACCAAGACGATCGCGACCCTCGAGCGGATGCGCACCGACGCCCTGGCTGGCGGAGGCGCGCAACGGATCGAGGTCCAGCACTCGAAGGGCAAGCTCACCGCCCGCGAGCGCATCGATCTGCTGCTCGACGAGGGATCGTTCGAGGAGATGGGAATGCTCAAGGTCGGGCGCGGCGGCGCGCTCGGCAACGAGGGCGAGTATCCCGGCGACGGCGTCATCACCGGGCACGGAACGATCGACCGCCGCGAGGTGTTCGTGTTCAGCCAGGACTTCACGGTGATCGGCGGATCCCTAGGAGAGGCGCACGCCCAGAAGATCTGCGCGGTCATGGACATGGCCGTCAATTCGGGGGCGCCGATCATCGGGCTCAACGATTCGGGGGGCGCGCGCATCCAGGAAGGCGTCGATTCGCTCGCCGCCTACGGCGAGATCTTCTACCGGAACGTACGCGCCAGCGGCGTCGTTCCCCAGATATCCTGCATCATGGGGCCCTGTGCCGGCGGTGCCGTCTACAGCCCCGCGATGACCGACTTCACGTTCATGGTCGGGAGCAACGCCTTCATGTTCGTAACCGGGCCGGACGTCGTCAAAACGGTCACCCACCAGGAGATCGGCTTCGACGAACTGGGTGGCGCGCGAGTGCACGCGAAGAAGAGCGGCGTCGCGCACTTCGTCGCCCGCAACGACATCCTGTGCATCCGCGACGTCCGCAAGCTCATCAACTATCTGCCGTCGAACAACCGACAGGCGGCGCCCACCCTCGATCTCCGCGATCCGGACGATCGCGCTGACCCGGCTCTCGACCATCTCGTGCCGCTCAGTCCGACGCAGAGCTACGACATGGGGAGCCTGATCCACAGCGTTCTCGACGGCGGCGAGTTCCTGGAGGTCCATGCGGGATTCGCTCGCAACATCATCTGCGGCTTCGGCCGCCTCGGCGGAAACACCATCGGGCTGGTGGCGAACCAGCCGGCCGTGCTGGCCGGCGTGCTCGATTGCGACTCGTCCGCAAAGGCCGCGCGATTCGTCCGGTTCTGCGACGACTTCAACATCCCCCTGCTCTGTTTGGTCGACGTTCCCGGATTCATGCCCGGCCCGGCGCAGGAGCACGGCGGCATCATCCGCCATGGCGCGAAGCTCCTCTACGCTTTTTCCGAAGCGTCGGTGCCGCGAGTGACCGTGATCGTGCGAAAGGCTTACGGCGGCGCGTACGTCGTGATGAACTCCAAACACATCGGCGCCGACGTCATCTACGCCTGGCCGACGGCCGAGATCGCGGTGATGGGCCCGCAAGGCGCCGCCGAGATCGTCTATCGCAAGGAGATCGCCGCCGCGGCGGATCCCGATGCCATGATCAAGACCAAGCTCGAGGAATACCGGGACAAGTTCGTCAATCCGTTCATCGCCGCGCGCCGCGGATACATCGACGATGTGATCTTCCCCCGCGACACGCGTCGCCGCCTGATTCGCGCGTTCCAGGTCTTGGAGAACAAGACCACAACCCAGCCCGTGCGCAAGCACGGCAACATCCCCCTGTGACCATGCGACTTCCGAAAAAAGTATTGATCGCCAACCGAGGGGAGATCGCGGTGCGCGTGATGCGCACGTGCCGTCTACTCGGTGTGCAGACGGTCGCCGTGTACTCGGAGCCGGACACACGAAGCCTCCACGTCGCGCTCGCCGACGAAGCGGTCGCGCTCGGCGGTTCCACCGCGATGGAGTCGTATCTCGACAAAGAGAAGATCCTCGAAGCGGCGAGGCGCACCGGGTGTGACGCGGTTCACCCGGGCTACGGCTTTCTGTCGGAGAACCCGGTCTTCGCGCGCATGGTGGCCGACGCGGGCATCGCGTTCGTCGGTCCCCCCGCCGACGCCATCGATCTGCTCGGCGACAAGATGGCCGCCAAGCGCACGGCGTCGCGCGCCGGGACTCCAACCGTTCCGGGGCTCGAAGAGCCCCTGCGCGACGCAGCCGCGGCGCGGGCGGCGGCCGGCGATGTCGGCTACCCGGTGTTGCTCAAGCCGGCGGCGGGCGGCGGCGGCAAGGGCATGCGCATCGTCCACGGCGATGACGAGATCGCGGACGCGCTCGCCGCCTGCCAGGCGGAAGCGGCCAAGGCGTTCGGCGACGACCGCGTCTTCGTCGAGCGGTACATCACCCGCCCTCGGCACATCGAGATCCAGGTGTTGGCGGATGCTCACGGAAACGTGATCCACCTCAACGAACGCGAGTGCTCGATCCAGCGCCGATACCAGAAGGTGATCGAGGAAGCTCCGTCGCCGGTCGTCGACGCCGCGTTGCGCGCGCGCATGGGGGAAGCCGCCTGCGCGCTGGCGCGCGCCGCGGGGTACGTCAACGCGGGCACCGTGGAATTCATTCTCGACGAGAATGGCGCGTTCTACTTTCTCGAGATGAACACGCGACTGCAGGTCGAACACCCGGTGACGGAGATGACCACCGGGCTCGACCTCGTCGAGCTGCAGCTGCGAATCGCGGCTGGCGAACCGCTCGCCTTGCGTCAGGAAGACGTTCGGATCGATGGCTGGGCGATCGAGGCGCGCGTTTGCGCCGAGGATCCGCAGCGCGGCTTCGCGCCGTCCGCCGGCACGATCGTTCGCTACCGGGAGCCGAGAGGAGAGGGCGTTCGGGTCGACAGCGGCGTGCGCGCGGGGTCGAACATCGGCGTCTACTACGACTCGATGCTGGCCAAGGTGATCGCGCACGGGAACTCGCGCGATGAGGCGCGACGACGGCTGATCGACGCGCTGAACGGCTACCACATCTCCGGGCCGTCGACGAATGTGGACTTCGCCAACGCCATCCTCAACCACCCGCAGTTCGTCGACGGGGATCTTTCCACCAACTTCATCGCCGAGAACTTCGACGAGGGTCGATCGACGCATCCGGCCCCGGTCGAACAACTTCATCTGATGGCGATCGCGACCGTGCTCGTGTACCACAACCGGCGCGCCCTCGTCGTCGATTCGCACCAGGGGATGGCATCGAGCATGGGTGGCGTGAGAGCGCCGGAGGACCGTTACGAATACGTGGTCAAGGCCGACTCGGACGTGTTTCCGATCACCGTGACGCGACTGGCGCGAGAGCACCAGTGGACAGTGGCGGTCGACGGCACTCCGTACGAGGTCTCGACGCCGAAGTTCGAGTTCTACCGCCGCCGCCTGCGTCTCGAGATCAACGGTCGCCGCGAGAGATTCCTGCTCCACTACGACGACAGTTTCATCGGCGCGGCGCACGGCGGCATCACGCGGACGTTCGAGATCTACTCCCCGCGCGAGTGGGAGCTCGCGCAGTTCATGCCGGAGCCGGTCGAGGAGGATAACGCCGGCGAGGTTACGTGTCCGATGCCGGGACTCGTCGTCGGGATCAACGTCGCCGAGGGCGACCAGGTGCACGCCGGCGACGTGCTGTTGATTCTCGAATCGATGAAGATGCAGAGCGGCGTCGCCGCGCCCGGCGACGGCCGCGTGGCGCGAATCCACGTGACCCCGGGCCAGACGGTCGATACCGGCGACGTTCTGATCGAGCTCGAGAGATAGAGACCCAGAAGTAGGTCACAGGTGGCCTGGCTACCGGTAGGCGCAGGTCTTTAGCCTGCGTACCGGGTTGGGTTGCGGGCAACAGCCCACGCTGAGCCTGTCGAAGGGCGCGCGCTTCAAACTGAACCGCGCCGAGATATCGGTCACCTACTTCAAGTCAGTCATCGAACCGATGATGTGCCCGACCAGGCCGTAGTCGCGGGCCTGTTCGGCCGACATCCAGAAGTTGCGCTCCGTGTCCTTCTCGACGCGCTTGATCGTCTGGCCCGTCTTTTCGACGATGATCTTGTTCAGTCGATCGCGCATGCGCAGGATCTCCTCCGCTTCGATCTCGAGATCGGTCGCCCGGCCACCGGCGCCTCCCCAAGGCTGGTGCAGGAGGAATCGCGTGTTCGGCAAGCAGAAACGGTCCTCGCGCGGTACCGACAGATAGATGTGCGCGCCGGCGCTGGCCACCCAGCCGGTACCGACGATGCGCACCCGCGGTTTCACGAACCCGATCATGTCGTAGATCGTATCGGCGGCTTCGACGTGACCTCCGGGCGAGTGGACATAAAGGGTGATGTCCGCGTCCGAATCGCTCGCCAGGACCAGTAGCTGCGTCATCACCCGCCGCGCCACTTCCGATTCGATCTCGCCGCAGATGAGGATCGTCCTCGATTCGAGCAACTTCTGACCGAGCTTCACCGCAAAGCCGACTTCGGCCGCGGTGTCGGGCGCCTTATCCGTGTCTGCCATCGAATTCACCTCTTCTGCGTTGCCGCCCGCGCGCGAGGCGCCGGGAGCTTCCGCGTAATCGGTCACTTCAGGCTCCAGGCCTGTCGGTTGATCTCTTCCATGCTTTCGCGGCGCGCCGCGATCACGGGGATGTGCTCGTCGAGACCCGCCAGTTCGGCGATCTCCGCCTCGTAATTCGTCTCGTCCATGATCCGATCCAGCTCCTGGTCACGTCGCTGCGCGACGGCATCCAACCGCTGCTGCAAGACCGCGCGCATCGCGTCCAAAGCGGATCTTCGAAGGCCGGCCGCGGACTGCGCGCGAGCGGCCAGATCGGTGTCGATGCCCTCGCGCTCCAACGCCGCGAGCCCGGGGAGGTACCAGCGATTCCAAATGCGGCGGCGCAACCACAACGCCTTCCCGTCGCGCGACCGGTCGATGCGTTCCTCCGGCGCGAGCTGCCCCGGCGCCAGGTCCGCGCGCGCCGCTCCCGCGGCCGCGAACTCCGCGCCGAACTCCGCGGCGGCACGACCGAGAGCCGCCGCGTGTGCGCTCTCCGCCGCCTGCGCAGCCTCGGTGTAGACCCGACAAGCGGCCGCGACGTCTTCGCGCAACGGCTCGATCTCGCCGGATCGCGCCCATCGCCGCCGCGCCGCGCGCAGGGATCGGCGCAGCGGCACGACACAGCGAGCCACCTCCGCGTCGCGATCCTTCTCGGCGACACCGAGCATGGCCTCGAAGTGCGCAAACTGGTCGCGCGCCGCGCGTTCCTCGGATCCCGCGGCCGACCTCGCATCGCTCAGGCGCGCATTCACCTCTTCGATCTTGATCGTCAGGTGGTCGCGGCGCGCCTGCAGAGCCGTTTCCGCTTCGGCGAACCAGCGATCCGCCCGCTTCGCCGCCTCGCGCAATGCCGTGACTTCTCGCTTCTCCGACGAGGCGAACAGCCCGAGCGCGGCCACGAACGAATCGATACCGCTGGTGGGCGCGGCGCGGCGCGCCTCCTGCCGTGCGCGCAGAGCCTCTCTCGCGTCGACCAGGTGCAATTCGTGCGCGCCGGCGACGTCGGCTCGCAGGGCTTCGGCGTGGCGCGCGCGCTCCTCCACCGACAGCTCGGCGCAGTCCGCGTCGAGATTCCACACGACGAATAGCTTGCCGATGTCCGACTCGAGGCCCGCCATGATGTCCCGCGTCAGCTTCGTGAAGAGGCCGGGGTACCGAACCACGAGGACGACGGCGTCGAGCGAACGCAGAACCTCGGCACTGATCCGGTCGGCGCGATCGTCGCTGCCGACGCCCGGCGTGTCGATGAGATCGACCTGGCCGCCGAGTTGCAGCAGGTCGATCGGCGTCTCGACGACGATCTCCGCGGCGTTCGGCTCTCCCGCCCGCATCAGGTCCGCGACTTCGCCGACGTCGGCGAACCTGCGTTCGCCCAGACGCCACGCTGTTTCCGTGCCGTAGGTGATGCGGATCGGCAACGAGGTCAACGGGTCGAACGCCGACGGCGACAGTTCGAGACCCGCCAACGCGTTGATGAGCGTCGACTTTCCCGCCTTCACCTCGCCGTAGAACGCGACGCGTATACGCCGTCGATCGAACTCCGCGAGCAGAGTATCGAGGTCCTCCAACCGCCCTTCGGGCAACAGGTTCGCGTGCTCCGCAAGTGCCGCGCGAACCTCGGCCAACGCCTCACCGACCCCTGTCGCCAAGACGCCGTATGCTCGCCGGGCCGCATTGTCTTCCCGGTGTTCGGGACCGTCCACCATCGACTCCACCTCGTCCGCTGAGTCATAGGGGGCACCCGCGGCGAGTGCAATACGCGCCGCGCCGTCAGCGCTGCATCAGAGTGGCGCCGTCGGGACGATCGACGACTACCGCGCGCGCCATGCCGGCGAAGATCCCGGTGCCCAGCACGCCGGGAACACAACACAACTCGCGATCGAGCGCGGCCGGGTCGGCGATCGACTCGACGCGACAGTCGTAGATGTAGTTGCCGTTGTCGGTGACGACCGGCGCGCCATCGCTCTGGCGCAATGCGCCACCCAGGCCCATCGCGGTGAAGCGGCGGGCGCAGAGTGTCGCAGCAAACGGAATCACCTCGACGGGAATCCGACCGCGCTGGCCGAGAACATTCACCAGCTTCTCCGGACCAACGAGAATCACGAGACGCTGCGACGCCGCCGCAACGACCTTTTCGCGCACCAGCGCGGCGCCGTACCCCTTGATCAAGTCGAGCTGTGGGTCGACCTCGTCGGCGCCGTCGATGGTGACATCGATCGACTCGACATCGTCGAGTCCGACCAGGGGGACGCCACAGGCGCGGGCCAACTCCGCGGTCGCGACCGAGGTCGGCACTCCCCGGACGACCAAGCCGCCCTGAACGCGCTCGCCCAGAACCCGCACGAACGCGCTCGCGGCGCGTCCGGTCCCGAGTCCGACCGTGAAGCCGTCCTCGACGAAATCCATCGCCAGTTCCGCCGCGGAGCGCGCCATATCGGACGCTTCCTACATCGAAACAAGCACGCAGCCAAACCGCGGCGCGCGCCGGCGAAGCGCTAGCGCGACGATCCGTCGAGCCGGTACAGCGCGAGCGCGTTGGGGAACGGCAGTGCGAGCCGGTTCCCGGTGAGCCCGATACTGCTGGTGCTGCCGACCACCTCGACTTCGCGGTCGCCGGCGCGCAGGTAGAGTTGCGACGGCCGGCCGCCCTCGAGGTACATCGCCTGAGCGATTCCGATCGGCAAAAGCAGAAGGTTCTCGATCAGATCGTGGGTCGTGTACGGCGAGCGGACGTGGATCAGCATGACCCGCCCCTCGTTGTCGGTCGCGACCAACGCCGTACTCCACGCCGCCTCTTGCTGGGTCCAAACGTTCTGCCGTGTGCACGAGATCATGCGGATGCTTTGTACGAACGAATCGTAGTTTGCGCGCACCCGCTCGAAATCCTGGCAGGTGCGATCGATGATCTGGATCGGCGGGACCGCGACGTTCCGACGGTCGAAAGCGAGCACCGTCCGATCTCTCGAAACGTGGCCGTTGTTGACGTGATGGCGCGTCGCCATCAGCGACACACTCGTACTTCCGTCCGCCTGGAACATCGCGGCGTTCGTCACGGCGACCGCGCCGGCCTTCTCGGCCCAGTCGCGCGCGGTCCGCGACACGCCGTCCTCAGCCGCGGACGAGTTCAGCAACCGCAAGCCAAATCGCGCCGGGTCCGCGCGCAGGACTCTGGCTATGGAGTCCCCTTCCGCCGACTTCTGCGCCAACTCGATCTCCGCGTAATCGAGGCCCTCCTCCAATCGCTGCCAATCCGCCTCCGCGACCGGCCGTGGCGCGCTCTCGTCCGCGGCGTCGGCGAGGACCCCGGCGAACAAACCGCACAAGACCACGGCGACGAGGCGAGATCGCCTGCGCCGAGTTTGCATACGCGACACGCGCGCCAGTACCTGCAGCGGGTTCATCACAAATTTTCGTTCGAAACGGGGAGAACTCCCGAGTCGAAGCCTACACAGATCCCTGCGACCAATCCAAAGGCCCGCCAAAGGCCTGCCACCGGTCCGACTGACACCCGCGCTGGCCCGTTGGGCCGCACCCGACGGCGGCTAGTAGCGCCATGGGGCCTGTGTTATCGTCCACCGCTGCATTCGGAGAAGCCAATCCAGTGTTCGCGCAGCGCAGACGATTTCGTCCCATCGGGTTCGCCCTAGCAATCGCGCTGTCCACCGAGGGGTGTGCGCTGTTGCGGCGCCCCGACCCGGCATCGACGCCGGAGGGCTGGTCCGAGCTCGGACCAGCCGAGACTGTGAATGTGCCCCCCGCCCCCGAGGGTGCGGCTCTCGGAGCGTATCTGCGCGGCTATGTGGCGCTGACCCGGGGCCAACCGGAGGTGGCGCGCGAGGCTTTCGAGAAGGCTGTGGCCGCCGACCCCGGGACGCCGCTGTTGCGGCGCCGCCTTGCCGGCATGTACGTGCGCGAGGGACGTCTCGAGGAGGCCCGGGAGCAGGCCGCTGCCGCCCTCGAGATGGAACCGGAGTCGACCGAGAATCTGATGTTGGAGGCCGACATCTTGTCGGCCATGGAGAGGTACGACGAGGCGATCGCCGCCTACCAAAAGGTCCTCGCCCTGGACGCCACCCACCGCGAGGCACGCCTGCTCCTCGGAATTCTCCAGGGAAAGACGGGGAAGACCCTGGAAGCCGTCGAGACTCTCGAAGTGGTGGTCGACACCGAGCCCGACGCGTTTCTGGCTCATTACTACCTCGGCCGCATCCAGGCCGCGGCCGGACAGTACGACGAAGCAGAATCGTCGTACCGGCGAGCACTCCAGATCAATCCGCAAGCGGAGCCCGTGCTGGCGGATCTCGCGTTGCTCTATGAAGTAAGGCAGAAGCCCGCCGAGGCCATCGAAATCTACGAGCAGATCCTGCGCACCAATCCGCGCAAAGCGGAGGTCCGCCGGCGGCTGGCCGGGCTCTACATGCGCGAGGAGAAGTTCGACAGCGCTCTGGAGCAGTTCCGCGAGCTCGAGCGGTTCGACGTGGATCCGCAGGACACCCGGACCAAGATCGGGCTCATCTTCCTCGAAACCGGGGAGCACCAGAGGGCCGCCAACGAGTTCAGCCTCATCCTCGCCGCCAATCCGGCCAATCATCGCGTCCGCTACTATCTCGGATCGGCCTACCAGCAAGCCGAATCGTACGATCAGGCAATCCAGAATTTTCTCATGGTTCCCCCGGATCACGAGTGGTTCGCCGATTCCCGGCGCGCGGCGGCCCAGATCTACCAACAGCAGGGCGACCACGCGGCCACCGTCGAGATGCTGAAAGAGGCGACGGAACAGAAGCCCGACGACGACCGCCTCGAGTTGCTGTACGCGATGGCGGTTCGCGAGAGCGGAGACCTCGGGAAAGCCACCTCGCTGCTCGAGGCACTGGTGGAGTCGTACCCGGAAAACGACCACTACCGATTCACACTCGGAGCGCTGTACGACGAAAACAACGAGAAGGAACGCTGCATCGAGCAGATGCGGAAGGCGATCGAGTTGAACCCGGAGAATTCCCAGGCTCTGAACTACCTCGGCTACACCTTCGCCGAACAGGGCGTCGACCTCGACGAGGCGGAGGCGCTGGTTCGCCGCGCCCTGGCGATCAATCCGGACGACGGCTACTACCTCGACAGCCTCGGCTGGGTCTTCTACAAGCGCGGAGAATACCAGGCAGCCGTCGAGCAACTCGAGAAAGCGGTCGTTCTGTCGGCGGATGATCCGACCATCGCCGAGCACCTCGGTGATGCCTACCGCGAACTCGGCCAGCAGCAAGAAGCTCTTCGCAAATACCGGGACGCGCTGAGTCGGTCGCCGAAGGAGGATCAGGCGACGCGCCTGCGCGACAAGATCGAAGCCCTACAAGGCGCGGTTCAGCAAAGCGGCGGAGAGCCCTGAATGTGGAAGGCCATCACCGCGGCCCTTCTCGCGGTGCTTGTTCAGGGCTGCACTGCCGCACGACCGACCCCTCCGCACGCGCCGCGAGACTTGCCGACAGCCGCGCAGTTGCTGGCCGGCCTCGATCATCGCCGCGCCGAACTCCACGGTGTTCGCGCGATGAGCCGCCTGCGCTATAGCTCGCCGAACGGAACGGAGAACGCCCGCAACGCCCTGGCCGTGCAACGCCCCGATCGCCTCCGCATCGAGGTCCTCTCCGTGCTCGGGTCGATGTTCGTCCTCACCAGCGGCGACGGCGTTTTTTCCGCGTACGTTCCGCGTGAGTCCACCGTCTACCGCGGGACGGCGTCGCCGACCAATCTCGCTCCGTATCTGCCCGTGGGGATCTCGGTCCCGGTCATCGTCGACCATCTCCTCGCCACGCCGTCGCTGGGCGCCGAAGTTCCGTCCGTCGTCGAATGGGACGAGGGACGAATCCGTCTGACGCAGGCGGACGCCGACGGGACCCGAACGGTCTGGTTTCGCGACGTGGAAACTCCGAGCAACTATCGAGAGACCGATCCGGATGGTCGCACCACGTTCGAAGTCAGCTACGCGGAGGTCGACGACTCGACGCCCGTGCCGTTGCCCAGACGCGTCACCGTTCGCCTCCCGCTGACCAACGAATCTGTCGAAATCACGATGCGCGACCCCGAGATCAATCCGAGCTTTTCCGCCGGCTACTTTTTCATGAATGCCCCTGCGGAAGCGCGTCAGGTCGACCTCGACGCAGCGCAGTTCTGACGCGCCATCCCCCGGGAACCCAATGCCCATGGCAAGATTCCCACACGGGATCATCCTCGTCGGCCTCGTCGCCGCCGTCGCCTCGGGATGTTGGTCTTCCGGCGAACCACGAGCAACGGCGACGCCGACACCGACGCCACGGTCTCTCACGCCATTGGTCGTCGCCTTCGTGGGGGAACCGTCGACGTTCAACCCGATCATCGACGAGAGTCGCACCGGTCGAGCCGTCGGCGGTGCCGTGTTCGACACGTTGATCCGCCTCGATCCGGTGACCGCGGAGGCACGTCCGAATCTCGCCACCGAATGGCAGTACGACGCGGAGAAACACGCCTACACGCTGCTCCTCCGCGACGACGTGTATTGGCACGACGGTGAACCCTTCACCGCCCGCGACGTGGTATTCACCATCGACGCGATTCACGCCGTGCCCGAAAGTCCGTACGCGCGCATCCTCAACATCGATGCCAAGCCCGTTCGGGCCGCGATCGCCGGAACACATTCCGTGAGATTCCAACTCCCGCGCCCGTATGCGCCGTTCATCCAGTCACTCGTCGTTCCCATCATGCCGGCACACCGCTTCCCCGACGATCTCACCGGCGATGCCTTGAACGAGATGATTTTGGCCTGGGGGGCGACCAGCCGACCCGAGGAGGTCATCGGAACCGGGCCGTTCCGCATCGAGACGTACGCACCACGCGAACATGTGGTGCTGCGCCACAATCCGGCGTACTGGCGCTACGACGAGGCGGGAGCGCGCCTGCCGTATCTCGACCGCTACATTCTGCGAGTCGCCGAGGACCGCGAGTCGGCGATGCGATGGTTCCTCGACGGCGCCATCCACATCTTCAACCCCAGCTTCGACGAGGTCGCGACGCTGCAGAGCGCGAGCGCGACGAGCGGGTTCGTCGTCGAAGAGATCGGCCCGGACACCGGGAGCCTGTTCCTGACCTTCAATCGCAATCCCCTCCACTATCGCAAAGGGGACAAGACGGACCCGCGCTTCAGTTGGTTCAACGACCGACGGTTTCTCGCCGCCATCGCACACGCGATCGACAAGGAGAGGATCATCGACGAGGTGTTGCAGGGAATGGGGCAACCGGCCGTTTCGATCATCCCACCGGCAAATTCCTTCGCCGACGCGCGCCTGGTCGACTACGCCTACAACCTCGATCTAGCGCGCGAGACTCTCGACGACGCCGGTTACCGCGATCGCAACCGCGACGGAACGCGCGAGGATCCCAGTGGTACGGCGATCGCGTTTTCGTTGGCGACCAACGAGGACAACCCCGTGCGAGAGAAAATCGCCAAGCTGGTGGTGGCTCAACTGGCGGAGATCGGCATGCGGGTCTCGCTGGAAACCCTGCCGTTCCCCACACTGTTCGAGCGGCTCGACGCCACCTACGACTGGGATGCCATGTTGGTCGGCTTCACCGGCAGCGTCGACCCGGCCAGCAGCGAGAACCTCCTGCGCTCGAGCGGCGAGTTGCACGTATGGCATCCCCTGCAATCGCAGCCCGCGACCAAATGGGAAGCGGAGGTCGATGCCCTGCTGGACCGCGGCAGCCGCGAACTCGATCTCGAGACCCGGCGCGAGATCTACGCGCGCGTTCAGGAAATCCTGCACAAGCAGTTGCCGATGATCCATCTCGTGCGACCGACACTCTTCGCCGCCCGGCGCGTCGATGTCGAAAACTTCCAACCGTCGCCCTGGGGATTCGACCAGATCGACGGCCTTCGCTTACGCGCACCCGAACCCACCGCACCAGCGCGCGGCGACGGCGCCGCGACGGGACGTTGAGCGTCGCGCACACGAGGCCGTCGACATGATCGAGAAGCGCGGCATTTCAATCGCGACTGATGTATGGCAAGGAAATGTGTCGTCGGGGGGATGCTGCGCGTCCCTGAATCTCCAGCGACACCATGAAGGAGGCGGATGTGGCGGTTTGGAAGCGCGACAATGAAGGCGGCGGGATTGCGACGTCCCCGGAGCGAACGGTGACGGTGGATCCGCAAACCCAGTTTCTGGCAAACCCGTCGGCGATGCGGACGTCACTCGGTGCCGACGCCGAAGTCACCGGACGTCTCAGCTTCAACTCTCCGACTCGAATCGACGGCAAGCTGCACGGCGACGTGAAATGCAGCGACCTGCTCGTCGTCGGCGAAACGGGATTCATAGAGGGCAACGTCCGCGCCACGGAACTGATCGTCCTCGGGACTGTCCACGGTGACATCCGCGGCGCCCAACGGGTCGAGGTCGGCCCGCGCGGACGCATCCACGGCACGGTGGAAGCGCATGCGCTCGCGGTGCGCGAGGGCGGCCGCCTCGAAGCGGCGTGCCGCGTCGCGACCCCGCGCGCCGATATCCACTTCCTCGACGCGCATCGCCCGGACGCCAACAACCGACCGGACGAGGTCGACGACTGAGATCCTGTCGCGCCCCCCGGCGCGACAGGAGCGGTCAGGACTCGGTGGGCTGAGTTCCGGTTGCGGAAGTCTTCTCGCCGCCGCGCGCGGTCTTCTCGGCCGTGATGCGCGCCGCCTTGCCGGAGAGCCCGCGCAGGTAATACAGCTTGGCGCGGCGAACGCGACCACGGGTCACGACCTCGATCCGTTCGATCCGCGGCGAGTGCAGCGGAAACGTTCGCTCCACTCCCACGCCATAAGACACCTTGCGCACGGTGAAACTCGAGCGGACGGCGCCGTTCTTACGGCCGATGACGACCCCGGCGAAAACCTGGATGCGTTCCTTCTCACCTTCGACGACCTTGACGTGAACACGGACGCTGTCGCCCGCTTTGAAAACTGGAATGTCGTCGCGCAGCTGTTCGCGTTCGATGGCTTCGATGGGGTTCATGGAAGGAAATCTCCTGTTTCGCGTGGCGGACCAGCCCGGTGGCGGGTCGAGGCGAAACAGAACCCTTAGCTGGCACCGAGCAGTCGGTCAAGAATGACGGCGCCGGCGGCCCGCACGGACAGGTGATTGTACGTTCCGGCGCCTTCGATGGGCGCCAGGCGCAAATCGGCACGTTCGAGGATCTCGGGGGCCAGGCCCCAACCGGTGCCGAGGATCAACAGCTGCGGCTGTTCGAGGCGCGCCAATTCCTCGCGATACGCGGCGTACGACACGGCACCTGGCGCGGGGCGGGCGGATGTGACGACGAGGCGAGGCCGCTGCCCGGTCTCCTTCTCGATGTCGAGAATCGCCCCGTCGAGGTCCGGGGCCAGTCGGACGATCGACAACGCATCCTTGCGATTGGGGTTGTAGGTCGAGCCAAAGCCGGTCTCCCAGTGCTCGATGATGCGGCGAGCCAACGCTCGCAGGACCTCGACCGGCGTCACCACGAAGAAGCGCCGGATCCCGTAGGTGCGCGCCGACCGCGCCAGATCGTGGATGTCGATGTTGGTGACCGCCGTCGTGACTCGTTGGCCGTTCTTGTCCAGAACGGGGAAGTGCAACAGGGCGAGATCCACTGGAGCGGGCACGTCACGAACTCCGGGTTTCGCGCTTCAACTGCTCGATCCACTCGCGGTCGGCGGTGGACAGGTCGGCGTCGCGCAGAAGGTCGGGACGCCACTGCAACGTACGGCGGATGGATTCGCGCCGCCGCCACACGGCGATCTTGCCATGATCGCCGGACAGCAGGACGTCGGGAACCGACAACCCGCGAAACTCGGGCGGGCGGGTGTAGTGGGGGTACTCGAGGAGACCGTCCGCGAACGACTCGTCGACCGCCGACTGCGCGCAACCCAACACCCCGGGGACGAGGCGCGCGACGGCGTCGATCAGCACGAGCGCGGCGGGCTCGCCGCCGGACAGTACGAAATCACCGATCGACACTTCGTCGTCGACGAACGCGCGGACGCGCTCGTCGACGCCCTCGTACCTGCCGCAGGCGATCGCCAACGCGGGCACGTGCGCGAGTTCGCGCGCGAGTTCGCCGTCAAACAGGCGTCCGCGCGGCGACAGCAGGATTCGCCGCGGACGTTCCGCTCCGGTACCGGCCGACTCGATGGCGGCGACCAACGGATCCGGCTTCATCACCATCCCCTGTCCGCCGCCGTACGGGGTGTCGTCCGCCACCCGGTGGCGGTCCGTGGTGTGATCGCGCACGTCGTGGATGGTGAACGTGAGAACGCCCCGTTCGACGCCTTTCGCGAGCATCGTCTCCGCCAACGGCGAAGCGAAAAACCCGGGGAACAGGGTGATCACGTGAAAATGCATGGACGATCTGCTGATAGCCCCGCGGCATCGCCAAGGAAAGCGGTGGCGCGGCGTCAGGGGTCGAGGAGGCCCGGAATCGGCCGGATGACGATTCGCGACCCGGGCGTATCAACCTCGAGTACGACGTCGTCGATCATCGGGATCAGATATTCGCGATCCCCGCGCACGACGAGGACGTCGTTGCTGCCGGTCGGCATGATCTCCGCGACGTTGCCGAGGACATCGCCGGACTCGGTTTCCACCCGGCATCCGAGGAGATCGCAGTGATAGACCTCGCCGTCGTCCAACGCCGGCAGGGCCTCGCGCGGGAGGGCCACCACCCGTCCAATCAACGCGTCCGCCTTCTCGGCGGTGTCGATGTCGTCGAAGCGCAGCAGGATGAGGTTCTTGTGGGGCCGCATGCCGGCGATGCCGATCCACGCCGGCGGCGACACGCCGTCACAAAGCGCCACCCGGGTCGCCGCGCGCAGGGCGGGAGAACCAGGGTTGTAGGGCAGGAGTCTCAACTCACCGCGCACTCCGTGGCGGCGAACCAACCTGCCGAGCTCGACGAGATCCTGGGAAACTACTTTTCCTCGATGATCTCGAGGACGACCTTGCGGTTCGTCCTCGAGGCTGCGGCATTCAGGATCGTGCGAATCGACTTGGCCGTGCGCCCTTGCTTGCCGATAATCCGGCCGAGATCGTCCTTGGCTACCTTGAGCTCGAGGACCGACGCGGTGTCACCCTGCGTCTCTTTTACCTCCACCGCCTCCGGGTGACTGACCAGCTGCTTGGCGAGGTACTCGACCAGTTCCTTCATGCTCCCTCTCCGGGCGCGGGGATCAGTCTGTCGGTTTCGCCACGCTCTGTGCCTGCGACAGGTCGATGCCGCTGCGCTTCATCAGCTGGGAGACCGTCAAGCTGGGCTTGGCGCCTCGCCCGATCCACTCGGCCAGCCGATCGGCCTCGAATTCGATGCGCTGCGGTTCGACGCGGGGGTCGTACAGACCCACTTGTTCGATCTTGCGCCCATCACGAGCATTGCGGCGATCCGCCACGACGATGCGGTAAAAAGGACGCTTCTTCGCGCCGAATCTAGCCAAGCGTATGGTTACTGACATGGGTGCCTTCTACTCCTCTCGATCTGTTTAGGCAATCAGCCGCGAAGTCCGCGCATCATGCCCTTTTGCTGAAGTTTCGTGACTTGCTTCATCATCTTCTTGGTCTGCTGAAACTGCTTCAGGAACCGGTTGACGTCGGCCACTGTCGTCCCGCTGCCGGCCGCGATCCGCCGCCGCCGGCTGCCGTTGAGCAGTCCCTCGTTGCGCCGCTCCTGGTTGGTCATGGAGTTGATGATCGCCTCGCTGCGTTTCAATTCCTTCTCCGCGGCGCCCATGTCGAGGCCCTTGGTCATCTTCTTCATGCCGGGGATCATGTTCATCAGGTCGCCGACCTGGCCCATCTTCTGAACCGCGCGCAACTGGTCGCGAAAGTCCTCGAGGGTGAACTCGTTGCGCCGCAGCTTTCGCTCGAGTTCGATCGCCTGCTTCTCGTCGTAGACGCTCTCCGCCTTCTCGATCAGGCTGAGCATATCGCCCATGCCGAGAATGCGCGTCGACATCCGGTCCGGGTGGAAGACGTCGAGCGCGTCGAGCTTTTCTCCCACGCCGGCGAAGAGAATCGGCGCTCCGGTCACGGCGCGAATCGACAGCGCCGCGCCGCCGCGCGCGTCACCGTCGAGCTTGGTGATCGCCACGCCGCTGAGCGCCAGGCGCTGGTGGAAGCCGTTGGCGACGTTGACCGCGTCCTGCCCGGTCATCGCGTCCGCGACGAGGATGATGTGATGCGGTTGAACCGCCGCCTTCATGCGGTCGAGTTCGCCCATCAGTTCGTCATCGATGTGCAGGCGACCGGCGGTGTCGAGCAACACGGTGTCGTAGCCGTGGTTCGACGCCTGGCGCACGGCGTCGCGTGCGATCTCGACCGGGTCGCCGCCGGCCTGGGTCGGATATACCGGCACATCCAACTGGCCGGCGAGAGTCGTCAGCTGCTCGATGGCGGCAGGGCGATAGACGTCGGCCGGCACCAGGTACGGGCTGCGACCGCGTGTGGTTTTCAGATAGCGGGCGAGCTTGCCGGCGGTCGTCGTCTTGCCGGCGCCGTTCAAGCCCACCAGCATGATCACCACCGGCGGCGCCGCGGCCAGGTCGATCTCGACCGCCTGCCCACCCATCAGCTGGGTCAACTCAGCGCGGACGATCTTGATGAACTGTTGCTCCGGCGTGAGGCTGCCGAGCACCTCTTTGCCGAGCGACTGCGCGCGCACCCGATCGGTGAAGTCGCGGACGACGTCGACGTTGACGTCCGCCTCGAGCAGCGCGAGACGCACGTCGCGCACGGCATCTTCGACGTTCTTCTCGGTGATCTTGCCGTGCCCGCGCAGGCGTTTGACCGTCTGCTCGAGTTTGTCACTCAGAGAATCGAACATTTTCGGGGCGTATCCTATTGAAATTCCGGGAAACCGGGGACGCTATCGGCGGAGCCTCGGGAAGTCAACGCGGACGACGCGATCCCGCCGGCGCGGCCCGACAATCCCGATCGCCGCATCCGCCGATTGACTCGGTGACTACCGGGGACTACCGTCGGTCGACGTGAAGGCTGTCGGAGTCAAACAACTCAAGGCCAGACTCTCCGAATACCTGCGAATGACCAAGGCGGGCGAGACGGTCCTGGTCACCGAGCGCGACGAAGTCATCGCCGAGCTGCGACCGCCGCGTCGCCAACCGCCGCCGGCGACCGCCATCGACGACGTCCTCGACGACCTCGCGAGCGCCGGACTCATCACCCGCTCGACCCAGGCGAAAGAACGCTGGACCTGGCGCGTTCCCGGCCTCGGCCTGCAGCCGGGCACCGCGGCGGCGATTCTCGATGATCTCCGCGAAGACCGGTAGATGGGCGAGCCGCTCTACCTCGACACGTCAGCCGTCCTGCGGGCCGTGCTCGAATCGGGTACGACCCCAGAAGTCGAGCGACGCATCCAAGATGCGCCCGCCTTGGTGACCTCTCGCCTCTCCTTAGTCGAGTCGGCGCGCGCGCTGATTCGACTGCGCGCACTCGGTTCCGCCACAGAGGCCCAGCTGGCCGACGCGGGTCGCGCCCTCGACGGAATCTGGAGCCGATGCGAGGTCTGGGAGCTCGGCCGCGAAGTGTGCGACCTGGCCTGCGCCATCGCCCCGGCCACGAGTTTGCGAACTCTCGACGCCCTGCATCTCGCAACGTTCCAAATCGCCCGGCGGCGCCTCGACGGCCTGGAGCTGTTGACCGTCGACGCACGCCTGAGCGACGCAGCGGGTTCGGGGATGTAGCGACGCCGTCGAACGCCAACTTTCAAAATCGCGGGAGAGCCACCGAGCCCAATGCCGCAAGGCGGACGGAATTCGCCATACCAAGCGACAAGAATGCGACAGCGACCGGTCATTTGCCCACGCAGGAAACAAATCGGGGTACTGGCGCGAGACGTTCGGCAATTGGTATGGTCCTTGCGCTCAGATGGTACCCTCCTATGGCAATGATTCGTGAAGCGGACGCGCTGGCGCGCAAACAGCGATTTCTCCTCTGTCGGTACGGGGTCATCCTGGTCACCGGCGCCGTCGGGTTCCTGGAGGCGGGGGCTGGGTCGCCCGTGCCGATCGCGGTCCTGATCGGGCTCGCGATCCTCTCGAACATCTATCTGGGAAGCATTTCGCCGTTCAGCTTCTTCGACGCGAACATGCAGGCGCCCATCCTGGTCATCGACACGGCCATGGTGTCGGCCATCTTGTTGATCGCGCGCGCCAGCCAGGAGTTCTTCCTGTTCTTCTTCTTCATCCTGATCATGGCCGCGAAGATCGATAACCTCGTCCATCTCGGCATCGGAGCCCTGGTGATCGGCTTCGCCAGCTTGATGTTCACCAACCTGGACGATGGAATCCTCAGCCCGCTGCTCATGCGGGTGCCGTTCCTCGAGTCGACGGCGCTGTTCTACGGCTACGTCGTGCTGCCCGAGCGCACCGGCCAGATGTCCGAACTATCGGCGAGCAAACTCCGCCCGGCCATTTTATCCGGCGGCATGCGGGCCTGATCGCGAGCCATCCCCAGCCGCTTGCCAAGCGCGCGGGGCGCCGATAAGCGTCCTCCCTTTAAGACCGCACGCCTTCCGTTGCGGCTGTAAGGGGGAAAACGCGTGTCTGCTCGCAATCGGACATTGGGCTGGCCTTTGGTCGCGCTGAGCGCAGTCGCGTTCGCCGCACTGTCGCTGCTCGCGTGGCGAGGAGAACTGGGGGCAAAGGCCCTGGTGCTGCTGCTCGTGGCCGGCGCGGCGTTCCTCGTCGGGCGGCGCAACCTGAGTCCGGATTCGCGGCGACCGGTCGACACGGCGGGCAAGGCGATCTTCACGCTGGTCGGCATGATGGCCCTGCTGCGCCATCGCATCCCGGTGGAGGATGGCGTCCACCTGCCGATCTACGTCGCCATCCAGGAGCACATCGGTTCGGTCGATCCGACGACGTTCGTGGTCTTCGGCCTGATCGCGATGGCGATCAAATTCTGCGGCGTCATCGCCTCGGCCTTCGGCTGGCACCTGCTGCTGGTCGGACAGGGCATACGCTACCCGTTCTGGTCGGCGATCATGACGGCCTTCCTGATCGGGCGGTTCATCGGCACGTTCCTGCCCAGCACGATCGGACTCGACGGCTACACCCTGTTCGAAGCCGGGCGATACTCGAATCAGTGGTCGCGCTGCGTCACCGCGAAAGCGCTGGAGAAGTTCGTCGGCATCGCGGGGCTTTTTCTCGGCATGGTGCTGACGCTGCCGTTCGGCTACCAGGTCATCGTCGACGTCGTCGAAAAGGTCGGCCGACCGGAGGCCGCTCCGCTACTGGCGGGAGGGATCGCCGCGATCGCCGGCGGCATCTGCGCCGCCGTGGTCATCGGCTTGGTGTGGCCGGTATTGCTCACCAAATCGATGACGCTGCTCGGCAAGGTCCTGCCCGGCGCGGTGCGCGTGCAGGTCGACAAACTCGCCGCCGCGGTCGGTGCGTACAAAGGGCAGGTGGGCCTGCTCTTTGCCGTGCTCCTCGCCAAGTTCATCACGCACTTCACCACCGCGGTCGTCTACTACTTCACGGCGCTCGCGATCGGCGTAACGGCGGCGCAGTTCTGGCCGATCACCTTCGGATCGACGATCCAGATTCTCGCGACCGTCCTTTCACCGACCATCGCCGGGGAGGGAGCGCGTGAGGCGTTCCAGGCGCTGTTGCTGTCGAAACAACTCGGCGGCGTCGCGCAGGCCGTCCTATCGGCGGCGCTCGGATTCATCGCCGCGGAAGCGGCGACGATGTGGGGCGGCGCGTTTCTGTGGACGCGCAAACCCGGATGGCGGCCGTCGTCGACACTGGTCGACGGGGCGCAGGTCGATTACGCCTGGATCGACGACAGCGAGGACGCCGGGTTCGACGCCGCCAAGATCGCCGCCGCCGCGCGCTGACGGCGCGCCGTAGCCGTCAGGCGCCGACCGACGCGAGTACGTCTTCTGGAACGTCGATCTCCATGGTCAACAGCCCCTGGGCGAGGGTCTTGCCCTGGTGGTCGACCCGCAGTGAAAGTGTACCGCCGCCGCCCAGCGCGTTGTGCAGGACGAAGTTGAACGCCAGCAATTTCGGGATCTCGTAGCGAACCGCTTCCCCCTCGACGAGTTCCTGGTAGAAACTCCGCACCCGCTTGGCCGACAGCGTTTCCCGCAAAAACTCGTACGCCGCCTCCGAGCGCGCGGCGATGCCGATGTTCGAGTGATCCCCTTTGTCGCCCGACCGCCCGTAGGCGATCGTACTCAGCGCCACTCGCGAGGTGCGCGCGGCACGCGACGTCGCGCCGTCGGTCGACGACGCGGGCCCCGGCCTGACGATGTGGGAGTCGGTGCCGGCTAGCGCCGTCGCGACTTCGACGGTCTCGCTCTTCCCGCCGCGGCGGACTTCGACCACCGCGTCGACGTGCTCGCGACCGATGAGGGCGGGCCAGAATCCGTACGCCTCCTCGACCTGAGGGCGTCCGCCGAGAATGCCGAGGCCGGGTGGGCCCTGCAGGGCGAACCCGAGCAGATGCCGCGAGAACTTCTCGAGTTTGGCCCGATCCGCGTCGGCCACCGCGAGGCGCAAGGTGATTTCGTTGGGCTCCACATCCTGCGCCGCATCGCCCCAACAGGCGCGGTAGCCGATGAAATCGGTACGCCGATCGGCGAACTCGTCGCCCACGCGATGCCACACCATCTCGGCCAGCCGCTGCCCCTTGGCGACCGCGTGCGGGCCGGAGACGAGCACCGTGCCGACGGCGCGGTAGCCGTGGCGATACACCATGGAGACTTTCAAGTCGGCCGGCGCCGGTCGCCCGCGCGCGCCGCTGACGCGGACACGGTCGGGACCGTCCTCGCTGAGCTCGAGCGCGGTAAAGTCCACCGAGACGTCCGGCGTGAGGTAGGCGCGCGGATCGCCGATCTCGTAGAGGAGCTGCTCGGTGACGGTGCGGCGGCTGACGAGGCCGCCGGTGTCGGGATGCTTGGTGACGACGAAGCTTCCGTCCGCTGTCGCCTCGACGATCGGGTAGCCGACGTCGAGCATCGACGCGATGCGCTGCCAATCGGTGTAGTTGCCGCCCGTTGCTTGCGCGCCGCACTCGAGAATGTGGCCGGCCACGGTGCCGGCCGCCAGGAGATCCCAGTCGTCCCACGCCCAGCCGAACTCGTGCACCAGCGGCGCGAGGATCAGCGCCGCGTCGGTCGTGCGACCGGTCACGATGATACGCGCGCCACGCCTCAACGCCTCGACCACCGGCTTGGCGCCGATGTACGCGTTGGCCGCGACCACTCTCCCGCGCACCTCTTCGTAGTTGCGTTCGCCGTCGAGGTGCGGAAACCGGACGCCGCGTTCGACCAGTTGGTCGAGGCGCGGCTGCAGATCGTCCCCGGATACGATGCCGATCGGCAGGTCCACTCCGCATTCGCGGCACAGCGCCTCAACCGCGTCCGCGCAAGCCGACGGATTGATCCCGCCGGCGTTGGCGATCACGGTCACGCCGCTCTCCGCGATCGACGGCAGCGCCAAGCGCAGATGATCGATGAAGTCGTAGGCGAAGCCGCGCTGCGGATTGCGCGCTCGCTGTCGCTGCAGGATCACCATGGTGATCTCCGCAAGATAGTCGAGCGTCACGTAGTCGAGCGGTCCCCCCGACACCTGACGGTACAGAGCCTCCGGGTCGTCCCCCCAATAGCCACTCGCGTTGGCAACGCGCACGACGTTCTTCATGCGAACCGGAACCTGTACATCGGATGAAATCGCGAAACCAACCGGGGGCGCACGCGGACCGAAGTCACGACGGCAGTCGATCCGCCGATTTTCCGCAACGGACGCGAACCAGTTCCTCGAGTTCCGTGCGATACTGATCGACCTCGTCGCGGCTCTCGCAGGCTCGATCCCGCAGTCGGGCGCGCTCGTCGAGAGTCAGCTGACTCCACTCCGCCAGATGGAGTTTGATCCCGACGCGATCGAGTTTGTTGCGCACCGACCGCGGCATCAGCTCGAGCACTTCTTCCAGCCGGCGTTGCTCACTCTCGTCGATCGTGCGCCGCTCCAAGGTCTGCCCCGTTTCAAGCGGCGGGTGCGAACCCGGTGACGCGGTGCTTGATGTTGCCGCGCTGGTCGGCGAACTCCTCGACGATGTTTCGACCGCGACACACGGGGCAGGGAAAGTAGCGCGTATCACCGTCGCGCAGCGCGGTGTAGGCGAGGTCGACGTAGAGAACGTTGTCCTCGGTGACCTCATACGCGAGCATCCCCAGGCACGCATCGCCGAGGCATCGCAGCACTCCGACTTTGGGCAAAGCCATGCGCGCGTCATAACTTTTGCCAGTGAGGACAGCAAGCGCCGCGGCGGATGCGTCACCCGATCGCGAACACGCACAACGAAAAGCTTGCCAACGGAGGGAAGGCTGTGGTTGAATCCCGCCCCCCTGGCAACACGGGCTGTGGACGCGGAGGTGAGGCGCCGGGAGGATTCGGAAGCAAGGAGGTGACCCGTGGACTATCAACTCCTCGAAGAAGAACGCATCGCGGACGAGCGTAGCCGGGTCTCGCGGGATCTCGGCAGCCTGATCACGGAACAACCGCTACGCACTCTCGCGTCACTGCGCCCCCCGGTCTCTGTTTCCCTGGATGCAACCGCCGCCGAGGCGATCGACAAGATGATGGAGCAGCGCAGCGGCTGTGTCCTCGTCGTCGACGATGAAAAGCTGGTCGGCGTATTCACCGAGCGCGACGTGCTCTGCAAGATCGCCGCGATGGACCGCTCGCCGAACGCCGTGCCGGTGCGCGACGTGATGACAGCGGACCCCGAGTGCCTCACCCTCGACGACACTCTCGCCTTCGCGTTGCATCACATGAGCGTCGGCGGCTTCCGTCACATTCCATTGGTCGACGAGGACGGAAAACCCACCGGAATCGTCGCGATGCGATCGATCGTCGAGTTCATGGTGGACTCCTTCCCGCGCCAGGTGCTCAACCTGCCGCCGTCGCCCTCGGCGAACATCGCCCGCGAGCGCGAAGGGGCTTGAGCCGCAAGATCCGAGATCGGGGGTGAACGGTCGAGACCCGCTGGCGGAGGGAGTTGACGCCGGCGGCTCGAGGTGATCGGCAGGCGAAACGAACACGCCATGCCAACCCGCCTCCTCGTCATCGGGCTCGACGCATTCGATCGGCAACTCGTCACCGCGTGGGCCGACGACGGCACGCTGCCGACGCTGCGCCGTCTGCTGCGGTCGGGCGTGTCGTGTCCAATCGAGAACGGTCCCGGCCTCTACGCCGGGACGGCGTGGGTATCGCTCAACACGGGCGTGGGCGCGGGACGCCACCGCCGGTTCTTCCGCCGCCAGGCGCGCGCCGGCGAGTATGTCGACGGAGAGTTTCTCCCCGAGAGCATCGCGGTGCGGCCGTTCTGGGAGCAGCTGAGCGCGGCGGGCCTTCGCGTCGCGATCATCGACGCGCCGATGACCGCGCCCGCGGTCGCGCTCAACGGAATCCACCTCGTCGACTGGAGCACGCACGAGCCGAACTTCGAACGCGCGCGCTCCCAGCCGCCTCGGCTGGTTGACGAACTCGCCGAACGCTTCGGTACACCTGTCCCCGATCGCTGCGACGGTGTCGAACAGACCGCGACGGCGTTTCGCGCCTTCAACGCACGGCTCGCCACCCGCATCGCCGGGAAAACCCGATTGATTCGCGACCTTCTCGATCGCGAATCGTGGGACCTGTTCTTCGCCACCTACGGCGAGGCCCACTGTGCGGGTCATCAGGGATGGCACCTGCACGACCCGACGCACCCGCAGCACGATGTGGCCTTGCGCGCCGCGGTAGGCGATCCGCTGCGCGCCACGTACGTCGCGCTAGACGCGGCTTTGGCCGAACTCGTCGACGCCGCGGGGCCGACGACGCCCGTGCTGGTCGTCAGTAGTCACGGCATGGGGCCATTCTACGGCGAAGCGGTCCTGATGGAGGAGATCCTCCGCCGGATCGAAGGGGGGCGACACGCGAGCGGATTTCTCTACGGATTTCTCAAGCGAGCTTGGTATCGGTTCCCACCCGGCCTGCGCGCCAGCGCGCTGCTGCGCACGGTCAAAGCGTCCGCCGCGCCGACTCTGCACAACGAGGTGTTGGTGCGCGACCGGCGGCGCCGGCGCTTCTTCGCGTTGCCGTACAACCCACATTCCAGCGCCATCCGCATCAACCTGGCCGGCCGCGAGCCCGACGGACTCGTCGCCGACGGCGCGGAGTATCGGGCCGTCTGCGACGAGCTCCGCCGCGAGATGCTCGCGCTCCGCGACGCCGACTCCGGCGCGCCGGTCGTCGCCGAGGTGGTGCTCGCGCGCGACGCGTTCGCCGGCCCGTACCTCGACGAACTGCCGGACGTCATCGTGGAATGGGCCCGAACCGCCCCGGTGCGTCGCATCGCCTCGCCTCGCGTGGGAGTGCTCGAAGTACCCGAACTGCCCGGCCGCACCGGCGATCACTGGGCCCAGGGCTTTGCGGTCGCTCTCGGCCCCCATGCATCGGCGGGCGAGGTCGGGCAACGGGTGAGCATCGTCGATATCGCCCCGACGATCTGCGCCGTGCTCGGCGAAGCGCTACCGCTATCGGACGGCGCGGCGGTCCCGTCACTGACGGCGGCTTTGCGCCAAGCCGGTGCTCACGACAGCAACTCTTCGTACGCATCGCGGTAGCGGCGCGCGACGGCGTCGGCCTGCAACGACGCGGCGACGCGCATACCGCGCTCGACCATCGGCCGCAGGACCGCCATGCCGCCGGCCGCCCTGTCGAGAGCCTGGTCGAGCGAGGCGGGGTCGGCCGGTTCGAAAAGGATTCCATTCACGTCGTGCTCGAGGATCTCGGTCATCCCGCCACGGCGCGATGCGATCACCGGGACACCCGCGCTGAACGCCTCTAGCAAGACCCGCGACATGGGCTCGGGATACACGGTCGGAACCACCACCACGTCCACGGCGTCGAAGAACTCCTCAACCTCCATCCATCCGCACAGGATGGCCCGACCGCGCGCAAACAGATCCGCGTACCGCGAACGCAAGCCGTCGAGATACGACGCCCGGCCCGTACCGGCTATGACCACCCGCCAATCCCTGTCGGGACGTCGCGCCACGGCATCCAACAAGAGGTCCACGCCCTTTTCCGGCTCGATACGACCGATGAAGCCGAATCGCGTCGGTCCCTCGGCGCGTTCCGCACGCGGCCGGAGTTCGGGCGCGGGGTTGTACACGGTGCGCGACAGGCGCGCGGCACCGAAGTATCCGTCGCCGAGGTGAGCGTCGAGCAGGAAAGCGCTCGCGGCCACAACGCCCGCGACGCGCCGCGTCGCCGCGCGCCGCACCGCGGCGTGAGCAAAGCATTCGCCACATGTCGCGGCGCATGGCCCCGTGGCCTTCCAGCGCAGCGAACGCGCACAGCGCAGATAGTCGTCGCGGATGGAATGAAGAATCGGCACACCGGCGTCCGCGACCGCTCGCCACGCGGAGACCGAGAACCCGCGCAGGTTGTTGGTGTGAACGATGTCCGGACGACACGCGCGGACGAGGTCGGCGACTTTGCGGGCGCCGATGGGGTTGTACATGTCGAGCAGGTGCCACGCCTTGCGCGCCAGCGCCGGTCGCTCGGCATCGTCGAACGGCCAGAACAAATTGAGTCCCCCGACGTAGACCACGTCGACTCCTCGGTGAGACCACGGCGGGCGCGCACGCGCCGCGCTGCAACCGACAGTCACCTCGACACCGAGACCGACGAGCCCCTCGGCGGTCAGCTGCAACGAGCGCTCCGCGCCGCCACGAACGTCAGGGGCGTAGAGGGTGTTCAGAATCAAGGCTCGCAACACCCCACCCACTCTCCCGTCGCCCGAACACGCGTCGCCGCCCCGCTCGTCGTGCTACGGGAACGGCAACACGGAGCCGTCCGACAGCTGCAGGGTCGAAACGACCCGGCGCTCGGGGACGGTCGCGTGCGTGGGGTCGGTGACGATCACGACGAGGGACTCGTCGTCGCGCCAGGCGAGATCGACGACGCTTTGCCCGCCCACGGTGTAGCGCCGAGGGGCTTCACCGCCGGTGCGGTCGATGAGGAAGACCTCGAACTTCTCGAAGCGGTAGTCGAGTGCCGGCTGTGCGGCCAGCGCGATACGCGCGCCGTCGGGTGAGACGGCCATGCCGCGCACGCCGGCGGCCTCGCGCATCAGGGGGCGCGGCGGATCGTCGAGTGGGATTTCCCACAACTGCCAGTCCCAATCGCCCGGCACGACGGCGAACAGCCGTGTGCTGTCGGGCGACCAACTCCAACGCGGCGACGCCCCGGGCCATGTCATGAGCAGGCGGTCGCCGCCGTCGCCGCGCGCGCGCAACTCGACGTGGCCGCCGCGCTTCACGACGTAGGCGACGTGCGCGCCATCGGGCGAGACGCGCGGCAGCGCGACCGACCCGGCGTCGACCGCGATCATCGACCGCGCCGACTTACCACCGATGCGCACGAGCTGCCGGCCGCGCGCGGCGATGTAGCCGCTCGCATCGCCGCCGACGTCGATGTCCTCGCCGATCGCCGCCATGCTGCCGTCAGCGGAATGCAACGAGTAGAGCGTCGCGGCGCCGCCGCGCCCCGGCTCGGCCGCGAGCACGCGGCTTCCATCGGCGCTCCACGCCGGATCGCCCAGGATGCCGCGATCGAAGTCCCAGACGTGCAGGGTCTTGCCCGTTGCATCGACCTCGCGGATGCGCGCCGGAGCCCACGGGTGTGGTTCGCCCTCGACGATCATCCACGAACCCCGCTGCGAGCGCGCGATGGCGCGCGGACCGTCCTCGCGCGGCAGGACGTTGTTGGATCTGTACATGTCGGCGAGGAGGCCGCGCGGGTCGACGACGATCCTCTCCG
>Ga0307505_10000780_pt1 | contig 31445 bp, 34 predicted proteins | sample 23_S_MG_FD_202183 | JGI IMG/M metagenome (GOLD analysis project Ga0307505, IMG submission 202183) | Soil microbial communities from Populus trichocarpa stands in riparian zone in the Pacific Northwest, United States - 23_S | ecosystem: Environmental > Terrestrial > Soil > Riparian zone > Trees... | reverse complement strand
GCTCGCCACCCTCTCCCCGTAAACGGGGAGAGGGAAAGTCGCTATCTTCCCGCCGGCTCGATCAGCTCGCGCGTCGGCGACAGCCGCTTATGCACGCGCACCATGAGCGCGGTGGCAAAGATCGGCGTGATGAGATTGAGGATCGGCACCAGCACGACACAGGCAATCGCCAGTCCCGCGAGGAAGATGCGTACTGCGTGCTCGCGCCGGAGTGCCTGCGCCTCGACGATGGGCCGGTAGCGCATGGCGGCGAGCTGGAAATATTCGCGGCCGAGCAGGTAGCCGTTCGCTACAAAAAACGCGATGAGGTTGATGCCGGGCACGAGCAGCAGGAACAATGCGATCAGGTTCACAAGCAGCACGAGCCCGAAAAACTTCACCGACAGCGTGATCGACTGCGCGATCGGCAGCGGCCGTCCGACCGGATCGGCCGGAAAATCCGACCGTTCCACCTCTTCTGCGACAGCGTCCACGAACAGCGCCGCGATCAGCGAACTGATCGGTCCCATGAGATACACGGCTGCCGCCAGCATCCCGAGGCCGGTGACGATGGCGATCGCAAGCTCGAACGCGCCGGGGAGCGAAATGACATGCACGAGCAGCGCCTGCAGGACCACGCCGAGGACGAGCAATAGCAGCACCGAAAGCGCCACCGCCTTGAGCAGAATGCGGCGCAAGGGCGGCGAAAAGGTCTGGGCGAAGGCCTGGATGATGTCTTGAATCATGCGAAGTTCCGGCGACGGCCCACCAACATAGGTGAGCGCGCGCCGCCCGCAATATCCTCTCGAAAGTTGCAGGGGTCAGCCGTTCAGCATCGACTCGATGCTGTTCGCAGGCCTGTCCGCGTCCATATCGGTGAGGCCAGGAACGATGCCGGGCGCGCGCCCCGCTTCGAGCGCGGCCAGGTCCGGCCGTGGCGCGGGCCGCGGCCGCTTCGGCAAATGCGCCCAGCGCATCTTCTTGTAGTCGAAGCCGCATTTGATCGTCGGCTTCACAACCTCAAAGTAGGGCGAGATGTCGAAATCGCGCGGCGTATAGAGCGAGCAGTGGCGGATGTGCAGGATCTCGCGCCGCGTCTCGCGGCTCTCGATCAGCTCGATCTTCGGCAGGATCGGATAGCGCACCTGCTCGAAGGCCTGCGCGATCAGCGACGAGCAAATCGCCTTCGTCGGATCGCCCGAGCCGAGCGACATCGCGCGCCGGCGGAAGCGCGCGGGGATCGGCATCGGCACGAGATAGCGGATCATGTCGGCGATGTTCTTGACGTCGTAATCGTAGCCGAGCCGCTCAAGCATGAAATTCACGACCGAGTCGCAATCGTAGGTCGTCAGGCCGATGGGCCGGCACACGCGCGTGTGAAAGATTTTGTACTTGGAGAGCGGCGCCGAGATCACGCCTTCGCCAAGCTGCGCCTCGACCAGCACATGAGGCTCGCCGTCCTCGCTCTTGACGCCCAGCCGGTCGCCGACATAGAGCGCGGAATGGGACCATGTCGATTGCGTGAGATATTTGATGACACCCGAGACGCGGCTGTTGCCCTCGACGAGCAGCACGTCGCCGGGCTGCAGGCAGTCGCGCAATGCCGAAGGATCGCTCGCTGTATAGGGCTCGTAGCCCGGCGAGGGCGCTTCAAGATAGCGGACGAGCCATTGCCCGACCGAAATGCGGAACCTGTCACCCATCACACAAGACCGGACCGCAATGCGGCCCACCCCGTTTCGTGCTTCCGCGAAATCTACCGCGGGGCTAGTTTCGGTCCGGTTCTGGATCGCGGGACCGTCGATGAAGCCGCAACGCGAAATTGGCGCGCAGGGTTAACATTGAATGAAAATTCTGGACCGGCGTGAGTTTCTGGGCGGTGCGGCCGCGCTCGTGGCCTCGCCCGCACTCGCGCAGACGGGCGCGGTCTCGGGCGACGTGGATGTTGCCATCGTCGGTGCGGGCGCAGCGGGCATCGCCGCCGCGCGGCGGGTTGCGGCCGCGGCCCGCAGCTACCTGCTGCTGGAAGCGAATAACCGCATCGGCGGCCGTATCTGGAGCGGACCGAGCACGCTCGGCGTCGCGCACGATCGCGGCGCGCATCGCGTCTCGGCTTCGGGCCGCAATCCGCTGGTTTCGCTCGGCCGTCTCGCGGGTCTGAAGCTCAGCCAGCCCGCGCCATTCCGGCGGCTCTATGTCGGCGGGCGCGAGGCGCGCGACAGCGAATACGACAATTTCACCGCCGCGCGGCATCGCGCGAGCCGCGCCATCGTTGCGGCGGGTGAAGCCGGCCTCGATCTCGCTGCCGCACGCACCTTGCCCGATCTCGCGGACTGGCGCGGCACGGTGTCCTTCGTGCTCGGGCCTTTCGGCACCACAAAAGACCTTGAGGAAGTTTCGACCGTCGATTTTGCACGCGCCGATGACCAGTCCGATGAGCTGATCTGCGCGGGCGGACTGGGACGGCTGATTGCCGCTGCGGCCGACCCGCTGCGCGTTGAGCTTTCCGCGCCCGTCACGCGCATCGACGCGCGCGGCCGTGGCTCGATCACGATCGAAACCGAACGTGGCTCGGTGCGTGCGGATTCGGTCGTCGTCACCGTATCCACGAATGTCCTGAACGGCGGTGCGATCAGGTTCGAGCCGGGTTTGCCGAAGCGGACTGCCGATGCGCTTGCCGGCCTCACGCTTGGAATACGCGAGCGGCTGATCTTTGAGCTTGCCGGCAATCCCTTCGGCTTCGCCGACGACCAGCGCGTCATCTTCAAGTCGAATGACGGCCGTGCCATTGGCCTCATCGGACGCGCGGGCGGCACCGATCTCGCCTATGCGGAATTCTGCGGCCGCTTCGGGCTCGAGATTGCCAATGCGGGCGAGGGCGCCATGCGGGACTTCGTGGCCGAAACGCTCGTGTCGCACTTCGGCGCCGAGTCGAAAAAATTCATGGGCAGGTCCGAGGCGGTGCGCTGGTCGCGCGAGCGCTGGGTTCTCGGTGCAGGGTCTGTCGCCGCACCCGGCAGCGGCAACAACCGCCGTGCCCTCGGCGAGCCGGTCCATGAGCGCATTTTTCTCGCGGGCGAGGCGCTCCACGAGAGCTGGTGGGGAACGGTAGCAGGCGCCTGGATTTCGGGCGAGCGGGCGGCGGATGCCGCCTTGCGCCTGGCCGCTCGCTCGGGCGCTGCCGTGGAACGCAAGGCCGCGCCGCGGCGCAAGCAGTAATTCATGCACAAGGCGCTGATCGCCTGGTCGAGTGGCAAGGACAGCGCCTGGGCGCTGCACGAGGTTCGCCGCGCCGGCGAGTTCGACATCGTCGGTGCCGTCACCACGGTCACGGAAAATTTTGCGCGAGTCTCGATGCACGGCGTTCGCGAAACGCTGTTGCGCGAGCAGTTTGCCGCCGCGCGGCTTGAGCCGCGCATCGTGCGGATTCCGTTTCCCTGTCCGAATGAAATCTACGAGGCGCGGATGGCCGTCGCCATGGAGGAAGTGAAAGCCGAGGGCGTCACCCATGTCATCTTCGGCGATCTGTTTCTGGGAGACATCCGTGCCTATCGCGAGGCGCAGTTGGCGAAAGCCGGAATGATGGCGGTCTTTCCCCTCTGGCAGCGTCCGACGGGATCACTTGCACGCGAGATGATCGCGGCCGGCGTGGCGGCGCATCTTGTCTGCGTGGATTGCGCCAAATTGCCGGCGCGCTTCTCGGGCCGCCGCTTTGATCTGCCGCTGCTGAGCGATCTGCCGTCAGCCGCCGATCCTTGCGGCGAAAACGGCGAGTTTCACACTTTCGTCAGTGCGGGTCCGATGTTCGAGCGGGAGGTTACGGTGCGCGTCGGCGAGACCGTCGAGCGCGACGACTTCGCTTATACCGATCTTATGCCGCTCGTCCCCGCGAAAGCGGGGACCCAGGCTGGATTCCCGCTTGCGCGGGAATGAGCGGAATAAAATTCAACTGCGCAGCGTTGCCCCGGTGCGCTTGCTCACCTCCGCGACGATCTTCTTCCCGACCGCCTCGATCTCTTCGTCGGTCAGCGTCTTCTCGCGCGGCTGGAGCGTCACCGCGATGGCGATCGACTTTTTGCCGGCTTCGATCCCCTTGCCCTCGTAGAGGTCGAACACCTCGACCGACGAGACCAGCGTCTTGTCCACGCTCTCCGCCGCCCGCACGATTGCGTCCGCGAGCACGCCGCGATCCACAATGAAGGCGAAGTCGCGGGTCACCGGCTGGAAGGGCGAGAGCTCGAGCTTCGGCTTCGTGCGTGTCGCGCGCGCCTTGGGCTCTGGAATGCGCTCAAGGAATACTTCGCTGACGGCAAGCGGCCCTTCGACATCGAGGGCCTCGAGCGTCGCCGGATGCAACTCGCCGAACCAGCCGAAAACGAGCTTGGGACCGAGCTGGATCGTGCCCGAGCGGCCGGGATGCAGGAATGCCGGCCCGCCCGGCACGATCTGGAGCTTGTCGACCGGCGCGCCCGCGGCCGCGAGCACGGCGAGGGCATCGCTCTTGGCGTCGAACGCATCGGCCGCGCTGGACGCATTCTGCCAGTGCCGCCCCGTGCCGGCCGCGCGCGCTGTGCCGCGCCGGACGGTGGTCGCCGCGGTCAACTGGTCCTCCGGCCTGTCGCCGGTGAACACCTGCCCGACCTCGAACATTGCCGTGTCGGGATAGCCGCGATCGGCGTTCTTTTGCGCCGCGAGCGCGAGGCCCGGAATGAGCGAAGGCCGCATGTCGGAAAGCTCCGCCGCGATCGGATTGGCAAGCGCAAGCGCCGCGCTGCCGCCACCGAACAATTCGGCGACCGGCTTCGCAATAAACGACCAGGTGATGGCCTCGACGAGGCCGTTCGCGGCAAGCGAGCGTTTGGCCGCGCGTGTGCGCTTCTGGATCGCGGTCAGCACCGGCTTGCGCGCGTCTTGGCCGCGCGGGAACTCGGTCGGCGTCACGCGCTCAAGGCCAAGGATGCGCACGACCTCTTCCACGAGATCGGCCTTGCCCTCGATATCCGCGCGCCACGACGGCGGCGAAACCTTCACGATTTCACCCGCGCCCGCGATCAGGAAGCCGAGCGATTCCAGCACGCGCCTGATCTCGGTGGGCGTCGCCTTCAGGCCCGTCAGCCGCTCGACTTCGGAGAGCGGAAAATCGATCAGCCGGTCGGTGTCGGGGATTTCCCCGGCAAGGAAAATCTCCGACGCTTCGCCGCCGCACATCTGCAGGATCAGGCTCGTCGCGAGTTCGAGGCCCGGCACGGTCATCCTCGGATCGACGCCGCGCTCGAAACGGTAGCGCGCATCCGAATTGATGCCGAGACGCCGTCCCGTCTGCGCGATGTTGAGCGGATCCCAGAGCGCCGATTCCACCAGCACGTCGGTCGTCGATTCCGAAACGCCCGACTCCTCGCCGCCCATGACGCCCGCGAGCGACTCGACGCCCTTCTCGTCGGCGATCACGCAGATATCCGGGTCGAGCCCGTAAATCTTTCCGTCGAGCGCCAGCAGACTCTCGCCTTCTTTGGCGCGGCGCACGGTGAGATTGCCCTTCACTTTTGCAGCGTCGAAGACGTGCAACGGCCGCGAGCGGTCGAAGGTGAGCAGGTTCGTCACGTCCACGAGCGCATTGATCGGGCGCAGGCCGATCGAGCGCAGCTTTTTCTGCGCCCACTCAGGCGACGGCCCGTTCTTCACGCCGCGGATCAGCCGCAACGCGAAGGCCGGACAGAGCGATGGGGTCGACCCGAAGTCGAGTTTCACGGTCACGGGGCACGGGAATTTCGTTTCGATCCGCTTGATCGATTTGTCCTTGAACGTGCCGATCAGCGTAGCCGCGAGATCGCGCGCGATGCCGTGAACGCCGAGCGCGTCGGCGCGGTTCGGCGTCACCGCGACGTCGATCACCGCGTCGTTCAGGCCGCGCAGTTCCGCGAAGGGCTTACCGACCGGCGCGTCGTCGGGAAGCTCGATGATGCCGGCGTGATCGTCGGATAGTTTCAGTTCGGCCTCGGAGACCAGCATGCCGCGGCTTTCGACGCCGCGGATCGTGCCGACACCTAGCGTGATGTCCTTGCCGGGAATGTAGGTGCCGGGGGCCGCGAATACGCTCTTCATGCCGGTGCGCGCGTTCGGCGCCCCGCACACGACCTGCACCGGATCGCCGCTGCCGGTGTCGACCATGCAGACGCGCAGGCGGTCGGCATTGGGATGCTGCTCGGCGGAAACGACATACGCGACGGTGAAGGGCACAAGCGCCTTCGCGCGGTCTTCGACCGACTCCACTTCAAGGCCGATCAGCGTCAGCTTCTCGACGATCGCTTCGAGCGAGGCGTCGGTGTCGAGATACATCTTCAGCCAGGAAAGCGTGAACTTCATGCGCTAAGTCCCCCGGCCAGCGTCGGCAGATCGAGCGGCCGGAAGCCGTAATGTTTTAGCCAGCGGACATCCGCCTCGAAGAAGGCGCGCAGGTCCGGCATGCCGTATTTCAGCATCGCGACGCGGTCGATCCCCATGCCCCAGGCGAATCCCTGGTACTCGTTCGGATCGAGGCCGACATTTTTCAGCACGTTCGGATGCACCATGCCGCAGCCAAGAATCTCGAGCCAGTCGTTGCCCTCGCCGAACCGCACTTCGCCGCCCGAGCGGTCGCACTGGATGTCGACTTCCATCGAGGGCTCGGTGAACGGGAAGAACGAGGGACGGAAGCGCATCTTCACGTCGTCGACCTCGAAGAACGACTTGCAGAATTCGGCGAGGATCCATTTCAGATGGCCGAGATGCGAGACCTTGTCGATTACCAGCCCCTCGACCTGATGGAACATCGGCGTGTGCGTCTGGTCGGAGTCGCAGCGATAAGTGCGGCCCGGAATGATGACTTTGATCGGCGGCTTTTGCGTCTGCATGGTGCGGATCTGCACGGGCGAAGTATGCGTGCGCAGCAGAAGCCGGTCGCCGTTCGGCTTCGGATTGAAGAAGAACGTATCGTGCATTTCCCGCGCCGGATGGCCGGCGGGGAAATTCAGCGCCGTGAAATTGTAGAAGTCCGTCTCAACATCCGGGCCCTCGGCGACCGAGAAGCCCATGTCGGCGAAGATCGCCGTGATCTCGTCGATCACCTGGCTCACCGGGTGAATGCGTCCGCGCTCGGCGGCCGGCAGCCGCACGGGCAGCGTCACGTCTACCTTGTCGGCGGCAAGCTGCGCGCTCATCGCCGCGTGCTTGAGTTCAGAGCGCTTGCCGTTGATCGCGTCGTTGACCTTGTCCTTGAGCGCGTTGATTTCCGCGCCCTTGGTCTTGCGCTCGTCCGGCGACATCGTACCGAGCGTTTTCAGGAGCTCGGAGATCGATCCCTTTTTGCCGAGCGCGCCGACGCGCACGGCTTCCAGTGCGGCGTCATCCTTGGCGGCGACGACTGCCGCCAGCGTCTCGGCTTCCAGCTTCTTGAGGTCGGTCATGGTCGAATCCTGTTGCCCTGCTTATAGCCGAACGAAAGCAGCGCGGCGCGGATGCGCCGCGCCGCTCATCGGCCCCGGAAAGGCTGCGCGCTGACTTAGTTCAGCGCGGTGCGGGCTTTGTCGACCAGAAGCTTGAAGGAGGCAGGCTCGCGGACGGCGATGTCGGCGAGCACCTTGCGGTCGACCGCGACCCCGGCCTTGCCGAGGCCGTCGATAAATCGGCCATAGGTAAGCCCGTTCTCGCGGACCGCCGCATTGATGCGCTGGATCCAGAGCGCCCGGAAAGTGCGCTTCTTGTTCTTGCGGTCGCGGTAGGCGTACTGGTTCGCCTTGTCGACGGCGGCCTTGGCCGCCCGGATCGTGTTCTTGCGACGCCCGTAAAAGCCTTTGGCGGCTTTCAGCGTCTTCTTGTGCTTGGCGTGAGATGTCACGCCGCGTTTTACGCGGGCCATGGATCGGACTCCTGAATTGGGTGGGCGCTAAAAGCTCAGCCGTTCGGCAGATAATATTTGCGGACATTCCGCGCGTCGGATTCCGACACGACGGACATGCCGCGGTTCTGGCGGATCTGCTTGTTGCTCCGCTTGATCATGCCGTGCCGCTTGCCCGCGGGACCGGCCATGACTTTGCCGGTGGCGGTGAGCTTGAAGCGCTTCTTGGCGCCCGACTTGGTCTTCAGCTTGGGCATTTGGCTCTTCCTTCGAATATTGATGGCCGCAACTTGGCGGCAGACTGTTGTGAGCGAGCGGGATCGCCACGGCATGCCCTATGAGAGCCGGGCGAACCCAAATCCTGTTTGAGAGGACGCGCGGTGATAAAGCGCGCGGTCCGATTTATCAACACCCCCGCCACAGGCCGACATTTTGCGACGAAATTTGGCCGCAGGGTTGCCGCAGTCGGCCAAAGCGCCTATACTTTGCTGCACTGCGCAAAATTCTGCGGCGGCACGCCGAAGGAGCCATTCACGGACGACAATCCGGAGGAAGTTGATGACGATTGAGCGCGGTTTTACCGACCTGAACGAAATTAAATCTGATTTCTCAAAGATTTACACGGATCGAGATCCTCGCGAATATTTCCGGGTATTGGGCCAGCTCGACTACATCGTTCCCCACGTTGCCCAACCCGTCTTCGATCAGTTAATTCGCGCGCGGGCCGAAACCCAAGATGAGCCGGTCACGGTGCTCGACCTCGGCTGTTCCTATGGTCTGAACGGCGCCCTGATTAATTACGCGCTCCGCTACGATGCGCTGCGCGAGCGCTATACGGACCCCGCACTCAGGACCCTGTCGTCCGAGGCGCTCCTCCAACTCGACCGGCATTTCTACCAGGCTTGGCCGAAGAACCCGCGGGTGCGCGTGATCGGTCTCGACCCGTCCGCCAATGCCGTCCGGTACGGCGAAGCCGCCGGCACGATGGATATCGGCATGGCGCTCGACCTCGAAAGCAGCGATCCATCACCGGAGCAGGCAAAGTTACTGGAGAACGTCGATCTGATCGTCTCCACGGGCTGCGTCGGCTATGTGACGAGCAAGACCTTCAAGCGACTTGCCAAGCTCGCGCGTCGCGGGCGGCCCGCATGGGTGGCGTCCTTCGTCCTGCGGATGTTCACCTACGAAGAGATCGAGGAGACGCTCTCGACCCTCGGCCTGCAAACCGAGCGGTTCGAATCCGCGACCTTCGTGCAGCGGCGCTTTGCAAATGTCGAGGAGATGGACGCGACGATTCGCGCCGTGGAGGAGCGCGGCCTCGATCCGCGTGGGCGCGAAGCCGACGGCCTCTTCCACGCAGAGCTCTTCATCTCTCGTCCGCAGGAGGAAATCGCGCGCCGTCCAATTCAGAAGCTCGTGTCCGTTGTCAGCGGTGCGAACAAGCCTTGGCCCGTCGGCACGCATGCGCTCGGCAGCCTCGCCTGGGCTGCGCGCGCCGAGCAGCGGCGAAAGCTGAAACTAGCCGCCGCGAATTGACCGTGAGCAAAAAAGGACGGCGCCGGACTTCGTGTCCGGCGCCGTTTTTGTCTCGCGCGGGTCAGCGCGGCGCCAGGATCATCACGATCTGGCGGCCTTCCGACATGGGCTCGGCCTCGACCTTGGCGATCGGCGCGACGTCCTCTTTGACGCGCTGCAGGAGCTTGTAGCCGAGATCCTGGTGCGCCATCTCGCGGCCGCGGAAGCGCAGCGTGATCTTCACCTTGTCGCCTTCCTCGAAGAAGCGTTTCATCGACCGCATCTTCACGTCGTAGTCGTGCGTGTCGATGCCGGGCCGGAGCTTGATCTCCTTGACCTCGACGGTCTTCTGCTTCTTGCGCGCCTCGGCGGCCTTTTTCTGCGCCTGAAACTTGAACTTGCCGTAGTCCAGAATCTTGCAGACGGGCGGCGTGTTGTTGGGGGAAATTTCGACCAGATCGAGCCCGGCCTCTTTAGCCAGGGCGATCGCTTCATGGGTCGGTGTTACGCCGCGGTTGGTTCCTTCGTGATCGATCAGCTGAACCTCGCGGACGCGGATCTCGTCATTCACGCGCGGTCCATCTTTCTGGACCGGCTGAGCGGCTCTCATCGGACGGCGAATGGGTATCGTCTCCTCTCCAGTGAAAACAAGCGTCGCCGGGACAGGCCCGGCGCAAGCGGCAGGATTGAGAGAAACGCCGATTAAGTCAATGACCGGGACGGCGTTCCCTGTGCCCGGTCGGCGGCAACCTCCGCATAAATCGACAGGATGCGGTCGGTGAAAGCCTGACGTGGAAAACGCGAAGTAACGAATGCCCGGCCGCGCGCACCCATGGCGGCGCGCGCCTGGGCCCCCATCGCGAAGACCTTGAACAGAGCCTGCGCAAGTTCCGGCGCATTGCCGGCCGGATAAAGCAGCCCGGTGGCGCGGTCATCGGGCGTCACCGGCGGCGCAAGCAGGATTTCGTCGCGTCCGCCTGCATCCGATGCGATCACCGGCTTGCCCATGGCCTGGGCTTCCAGCATCGCCCGCTGCGGGCCGCCCGGTGGCAGGACGGTGGAGACCGCGACGTCGGCAAGCGCGTAAGCCGCTGGCATGTCGCGGCAGTGCCCGGCGATGCGGACCACGTCGGCCAAATCGGATTGATGCACGCGGTCCCAGAGCTCCGCCGCGTAGCGCGTACCCTGCTGCTCTTCGCCCGCTACGACGCAAATAAAATTCTTGAGGCCTGCTTCCTGTAAGCGCTTGGCCGCGCCAACAAGAACTTCCGCGCCTTTGCGCCGTGTCAGGCGGCCGGGCAGGAGCACGATGCGGTCGCCGGGCTTCACGCCCCATTCACGGCGCAACGCCTCAAGGCGATCCTCGCTCACCGATAGCGGATCGAACGCCGCGAGATCGACCGTGCGCTCGACAATAGCAATTCGTTCGCGCGGAGTGCCGTAGCGCCGCTCGATCATCTGCCCGAGCCCGTTGCCGAGCGCGACCACGCGTGCGCCGCGCACGATGGCGCTGTTGTAAAGACGCTTCAGCGGGTTTTGCTCGCGATAGAGATTATCGCAGGTCGCGATATAGGGGACCGATGCGAGCCGTCCTGCGAGCAGGCAACTCCACGCGGGTGCGCGGCTTTGCGCGTGCAGGAGGTGCACCTTCTCATCGCGCGCGAGCGCGGCGAGCCGTCGTCCGTTGGCGACAATCTGCGACGGATTTTTTGAAGCAACCGGCAAACGAATAAAGCTCGCGCCGATCCGCGCGATGTCCGCTTCCATGCGTCCGCCTTCGGAGACGATGATGGCGCGATGGCCGTGCGCCACAAGCGCCTCGGCGACCTGCACCACGCTCATGCCGGCACCGCCCGCTTGCAGGTCCGGAATAACCTGCACGACGGTCAGCGGTGCGGAAGAGACAGACGGAATCGTTTGCACGGCGGCGTGTCTAGACATCACTTGCGGCGCTCGCAAGGCAGTTGCGCGCGAAGTGTTCGCGTCGTAACCCGGCGCAACAATGAGTGATGCACTTGGCCATATCGAAGTCGGCACGGGCGCCAACGCGCGCCGGGTCGCCGTGCGCAAGCAGGCGGGTACCGCTCCGGGCATCGTCTGGCTTGGCGGCTTCAAGTCCGACATGCGCGGCACCAAGGCGGAAGCGCTTGCGGCGCACGCGGCGCAAACCGGCCGCGCCTGCGTGCGCTTCGACTATTCCGGTCACGGCGAATCCGGCGGCCGCTTCGAGGACGGCACGATCTCGTCCTGGCTCGAAGATGCGCTCGCCGTGTTCGAGACGCAGGCGAGGGGACCGCAAATCCTCGTCGGATCATCCATGGGCGGCTGGATTGCGCTCTTGCTCGCTCGCGCCCTGGCGAAAAGCGCGGCGCGCGAGGCGAGCATCGCTGGGCTCATCCTGATCGCGCCCGCCCCGGATTTCACCGAAGCGCTGATGTGGGCGGAGTTCTCGCCCGAGGTGAAGCGGGAGATTGAAGAGAAAGGCTTCTGGCAGCGGCCTTCCGCCTACGGCGAGGACCCGTATCCGATCACGCGCGCGCTGATCGAGGACGGCCGCAAGCATCTTCTCCTGAACAAGCCCATCGAGCTCGGCTGCCCTGTCCGCATTTTGCAGGGCGTGAAAGACCCCGACGTTCCCTTCGGTCACGCCATGAAGCTCGTTTCATGTTTGGCGCAGGACGACGTGGTGCTGACGCTGGTCAAGGACGGCGATCATCGCCTGTCGCGGCCCGAAGACCTTGAGCGGCTGATGCGCACCGTGGATGAACTCGCCGCCGGTTTTTAGGCGGCTTTCCATTCTTCCAGAACGCTTTCGTCGTTTTCACTCGCAAGCGAATGTTTTGCGCGGGTAGCGAAATCTTCGCGCGGCAGGAGCCGCGACAGCGCCCACACCGCCGCGCCGCGCACGAGGGGCGAAGGATCGGACGACAGTCGTTCGGCTTCGGGAATAAGCGAAGTGTCGCCGCTGTTGCCGATGGCGGTCAGGACGTTGCGCAGGAAGCGATCGCGGCCCGTGCGCTTGATCGGGCTCCTTGAGAAACGCGCACGAAACGCGGCGTCGTCGAGCCACGAGAGTTCGGCGAGCGAAGGCGCGCGATTCTCGTCGCGTGCCGCAAGCTTTGCTTCGCGGCCTTCCTGCGCGAACTTGTTCCACGGGCAGACCGCGAGACAGTCGTCGCAGCCATAAATGCGGTTGCCGATCAACGGCCGCAACTCGCGCGGAATCGGGCCTTTGTGCTCGATCGTCAGATACGAAATGCAGCGCCGCGCATCGAGCTTGTAGGGCGCGGGGAACGCGCCCGTCGGGCACGTATCGAGACACGCCCGGCAAGAACCGCAGTGATCGTCCTCCGCCGTGTCCTCCGGCAATTCGAGATTGGTGAAGATCGCGCCGAGAAAGAGCCACGAGCCGTGCGAGCGAGAGACGAGATTGGTGTGCTTGCCCTGCCAGCCGAGGCCGGCGGCTTGCGCCAGCGGCTTCTCCATGACGGGCGCGGTGTCGACAAAGATCTTCAGCTCGCTCGCGGTCTTTGCAACGAGCCACCGCGCGATTCGCTTGAGCTTGCCCTTGATGAGATCGTGATAGTCGCCGCCGCGCGCATAGACCGAGATCGCGGCCTGCGAGCGCGCTTCGAGCAACGCCAGCGGATTTTCGTCCGGCCCGTAATTCAGACCGAGCACGACGACGCGCTTGACGTCGGGCCACAATACGCGCGGATCGGCGCGCCGCTCGCGCGTCGTTGCCATCCATTCCATGTCGCCATGGGCGCCCGCTTCCAGCCAGTCGTGCAGATGTGGAGCCGCGTCCGCGGTCGCGTCGGGAAGCGTGACGCCGAAGGCGTCGAAGCCTTCTTCGCGGGCGCGCTCGGCAAGCGCGCGTTTGATCTCGCCAAGATTTAGAAGTCGAGATTGGCGTAGGTCGGGCTCGGTGTCATGCCGGGCAGGCTCTCGCTGAGCAGCGGCCGGAACGACGGCCGCGACTTGATCCGCGCGTACCAGTTCTTTGCGGTCTCGTTCTCGTGCCAAGGCACGTCACCCAGATAGTCGGCGGTGGACAGATGCGCGGCGGCTGCGAGATCGGCGTAGCTCATCCGGTCGCCCGCGAGCCAGTTCCGCTCCTTCAGGAGCCAGCCGATATAGTCCAGATGGTAGCGGATATTCGAGCGCGCTGCACGAATGGCGGTCGAATCGGGCGATCCGCCGCCGTCGGAAAGCGGCAGGTGCCGCTTGAACACTTTTTCCTGCACGAGATGGCCGGTCACCTCGTCGAAGAATTTGTCGTTGAACCAGCTCAGGATTCTGCGCACTTCCACGCGCGCGGGAATATCGATCGGCAGTAGACGCCCGCCCTGTTCCGGCCCGTACATCTCGTCGATGTATTCCGCGACCGCGGCGACTCCCGGCACCGTGACCTCGCCATCGATCAGCACGGGCGTCACACCCGCGGGGTTGAGGGTGAGGAACGCTTCGCGCCGCTCCCACACAGGCTCATCGACCAGTTCGGCGGCGATGCCGTACTCGGCGAGCGCCAGCCGGATGAATCGTGAATGCGGGCAAAGCGGATAATGAACGAGCTGCATCGGGAATGGTTTTCGACTGCGGGGCGGCACGATCACCGCAAAAAGCGGGCGATCCTAGGGCCAAGTACCGCGCGAATCCAATTTGCGGCCACCTTCGCCGCAGGCAAGGATCGCCCCCTGATTCGACTGCGGGACAGTCCATGACCCTCGGCGCCTTGCTGGAAGCCATTCTCTTCGGCGTGATCGAGGGGCTGACCGAGTTCATTCCGGTTTCCTCGACAGGCCATCTCCTGCTCGCCGGCCATTTTCTGGGCTTCAAGAATCCCGGCCGCACCTTCGAAGTGCTGATCCAGCTCGGCGCGATCCTTGCGATCGTTGTGCTCTACTTCCGCAAACTTTGGGGCGTCGCATTGGCGCTTCCCTATGACGCGAAGGCGCGGCGCTTCGTCATCGGCATCGTGATCGCGTTCATTCCCGCGGCCGTGCTCGGCGTGTTGCTGCACGATTTCATCAAGAGAGTTCTGTTCGAGACGCCGGCGCTCATCTGCACGACGCTCATCGTCGGCGGGATCATCCTTCTCTTCGTGGACCGCATGAAGATCGAGCCGAAATATTTCGACGCGATGGAGTTTCCCCCGCTCGTCGCGCTCAAGATCGGACTGTTTCAGGCGATCGCGCTGATTCCCGGCATGTCGCGTTCGGGCTCAACGATTGTCGGCGCGCTGCTGGTCGGCTGCGAGCGCCGGGCAGCGGCGGAATTTTCCTTCTTCCTCGCCATGCCGACCATGCTCGGCGCTTTCACCTATGACCTGTTCAAGAACCGCGCGCTCTTGAGCCTCGACGACGGGCTGATCATCGCACTCGGCTTCATCGCGGCCTTCTGCGCGGCGCTCGTGGTCGTGCGCTGGGTGCTGAATTATATTTCGCGCAACGGCTTCGCCGTCTTCGCGATCTGGCGAATCTTCGTTGGCGGTCTCGGGCTGATCGGACTTTGGGTGTTCGGCTAAGCCGCCGCCGTGTTGCGCCAGTACTGCCCGGTGCGGCGGAAGCGTACGAGATAAGAGGGCAGCACCGTTTCCATCGCGGTCGGCGTGATGCCAAGCCCGGTCAGCGTGCGGTTCTCGCGCGTGGCGTCTTCCGAAACCACATTATCCACTTCGAGCTGGCGCACCTGATCGCGCGTGAGCAGCGGCTTCGGCAGCAATTCGAGGAACGCCGCCTGAAAGCGCGCGAGCGCGAAGGGGAGCGGCACGAGCAAGCGCTTGCGGTCGATGACGCGCAGCATGAGCTTCATCAGGTCTTCGAAGCTGCGCACTTCCGGTCCGCCAAGCTCGTAGGTTGCGCCTGGCCGCGCGCGGCCGGCGAGGATCGCATCCACCGCCCCCGCGACGTCGCCGACAAACACCGGCTGAAAGAGCGTCTTGCCGCCGCCGATCAGCGGCAGCGCCGGTGAAATCCGCGCCATGCCGGCAAAACGGTTGAAGAAAGAATCTTCCGGCCCGAACACGATCGAAGGCCGCACGATATTGGCATCGGGCACCGCGGACAGCGCGGCGGCTTCACCCGCGGCTTTCGTCCGCGCGTAGGCAGACTTCGACTTCGCGTTGGCGCCGACGGCGGAAAACTGCACGAACTTCGTCTTGTACGCGGCGGCAGCCCGCGCGACCGCTGCCGCTCCCTGCGCCTGCACGGCGTCAAAGCGCTGCCGTCCGGTTTGATAAAGAATACCGACGAGGTTCACGACGGCGTCGGAGCCCTCGACCGCGCGGTCGACCGAGTCCTGGTTGCGGACATTGGCTTGCACCGCGTGGATCTGTCCGACCCGGCCGAGCGGCTGAAGATGAAAGGCGAGGTCGGGACGGCGCACAGCGATGCGGATGCGCCAGCCGCTCCTCGCGAGCGCCCGCACCAGATGCCGGCCGACAAAACCCGATCCGCCGAATACCGTAACCAGACGATCGTCAGGAATCGCCGTCATTTTGCATCCCGCTTGGCCCGCCCCGCGCGGCCAGCCGAGCGATACTCGATGGCTTCGGGACCGTAAAGCCGCCCGCCGATTGACAAGGCTCCGACAGGCACCCTACCTAGCGCCCAGTGCCCAGATGGCGGAATTGGTAGACGCGCTGGTTTCAGGTACCAGTGGTTAATAGCCGTGGAGGTTCGAGTCCTCTTCTGGGCACCATCGTTTCGGCCGGTGCAATCAGATTTCTTCGCCGGCGACCCAACTCCGCAACACCGTGACACTCTCCGGTTCAAAGGCGATCAGGTCCGCCCGATAACCCGGCGCGATGCGACCGAGCCGGTCACCGAGCCCGAGAAAATCCGCCGGCGCAGCCGAAGCCAATTGCAGCGCCTGCGGCAGCGGCACTTGCAACAGCGACACGCAATTTCTGACCGCCGTCGCCATGTCGAGCGCGGCGCCCGCGAGCGTCCCGTCGTCGCGTACGCAACGTCCGTCCGCCACGGAGATGCGCTCGCCATAAAGATCGAAACTCAATTCCTGTCCGCCGACCGGCGGCATGCCGTCGGTAATCAGAATCGGGCGTCCCTTGCCGCGCAGGGCGAGCTTCAGCATCGCCGGAGCGACATGCACGCCGTCCACGATCAGGCTGTAGAATGTGTGCTCCGATTGGAGCGCCGCCGCGATCGGTCCCGGTTCGCGCGCCGACAGGGGCCGCATGGCGTTGAACAGGTGCGTAAAGGCGGTCGCGCCCTCGGTCATCGCCGCCAGCGTCTCGTCGTAGGTTGCGTTGGAATGACCGAGCGCGATTCTAGCCCCGGCCGCACGCAGCGCACCGATAAATCCGTTCGGCGCACATTCCGGTGCAAGCGTGACGAGCGTGACGCCGCTCTCGAGCGCCGTCAGCCGCGCCACATCGCCCGGTTCAGCGGGACGGATTAGCGCCCGCGCATGCACGCCGGGCTTGTCCGGCGACAGGTGTGGACCTTCGAAATGAATGCCGAGAATGCCCGGATTTTTCCGCGCCGCCTCCGAGACCGCGGCCGCGGCCGCCTGCATTTTATCCGGGGTGTCGGTGATCAGCGTCGGCAGGAGGGCCGTCGTGCCGAAGCGCCGGTGCGCCTTCGCTATGGCCTCGATCGTCTCGGGCGACGGGTCATTGTTGAACAGCTTATCCCCGCCGCCATTGACCTGAATGTCGATGAATCCGGGCGCAAGCCAGGCGCCGTCGGGCAGCACGATTTGCTCAAGCCCCGCGGGCATCTCGCCGCGCGGCACAATGGCCGCTATGTGTCCGTCTTCGACAATGGCCGCGGCGTGAGCGTGCAATGCCGCACCGTCGAACAGTCGATCGCTGACAATTGCAAAGCGGATGGCCGTCATCGGGTACGAGTGACCTTTTGCAGGTGACGTGGGCTGTCCGCATTTCGTCCGCGCATTGCGGCGAGCCGCGGCATCATGCCGTAAAAGGTTTGCACCATGCAGATCGCATCGGTTTCCGCTTGCTCGGCTGGCAACACCGGCAGATCCACCGCGCCGGAAACCTTAAGTCCCGCGGCATAAAGCGCCGCCCGTTTTTCTGCGAGGTCGGCGGCGAGAGCGGACATACCCCCGGCCGCCTCGTCGGTGGGCGCCAGCAGCAACACCGGATAGCCGGGAGCGACCAGCGTAACAGGCCCATGCAGGAATTCCGCGCCACTATAGGCCTCTGCCTGCACGCCGCAGGTTTCCTTGAGCTTCAGCGCCGCTTCGCGTGCGATCGCAAGCGTCGGGCCGCGTCCGACAACGATCAGCGCGTCGGCTTTGCCGAGGCCGTCCAGTGCCGCGCTCCAATCGAGATGGAGCGCCTGGGCGAGCCGCTCGGGCAACCGCGTCAACCCGTCCGCGAGTTCCTTTCGGCCGCTCCATTCAGCCACGAGATGCACGAAGGCCGCGAGACTCGCGACAAAACTCTTGGTCGCGGCGACCGCCTGTTCCTCGCCGGCGGCCATCGGCAACAGGAATTCGCTCATCGCGGCCAGCGGAGAGTCCGTGTCGTTCACAAGCGCGACGGTCATCGCCCCGGCCGCTCGCGCCGACTTTGACTGCTCCAGAAGATCGTCGCTGCGCCCGGATTGTGAGACGGCGATGAAGAGTTGGTCTTTCAGCCTCAACTCACGGCCATAGACGGTCGCGATATTGGGCGCCGCCGCGGCGACCGGAATTCCGAGATAGCGCTCGATCAAATGCTTGCCGAATGTCGCGGCATGCGCCGAGCTGCCGCGTGCGCAGGTCACGACGACCCGCGGCGGCGCGCTCCGCAATCGCTCGGCCAATGCGCGAATCGGCGCGCGCAATTGCTCCGACTGACGCGCGACCGCGGCGGGCGCCTCGGATATTTCGCGTGCGAGCGTGGATTCGGTTGGGGGCATCGGTCGCTCGGGTGCTCAGCTTGCCAACACATTCGCCGGCGCGGATTGCATCGCGAGATGCAGCGCGCCGGCGAGCGCGTCGCCTTCCGGCTCAACAAGCAACCGCCTGACCTCCGCCGAGAGCCACGGCTCGATCGCAGCCGCGAGTCCGCCGACAAGCGCGATCCTCTTCATTTCGAAATCGTCCAGCCGCATGGCAAGCGCCTCGATGTGAGTGGCCGCGAGCCGCATCAGTTCGCTCGCTACCGGGTCGCCATCCAGCGCATGCACGGTTACGTCTTTGGCGAGACGACCGAAATCCCGGGGTCTCGCGGCCGACATCCACCGCACGATGTCATGCGGATCGCCGTGAAAATCGGCGTAAATCTCGCGCAGCAGTCCGCTCCAGGCGATGCGACCGTCATGCGCCCATAGAACTCGTCGCGCCGCCTCGCATCCGATCCAGGCGCCGCTGCCCTCGTCGGAGACCGGAAAACCCCAGCCGCCGACACGATAGCGCCGTGAGCCGATCCGTCCCCAGCCGATCGTGCCCGTACCGGCGACGATGATTCCGCCGTCGCGCTCGCCATGCGCGCCGACACAGGCTGCATGAGCGTCAGTGGTTATCAATACAGTGCCGAAGGGATGCGGGTATGCGCGTGCCGCGGCGAGGTAACTGGGTTCGCTGGCGCCGGCAAGCGCAAGGCACGCTGAGGTCTGGTTGAGACGCTGAATCGGAAGTCGCGCCTCGGCAAAGCATTGCCGCGCGGCGCTCATGACGGCCGCAAAGCTCTCCTCGACCCCGAAGCGCAAATTCGCCGGCCCCGCTTCGCCTTCACTCAGCTTCTGTCGTCGGCTGTCGCAGAGCCGCGCGCGGCAGCATGTGCCGCCGCCGTCCACGCCAAGAAAAAGGCTCGGATTCACTGCCTGTATCCTTGCTTAATCCTGGCTATCAACGCCCGAGAACTCGAAAGGATCGTCCGCGTTCTAAAGCCATGGCTCGCGACCCCAGGCACGATCCCGAAACGGAACGACTGAGCCCCCGCTACGTGGGCATCGACGTCTGGGAGACTTCCGACGTCATCGACGCGCTCATCGAGGCGCAATTCAGCGCGGTGGCGGCGGTGCGCACGGCCCGCTCCGCGATCGAGGGCGCGGCGCTCGCGATGGCGGATCGTCTCCGTGGCGCAGGCCGGCTGATCTATGCCGGTGCGGGCACGTCGGGCCGGCTCGCCGTACAGGACGGCGCCGAACTGATGCCGACCTTCAATTGGCCGCAGGAGCGGCTCCTGCTTCTCATTGCCGGCGGCAAGGAAGCGCTCATTCGCGCCCTGGAGGGTTCGGAGGATCAGATCGGACATGCGGCGGAGCTGGCCGAACAGCACCGTATTGCTGCCGATGATGTGCTGGTTGCGGTTGCCGCCAGCGGCACGACACCGTTCACCCTTGCTTGCCTTCGCGAAGCGAAATCGCGCGGCGCGCTGACCGTTGGAATCGCCAACAATCGCGACACGCCGGTGCTGACCGAAGCCGACTATCCCGTATTTCTCGAAACGGGCGCTGAACCGATCGCAGGTTCGACGCGCATGAAGGCAGGCACCGCGCAACGGATCGCGCTGCTTTTATTGTCGTCCCTCGTGATGATCCGCTTCGGCCGCGTGCATGGCGGATTCATGGTCGACGTGCAGGCAGTGAATGACAAGCTCATTCAGCGAAGTGAGAATATGCTCCGTGACCTCACGGGCCGAGACGGGAGCGAGGTGCGCGAAGCGTTGCGGGAGGCCAAGGGCAGCGTGAAGGTCGCCGCGCTTCTGCTGCGGGGCTGCGATGCGGGACAGGCGGTGGCGCTTCTACAGCAAACCGAAGGCCGGCTGCGGGAGGCCTTGGCGCTCGCCGACGCGAAACTTAACCGGCGTTAACGGCCTGCCGCGCGGCTACCATTCCTACATTCATTTGCGCTAGCTTCGCGCCATGACCATCCGCCTGCATCGCGGCGACCTTCCCGACATCGCGCGCTACGGCGACGTGATCGCGATCGACACCGAGACGCTCGGCCTTAATCCGGGCCGCGACCGGCTGTGCGTCGTGCAATTGTCTCCGGGCGACGGGAGCGCTGACGTCGTCCAGATCGCGCGCGGCCAGACGAGCGCACCCAATTTGCAGAAATTGTTCGCCGACCCGAAGCGGACCAAGCTCTTTCACTTCGCGCGCTTCGATCTCGCCGTGCTCACCCACGCCTTCGGCGTGATGCCTGAGCCGGTCTATTGCACCAAGATCGCGTCGCGCATCGCGCGCACCTACACCGACAAGCATGGCCTGAAGGATCTTGTGAAAGAGATTCTCGGCCAGGACCTCTCCAAGCAGCAACAGAGTTCCGACTGGGGTGCGGAGACGCTCACCGAGGCGCAGGTCGCCTATGCCGCCTCCGACGTCCTCTATTTGCATGAATTGAAGCGGCGGCTCGACGAGATGCTCGCCCGCGAAGGCCGCGGCGAACTGGCCCATGCCTGTTTCCGGTTTCTGCCGGTGCGGGCGCGGCTCGACCTCGCGGGCTTCGCAGAACAGGACCTTTTCGCCCATTCCTGATGTGCTTGCGCCAAAGTTCCGCACGGCACATCTTGGGCGTCGAATCACGCGGAAATTCCCGGGAAAGCCGCAATGTTCGGCTTCAAGGGGCTGGAATTGGGGAATTCCGAGCAAAGAATGAGCCGCGCCGCCTCCATGCGACGAGCCGCTGCTGCACCCGCGCCGCGCGTGCAGGACGACCATGACCGCGGCCATGAGTTTCGCTCGGCCAAGCGTCACAGCCGCCGCGTGCGCGCACTGCGCTGGGTGCTCCCTTCAGCGGCGCTCGTCGGCCTTGCGATTTTCATGTTCTTCGTGTGGTTCGATCCGCTGCGCTTTTATCGCGGGCTGCCGGTCGAATTCGGCCGCATCTCGATCACCGACAACAAGCTCACGATCGAGGCACCGAAGCTTTCGGGCTTCACGCAGGATCGCCGTCCGTATCTGGTGACAGCGGAGAAAGCGGCACAGGACCTCGGCTCGCCGAACCGGATTGAACTCTTCGGCATCACCGGGAATGTCGAGCTGAACAATCGCGGTGAGACGACGCTGAGCGCCAAGACCGGCCTCTACGACATGAAGGCGGGTGTGTTGCGGCTTGGCGCCGGCATCGAGATCGGCGCGAGCGGCGGCTACAAGATGCAATTGCGCGATGCGACGATGAACGTGCGCAAGGGCACGGTCGTCACCCGGCGTCCTGTGACGGCCTTATTTCCCGACGGCTCGCTCCTGGCAAAAAATCTGGAAATTCAGGAACACGGAGACCATGTGAAGTTCGGCGGTGGCGTCGTTTTGACATTCAAGATGCCGCGCGAAGACGTCGAAACGAAGGGCGCGAAGACAGTGGACGTCAAGTAATGACGGCCCGGATTTCTTTTCTCGCCGCACTCGTTCTTGTCACGGCTTCCGTGCCGCTGCTCGCGCAGTCGCCCAAGAGCGGCGACAAGGGCGGCGAGAAACTGCCGAACGCATTTCAGGGCTTCTCGCGTGACACGGATCAGCCTGTTTCGATCGAGGCCGACTCGCTCGAAATCCATGACAAGGATCGTTACGCGGTTTTCCTCGGCAACGTCGTCGTGAAGCAGGGCGATTCGATCATGCGCAGCCGCGAGCTTAAAGTTCATTACGAAGGCTCGATGCGCGGCACCCAGAGGGATCAGCCGGCCGAGAAAGAAAAGGCGTCTGCGGACTCTGCCAAATCGCGCTCGGGCCAGACGCTCGGCAACGACGCCGCGCAGCGCATCCGCCGCATCGAGGCGACCGGCGGCGTGATCGTCACGAACAAGGATCAGAAGGCGACCGGCGACCTCGGCGTCTTCGATATGCGCACGAATCTCGCGACCATCTCCGGCAACGTCGTGATCTCGCAGGGGCCGAATGTCATGCGGGCCGAAAAGCTGGTCGTCGATATGAAAACCGGCTTCTCCAAGATGGAAGCGGGCACCAAGGACGGCAACAAGCGCGTGCAGGGCCTGTTCCTGCCCTCAAGCGTCGACTCCAAGAAATCCGAGCAGAAAAAATAGTCATAATCCGGCAATAGCTTGCAGGGCTGGCCCGGCGCGGCCCGCGTTAAGCGAGCCGCGAACAGCCGTTTGCCACGCGCTTTGGGACGGAATATAGCCGCAAGACAGAGATGGATCGCAGCAAGGACGCAGTTTCCAAAGTCCTCTCCTGGCTCCGGCCCAAAAGGTCGGGCGAGGCCGACGACGCGCCGTTCACCGATGCCTGGCGCCTCGACGAAGGCGGCGCGCCGCATTCGCTGGAGCACCCCGTCACCCGTCCGCTTCGCCCGGTGCAGACCCGCGAACAACCGCGTCCGCAGCGGCCCGCCGCCCAGGCTCGGTCGCCGCAGGATTTGCGCGTGGTGCCGGGGACGCGTCAGACGCGTCCCGCTCGTCCCGCGTCGCCGCAACCGGCTGCGTCCGCGCGACCTGTGGCCGAATCTCATCCCGCGCAGGCGCGCTCTGTCGAGCAGCGCATCGCCGAGCAGCTTCGCACCATTCAGGATTTGCGCCAGATTCACGCCCTTGAATCCGATCACCACGAACCGCCGCGTCCGGCGGCCCGCCCGGCGCGCGCACCGACGCCACTGCCGCTCGCCGAAGAGGGAACGCTGACGGCCGTCGGTCTCGTGAAGACGTTCGGCAAGCGCCGCGTCGTCAACGATGTCACGATCGGTTTGCGCCGCGGCGAAGCCGTCGGTCTGCTCGGACCGAACGGCGCCGGCAAGACGACCGCCTTTTATATGATTGTCGGACTGATCAAGGCCGATGCCGGCGCGATCGAACTCGACGGCCATGACGTGACGAGCCTGCCGATGTATCGCCGCGCGCGTCTCGGGATCGGCTACCTGCCACAGGAGCCGTCGATTTTCCGCGGCCTCACGGTCGAGAACAACATCCGTTCGGTGCTTGAAGCGGTCGAGCCCGACCGCGCCAGGCGCGAGGAAGAGCTCGACCGGCTGCTCGACGAATTCAGCATCGAACGCATCCGCAAGTCGCCGGCGATTGCATTGTCGGGCGGCGAGCGCCGCCGCGTTGAAATCGCGCGAGCGCTCGCGACGCGGCCGTCTTTCATGCTGCTCGACGAGCCTTTCGCCGGCATCGACCCGATCGCTGTCGGCGACATTCAGGAACTCGTGCGGCATCTCACGCGGCGCGGCATTGGCGTGTTGATCACAGACCACAACGTCCGCGAGACTTTGGGTCTCGTCGATCGTGCCTATATTGTTCACTCGGGGTCTATTCTGATGGAAGGCGACCCCGACGAGATCGTTCGTAACGAGAAGGTGCGCCGCGTCTATCTCGGCGAAGAGTTCCGGCTCTGAGCCGTAAGCCGGCGCCGTTTCGGCGTATGCAGACAATCGCACGCGAGCAAGCTGGGCGGGTCGCCTGATGGCGCTATCGCAAAAATTGCAACTCAAGCAGAGCCAGGCGCTCGTGATGACGCCGCAGCTCATGCAGGCGATCAAGCTGTTGCAGTTGTCGAGCCTCGATCTCGTTTCCTATGTCGAGGCCGAGCTTGAGCGCAATCCGCTGCTCGAACGCGAAGAGCCGAAGGACGGCGCGGAGACTGCAAGCACGCAAGAGTCGTCCGAAGCGTCCGGTGATTCCGGCTCAGAGGACTGGGATGGGCCGCAGATCGAGCCAACGCGCGGCGAGATCGAGGACCGATTCGAAAGCAATTTCGAAAATGTTTATCCCGACGACCGGACCGAAACCGGCGCCGCGGACGCGCCGCGGGAAATGCCCAGCGTTTCCGAGTGGGCGAATGTCGGTAGCGGTGGCAGCGCGACCGGAGATTACAATCTTGAGGCCTTTGTCTCGGTCGAGGCGACGCTCGCCGATCATCTTGCACGTCAGCTTACGCTCGCCGTCACCGACCCGGTCGAACGCATCGTAGGTCAGCACCTGATCGATCTCGTGGACGAGGCCGGCTATGTGCGCGGTGAGTTGCCGGCGATCGCCGAGAAGCTCGGAGCACCGATTGAGCAGGTGGAGAAAGTGCTCGCCGTGCTCCAGACCTTCGATCCGCCTGGCGTCTGCGCGCGCGATCTCGCCGAATGTCTCGCGATCCAGCTCAAGGAACGCAATCGCTTCGATCCTGCCATGCGGGCCCTGATCGAGAATCTGGATCTCCTGGCAAAGCGCGATTTCGCCGAATTGAAGCGCGTTTGCGGGGTGGACGACGAAGACCTCCGCGACATGGCCGGCGAAATCCGCCGGCTTAATCCCAAGCCCGGCCTCGCCTTTGGCGGCGGCGTGGTTCAGCCGATCGTCCCCGATGTGTTTGTGCGCGCGAGCCCGGACGGAACGTGGTCGGTGGAGCTCAATTCCGAGACGTTGCCGCGCGTCCTTGTCAATCAGACCTACTACGCCAAGGTCTCGAAGAACGCGATGAGCGACACCGAGAAGACATTCCTGGCCGAGTGTCTCCAGACTGCGACTTGGCTCACCCGCGCGCTCGATCAGCGCGCCCGCACGATCCTGAAGGTTTCGATCGATATCGTCCGCCAGCAGGATGCGTTCCTCGCCTACGGCGTCCAGCATCTGCGGCCGCTCAACCTGCGCACGGTGGCCGACGCCATTGGCATGCATGAATCGACCGTCTCGCGTGTCACGGCCAACAAGTACATGGCGACGCCGCGCGGCATCTTCGAACTGAAATACTTTTTCTCTTCCGCGATCGCCGCCACCGGCTACGGCGAGGCGCATTCGTCGGAGGCCGTGCGCCATCGCATCAAGGAACTGATCGACGCCGAAGCGTCCGACGCGGTTCTTTCCGACGACACCATCGTGCAGCGGTTGCGCGAGGCGGGCGTCGATATCGCGCGCCGGACGGTTGCGAAGTATCGCGAATCCATGCGCATTCCATCGTCCGTGCAGCGCCGGCGCGAAAAGCAGGGCGACGCCGCCACCTGACGGAACTCGAATCGATTCGCGCGAAACTCATTCCGCGCCGCGCTCGACTCAATTTCTCGTCGTTTGCGGGCGATTCGGGGCATTGACCTGGCGGGGGTCGGCTCTTATGGTCCCGCGCCTTCGAAGCCGCCAGCCGCGTAGTCGACCCGGTTTCGCATTGGAATCAAATCATGCCGTTGAACGACCTGCTCGCCGCGCACGCGGTTTTGCCTGCGCTGAAATCAAAGAATAAAAAGCAAGTGCTGCAGGAAGTGGCAGCACGCGCGGCGGAGCTCTGCGGGCGCAGCGAGCGCGAAATTTTCGAGACGCTCCTGCATCGCGAGCGCCTCGGCTCGACCGGCATCGGCCAAGGTGTGGCGATCCCGCACGGCAAGTTGCCCGCGCTCGAGCGTCTCGTCGGCGTTTTTGCGCGGCTTGAGAAACCGATCGATTTCGACGCGCTCGACGGTGAGCCCGTCGATCTGATCTTTTTGCTGCTGGCACCGGAAGGTGCCGGTGCGGATCATCTGAAAGCGCTGGCGCGCATCGCGCGGCTTCTGCGCGACGAAAAAATTGCCGCGCAGCTTCGCGCGGCGCGTGACGAGAACGCGTTGCAGGCGTTGCTCGTCACGCCGGCGGCCGCCGCCTGAAACGCAAAGCGCCCCGCTGAAACGCAAAGCGCCCCGCTTTCGCGAGGCGCTCCGCATAACTCTTTCAGTCGCGTCTAGTGAACGCTGACCGTGCTCAGCTCGTGCTCGCGCGCATTGGCTTCCGCCGCCTCGCGGCTGTCGGTCAGCATGATGGGCGTGCCGTCCGCCGCATGCAGCGAGAACAACTGCATGCCGGGGTCAAGCGAAGGTGCCTGCGGAAACAGCTTGTTGACCTCCTCGGAACGGATCGGCCGCACATAGGCGATCTCGCCGCCGCCAAGCACGGCAAACGCTTCCGGAGTCAGGCTGTTCTCGGTCTTTTCGTCGAAGGTATTGATCATTGCTGCTACTCCTCGCTTCGACCGGCCTATTTCAACGCACCAGTCGAGATATTGATCCGGCGCGGCGTTCGCGCCGTATCGGGGCGCTCCAGGTCGACGGACAGAAGCCCGTCGCTGAGGTCGGCGCCTACGACCTCCATTCCGTCGGCGAGCACGAAGGTGCGCTCGAATTGGCGGGCCGCGATGCCGCGGTGCAAGTACTGCCGCCCCGCTTGCTCATCGGTCTGCTTGCCGCGAATGACGAGTTCGTTGTCTTCGACCGTGACGTCGAGCTGTTCGAACGTGAAGCCCGCGACGGCCAAGGTGATGCGCAATCGTTCTGCCCGTCCGTTCGCATGCGCGATGCGCTCGATGTTGTAAGGCGGATAGCCGTCGGCGCTCTTTCCTACGCGTTCGAGCGCCCGCTCGATCTCATCGAAGCCCAACAGGAACGGGCTCGACAGGGAAGGAAGTCGTGACATCGCAAAGTCCTCGTCAAAGCGACTTTGCAGGGCCCGGTAAGGCGCCCCGAAGCCGGTGGAAACCTCTTCCGGCTCGCGATTAATATGGTGATGCTTTGCGCCTTCACAAGGCGTTTAAAACCCGCTCAATCAATGGGTTGCGGCGTCGCGCGGCGAAGGCTGGTGGAGCCAGGCGGAGTCGAACCGCCGACCTCTTGAATGCCATTCAAGCGCTCTCCCAACTGAGCTATGGCCCCATTTAGACGCCGGGCCGGCTTTGCGAGCCGGATTGGGAAGGCAACTTGAAAGCCAAGTTGCCTTGAAGCGTTGCCTCGGGTCGCACCGAGGCGATTTCGTTCAAGCACATGCCCCGAAGGGGCTCAAGCCGGGTTCAGCCTTCCCGGTCCTCTTCGAGCTTCTCGCCGATGATGTCGGAAACGTCGCCGGCCTCCTCTTCCTCCTCTTCGAGGAAGGTATCGTCCGCTTCGTCGTCATCCGCCACTTCGACTTCGTCGCCGTCATCGGCGTCGGCCTCGTTGGCCGCCGCCTTCTTCTTGCCCGTCGCTTCCGCGTCCGCTTCCTCGAGCGAGATGACTTCGGCGCCTGCCACAGGCACATCGACTTCCTCGACGGGGGCCGGAGCAGCCTCCGCCGCCCGCGCCGCAGCGGCGCGAGACGCAGCCGTTACGGCGTAGACCGTACCGCATTTCGGACAGACGATCGGCGAGCGGCCAAAGTCGTAAAACTTGGTGCCGCAGCTCCCGCAAACTCGCTTCAAGCCGAGGTTCGGCTTCGCCACCGCAGTTGCTCCATGGCTCGGAAAAATGGGTGCCTCCATGACCCGCGGTTGGGGGCGTGTCAAGGCCGAAAGCCCCGGCCCCCCAATCCGTGACGAGGTGCCGGTCGCGTGCTAGTGCCTCGCCCCGCATGCACGCAACATCTGGCTCCAATGCGCCTTCCCATGGCGCGCATGGGACCGCCACGCCGCTCGCGGCGCGCGGCAGCCGTCCGCTGACCGGCCGCGCCCGGATGCCCGGCGACAAGTCGATTTCGCACCGTGCGCTCCTCCTGAGCCTCCTTGCGGTCGGCCGCAGCGAGATCGAAGGCCTGCTCGAAGGCGAGGACGTGCTCGCGACCCTGCGCGCCTGCCGGGCTCTGGGGGCCGTCGCGGAACGGGCCGGCGAGGGGCGCTACAGGATCAACGGCACCGGTCTCGGCACCCTCCTGCAGCCGTCCGAAGCGCTCGACTTCGGCAATGCCGGAACCGGCACGCGCCTCACCATGGGCGTCGTTGCCGGTCACGCGATCGACGCGCGCTTCGATGGCGACGCGAGCCTGCGCCGCCGGCCCATGCGCCGCGTACTCGATCCACTCCTGCGCATGGGCGCGGAGATCGTCGAATCCGAAGACGGGCGGTTGCCGCTCACGCTGCACGGCGCGCGCGAACCGCTGCCGATTGTTTTCGAAAGTCCGGTCGCGTCGGCGCAGGTGAAATCCGCCGTCCTTCTTTGCGGGCTTGCTGCACCCGGCATCACGACCGTGATCGAGAAGGAAGCGACGCGCGATCACACCGAGCGCATGCTGCGCCACTTCGGTGCGGGTGTTTCGGTGACGAAGCACGGCGCACACGGTCTTCGCATTGAACTGAAGGGTCGGCCGGAGCTTTCGCCGCAGAAAGTCGTCGTGCCGGGCGATCCGTCGTCCGCCGCATTCCCGCTGGTCGCGGCGCTCCTCGTGCGCGGCTCCGATCTGGTGCTCGAAGGCGTGCTCGCCAACCCGCTGCGCACTGGACTGTTCGACACGCTGCGCGAAATGGGCGCCGACATCGAGGAAGTTGCGCGGCGTGAGGCGGGCGGCGAGACGGTTGTCGATCTGCGCGTACGCGGTTCTGCGCTGAAGGGCGTCGATGTTCCGCCGGAACGCGCGCCTTCCATGATCGACGAGTATCCAATCCTCGCAGTCGCTGCGAGTTTTGCCGAAGGCGAGACGCGGATGCGCGGCCTCGGCGAACTGCGCGTGAAAGAGTCCGATCGTCTCGCCGCCATCGCGGACGGTCTGCGCGTCAACGGCGTCGAGTGTGAAGTCGCGGGCGACGATCTGATCGTGCAGGGCCGCAGCCGCGCCAAAGGCGGCGGCATGGTCGCGACGCACATGGATCACCGCATCGCCATGAGCTTCCTCGTCATGGGTCTCGCGAGCGAGAAGCCGGTCACGGTCGATGACTCTTCATTCGTCGCCACGAGCTTCCCCGGCTTCGCCGAGTTGATGAACACGCTCGGCGCGGACATCGCAGCCTAGCCGCGGACCGGCCTGATTCGTTTGTAGCGAAATGGATCGAGAGGCCATATATTCAGGCATTCTCTCGCGGAAATGAGCTGTCCATGAATGTCAAAGTAGCCAGGCTGAAAACGAAGTCGGGCAAGAGTCGGCCGCGCTCCGTTGGAAAAGCCGTCGCGCGTGATTCAAGCGGGCGCTTTATGGACATCTTTACCCTGGACGCAAACAGTCCGACTTTCGATGACGATCTGACCTTTGTGTATCGGTCCAACGTCGCAAAGGCGCGGCGTGAGAACGTGAAACTTTTCGGCTCCCCCGATGGAGTCAGCCGAGCCAAGTCCGGACGATATTTGAATGTCGGCCGGAAGAAAAAGTGAGACTCCGCAATTCTGGATTATCGCCGGACCAAACGGTTCTGGGAAAAGTACCCTTTACGGCTCAAGCAGAGATGCCGCGTTCGGTAACGCACTAATTTTTGACGACGCGCAGCCGTTCCGAATCATCAACCCTGATCTGTTGGCATCTAGAATTCGTGCAGCCGAGCGAATAAGCGCGAACGCGGCAAATCTGGAGGCGGTAAAGAGAATAGAAACTTGGCTCAGCGCGTCGATCGACGTGCATGAGTCGATCGGGGTCGAGACGGTACTTTCGACCGACAAGTATCGCCGGCTGGTGCGCACGGCAAAGACCAAAGGCTTCGAAATTCGTTTGGTGTACGTCATCCTTCAAAATCCTGAACTGAACGTTGCGCGTGTCAAATTGCGAGTAAGAAAAGGTGGTCATAACGTTCCCAGTGCAAAAATCAGGCAGCGCTGGGATCGGTCCCTGGAGCAATTGCCGTGGTTTCTTGACGAAGCCGATTGGGCACTGCTGCTGGACAATTCAGTTGACCTGCGCGTTATCGGCCGGAAAGAAAACGGGGTCGTTACGCTTGATCCGGGCGCTCTGGCTTCCATACGTGACGCAGTTCAAAAAATCGAACCGGCCAAACGCAAATGATAGTCACGATCGACGGGCCGGCTGCGTCGGGTAAGGGGACGCTCGCGCGCCGCCTCGGCGAAACACTCGGCATGCCCGTTCTCGACACGGGTCTGCTCTATCGCAGCGTCGCCGATCAACTGTTGCGAAGCGGCCAGCCACTCGACGACGCGCAGGCCGCGCTGGAGGCAGCGCGCGCGGTCAACCTCGCGAACCTCGACCGCGACCGCTTGGCGGGTGCGGGGTTCGGCGACGCCGCATCGCGCGTGGCGGTCATGCCCGAGGTGCGCGCCGCGCTCCTGAAGCTCCAGCAGGACTTTGCGCGCCGGCCCGGCGGGGCGGTGCTCGACGGCCGCGACACGGGAACCGTGATCGCGCCCGAGGCTGAGGTGAAGATTTTCGTGACCGCGAGCCCCGAAGTGCGGGCCGTCCGCCGCTTTCGCGAGCTGGCAGGCCGGAGCGAGGCGGCTACCTATGAGCAGGTCCTGTCGGACATCCGGAAGCGCGACGCCCGTGATGCGGAAAGGGCGGCGGCGCCCCTGAAACCCGCGCCAGATGCTGTCTTGCTCGATACCACCGACTTGGATATAGAGGCGGCATTCCGGGAGGTCCTGAAGATCGTCCGCCGCGCATGATGGAAGAGGGTGCGGCACCGCCCGCGCCCTTTTGCCGTTTAGAGGAGCCTGAATGCCCGCTACCGCTGCCGCCCAACCAACCCGGGAGGATTTTGCCGCCCTGCTCGAGGAGTCCTTCGGCCGTTCCGATATGCAGGAAGGCTCGGTCGTAAAGGGCAAGATCGTCGCGATCGAAAAAGACATTGCCGTCATCGACATCGGTCTGAAGACCGAGGGCCGCGTGCCCATGAAGGAATTTGCAGGCCCCGGCCGCGAGGCATCGGGCCTGAAGGTCGGCGACGAAGTCGAAGTCTTCCTTGATCGCATCGAGAATGCGCTGGGTGAAGCGGTCCTCTCGCGCGACAAGGCGAAGCGCGAAGAGTCGTGGGTGCGGCTCGAGAAGGCATTCCAGGATAATCAGAAGGTCACGGGCGTGATCTTCAATCAGGTCAAGGGCGGCTACACCGTCGATCTCGACGGCGCCGTTGCCTTCCTGCCGCGCTCTCAGGTGGACATCCGTCCGATCCGCGATATCGGCCCGCTGATGCATAATCAGCAGCCGTTCCAGATTCTCAAGATGGACCGCCGCCGCGGCAACATCGTCGTCTCGCGGCGCACGGTGCTCGAAGAGACGCGTGCCGGGCAGCGTCAGGAATTGGTCTCCTCGCTCGAGGAAGGCCAGGTCGTCGACGGCGTGGTGAAGAACATCACCGATTACGGGGCCTTCGTCGATCTCGGCGGCATCGACGGCCTGCTGCACGTCACCGACATCGCGTGGCGTCGCGTCAATCACCCGACCGAGGTCGTATCGATCGGCCAGACGGTCAAGGTGAAGATCATCAAGATCAACCACGAGACGCACCGCATCTCGCTCGGCATGAAGCAGTTGCAGGGCGATCCGTGGGAAGGCATCGAGGGCAAATATCCGGTCGGTGCGAAAGTC